>Ga0075118_10000060_pt1 | contig 111672 bp, 114 predicted proteins | sample AntAceMetag02UKE_FD_69794 | JGI IMG/M metagenome (GOLD analysis project Ga0075118, IMG submission 69794) | Saline lake microbial communities from Ace Lake, Antarctica - Antarctic Ace Lake Metagenome 02UKE | ecosystem: Environmental > Aquatic > Non-marine Saline and Alkaline > Saline | place...
TCCCCCTCGTGGTGTCGCGCACTGGCTGGTCAACCGAGCTCGGCTACGAGATCTACCTGCAAGACGGCGCTCGCGGCGACGAGCTGTGGGAGAAAATCATGGCCGTCGGCGGGCCACTCGGTCTACAACCGGGGCACACCTCTTCGATCCGCCGAATCGAAAGTGGAATCCTTTCCTATCACGCCGATGCGGACAGCGAGACCAACCCGTTCGAACTCGGGCTCGACCGGCTCGTGAACCTCGACATGGAAGCCGACTTCATCGGCAAAGCCGCACTCCAACGAATACAACACGAAGGCGTGAGCCGCAAACAGGTTGGTTTGGTGCTCGACACCGAACCGCTGACGGGATCAAACACCTCGTTCTGGTCGATCGCGCGCAGCGGGACAACAGTGGGCAAGGTCACCTCTGCCGTCTACTCGCCGCGGCTTGAACAGAACATCGCGCTGGCAATGATCGCCGTTGAGGCCTCGGAACTCGGCACCGCTCTCGAAGTCACGACAAGTACCAGAACGGTTTGCGCAACCGTCGTCGAACGTCCATTTTTCGACCCGAAGAAGTCGATAGCCACCGCCTAGCGCCGCCGCCTGCAAACCCTTGATGTGTTGCACGCCACAACGACGCCGAGCCGAAACGCTCGCATGGCTGCGACGATGAAGCCCCCATCTCAAAGACGGTCGAACATGACTCCCGAGAACCAGCGGACACAACCTGCAGAGAGCCCCGACACGGGCGCTGCTCGTACACCGGATCTCACCCAGCCCGGAGCCCACCGTTTTCCGGCACTCGAAACGCCGGTGACTCGGGCCCTCCAGGATCGTCCACCACTTGGGCCAATTGAGCGTCTTGACCACGATGCGCTGGTGGCCAATCAGCAGTCAGAGCTCGCTGCCTCTCGCCGGTCATACACACTGAGTTCTCGGGCGCTGTTTGTGGTGATGGACCTGGTGTATGGCAAGGAGCGCACGCTGGAAAAGTTCCGGGTGCTCGAAGTCGTTGCCCGTGTGCCGTATCAGGCGTGGGAGAGCGTGGCCTATGTGGCCATGACCCACACGTCGAAGAACCCTGACTTCGCCCGGCGGGTCTATGACCGAGCACGCATCGCCCGAGTCGAACAAGACAACGAGCAGTGGCATCTGCTGATCCTGGAAGAGCTCACGCGCGACGAGCGTCGCCCGTGGCTCAGGGGACGCATCATTCCTCAGATCCTGGCGTTGTCGTACTACCAGCTGTCCTGGATCTTGTTCGTGATCCGGCCCAAGTGGAGCTATCAACTCAACGCTGACTTCGAAGACCATGCCGCCCACGAGTACGCGCTCATGGTGCAGGAGCATCCCGAGTGGGAGACAACGCCGTTCGAGAGTCAGTTCCAAGGCGACTTCGGTGCCTACGACAGCCTGGCCGACATGTTCCGCCAGATCGGTTATGACGAGGCCCTGCATCGTCAAGAGAGCGAGATCATGATGACGCAGCCTCGTTTCGCCTGATACTGGGTGGCCTGTCACCACCAAAGTCCGTGCTTGGCTCCGAGCGATCTACATTTGCCTCATGACCATGATCGACACTGACCATGATCGAGACTGACCGGCTCATCATCCGGCCACCGGTGGAGGATGACCGGGCTCGATTCATCGAGTTGTTCACGAACGAAGCGTTCACCGTGTATTCCGGCGTCCACGATGTCGAGTCGGCCAACTCCCGCTTCGACCACATGCTGCACATGGCCGCCGTCGTGCCGTATGCGAAGCAACCCGTCATCGAGCAATCATCTGGCACGATCGTCGGATATACCGGCGTCGACGTTGTCCGCTTCGACGGTATCAATCGGCTCGAATGGGGTTGGCGGCTCGTCACTGAAGCAAGAGGCCAAGGTCTCGCGACCGAGGCGGTGTCGGCGCTCCTCGCTGTTGCCGACGAGTCTGACGATGGCGAGATGCTGTGCCTCATCAACCCTGACAATCAAGCCTCGCGGCGTGTTGCGGAAAAAGTCGGGTTCCACTGGTTGCGCCGCCTGGATTGGATGGACGATCCGGCCGATCCCACAGACATCTTGATCCGGCCAATCGGCTCCGGAGGCCCGCCGCTCCGCGCCCCCTCGTCTTGGCTCGAAAGTTAGATGCCGGTTGCTGGTGGGAGGATCCCGCCGAACAGCCGTTCCCAGTCGTCGATTCCGCAACCGTTGCTGCGATCGACGGTCGTGTTCACCCTGTCGCTGTCGTAAGTGCCGACGATGGTCGCGATATCAGGGCCACCGTAGATCTTTGTGCAGATCTGCTCAGCGGGTGCGCCGTCAATAAGCCGGGTCCGCACATCGGCGTTGGCCAGAGCTGTACACGCTGATTCGGCGCTGAGGGGCACGTCGCCAAGCAGGGTCGCCGTGTCGCCAAGGCACGAGATGGTGTAGCTGATGTCGCCGGTGTCTGGGTGTGTGACGGTGATGTCGAGTGTGGCGACCGGATAGGGGCCTGCCCCGAGCGGGCCATCGGGAATCATCGAGTTGCCTCCGCCGGAATCGGAGACATCGCTGGAGCCGCAGGACACGGCGAACAGGGTGAGGAACAACAGAACAGCAGGTGATCTCATACTGGTTGGACGACGGTGGAGCCCCGCTGGTTCCCGACAGATCCAGGAACGCGACGAAGCCCAGATCTCGAAGATGCGAGATCTGGGCTCCGTCAACGCTTGAGCAGGCGCAGTGTCGTTTACTCAGTCGCTCGTCAGAGTGGCTTCATTGTGAATGTGCCAACATCGGTCGGGCCGGAGCTACTGCCCCTGTCCGAGGTGTAGTCACCCGTGAACTCGGCCGCATTGCCGACGATGTTGGTCAGTTTCCACGTGCCACCGTTCGGTGAGGACGGGTTGGCCGTCTGGGAGCTATTGAGGTTGACATCCATTCTCCTCGATTCGCACACCACCCGCCCGGTGTTCGGGGTTCCCCCTGGGTTGGCGCCCGCGTACGCGTACGGTTGGCCAGCACCCTGGTACGCGGCCGATGTACCGGCGACGACTCCGTTGTTCACGGCGAACCGAACCCGGAACTTGCTCTCAGGTGGCTTGATGCCGGGGGTTGTCCCGGTGAAGACCAATTCGTAGGTCTTCACAGCAATCGTCAGACCGCAGGCCCCTCCGCTGGTGGCTGGCACGATGGTCGGGCTGGCAACCGGCAGGTCAGGTGTTGTGGTGCCGTTCTTGTACATCTGGAACTTGCCGGTGTCGGGGCCGGCAAAATCTGTGCGGCGGGCATAGTTGCCAGAGAGAATCCCGGTTGCTTCGACGTACTTGAGATTGGTGAAGTCCCACTTCGAACCGAGTGAACTCGGTTCACCTTCACATTCGCTCGTGCCTGACGGCACCGAACCGAAACCACCAGCAATCGTGACAACGAGTGTGCTGTTGTTGGCGCCCTTGAGCACACTGCCAAAGGCGCAGGAGCTCTTGGAGTCGCTGTTGTTGCCATTTTGTCCTTTGGTACCTTCAACGGTTCCGGCGTTAATTCCGAAACGCACGAGATCCCAGTTGGCGGTGGGCGCCTTTCCGGGGATATCTCCGGCAAACTCCACCTTCCATGTCTGGCGCGCAACGGTTGGGACTGCCGCAGGGTCACACGAAGCGTTTCCTGCGGCGACGCTTTCGGCCTTCGTTTTCGTTGTCTCGGCGACCTTGTCGACTGGTCCGAGGGTGATGACCGTGCCAGGTTGCAGCGTCTCAAGGTACTTACATGTCGAATCGAGGACGTCGTCTTTCTTGACGTACAACACAACCACGTTCTCTTGCCAGGAAACGGCACCACCAACGAGGGCGTAAACCCACGTATCAAGTTCGTACCCATTGACGATCATCACGTCTGGCTTGTCGCCGGCGACCTCGTTATCGCAGAACTTCGCAATTTCGACTGCCGTGTCCTGACGACTGGGTCCGTACAGCCTCGTCACGGTTGTGCTTCCGGCCTTGGACTTGATCTCGTCGAAGACCTTCGCTTCGAGAGCAACCTCGCCACCCATCAAGATGATGCGGTTATTCTTCTTCGCGCCGTCAAAGAGATTGGCGCTCACAACGCTCTTCAGGCTGCCACTGGCAGTCACGAGAATCGGGTGTTGCAAACGTCCGGCACATGCGCCACCGGTAGCGGCATCGGCGAAATTGTGCGATCGAGCAATAAACGTAGTGTCGACTTTGTTCGACAACGTGCGGATGACATCTGCGATGGAAATAGCTGTTTCGAATCGATTTGCCCCCCCGAGTCGTTTGACACACCAGCCGTCATTGACCAGGGTTGATTCCACCGCTGCGGAAACGGCCTGGTCACCACCGAGGATGTAGACCTGCGTCCCGGCCGGGTCGGTACAGGGTTTGGTCGCCGACTTCAAGACACGGTTGACCTCGGTGCGGATTTCAGGTCGAAGTTCAGCGTCTGGTCCGCCGTCGGTGAGTAACAAGACACCCTTCGCGGTGCCGGCAAGTGCCGAACCGTTGAGGTTGTCTGCGAATTGGTCACTGCGAGCAATAACCACCGCATTAAGACTCTGGTTGGTCTTGATGAAGTGCTGGGAGATCTGGATCGAGACCGCAGTTGGTTCGGTGGCAGTGGCGATACGGCGATTGCCGGAGGTGGTCACCGCCTGAGCAGCGGTGGGTACCACCATCAGCCCGAGCAGCATCGCCAAAGCCAAAAAGAGTTTGAGGGGGGATTTGCGCATAGAGGTGTGCCTTCCAGATGTGTGGACCTCCGACCGTACACTAAATCTTCTGTTTGAGATCAAGTTGTCGTTTGCTTGAGATCAAGACGCAGAGGACTTCTTGCGCAACGTCGTCGTTTCGGCGGCGCACATTGCTCGCTTACTGCGGTGCCGCACGCGAGAGACCCGCTGCGTCGTGCTGCCGATGACGGACTCCCCCTCACGGCGGGTTCGATGTCGCTGGCGGACCTGCTGACGGTCTGGGCGGACAAGGCACTCCCCAACCGGGTGCTCGCTGACTCGGCGATCACGTCGCATAAGTGGGCGATCAAGATCCTCGTCGAGGAGATCGGCAACGTGAAGGTGCGGCGACTGACACCGGATCAGGTCGAGGCAGCGTTCCTCCGTCGGACCAAGACCATCGATGTTGCTCATCGCTGCGGCCGGGACCGACCTCGAAGCAATGTGGATCGTGATGCTGTACCTCGGCCTTCGACCAGGCGAAGCGGCCGGACTTGCGTGGGACGACATCGACTTCGATTCGGGCACCGCGCACATCTGGAGATCACGAAAAGTCGGGGCAAGCGGCAACTCGGTTGTCGGTGCGACCAAGACACCGGGGAGCATCCGCACCCTCGATGCGCCACAACCTGTGCTCGATTCCTTCGCGCGGCATCGGCGCCGCCAACACGAACAGCGACTGGCGGCTGGGAGTTGGTGGACCAACGAGGAAGACCTGGTGTTCACTTCCCCGTACGGCAAGCCGAGCGATTCGACGGCGGTCCGCAAAGAGTTTCGTGAGATTGTTGCCGCGTCCGACGTCGAAGGCGACTGGACCCCCAACCTGCTGCGGCACTCAGCAGCGAGCTTGATGGCCGACGCCGGCATGCCGATCGAACTCGTCGCCGATCAACTCGGCCACCGCGACCTCCGCATGTTGCAACGCCACTACCGACACCGCATCCGCCCAACCATCTCTGGCGGAGCCGTCGTCGATGGCCTCCTGACGAGGGAAGTTGGCTGAGTCGCGTCGACCACAAGTCTCACTTTGGCTCCCTCGATCAGGCGGGTCCGAAAAGGATTCACACATCGAGTATGAACAAGTATGACGATGAGATCACCGTTGAACGTCTGACCGTGTCCTTGGAGAGCGAACTCGCTGTCGCTATCCGCGAAGCCGCTGTTGCGGACGATCTGAACGTGTCCGCGTGGCTCGCCGACGCAGCGCGCCGGCAACTCGCCAGTCGCGGGCTGCACGATGTCGTGACCGAATGGGAGGCCGAGCACGGCGCCTTCAGTGACGACGAACTCGCGATTGAAACACTGCGACGAAGTACCGCTCGACGGCGCGCTCGCCAGAGCATCGGGTGTGTTGTGCGGTGATGCATCGACCGCCGATGTCGTCGACGCGTCAATCGCCATCATCGCTGCTGCGAGGTCACGACATGGACACGTCGCGATCGTCACGTCTGACCCAGGCGACCTCAGCAAGTTGATCAACATGCTCAACGCCCCGGTCCGCATCGCAGCGATCTGATCAGCATCTGCGTCGCTCTCGCAGCGAGCATCACCCTTGGCAAATGGCCAGCCGGCGAGAGCCGCGCGATATCGGACGGTTGAACCGCACCGTGCGCCAGAGGCGGCGCATCCGGGTGTGCTCCTGTCTGCCGGATAGTGAGCGGGTTGAGGTGACCTCCGACGATGTCGCTATGGGCGCGTCCGGCCTGGTGATTCTGGTGCGTTGCGGCGCGTCCTTGAGTGTGCGGTATGGGACACCCCTCGACGCTCAGCCGGTCGAACATTATGGGCGCCTCGGTGTGCGGAAGAAGTGTCTGATTGATGACGGGTTTGGCTGACGGCGTGTGCTGTTGATAGCGGGCGGGTTGGCGCTTGGGTCTGGGGCTACACGTCGTGCATTGCGATGCGCTTTCGCGCGGCGTCAGCGACTTGTGCGATGTGCGTCCGATTGGAGGTGACAACGGCGTCGTTGCGTCGGATGGCGCCCTCAGCGACAGCGACATCGACGATGTCGTCCAGTCCACTGCGAGCGATCAACGCTCCGACGCGGCGCGCCTGGTCTTCGCTGAGTTCCTCTATCCGGCAACCCTTCAACAGTCTTGACAGGCGGTGCTGGGGTCCACCGCGCCACGCCTCGGCCAGCACTCCTGCTGGAATTGTCGGATTGTGGCCGCGTCCGAGCGCTGCGAGGTGCAGTGCCCACATGAGCCGATCGTCTCGTTCAGCAGCAATCAATGCACCGGTGTCGTAGGTGAGTCCGCCGGCACTCATGCACTCTTGGCTGAGACATCACCCAGCAGCCGATTCAGGAGTGCTTCCCCAGCGGCTCGTTCCTCCGCACTCAATTCGCCTGCGTCGGCCTCCCACTCACGGATGCCACGCAAACCCTCGCGAAGCAGCAATGTGTCCTCTGCCGCCGATGAAAGCCACGACGAGAACGACACGCCATCTTCGTCTGCGGCAGCCTCCACTCTCTCGGCCACCGAATCGTCAAGGGACACCGATCGCTTGATCACGCTCATACGAACCAATGGTAGCACCACCGGTAGCACCTGACGTATGGTTCACGGTACGAGCCCAGCGTTGCGCCGGCGCCCTCACTGGGCCCGAGCAATGTCGCTCGCACACGTCGAATCCGATGTGTAGATATGAGCGGGTGTTTCACTGCTTTGGTGTCTGCCGGTATTGATCGGGCGGCGGGCTGTTCGGTGATGGCGCAACGCCCAGGATGGGGGATGGTTTGGCTTGTTCGGGTGTGTCCCAGTAGCGGCGCGCAGTACACGCTATCGACGCTGCGCAGATGAGGAGTCCGGCTGCGACTGTCCATGCGACCGGCAATGAATACGCCGCGGCGACTGCACCCAGCGAGACGCCGCCAGCAATTTCGCCCAGAGATCGTGTCTGGCCAATGAATGAGTGCACCGTGGCGCGCGCCTCGGGCGGGGCGAGGGCGTTGGTCCACGTGCCGATCAGAGGGGCGGTCATGCTGAGTAGCCCGCCTTGCAACACGAGGACGACTGCGACGAAGGCCAGCACGGGCACGTGTGCGAGTAAGAGTGCTCCGGCTGCCACAACGACGAGGACGGGCGAGATTTGATCTGACATGCCCAGGTCTTCGAGGCGTCGCACATCGAGTCGGTCGAGTGCTTCAGCGGCCATCCCCATCAGAATGAGAGCGATGCCGAACACTCCAAGTCCTTGTGCGTCCATGTGAACGATGCACCGAGGCAAATCGTTCGCACGAAGCTGTCACGTCGGTTCGCCACGACCCGCTGGAAGCCGGTTTATTGCATTGCGTAAGCAAGGTAAAGGGTCCAGAGAACTCCGAGGCCGCCGACGATCACGACGCTTGTTCCTCGCGGAATCACCCAAGCCAATGAGCCGAAGAGCAAGATGGCCGCAATTGTTGCTGCGAACTCAAGGCGGCCACGTCTCAGCAACAGTGGCTCGGCGGTCTCGGCCGAGCCGATCACCACCGACCACTTCCGGCTGAAGACATCGGCGACGACGCCAGTTGGGATCTCACCGAGAAGCATCGCCACTTCCATCGATGTGCCCAGCAACAGCAACTGCGTGGCACTGAGGTCAAGATCAACGGCAAGCCGCACGGCGAGCGGGAGCCAACCGCCAGCCATCATGAATTTACGAATGACGCCGTTCGTCAGAAACAGGCGAGCGGCATCATGTATGCCGCTCACATTGGCAGGTCGTCCCGCTGAAGCTGCTCCGGGTTACACGGCGCAAGCACCGCGTGGCCGACAGTTCGACCCTGCGGGCGATCAGAATGTTCTGTCCGGCACCTCGATGAGCCGCACATAGCCGGCAGGGAGGATCATTGGGGGTGCACCGGGCGCTCCATAACGTTCGACCTGACGCGGTCAGTTTCAGTACGACTCGAAGTGGGCTATCGGGCGCTGTGATGCCAGTCAAGCTTGATCGGGCGGCTGAGAGAGTTCCGAGGCGGCTGAAGCACGAACAACACGTCACACGACCCCGCACCCGGCGTTTCACCGCGTGTTCCGCGCCGGTTGGGCAGCACCGCTGTGCGGTAGGTCGCCCGGGGTGTGGTTGTCCAGGCGCCGCTCAAGTCAGCCTCCAGCGCCAGATCGTGTCACGTCGGAGGTCGGGCCAGACATGTCGTGCGCGAAGACGGTGGGAGGGCACACACGACATGCCAGACCCCACCCGCCGACCACACACGACCTGACGAGGCGAACTGCGCACCGCAAGGCTCCGACATCGCACAACGCACCCCTACAGGGCCGGGCAAAACCGCAAACTCCAAGCGGCCTGCGTCAAGGGCCTGGCTCCCCACGACCGCGTGCAAACGGTTCCCCGGACCGGACTGCCGTAGCCCACCCCGTAGCCCACTCGCGAGCTCGGAAACCGAAAAAGTAAAGAACCCCCGGGCGTGGACCTGGGGGTTCTTCGTGGAGCTTAGGGGAATTGAACCCCTGACCTCTTCCATGCCATGGAAGCGCTCTACCAACTGAGCTAAAGCCCCGCAATGTTGTGCGGCCGGTGACGATAGCGGCACGATTCAGAGATACAACGCAGTGCGAGGCACTGAGCGTCGTATCTGAAAATCAGACCTCCCAGTCGATCCTCGGAACGTCGAGATACAGCCGTTCGATCTCGTAAAACTCGCGCTGCTCTTCGTGGAAGACGTGCACGATCACATCGCCGTAGTCGATCAAGATCCACTGCTGCTCGGCACGACCCTCTTGCCGCATCGGCGGGCGCCCCAGCTCTTGCTTGACCGCACGTTCGATGTCGTCAGCGATCGAGCGGACGAGCCGCGGGTTCGATGCACTGCACACCACGAAGTAGCCAGCGATCGCAAGGACCTCACCGACCTCGAGGACAATGATGTCCGTGCCCTTCTTTGCGTCAGCAGTTCGTGCTGCCAGCAACGCCAGTGTGACGTCGGCATCATCGTTCGCCTGTTCGGCGTTGGGTGTCTCGTCAGCCATCGCCGACGACGGTATCGGCGTCGCCATCACTCGACGCAACAGCCCCCCCGTTGAAGGCGTTGAAGTAGCCCGTACCGATGGTCATCACGACATCGACGCCAGCGATCAATTCCTCAGACACCACGTACTCCGCATCACCGAACACCGGAGACAAGGACTTCTTCAGGTCAGCAACAAACTTTTCGTCAGCAACCTCAAACCGGCTCTTGGTCGGCGCACCCTCCGGATTTGGCGCCACATCGACTGACGCCACGTTCGCTTGAAGAAAGAGCAACTGCCCAACGGCCGAACGGGCGACGTCGGAGCGGTTCACGAACGGACTGTTGTCGACATCCAACTGGGCATCGGTGATCGGCACTTCGACCCGGAACACCAGACCCACGTTCGGCTTCGACACCCGCGCTGGCGAGATCTGAGCGAAGACCAGCAGCGAATCGAAGCGATCGAGGACAGACACGTCGACCCCGCTGCCATCGGTCGAGGACTGCGCAGACACCACAGCCAGATCCCGGACCTGCACCGGCCCCTGCCACAGGCGAGTAAAGACATCGTCGATCGTCGACGATGTGACCGGCATACCGAACTCGTCGACGGGAACGGAGCCAGCGGCATCTACCGGGGTCGCTGCAGCGAGCGCCGACCACATGGCAACCGTATTCGTCTGCCGATCGGCATTGGTTCCAGGGAGCGGCGTGCTCCTCAGCACATCGACCGCATCGGTGACGTCGAAGTCAATCGACTGCAGCAGATCTCCAAGCTCGTCGCTCACGACCTCGGTCGTCGCGGTCGTCGTGGACGGCACTGGCGATTCCGCCACGCCATCCGCTAGCTGGGCGAGGCCGGGAACGAAGGGCAGGTCGACCGAGACTGGCGTGACGGGTTCGATCAACTCGGCAAGCCGGTCAGCCCCAACAATCTCGCCGAACTGCAGCACGATTGCCAGCGTCCCTTCGACAGCCTCGAAGAACCCATCAGGATCGGCGGGATCGAGTACGCCAGCGAGGGGCCGACGTTCGTCGCCGAGGCCGATGCTGGCGTCAGCGTCGACCGGAATCGTGACGATGCTCCCGCCCTGGCCGCCAGGCAAGAGCGTGGCGACAATCAGGGCGGTCAACCGATTGTCGTCGTCGACGACTGCCACAGCGGCGTTGTCGGTCTGCGGGAGAAAGACCACCGGGCGGACGTCGCCTTGCACGACTGCACCCTCGGTCGAGTTGGCGATCGTCGTCGCGCCGACAAACGTCAGCCCACCAGCAACCAGCACCAGGGCAAATGAGACGGCGGCACCGGCCATGGCCCGGTGGCGGCGGCGAGTAACGCTGGCGGTCATTCGTCGGCTCCCGAATACAGCCCGCGCTGCGCAATCACATCAAGCACCGGTTCGGTGACCAGGTAGTCGAGCGGTCGTCCGTCACTGAATCGGCGACGAAGATCGGTGCTCGATACTTCGAGACGTGGCACTTCGACACGAATCCAATCGATGTCGTCAGGCAGATCGACCGGGTCACCTGGACGATCGACCACCACCAGGTGCGACGATGCCACCACCTCGTCGGAACGCGTCCAGCTGTGGAGACCGGCCGCGGCGTCATCACCGACGATGGTGAACAACTCGGCATCCGGATGTTCGACACGGAGCGCCCGCAACGTGTCGGCGGTGAAGCTGTCTCCTCCGTGATCGATCTCGGTGCGTCCTGCCACCAATCCAGGAACGTCTTCGACAGCCGCGACGACCATTGCAAGGCGGTCTGCGGCCGGAGTGATCCGCCGAGTGCCTTGCTTCTGCCACGCCACGTTGTTGACCATCAAGATGACCTGGTCAAGCCTCAACGAATGCAGCACATTGACCGCCGTGACAAGGTGGCCGACGTGCGGCGGGTCGAATGTGCCGCCGAACAGTCCCAAGCGTGCCGGCGATGAACTCGCAGCTGCTCTGGGCGTTCCTGGGGACACGACGGGCAAGAGTACGCGGTTCCAGGGCGAATCACTCGGTACCTGCTTGGTCAGGGGTTGACACGTCTGTTACTGTCAGTTGTTCCCCCATATACCCCCCGTTTCGATGTTTGAGTCTGGTTTCCAACGGAAACCCCTCTCAGACGGCATCCGTTGCTCCGATCACTTCGCCACAGCAGCTTCGAGCTGCAGACGAAGTCCCTGATCAGGCCGGCTGTCGTGTTGTGTCTTGCGACACATTTGACATCGGAATCCCCCAGAAACTTGAACGGTTGTACTCAACATGAATGATTCCATTGGCCTCTACTTGAACGACATCGGCAAGGTGGCACTGCTCACCGCCGAAGACGAGCGCGAACTCTCGCGCGTCATCGAGGCGGGCCGCGAAGCTGCCGAGCAACTCGAAGCAGGCAAAAAGGGCGTCGCCCTCAAGCGCCAGGTGCGCGAAGCCGCCAAGGCAAAGGATCGGTTCATCCGCTCCAACCTTCGCCTGGTCGTCTCGATTGCCCGTCGTTATCCCCTGCCTCAGGGCATGGACCTCCTCGACCTCATCCAGGAGGGCAACCTGGGCCTCGAGCACGCCGTCGACAAGTTCGACTGGCGTCGTGGCTTCAAGTTCTCCACCTACGCCACCTTCTGGATCCGTCAGGCCATCGGCCGCGCCCTCGACCAGAAGGCCAGCCTCATCCGCATTCCAGGTGACCGTTCGGCCAGCCTCCGTGCCGCCTTGCGCCAGGCATCGGGCGACGGCGAAACCCTCGACCAGACCAACGCCGAACTGCATCGCCTGACCACCCCAGTCAGCCTCGACAAGACCGTCGGCGACGATGGCGATGCCACCCTCGGCGACCTGATGGCAAACGGCGACGGCACGCCGGAAGATCACGTGATGACGCTCGTCGACAGCGAGTTGCTCGACGAACTGCTGCACACACTCGATGCTCGTGCGCGTTTCGCTGTCGAGGCTCGTTTTGGACTCGTCGACGGCGAGCGTAAGAGCTTCCGCGAAGTTGGCGAGCAGCTTGGCGTTACCGCCGAAGCAGCTCGTCGCCTCGTCAGCCGAGCAGTCGCTGGCCTACGCGACGACGCCGAACGCATTTTGGCGGTCTGAGCTTCCGTCTGGCGGCGTTGTCCGAGCTCCTCGGTGCCAAGAGGCATCGTCGTCCTCGGCTGCCTTGCCACACGAAACCTCAGCTCCGCCAAAAAAAGTGAACTGAAATGCCGGAGCGGTTGGACTTGTCCGACTGCTCCGGTCTCGTTTTCGGGTTCCTGTCAACCGGCTGTCTTGTCAACAAACTCACGCAGTGCCAAGTAGAGGTGCTTCGATAGCCTGCCCTGATGGAACCCCGGGGAACGTGGACGGCGCAATCGTGGCAAGAACGCACTGTCAAACAACAGCCGTCATGGCCTGACCTTGGCGCACTCGACTCGTCGCTGAAGCAAATCTCGACGCTCCCGCCCCTCGTTTTCGCCGGCGAAGCCCGTTCACTGCAGGCCGAGCTCGCACAGGTTGCGGCCGGCAATGCCTTCCTGCTCCAGGCGGGCGATTGCGCTGAAAGCTTCGAAGAGTTCTCCGCCGACAACATCCGCGAGAAGCTTCGGGTCATCTTGCAGATGGCCGTCGTGCTCACCTACTCGGTCGGCGTCCCGGTCGTGAAGGTCGGCCGGATTGCCGGTCAGTTTGCCAAGCCGCGCTCGTCCGACACCGAAATGGTTGGCGACCTCGAGATCCCGTCCTTCCGTGGCCACATCGTCAACGACGCCACCCCCACAGAAGCAGCTCGCACCCCCAACCCTGAGCGTCTGGTCCAGGCCTATCATCAGTCGGCCTCGACGCTGAACCTGCTGCGTGCGTTCACCAAAGGCGGATTCGCCGACCTGAACCGGGTCCACTCGTGGACCCAAGAGTTCGTGGCGTCGAGCCCCGAAGGAGAGCGCTACGACAAGCTCGCCCGCGAGATCGATCGTGCCCTCAGCTTCATGCGCGCATGCGGCATCGAGACTGAGGCCAACTCAAACCTCAGCGAAGTCGACGTCTTCACCTCCCACGAAGCACTGATCCTTGGCTACGAAGAAGCCCTCACCCGTCGCGACTCGATCACCGGTGACTGGTACGACTGCTCGGCCCACATGCTCTGGATCGGCGAACGCACCCGCGAACTCGACGGCGCTCACGTCGAGTTCCTCCGCGGCGTCGGTAACCCCATTGGCTGCAAGGTCGGCCCGACGATGACCGGCGACGAACTCATCGAGCTGTGCGAGATCCTCAACCCGTCGCGCATCCCCGGTCGCCTCACGCTGATCACCCGGATGGGCGCCGACAACATCGAAGAAGGCCTGCGGCCGCTGCTTCGTGCCATCTCCGACGCCGGCCACCCCGTCGTTTGGGCATGCGACCCGATGCACGGCAACACCTATACCGCTCCAAGCGGCCGGAAAACCCGCCACTTCGACGACATCGTTCGCGAAATCGGCGGCTTTGTTCGCGCCCACCGCGCCGAGGGCACCTGGCCCGGCGGTATCCACGTCGAACTGACAGGCGAGAACGTCACCGAGTGCCTCGGCGGCGGCGACGAGCTGGTCGATGCTGACCTGAATAGCCGCTATGAGACCGTCTGCGACCCACGCCTCAACGCTCGACAGGGCGTCGACCTGGCATTCCGGGTCGCCGAACTGATCCAAGACTTCACCTGATCGGGCCGGGCAGCCACCAATGACGGCGCTCGATCTCTGTACGGCCTGGCCGGTACCGACGGTGGCGGCCGGCGTCATGCAGGGCGGCTCTGTCGTCTCCACTCGTGGTGACGTCAACGCGAAGTTTCGACTCGCCTCACTCAGTAAACCGATGACGGCCTGGGCAGCGCTCATTGCCGTCGAAGAAGGCATCGTCGACCTCGACACCGTCATCGACGAGCGATTCGCCGGGCAGCCTGGCTGCACGATGCGACACCTCCTGAGCCATGCAGGCGGGTACGGCTTCATGGGCACCGATCCGATTGCGGCGCCGGAACGCACCCGCACATACTCGAACGGCGGTGTCGAACTCGCTGCTGCTTGGGTCGAGTCGCATGCTGACATGCCCTTCGCCCAATACCTCTCGCTCGCCGTGTTCGAACCGCTCGGCATGACCTCCGCCGAGTTGATCGGATCCCCGGCATATGGGGTATGGGCTTCGGTCCACGACGTGGTGCGATTCCTTGCTGAGGCACGCACTCCACGCATCCTGGCATCGGCAACCGCCGACGAAACTGTCCGTGTTCAGTTCCCTTCACTCGGAGGTATGGTTCCGGGCGTGGGCCGCTATGAACGGTGCCCTTGGGGCCTTGGATTTGAGATTCGCGGTGATAAGTCGCCGCACTGGACAGGCACGCGCAACGACCCGACCACGTACGGCCACTTCGGGGGTTCCGGCACGATGATGTGGACCGACCCAGCCGCCGACGTGTCGCTGGTTGCGTTGACCGACCGCCCCTTCGATCAGTGGTCGGGCGATGCGCTCCAACACTGGCCAGAGCTGTCTGACGCCGTCCTCGACGAGTTCGCAATAACAGAGCCTGTGAGCTGACCATGTTCCACCACGGTGATCGAGTTCGTTACGCCACAACTGGCGACGACGGGTTCCCCGTGGTGCGCTACGGCTTTGTCGGTGGAAGAGCAGCCGAGGGTGGCCCGGTCGTGGTCATGCTTGACGGCGAGTTGGACGGCGACGTCGTCGACGTCGACACGCTCCAGCCCGTACATATCTCCAATGTGACGCTCACGCTCGAAGGCACGGACCTTCTGGAAGATCCGGCACTGCGTCAAGGCCTCATCCATCTGTGGGCCGCCGAGGCAGAGTCAGCCGGCCTGGAGATCAGCGCGATGCACCCGATGGGCACTGGCGTCCGTGACAGCTGCCAGGGCTTTGTGCTCGCCGAACTGACAAGTGCTGGCGAGCCGTACGTACTCACGGCCAGCCTGTGCCCAAGCGACCTCGACGCCGTGCTCGTACACGCCGCACGGCCGCACGGCTACCGCCTGTAACGCCGTCAGCAACTGGAGTCGCGGTGTCGATCGACGAGCACGTCATCATCGAACTATTTTGTATCGACCACTCGGAATGCTTCTGCACTTGAGCCTTCAGGCCGCCCTCGCTCCGCTGCGATGCTCTTCCACCACTCACGCACCCGTTCTTCCATCGCGTCCGGATCACGATGCTGGCTCTCGTGGCAGCGCAACGCACGGATCTTGCGGTCGAGTTGCTCGGTGATATCGACGAAGTCGTTCGCCTCAGCTCCGAGCATCACCCAGACTTCGCTCACCGCCCAGTCTTCGAGCTGGGCACATTCGGTCCCGGGGAAGGCGAACGGGTTGCGTGCGTCCGGGTAGACGGCACACATCGTCGCTTCGCCCGTGGCGATGTGGTCGGGATGCGAACCATAGGTCGAATCGAGGTTGCGCAGTGGGTTGTGTGTGATCACGACCTGTGGGCGCACCTCGCGAATGACCTTGCTGATGTCGTGGCGCATTGCCATGTCAGCAACCGCTGCGCCGTCCATATGGCCGAGGAAGACGAGCCGGGTAACCCCCACCGCAGCCGCCGCGTTGGTCTGCTCTGTACGACGGATAGACGCCATCTCGTCGCGTGGGATCGAGTGATCGAAACCACCCGCTTGACCATCGGTCACGAGGCAGTACACCACCTCGATGCCAGCGTCGGTCATGTTCGCGACCGTGCCTGCTGCGCCGAAGTCGACGTCGTCCGGGTGCGCCGTGACGACGAGAACACGTTCGATTTCAGAGAGGTTCATCATCGACGTCATTTAACCATCACGCACAGCGAGCAGTTGGCCCAGCCGCTCAAGTCGTCAGAAACGAAGACGGAGGACTCTGCAATACGGGGTCGCTGTTATCTACAGTGCGACCCATGCCGCCCAACCCTGCCGACATTTCCCTCGACCAGATCGACCTCTCCAACATGGAGTTCTGGGCGGGGCCGCGCGATATGCGCGAAGCCACCTTCAAGCTGCTTCGTGACACCCCCGAACTTCAGCACTTCGAAGAACGCGTCATCGAAGACTCGCCGTTTCCACCGGGTGCTGGCTACTACGCACTCACACGACACGAAGACATCTGGGCCGTCAGCCGCAACGCCAAGCTCTTCTGCTCTGGCCAAGGTTCGAACATCGGCGACCTCCCCCAGGAAATGAGCGAGTTCTTCGGGTCGATGATCAACATGGACGACCCAAAGCACTACCGCCTCCGCTCGATCGTCTCAAAGGGCTTTACACCGAAGGAAGTCGCCAAGGTCGAAGCAATGGTCGTCGACAAGGCGAAGCTGATCGTCGAGCGGATCCAAGAACAATTCGCCGACAAAACGTGTGACTTCGTCGAGCACGTCGCAGCGGCACTTCCGCTCGAGATCATCTGCGACATGATGGGTATTCCTCCGGAGGACTACGGCCAGATTTTCGCCTGGACCAACACGATCCTCGGCATTGGCGACCCCGATTTCGTCACGTCCTACAACGACCTGATGACGCACTCGCTCGAAATGTTCACGTACGCCCAGACCCTGGGCGAGAGCCGCCGCGCCAACCCGCAGGACGACATCACGTCGGCAATGATGACCGCTGTCGTCGACGGCGAGGAGTTGACGCCCCAAGAGTTCGGCTCGTTCTTCATCCTGCTCGTCGTCGCTGGCAACGAGACGACGCGCAACGCGATCAGCCACGGAATGAAGGCGCTCACCGACTTTCCCGAACAGCGCGAACTGCTCTACGGCGACTTCGACACGCACGCCAAGACCGCCATGGAGGAGATGGTGCGGTGGTCAACCCCGGTGATCCACTTCCGTCGAACCGCGACCGAAGACACCGAGATCAACGGCTTCCCCGTACAGGCCGGAGACAAAATTGTCATGTTTTACAACTCGGGCAACCGTGACGAGCGCGTCTTCAACGACCCGCACCGGTTCGACATTGCCCGCTCGATGCAGCCCGCACAAGTCGGGTTCGGTGCTGGCGGCGCACACTTCTGCCTCGGCGCAAACCTCGCACGTCGAGAGATGACGATGATGTTCGATGAGATCCATCGCAGCCTCCCGTCGTTGCACATCACGGGCGAGCCCGCCTACCTGCAGAGCAACTTCATCAACGGCATCAAGCGGCTCGACTGTGCCTGGGCCTGACGACGCCGAGCGCTCGGAGTTGGCGCTCGTTCAACAACTCACCGTCGTTGGCTGGTTGTTGCTCGGTGGACAGTTTGGCTTCATGCTGTTCCAGTTCGAACGTGTCCGCACCGCCGGCGGAACGCGCTTCGCGACGGCGTGGGATCAACGCGTCGAGGTTCTGAGCTTCATGATGTTGCCGCCGAATCTGATAGTGCTCTTTCCTGCTGCAGCGGTTGCGATCGGAACGACCTGGCTCGCTGGTTCTACGCAACGCGGAGCATGGCTCGACACGTTGCTACGCGTCGTTGCGGGCGTCGCTGTCTCGATGGTCTTCATCGGATTCGCGGCAGTCATCGAAGTCTCCACACGCCCTGGTCAACTCGAGCTGGACTCGATCTTCCTCCGACTCGGAGGCATGTCGCTCGCCGCTGGCATCGCTTTGGGCTGCAGATTGGCTGATCAGCGCCGGGTGTGAACCGGTTCAGTCGCCGAGTTCGCCGTCACGGAAGTGGCTCCGACAAAGCAGTTCGTATCGGACAGCATCACCGAAGAGCGGCTGCGCGTCATTGTGTCGCGTGTCGCCAACGACGACGGTGTCGCCGACGTAGACGACAACGCCGTTGACGACGCGGGCGTTGTGGGTGGCCCGAGCACCGCACCAGCATCGCGCCTCAACCTGGAGTGGACTGTGTTCGTCGGCGAGTTCGAGCATGCGTTGCGACCCGGCGAAGAGCTTGCCCCTGAAATCGGTGAGGAGGCCGAACGCGTACACGTCAACCTCGAGGTCGTCGACGACCCGGGCCAACTGATCGCACTGCGCCTCGGTATAAAACTGAGCTTCGTCACAGACCATGTAGTGGATTGGCCAGTTGGCAACGGCGAGCGAGTAGACGTCGAGATCCGGCGCCACTTCGATCGCGGGTGCGGCAACGCCGAGGCGACTGGTGACCTGCTTGCCCTCGCGATCGAGGGTCGTCAGCAACAGCCCGAACAGCTGCCGGTTGGCCAGGTTATGGTGGATCTGCAGCGCAACGGTGCTCTTACCCGAGCCCATCGTGCCGAAGCTGAATCGAAGCGTCGCCATCTGGAGACGAACCTAGTCGCGTCCGTCAGTCGCCGGAGTCGTTCGCCGGACCGATTTCGGCGTTCGGATCAACGATGGCTGGCCCGTTGATTCCACCCGCCGGGGGCGGCGAGTCGTCAGCATCGCTTCCGCTGCAGCCGGTTGCCACAAGCAATGAGAAAACTACGCCGGCGGCGAGGACCTTTTTCTTCATGATGGCGACTGTACCGATCTACAGCAGGGCAGCGAGTCCATCAGACAGCAACGTCACTTCCGTCGCGGATTTCCCTCCCGGTTTTCCGTCGCGGTCCTCTGCCACCAGTACCCACACCCCGGTGCGCTACCGTCCTATCAAGCACGACCGGCAACGGTGCCGGGCAACAGGGTCGACATTGGGGGCAATGGTCGATCCACCTACATAGCCAATGGGGGCACACACATGACGGACACCATCGATCGGCCCGATGTGGCCGACGGAAATCGCGTACTCGACCATCTCATCGTGAGGTTTGCGGGTGACTCTGGCGACGGCATGCAGTTGACTGGCGATCGCTTCACTTCGGTCAGCGCATCGTTCGGCAACGACCTGTCGACCATGCCTGATTTCCCGGCCGAGATCCGCGCACCTGCCGGCACGGTCAACGGCGTGTCAGCATTCCAGGTCAACATTGCCGACCACGACATCACCACGCCGGGCGACGACCCAAATGTCCTTGTCGCGATGAACCCGGCCGCGCTGAAGGCCGATCTCCACCGCCTTGAAACCGGCGGCACGGTCATCATCAACGAAGATGCGTTCGGAGAGCGCAACTTGATCAAGGCGGGCTACCTCGACGCCGCCGGTGAAGCGGTCAACCCGCTCGACGACGACACGCTCAACGGGTACCGGGTGTTGAAGGTGCCCATGACGAGCCTCACCAAGAAAGTGTGCGAGCCACTCGGTGTGAAACCGCGTGATGCTGAACGGTCGAAGAACTTCTTCGCACTTGGCCTCGTGTCGTGGATGTACACCCGGCCGACCGAGCCGACCGAAGAATGGATCGACGAGAAGTTCGCCAAGAACGAGAAGGTTGCTGGCGCCAACAAAGCGGCCTTCCAGGCCGGCTTCAACTTTGGCGAAACGACCGAGGCGATCGGCCACCGTTACGAAGTCCGTCCGGCCAAGTTGCCGTCTGGCGAGTACACAAGCATCACCGGCAACATGGCCCTGTCATGGGGGCTCATCGCTGCCGCCCAGCAAGCCAACCTTCCGCTCACGCTTGGGTCCTACCCAATCACACCGGCGAGTGACATTCTCCATGAACTCGCCAAACACAAACACTTTGGCGTGCGGACCCTGCAGGCCGAAGACGAAATTGCCGCAGTTGGTATTGCGCTCGGTGCCGCCTTTGCTGGGCACCTTGCCGTCACCACGACGAGCGGGCCAGGGTTGGCGCTGAAAAGCGAAACGATCTCGCTGGCCTTCGCAATCGAGTTGCCGATGGTCATCGTCGACATCCAACGTGGCGGGCCCTCCACAGGGCTGCCGACAAAAACCGAGGCTTCCGACCTCAACATCGCGCTCTACGGACGCCATGGCGAAGCCCCGCTGCCGGTCGTTGCGTCGTACAGCCCAGCCCAGTGCTTCCACGCCGCGATCGAAGCGGCCCGGATCGCCCTGAAGTACCGCACCCCGGTCTTGCTGCTGAGCGACGGGTACCTCGCCAACGGATCAGAGCCCTGGCTCCTGCCCGACTTGGCTTCGCTTCCCGACATCTCGGTACCGTTCACCACCGAGATGAACCACGTCGACGACGACGGCAACGACGTCTTCTGGCCGTACCTGCGCGATGAGAACCTCGCCCGGCCCTGGGCTATCCCCGGAACGCCAGGATTGATGCACCGCGTCGGTGGCCTCGAGAAGAAAGACGGCACCGGCAACATCGACTACACGCCCGAGAACCACGAACTCATGGTCAAACTGCGAGCCGCCAAAATCGCAAAAATTGCCGAAGACATCCCACTCGCCGAAGTGCACGGTGACGCTGATGCTGACGTCCTCGTCGTCGGCTGGGGCTCGACCTGGGCTGCGATCGACGCTGCTGTACAACGCCGACGCCGGGTAGGGGTGAAGGTCGCGTCAACCCATCTCACCCACCTCAGCCCGCTTCCGCCGAACCTCGGCGAGATCCTCGGCCGGTACAAACGTGTGCTTGTCCCTGAACTCAACATGGGCCAACTCACCAACCTCTTGCGGGCCACCTATCTGGTTGACGCCAAGGCAATCACGAAGGTCCAGGGCCTGCCGTTCAAGTCACGGGAAATCGAAGCAGAAATCGATGAAGCAGTAGCAAGCACAGGGGGTATGTCATGAGCACGGCACAGGTCGCAGTGACCACGAAAAGCGATTGGACCAGCGACCAGGAAGTGCGTTGGTGCCCCGGTTGCGGTGACTATGGCATCCTGCTGGCGGTCCAGACCTTGATGCCCGAACTCGGGGTCAATCCGGAGAACACCGTGTTCATCTCAGGCATCGGCTGTTCAAGTCGGTTCCCGTATTACATGAACACCTACGGCATGCATTCGATCCACGGCCGCGCCCCGGCGATCGCCACAGGTGTCGCGACGGCCCGACCAGACCTCGATGTCTGGGTGATTACCGGCGACGGCGATGGCCTGTCGATCGGCGGCAACCATCTCATCCACGCGCTCCGTCGCAACGTCAACTTAAACATCCTGCTGTTCAACAACCGCATCTACGGGCTTACCAAGGGCCAGTACTCGCCAACATCAGAAATTGGCAAGGTTGCCAAGTCGACGCCAATGGGTTCGGTCGACGCGCCGTTCAACCCATTGTCGGTGGCGCTCGGGGCCGAAGCGAGTTTCGTGGCTCGCACGCACGATCTCGATCGCCAGCACATGATGGACACCTTCCGTGCAGCACATGCCCACAAGGGCGCGTCGTTCGTAGAGATCTATCAGAACTGCAACGTCTTCAACGACGGGCAGTTCGACGAGATCACGAAAAAAAGCGCGCGTGACGAAATGATGATCAACCTCGTCCACGGAGAACCGATCACGTTTGGAACCGACGGTCAGCGAGGTGTCGTGATGGGCAACGACGGGCAACTCCGCCTGGTCGAACTCGCCGACGTCGCTGCCGAGAACATCCTCGTCCACGACGCAACACGCGATGACCCTTCGCTTGCGTTCGCGCTTGCCCGGTTGAACTCTGACGATGCATCGCCGACGCCGTTCGGGGTCTTTCGTGATATCCAACGCACCGAGTACGCATCAGCGGTCAACGACCAAGTCATCGCTGCAAGCGAAGCCAAAGGCCCAGCCGACTTGCAGGCCCTGCTGCGATCGAACGGAACTTGGACGGTCTAGCCCATTGCGAAACTGATTGAGCATTGGCAGTCCAGACCGGCAGATAATCGGTTCACTAGAGCCTCAATGCTCGACCTCCGACTTCGCTCCACCAAGGAGCGCCTGCTCGCGCCCATCGCTGCACGCTGCCCCAGCTTTCTGTCGTCAGCGGCCGTATCGTTCCTCAGCCTCGTCTGCTGCGTTGGCGCTGGTGTCGCTGCCTGGAGAGGCGCGATCGTGCTCTCGGTCATCTTGTGGCTACTCGGACGAGTGCTCGACGGTCTCGACGGCGCGATCGCGCGAGCCAACGATTCCGCGAGCGACTTTGGCGGCTACGTCGACTTGCTGTTCGACACGATCGGGTACACCGCTGTGCCGCTCGGGATCGCGTTCGGTGTCGACCAACCTGGAACGTGGCAGATCGTTGCAGTGCTGCTCGGATCGTTCTACGTCAACTCCGTGTCGTGGTTGATGTTGAGTGCACTGCTCGAAAAGCGCGGCGAGCGGACGGGCCGCGAGCAGACCAGTGTCACGATGCCGGCAGGGCTGATCGAGGGAACCGAGACCATCATCCTGTTCACCATCGCGCTGGCCCTCCCCCAGCACGCCGATGTCACCTTCGTGGTGATGGCTACAGGAGTGACGATTGGCGTCCTCCAGCGCGCTCTCGCTGCCCGCCGTCAGGTGACTCCGAGCACCCAGCCCTCTTCGTCGAGGATGTCGTCGAGCTGACTCGTTTCGACCGCCGGCACAAAGAGCGCGCCGAGTGTGCCCGCTGCGTCCATGTCAACCAGCCGTTGCGCAGTCGCTTGAACCTGCGCCGCGTCTTTGACCATGCCTGGCGGAATGATGACCGGCCACCGCGATGGCCAGACCTCTGCTACCACGACGTCGGTATCGGTCGGTACGACCAATCCGGTGTCGAACGGCCAGACGCACAGTCGCTCGCCGAGGTTCCAACGCAACCGCTCGAGTGCAGCGATTCCGACCAGGCTCTGGCTGCCAACCGCTCCGGCACCGAGCAACTGCCATGCGGAGAACGGCCGGAGCCCCTCATCCCGGAGGCGGGCTTCGACGTAACGCCATTCCGGCGGCCATGCCCTCAAACGAGCTGGCTTGGTTGACGTCAGGTGGTCGGTGCGTTGTGCAGGCGGGCACCCCCAGAACGGACCGGGAGCGTCGTTGACCACCTTGGCGTTCAGGCCCGATGCCACGGCGAACCGGTTGTTCCGGTTGCGATCGTCATCACTGATTTCGGAACCAAGCAGCTCCCACATCGCTCGCCACGGTCGCCCCACAAGACCCAAAGCTTCAGTAGCGCCACGAGGAAACCCGAGCGAAAAGTCGACACCAATCAGCGTCGAGCGTCCGGAATTGGTTGCAGCGGTGATCTCGGTCAGCGCAGCGCGCCGCGTCGACGGGTTCGAAAGTTCGATGCCACCAGAGTCAGCGACGGCAATCCAAACGGAGTCGGCACCGGTCGTCGGTGTGCTGCGCGCACTCCAATCGACGACGACAATGCGCTCGAACAGCACAGGTTGATTCAGGCGAGAACGGAACTGACCGCAACGAAGTGCAGCCCGGCGGCGAGCACCGTGAACGAGTGCCACACCTCGTGGTAACCGAACACTGTCGGCCACGGGTTGGGCCGTTTGATCAGGAGCACGGGGAAGCCGATCGTGTAGGCGAGGCCGCCCGCAACGATCAACCCGAGTTGCACACCCGACAAGTTGTCGGCGAGTACCGGATACGCCACCGCCAGGGCCCAGCCCATGATTGGGTAGAGGGCGTAGCCAACCCACTGAACGCGCTGGAACCCACCGAGTTTGATCGTCATGCCAATAAGCGCAAGTGCACCGACGACCGACAGCATCGGAATCCCCCACGCATGCGGAAGTGCGACGAGGCACACGGGCACATAGGTGCCGGCAATCAGCAGGTAGATCATCGTGTGGTCGAGCCGCTGCATAATCCGGCGGACACGATCGGTGCGAGCGAGCCGGTGATAGGCCGCCGACGTTCCGAACACCAGGAGCAACGTTGCGGCATAGATCGACGCCGAAGTGCGCTCCGTCGCTCGGTCAGCCGAAAGAATCAACAAGACACCCGCCGGGATCGAGACGATAAACGCCCACGCATGCATCCTCCCACGCCACGTCGGGCGCTCAGCCAGTGGCGTCAGCGGACGAATTGTCATACAAATACCGTACCTTGACGTCGCAGACGGTCCCGGTCGGACGAGGTCGCTTCGGTCACGCTCGTACTCAGCGCTCAAGTGATTGCATTAACTCGGTCACGGCGTCGCCATACCGGTCGAGCTTGGCTGGCCCCACGCCCGAGATCTTCCCCAAATCGGAGCGAGTCGTCGGTGCCATCCGTGCAATCGAGACCAACGTCTTGTTGTCGAAGACAACGTAAGCCGGCTTGCCATCGCGCAGGCTGTTGCGAAGTTCCTTCAACGCGGCGAACCGGACTTGAGCCTCGGGGTTGAGATCAGCAGTCGGATCAGTCTTGCTCGCCGCCGAGCTGGACGGCTTCTTGACCGGCTCGGGGCGATGCGATGCGACGGCCCGACGCTCAGTCGGCTCGTTCGTCAACTCGCTGACGAACGGGCTCGGCGATGGGCCGGTCACAATGGTGGCGTGCGAACTCGCCCTGGTGATCGCCACATGGAAGAGGCGGCGTTCTTCTTCGACGTCTTCGGCAAGACGGTGTGGATACTGCTCGGCGTCGGCCAGATGGACCACCACGTGCGGCCACTCTTGACCCTTCACTCGGTGCACTGTCGACAGCGTCACGCCCCCGGGATCGCGACGCACGGCGAGGTGATCTCGCATCCACCCCTCGAACGACGCCGCGTCGTCATGCTGCGCTGCGAGGTGTTGGATGGCAGTGAGGTCGTCGCCCTGCGCGGCGCGGTTCATCCCGCGACGCTGTGCGTCAAGCGTGCCAACCGCTCCGGCAAGACCGATTTCGTCGATCAACGCGAACACAAGATCCGACGTCGGTGCACCGTCGCGCACCAACTTCTGCAACTTCTGAATGTCGGCGGCGAAATCGGTGACGCGTTCCTGGTCTCGCTCGTTCTTCAAACGGCTGGCGAGGCGATGCAGGTCGACGATGCTCCCCTGCTCGCACACCCAGTCGTTGATACGCGGATGGAAAGACCGCGACGGCCGACGGAGCGCCTCACGAATGTCGTCAGGAGAGAACGTGTCGCGGGTGGCCAAGCGCAACCACGAGAGCACAGCTCGCACCGACGTCCGGTCGGCGAACTCAAGGCCAACCCCGCCCGAGATGGGGATGCCCTGAACGGCCAAAGCGACCTGGACCGGCGCGAGGAGTGCGTTGACGCGGGTCAGTACAGCGATATCGGACGCCGTGGAGCCACCTCGAAGCGCGGCCTCGACGGCCTCGCGGCTCGCACCGATCGGGTCGACCGCGGTATCGACCGACCACCCCGAGGCGTCGGTCGAGTTCGCCCGAATCGTCTTCGAGACACGCCGATCGTTGTGACGCAGCAGTCGGTCAACAACGTCGACGATTCCGGCCGGGCAGCGGTAGTTCACTTCAAGCGGGTGGCTGCCTGCGCCAGGAAACAGTTCGGCGAAGTCGATCAGCCAGGCCGGATCGGCCCCGTTGTAGCCGTAGATCGTCTGGTCGTCGTCACCCACACCAAAGACCGCACCACCCGGCGATGCCAACAAACGGATCAGCAGCAGGTGGGCTGGGGTGAGGTCCTGGAACTCGTCGACGAGCATCATCCGACATGCCCGCTGAGCAACTCGACGAGCCTCAGGCTGCGACAGCAACACGAGGAGCGCTCGGTGGATCTGGTCGTCGAAATCAACCGCTCGCTTTCGTTCCAGCGCGGCGCGATACCCAGGCCACGCTGCCGCCAGCCCCTCCACGTCACCGTCATAGCGAGCTTCAGCGTCGGCGGGAGCCACAAGCCCGAGACGGATCAAGCTGAGCGCCTCGATCCAAGGGGCAACGGGGTCGCTGTTGCGACGACGCGGAAACGACACCAGGTCGCCGATAATCCGACGAACATCGACTTCGTTGATCGTGTTCCACCGTGTCGGCTGCTGGGCAAACGGGGCGGCGCCGTTGACGATCGCCAGGGCCATGGCGTTGAGCGTTCGAACCTGGAGACCGGGCAGGTCGGGTGTCCGTTCGACCATCTCCTCCTGGGCACGCTTGTTAAACGCGACCAGGATCACGGCCGATACCGGAAGATTCCAGGTGCGGAGCAGATGTCGAGCTCGCTCGGTCAGCACACGCGTCTTGCCAGAGCCCGCCGGTGCAATGATGCGCGCCGCGCCGCCGCTGTGGGTGACAGCAGCGAGCTGGTCGGGTGCAAGGTCGGCGTCGGAGACGTTGTCCCCGGGCGGGGTAAACGAGCGGTGCTCAACCGCGACATCATGGAGGACTGCGACACCATCGACCGGATCGGTGTGGCGAATCGGCCCGCCGTCGAGCCAGAGCGGAGTTCCGTTTGGTGCGACGATGTCGCCCAGTTGGTCGCTCGCCGCAGCGGTTGCACCAGCAGCGACCGCACGATCGAGCGCAATCCAGGCGAACCGATCCTCACGCACGTCGACGGCATTCGACCAGACGGCGTGGTGCAGTGCTTCGAGTTCGAAAACAAAATCAGCACCCATCTCAAAGGGCTGCGCATCAGTCTTCAACATCGGCTCACGGTCGAAGTCGACAGCGAGTTCGATCACGAGACGCTGCCGCAAGTTGGAGGCGGCTCGCAGCGTGGCAAGCAACACGGTCGGTTCGGCCACGGCGGCGGCATCGACGACGACCCGCTCGGCACCGGCCCACGGCGCCGGGACAACGGTCGAGGCTGCGACAAGACAATTGCGCCCGAGCTGCGCTGGGCCTGCGCCAGCTGCGGTGACACCACGCTCGAAGCCAGAAACAACGGGGGTACTGGACACCTGACGCCGCGCTGCTGCCCGAGGCGGCGGAACGTCATCAGATGGTTCGGAGCTCGCACCGTCGCCAGGATCGGCGTCGGCGATTTCGTGGGCGACGGGCACCTCTTGCTCGCCGTTGTCGGCCCAGCACTGGCGTACCTGAACGGGCAAATCATGTTCACCCTTGCAGTACGCACACGCAATCGCCATCCCTCGGACTGTAGCGACCGAGGTCGATGTCCGCACACATGTTCGATCCGGAATGGCGACCCTCGGTGCACATAGCAGGCCCAGCGCGTCGAGAGCGCGTCGGCCAGCGCGTCGGCCGGACAGACAGTCCCCTCACCGACCACGGTCGCGAGGAAGCCCGCTCAATTGCTGCTGCTGTTGCCGAGACCGCCTTCACCCACGCATTCGCGAGCCCTCTGCAACGCGCCTGGGAAACCGCAGGCCTCGTTGGCTTGACGCCGACGGTTGATGACTTGCTCGTTGAGTGGGACTACGGCGACTACGAAGGGATCACGACCGACGCGACGCGTCAGATCATTCCCGACTGGTCGGTGTGGACCCATGACATTGTCAATAGCGAGTCGGTCGATGAAGTCGGCCGACGTGCCGATGCAGCCATCGACCGATATTCCGGCCTCAGTGGGCCGATTGCCGTCCTCGCCCACGGGCACTTCCTGCGCATCTTCGCCGCCCGCTGGCTTGGCCTGCCAGCACAAGAAGGTCGGCGCTTCGTTCTCAACACCAGCACCCTGTCGCTGCTCGGCTGGGAGCGCGAGAACCGCATGATCAAGCGCTGGAATGACCCGTGCGGTTGGTGACTGAGCCGCCGCCCCGGATACGTTCCGGCCGCAGCGCAACATCACAGGTACAGGGCATGTCCCCCAAGCAAGCCGACTGAGTCGGTGTTCGCTGACTCTCCATGTGTTGCGCCGCGGTCGGTACGGATTACAACTCTAGAGACAGTCGCCTGGGGATTGGAAGTGGACAAGCCTGTGAATTTCGGTGCAATTATCGCCGTTTGGTTGTTGACATCCCTGTGGACGGAATGTGAATAAGCAGGGTTTATCCACAGTCTGTGGTCAAGGCGTTCAGAGAGCCGGCACGACTTCGACGGGAATGCCATTGAGCACTGAAGTGCCTGAGAGCGGGTCGAATGCCTCGTGATCGGTGAGCAGATTCGAGTTCACGCCGGCGTGCTCGGCGGCCACCCGCATCTTGGTTCCAGGGTCGCCATGTCCCCAGCCGTGGGGCAGGCTCACCACACCCGGCCGGATGCTGTCAGTCACCTCGACAGGTGCCGTCACCTGGCCCACACGCGAGGTGATCTGAGCCTCCCCTCCATCGGTCAACCCAAGCGTGTCAGCGTCGTCCGGGTGCACCTGGAGGGTGCAGCGTGCCCGGCCCTTGACCAACACCTTAATGTTGTGCATCCACGAGTTGTTGCTCCGGAGATCCCGACGACCAACGAGCACCATCCCGCGTTGCTCGAGGTCGGTCTGTGCTGCAGCCAGTCGATCGAGGTCTGCAATAAACACCTCAGCAGCAAGTTCGATCTTGCCGCTGGGCGTCCGCAAAATTTCGGGCAGACGCGGTTCCAGCGCGCCGAAATCTCGGCCGTGTGGCCGCTCGAGGAGATCGTCCAACGACGTGCCATCTGGGTCGTCTCCGAACGCGTCGCCGTACGGGCCCGTCCGCAACATGAAGTCAAGCATCCGGTCAGGGCCGCTGCGCCCTGAGGCGTTCAACTCGGTGAGCAATTCATCGACGTCACGACCGAACACGGGGCCGTTCGCATCCTGCACTGCTGATCGAACGAGATGCTCAATCGACTGCTCGTCAACGACGGCTGGGTCAGCGTCGACGCCTTGCCCGTGAGCAATGGCGGTGAGCTTCGAGATCACTTCCCACTCATCGGGCTGATCGGCGTCGAGGGGCAGCACAGGTGGGCTGTAGTTGGCCACGTTCCGAACGGCGAACTGCAGGAGCAGCAGGTCGTAGTGGCTGCGCTGCAACTGGGATGGCACCGGCAGGATCACGTCGGCGTGCTTGGTCGTCTCGTTGAGGTACAGGTCGATACTCACCATGAAGTCGAGCTGGGAAAACGCGTTCTCGAGTAACGCCGTGTTCGGGTTCGATCGGAGGGGGTTGCCGCCCAGGGTGATCATGGCCCTGATCTGGCCGTCCCCCGGCGTCGTGATCTCTTCGGCAAGTGCCGCAACCGGATACTCCCCCATCACTTCGGGGTAACCGCTCACCCGGGAGGTGCCGCGCCCGACGGTGAAACCGCGACCGGAACCAGGCTTGCCGCGAGTGGTCGCTCCGCCGGCGACGGGAAGTGCGAACATCGCACCGCCAGGCCGGTCCAGGTTGCCGGTCAAAATGTTCAACGCGTCGATCAACCAGGTGGCAGTCGAACCGAACTCGGTGGTGCTCGTTCCGATCCGGCCATACACAGTCGACGTGGACGCCGCTGCAAGATCATGAGCGAGACGTCGGATGGTGACTGCCTCGATGCCGGTTGCCTTCGCGACCGACTCGGGCGTGAACGGTTGAATCGCAGCACTGAACTCGACGAGGCCGTTGAGGTGTTCCGTGACATGGGTGCCAGGATCGGCGAGTCCGTCGACGACGAGCACGTTCGCCATGGCCGCCAGAAGGAGCGCATCGGAGCCCGGCCGAATTGACACCCACTCGTCGGCCTCCTCGGCAGTTCGTGACCGGCGCGGATCGACGACCACGACCCGGCCACCACGTTCCCGAATCGCCTCGATGCGCCCAGGGAAGTCAGGGGCCGTACACATGCTGCCATTCGATGCGTACGGATTGCCACCGAGGATCATCAGATGATCGGTCCGGTCGAGGTCGGGAACGGGAACGGAGACGCCCGTGCCGAACACATGGCCAGCAGCAACGTGACGCGGCATCTGGTCGACCGTCGATGCGCTGAACCGATTGCGTGTACCGAGCCCGGTCAGCAGCGAACGGGTGAACATCATCGACGACAGCGAGTGCGCACCAGCATTGCCGACATAGACGCCGAGCGACGAGCGACCAGTGCGCTCGATGACACCTTGCAGACCTGCCTCGACCGCATCCCAAGCTTCCGCCCAGGTCGCTTCGACGTGCTGGCCGTCGCGACGGATCATCGGCGTCCGCAGGCGATCCGGATCCTCATGTAATTGCTTGAGCGTCGAACCCTTCGGACAGATGAACCCGCGAGAGAACACATCGTCCATATCCCCCCGGATGCGCTGGACCTCTTCTCCGCCCTTGCCATCCGGCTTGAGCGTGATCTCCAGGCCACAGGTGGCTTCACAGAGTGGACAGGTCCGGCTGACCGTGCGCGTCGCCGAAGCAGGGTCGGTCTCGGGGGTGCGCTCAAGGAGGGACATGGGAAGATACTCGCAGAACCCACCCCAAGGGTCGGAGTCCAACTTGTCGACCTGTCATGATCCGGACATGATCAGACGGGTCTTTCCTGACAGCGCGGCGACGACGATCGCCGACAGCTACGCCCAGCCCCTTGGCCGACGCAGCGACCAATGCAGTAGTGCCCCGTGGGTCGGCCTCTGCATGGTCAGCTCGATCGACGGGTCAACTGTGGTCGGCGGCAAGAGCAGCGAGCTGTCGAGCACCAACGACATGGCCGTCCTGCACGGGCTCCGGTCAATTGCCGACGTCATCCTCGTTGGCGCTGGCACCGTCAGAGGCGAGGGTTACGGGCCACCCCGAACGCCTGGCCAGCGCGTCGGCGTCATCACTGGGAGCGGCAACGTCGACACCACCCTCCCTCTCTTTACCTGCGGCGCCGGGTTCATTGTCACGACAGACAGCACCAAGGTGGCCGACGGCGTCGACGTGATCAGGGCCGGTGGCGAGTGCGTCGACTTGTCGGCCGTCGTCGGACGGCTCCGTGAGATGCATCCTTCGCCCAACTTCGTACAAGCCGAGGGCGGCGCGACGTTGAACGGAGCGCTCCTCGACGCCGATCTGATCGACGAGATCAACCTCACCACATCGCCGCTTTGCGTTGGCGGAAGCGGCCCACGCATCACGACCGGTGCAGCCGATCACACGACCCGGTACGAGCTCGCCCAGATGGTGATCGACGACCAGACCTTCGTGTTCAGCCGCTGGTTGCGGAAACGCTGATCGACAGCGCCACGCCGCGGCGGTCGATCAGACCGGAGCCGACTCGACGTGCTCGGCTTTCTCCATCAACTCGAGCTCGCGGTGGAAGTCCGCAGCAGCATCGAAGTCTTTGTAGACGCTGGCGAAGCGGAGGTACGCGACTTCGTCAACCGAGCGCAGATGCTTCAGCACGGCAAGGCCAACATTGGCCGACGATATCTCTGAGCCCTGCAGGCGGACGGAGTCTTCGACAGTGAGTGCGAGCTGTTCGAGCAGCTCAGGAGCGACCGAGCGCCCCTTGGTCGATGCAGCCAGGCCAGCGATCAGTTTTTGGCGGGCGAACGGTTCGGTCCGGCCATCGGACTTGACAACCGTCAGCTGCGCATGATCGACGCGCTCGAACGTGGTGAAACGATGGGCGCAGGCAAGGCATTGACGGCGCCGACGAATGGCGGTGTTCTCTTCGGCGACACGTGAATCGACGACCTTCGTGTCGTCATCTCGGCAAGCCGGGCAGCGCATGGTTCATACGATACTCCCGCGACTGGGCCGGTGGCGGCTCAGGGCAGCCAGATGGCTTCGCCCGAGGCCACCCCGGTGTCGCCGTTCATCTGGATCAACACGGTGATGTAGCGGTCACGACCGATGTCACCCCGGTAGGTGTCGGCAATCGACCACAGCGTGTCGCCGGGCTGTGCGACATGGATCGATGCAGGTGCGGTGTGGTCGGTGTACCCGGTGTAGTCAGTGTGGTCAGTGTGGTCAGTGACGGCCGGCTGGACACCTGAGGCTGATGCCGGTGTGCCTTGGAAGCCGGCGAGCAATCCGACGGTTGCAGCCAAGCCGGCAATGACGAGCCCGAGGGCGGCCGTGCCGAACAACAGGCGGCGGATTGCGTAGTTCGGGACCTTCGGACGGACCATCCCCCGCACTTCGGCGTCGACGCCGAACGACGTGGCAGAAACGAACGCCAGTAACTGCGGCGATCGGCCCTGAAGGTGGCTGCGATGTGCTGTGTGCAAGGTGGTGCCCATGTCTACTCCCCAACGGATGACGTGAATGCCGAGTTGGCGTTCGATACCGTTCGATGATCTGGACAGTTCGAAACGCTTGTTCGATTCGTTGGTCTGAGTCAACCAGCACAGGTGTTCGATGTCAACCGTTTTGACGAGATTTGTCGAACGGACGTTTGTAGTACAGATGTTTGACCTGGCCGGCTCCAGGCAATATCATGTTCCCATGGCTCCCAAGATCAGTAAGCGTCAGCGCGACATTCTCGATTTCATCGAACAGCAGATGCGCGATCGTGGGTTCCCGCCGTCGGTTCGTGAGATCGGCGATGCCGTCGGCCTCACCTCGCCGTCCACGGTCCACAGCCACCTGAACACCCTGCAGCGTCACGGCTACCTGCGCCGCGACCCCAGCAAGCCCCGCGCCATCGAAGTTCGATACGACTCGAACAGTGGCGCGATGATGGACAAACGTCCGGTGCGCCACGTCCCACTCATCGGCGATGTCGCCGCCGGTACCAATGTGCTGGCCGCCGAGAACGTCGAAGAGCTCCTGCCAGTTCCCGTCGACTTCGCCGGTGAAGGCGAGCTGTTCATGCTGCGCGTGCGCGGCGAGTCAATGATCGGTGCGGGCATCCTCAATGGCGACTACGTCGTTGCCACCCAGATCGATCACCCAGCCAACGGCGACATCGTCGTCGCAGGCATCCCGGGCGGCGAGGCCACGGTCAAGACGTACTCCCGTTCGGGCGCCGAAGTCACGCTGACTCCGCACAACCCCACCATGGAGCCAATGGTGTTCTCCGCCGATCAGGTCGAGGTGTACGGCAAAGTCGTCACGGTGATGCGCCGCTACTGAGCCGCGCTGACCCAGCTACTGATCGACTCAGCTACTGATCGACTCAGCTACTGACTGACTCAGCTACTGACTGGGCATCTCCGGCGGAGCCCACGGAGACGGAGCCGATGGTGGAGCAGTCGGTGTCGTGAACGGTGGTTGCCCCGGAGGACGCGACTGAACTGGAGTGACCGGCGCCTGCATCGGTGGCCCGGGCTGCGGTTGCCATCCTGCTGCTTGCGGAGGCTGTTGCGCCACCGGAGGTGATGTCGGCCACGGCGCTGAACTTGACCACGGATCAGCAGGCACCGTTACTTCAGGAGTTCTGCGGCGACGGCTCATCGCGATGAGTAAAAGTCCGACGATCAACCCAGCGATTCCTGCGGCAAACGCGCCGAGCTGCAGCGGTTGCACACCTCTATTCGGATCACGCCCAATGGCGATGGCGAACACAGCCGGCTCGGAGTCGTTCTTCGACTCGACACGCAACACGTGGTCGCCGGGGATCTCCACGACGAACGTCTGGATCAACTGGCCCGCCGAGCCAGCTGCGTCGTAGTCGACCCCGGTGCGGGTGTCGAGCGCGATGTCTGCGCCGTCAGGTCCCGTCAAGACGAGGCGAACGGGTGGAAGGTCTTGCGGAGTGCCGAGTTGCCCGAACGCACCGGGCGCCCCACAGCTTCCGGTCACGCCACCGATTTCGCCCTTGGTCTCGACGAAAACGAGAAATTCGCCGGCCACTTCAAAATTGAGGGTCGTGTCACAGCCGACCGGCGCGCGTGCAAAGTTCCGCACGGCATCGGATGGCCGCTGCCCTGCCGAGTACCACAGGCCACCGGCAGCGAGTAGCCCGACAATCAACACGAGAACGCCCGCAGCCCTACATCTAGTGCGTCTGTTCGAGTTCATCTTGCTCCGTCTCGCGCCCGCCGGTGTGGCGAGCACATCGTGGTCAGGTAGCAGCGGCCAGGCGGCGCGCCACGAGTTCGATTTTGTCGTCTGGTTGTACCACGGCAACGCGCACGAAGCTCGTGCCATCGACGCCATAAAACTCACCGGGGCTGACAATGGCTCCACCTTCGGCTGCGAGCCGTTCGGTGAACTGCCATCCATCTTCGACGGGGATCCAGAGGTAGAACGCTCCCCCGGGCCGCTGCACCTCGATGCCGGACCACTCAGAGATCACGTCGGCAAGAAGGTCGAGGCGCGAGCGATAGCGGTTGCGCTGCTCTTCGACGTGGACGTCGTCGTCATAGGCGACCGCAGCCGCTGCCTGCACCGGACCGGGAACGAGCAAGCCACCGTGCTGGCGGACGCTCTTCAAGAAGTCGACGATCTCGGCATCGCCGGCATAGAAGCCAGCTCGGGCTCCGGCCAGGTTCGAGCGCTTCGACAACGAGTGCACGGCAACGACGCCGTCGAGCCCATGTTCGAGAATCGTACGAGGCGGTCCGTCCCAGGTGAACTCGATGTAGCACTCGTCCGAGAACACGGGGATCCCGTTGGAACGCCCCCAGGTTGCTGCGGCTTTGAGATCGTCGAGATGACCGGTCGGGTTGCCCGGGCTGTTGACCCACAAAAGGAGCGCTCGCTCGATGTCGGCCTGGTCGACTGCGCCGAGGTCGAGCGCTCCATCGGGGCCGAACGGCACCGACACTGAGCGGCACTGACCAAGCATGGCACCCATCGCGTACGACGGATACGAGATGGCTGGATACAGCACCGTGTCGCGTTCGGGGCGGCGCAGTTTCATGTAGCCCGGCAGCGACGCGACGAACTCTTTGGAGCCTACGGCAGCTGCGATCTGGTCGATCGGAACCTCGACGCCGAGGCGCCGCTGCATCCAATTGCTGCACGCCATACGAAACACAGGGGTGCCCATACTCGGCGGATAGCCACGCTCGGCGCCGCTTGTGGCAAGCGCCTCGATCACCGCAGCGGGCGGCGGATCGAAGGGCGTACCGATGGACAGGTCGACCGCTCCGCCGTCGAATTCGTTGGCGATCGGCTTGAGCCGATTCAGCCGATCGTACGGATACGGCGGCGGCGTGAACGGACCGGTCAGCGCTTCGATGGCAACCATGGTCAGGCCTCGGACCCAGTCGGTGCGCTATCAGACCCATTCGTCTTGCCAATGACGAACTCGCTGAGTCGACCTGCGGATGCATCAGAAAGACGCGCCCGGATCAACCAGGCCTCCTCGGTCGGGCCGGCACCATCACCGATCGAGACAACTTCACCTTCTCGGTGCACCGAGGCGAGGATGTCGCCACGTTCGTACGGGACCAAAACTTCGTAGACGACAGCCAGCACCCGGAGCCGATCGGTCAGGGTTCGGAGGAAGACCTCGACGCCGTCGCCAGTGGCCGCACTGATCGCAACCGAACCGGGATGACGATCCGTCAGTTCCTTGGCGATTTCCGGCTCTGCATCGGCCTTGTTGAACACGAGGAGTTCGGGAACTTCAGCCGCATCGATGTCACCGAGCACTTTGCGAACGGCATCGATCTGCCCCTCGGGGTCGGGCGACGTGGTGTCGACGACATGCACGAGGTAGTCGGCCATCGCCGCGACTTCAAGCGTTCCCTTGAACGACTCGATGAGACCGTGCGGCAAGCGACTGATGAAGCCGACCGTGTCGGAGAGCAGCACGGGCTCGCCACCGGGCAGCGCGAGGCGGCGCGTGGTCGGGTCGAGCGTGGCGAAAAGACGGTCTTCGACCAGCACGCCCGAATCGGTCAGCTGGTTCAGCAGTGTCGACTTGCCTGCGTTGGTGTAGCCGACGATCGCCACGTTCGCCAGGCCGCTCTTGTTGCGCCCCTTGCGCTGCAACAAACGGGTCTCGGCGAGACCGTCGAGGTCTTTCTCGATCTTGGTGATCCGTCGTTTGATCCGTCGACGCTCAACTTCGGTCTTCGTCTCTCCACTACCGAACCGTCCGCCGACGCCACCGCGCTGCTGCGCCTGTTTGTCGGAAAGACCCCGCCGTAGACGCGGGAGCCGGTAGCGCAGGAGAGCGAGTTCGACCTGCGCCTTGCCTTCAAGCGTGTGTGCGTTCTGCCCGAAAATATCGAGGATGACTGCCGTGCGGTCGATCGCCGTTCGACCCAACAACTTTTCAAGATTGAACTGCTGTGCCGGCCCCAGGTTGTTGTCGAACACCACGGTGTCAGCGTCGACGGCGAGGCAGAGCTGCTTGAGCTCTTCCACCTTGCCCTTACCGATGTACCAGGTGTGATCGGGCGCGGCTCGCTTCTGGACCATGCGGCCGACCTCGTCGGCACCCGCCGTGTCGATGAGTAAAGCGAGTTCGTTGAGGCTTGCCTCGGTTGACTCTTCGTTGTCACCGGGAAGCGTCACGGCGACGAGCACGATTTTCTCTCGGATCGTCCGATCAATCAGTGTCTCGGCGAGTGCTTCGTTGTACGGAGTCGTCACGCTGTCCTTCTCATTGCAGTGGCACCTGAATCGTTGCGATGTGTGTCGCCGGCCCAGTCAGCACGGCGAATGTCGGAGTTTCGGGCGAGAACCTGACAATGGCGCTACCACCGTCCATGTGGACAACGACCTCACCGTCGATCGGTGTGGCGAGCCCCCACTGCGCTGCGGCGTAGGCCGATGCGCAGGCGCCCGTGCCGCAGGCAAAGGTGATCCCAGCGCCACGCTCGTGGACGCGCATGGTGATCGCGTTGCTCTCCGGGCCCGGCTCGACGATCTCGAGGTTGACGTGCGGAACTTTGCCGCCCAGGTCAGCCAAGTCGACAACAGCGACTTCGTCGACGCCGACGATGCTGTGCGGGTTACCCATGGTGAGATGCGCAACGGGTCGATCGGGGTGGCAGGCCAGTGCCGCCCAGCCCAACGGCTCGTCGATGACGCCGACTTCGCCCATCTCGACCTGCGCCAAGATCGTGTGTTCGTCGTCGGTACTCGCAAGCACCACGACTCGATCGCCTGCGTCGGTGAGGATCAACTGTGGGCCGAGGTCGCCACGACGCGCTGCAACGGCCTGGGCGAAGCAGCGAATTCCGTTGCCGCTCATTTCCGCTCGTGATCCGTCGGCGTTGTACAGCGTCATCTTCGCTGCGTAGCCCTCGGCGTCGTGCGCCAACAGCAAGCCATCGGCGCCGAGGCCGGTGTGGCGGTTGCAGAGCTGTGTTGCGAGGAGCGCGTGATCGACGTCAGGCGGGTCGAAGAGCACCAGGAAATCGTTGCCGAGGCCGTGGTGCTTGGTCAGAGTCAGGGTCGTCATGCTCGCTGCAATTCTTCAATCACGGTGGGCGCCACCTCGGCGACCGGATCGCTCTCGATGTCAATCCAGCGTACGCGTGGATCACGGCGGAACCATCGCTCCTGACGTACAGCGAACTGCCTCGTTCGGGTGATAATCATCGCCACTGCTTCATCGTGGCTGATCTCGCCACGAAGATGTTGCAGGGTTTCCTTGTAACCGAGCGCCTGGGCGGATGTCTTGGAAAATCCCGCCTCGTTCAGCGCTGCCACTTCGGCAACCAATCCGGCATCGATCATGGCATGAATGCGGGCTTCGATGCGCTGGGCAATGACCGGCCGAGGCCACCGCAAACCAATCTGCGCGACCCCGGTGTCGGGATAGTGGTCGACTCCCGGCCCGAACGAACTGAAGGGCCTGCCGCTACCGATCGTCACTTCCAGTGCACGCTGCAAACGTCGGCGATTCTCGGGCTCGATCTTCTCAATGGCCTTCGGGTCGAGCTCGCCAAGCCGCTGGTAGAGCGTGTTTGTCTCGTGATGATCGAGACCGGCTCTCACCTCAGGCCACTCCCCTGGGAGGTCGAAGTCGTCGATCACGACGCGGTGATAGAGCCCGGTTCCGCCGACGAGCAGGGCGCGCTGGGCCCCGGCCGCGATGCCATCGAGCGCCGTTGCATGCGCCCGTTTGAACTCGGCGACCGTGAACTCGGCGGTCGGCTCGACGAGGTCGATGCAGTAGTGACGAACAGCTTCCTGATCTTGCGTCGAGGGCTTCGCTGTGCCGATGTCCATGCCTCGATACACCTGCATCGAGTCCACCGAGATCAACTCGACATCACCAAGTTCAGCGGCGACAGCCATGGCGACCGACGACTTGCCCGATGCGGTCGATCCAATGACCGCAACGCGTGGCGGCCGACTGATCAGAGGTGTTCGCCTTCGGCGATGCGCTGATGGTGATGGATCACTTCAGCAACGATGAACCGGAGGAACTTCTCGGTGAACGCCAGGTCGAGGCCTGCCGCTTCGGCCATCAATCGGAGCCGTGCGATCTGGACCTCTTCGCGAGCGGGGTCGGCTGGCGGCAACTCGGCTGTTGCCTTGTACCGCCCAACTGCCTTGGTCACCTTGAACCGCTCGGCCAGCAGGTGAACGAGCGCAGCATCGATGTTGTCGATGCTCGATCGGTACTCGGCCAGTTGCGGATCCTCGGTCGCTTCACCCATCGAGCCTCAATGTAGTGCGGGGCAGGCCACGCCGGACGTTCGGTTGCACTGCACGGTCAATGTGGCGACGTCCGAGGGTCACTGACCTACAGCGCTGAGACGGGGATGCGGATCTTGTGCGCCGGCTCAGAAAGGAACTCGACAAAGTCGCCTTCGAGAAAGTGCGGCGCGGCGCGGGTGATGCGGACCGTCGCATAGCTGCCTGTCCGCAGCGGACGCGGTGGTACGAAATGAACCAGCTTGTTCTGGCGCGTACGACCGCTGATCACGTTTGGATCACGTTTACTCGGGCCCTCGACCAGCACTTCTTCGACACGGCCAAGGCGGGCCTCATGCTTCAACAGAGCAGAACGCTCGACAACGATGCGCAGGCGCTGGAACCGCTCACTCGCAACCGCCGCCTCAACGAAGTCGGCCTCCATCTCCGCAGCTTCAGTTCCGGGTCGCGGCGAGAAGATAAACGTGTAGGCATAATCGTATTCGGCAGCCGCAGCGACTTCGAGCGTGCGTTCGAAGTCGTCTTCTGTTTCACCCGGGAAACCGACGATGATGTCGGTTGAGACGGCGAGATCATCGATTGCCGCACGAGCCTGCCCGAGCCGCTCCAGATAGCGAGCACTGGTGTAGCCGCGGTGCATCAGAGCAAGCACGCGATCACTGCCGGATTGCAACGGGTAGTGCAGGTGCTCGCAGACCTCGGGCGTTTCGGCCATCGCCGCGAACGTGTCCGGCCGCATGTCTTTCGGGTGCGGGCTGGTGAACCGCACGCGACGGATGCCTTCGACCGCACCGACGTCACGGAGCAGGCTTGAAAAGAGTGGGCGCAGCTTGGCTGACTCGTCGCCGGCTTGGCGCGCAGCAAGCTGCAGGTCGCGGCCGTAGCTGTTGACGTTCTGACCAAGCAGCGTGACCTCGGTGACGCCGTCGGCTGCGAGCTGTTCAGCTTCACCAACGATGTCGACGTACGGGCGGCTGATCTCGGCGCCGCGCACCGCCGGCACGATGCAGAACGCACAGTTGTTGTCGCAGCCGATCTGGATCGTGAGCCACGCGTTGTACGAGGTCTCACGACGCGCCGGGAGCGCCGACGGGAACATCGCATGATCGTCGATGACCGCTTCTTGGAGGATCTCGGTGATCGGCACCTCAGACGACTTCGATGCTTCGAGCAGTTCGGCTGCTCGGTGGACGTTGTGCGTGCCCATCACAACATCGACGTGGCCGGCTTTCTGGGCAACAAGTTCCTGATCCTTCTGAGCAAGGCAACCCGCCACGACGATTTGGCGGCCGTCCTTCTTGCCCTTCCAGGTCTTCAGGTGACCCAGGTTGCCGTACAGCTTGTTGTCGGCGTTCTCTCGAATACAGCACGTGTTCAGCACGACGACATCGGCATCTGACTCAGACGCGGCACGCACGAGGCCATCAGCTTCGAGGAGGCCAGCGATCCGCTCAGAATCGTGATCGTTCATCTGGCACCCCATCGTGCGCACGATGTAACTGCGCTGGGCGTCGGGAGCCGTGTCGGACATAAGAAGCAGGCTACCCACCCAAGTTGCGAGCGGGTAGCGTTCCGCCCGTGATCGCCATCTTCCTCAACGAGAGCCAGACCCTCGTCAAGCTCCTCTATTTCGTCCACGTCCTGAGCATCGTTGCCGCGTTCGGCCCGTTGTTCCTGTACCCGCGTCTGCAGCGCGCCGGCGAAACCAGCGCCATGGCTGCCCTGCACATGAAGCTTGTTTTCCCCGCACTGATCCTGCTGTGGGTTGTCGGCATGGGCATGGCCGGTGTGAACAAGTTCGCTCTGGCCGAGATGTGGTGGATCACGATCACCATCGCACTCTGGGTCGGCACCGTCGCCGTCAGCTGGTTTCTCATCCGGCCGGCCATCAGCGACACCTCCGATAACGCCAAGAAAAAGATGTCGATGGGCATTGGCATCACCCACCTGACCCTGGTGGCCAGCCTCGTCTTGATGATCTTCAAGCCGTTCGTTGACGGCACCTACGCGTTCAATAGCTGACCGCGGCGCTGCTCGGTCCGCTCCGCATCACGACGGAGTTCACTGAGCGACTACAAACTGTGGGATGAGTAACGCAGCACCCTCGCACGGAACCCAGGACTGGCTCGATCAGGTCGTTGAGCCAATCATCGATCCTGATCGTCGGATCATCGATCCGCATCATCATCTGTGGCGTCCTGACGGCGCGCTCCCCTACGGACCCAACGAGTTGGCGTTCGACACTGCGAGCGGCCACAACGTCGTCGCCACGATCTTCATGGAGTGCAGTTCGGCCTACCGCACCGATGGTCCGCTCCACCTGAAACCTGTCGGCGAAACCGAGTTTGTCGTCGAGAGCGCCGAGTATCTCGCTGCCGAGGTGTCGTCGAGCCCACCGATCGCGGCAATCGTCGGCCACACCGACCTCGCTGACGCTGCACACCTCGACGAGGTACTTGATGCCCACGTCGAAGCCAGCAAGGGTCGATTCCGTGGCATCCGCGACGCACTCGCACGTGCCACCGAGCCAGAAGCAATGATGATCCCGGCCGCCAACCCAGAGGGCAAGTTCGAAAACCCGGCCTTCATCGCTGGCGTCAAGCGCCTCGGCGAACGGGGCTTCACCTACGACACCTGGCACTACCACCATCAGAACCACCAGATGCTGTCACTCGCCAAGGCGGTACCAGACACGATGATGGTGCTCGACCACTTTGGTACGCCATGTGGAGTCGGCCAGTACGCAGGCAAGCGCGACGAGATCTTCGAGCAGTGGAAGCTCGACATCACGGCACTCGCTGCCTGCGACAACGTCGTGGCCAAGATCGGCGGGCTCGCCATGCCCGACAACGGCTTCGGCTACCACCTCGCCGCCGCTCCCCCGACGTCCGCCGAATTCGTCGAGGCACAGGGCCGGTACTACCTGCACACGATCGAGGCATTCGGCCCCGGGCGGTGCATGTTCGAGAGCAATTTCCCCGTCGACCGCTTCTCACTCTCGTTCCCGGTCCTCTACAACGGCCTGAAGAAAATTGCTGCCCAGTTCAGCGACGCCGAACAAGACGAGATGTTCTCCGGAACTGCAGCTCGCATCTACTCCATCGAGTTCTGACAGCCGTCCAGCTCACCACTCAGATGAGGATGTCGGATGCGGGAGTCCGACATCCTCATCACCCGCCACATCACCCGCCACATCACCCACACCATCACCCGCCCGCCTCAACTGGCGATGCAGCACGGCCTGAAAACGCCAGAGAGCGGCCGAATGGAGCACTGGTCAGGCCCGACCAGTGCCGCCGATCCGGCCGCTCGATGATGTGGAAACCGAGTTGATCAGTCGAGTCTGATCGGCTGATCGTCGGCTGCGGTAAAGGCATCCTCTGTTACTTCGGCGTCGTCGACGATGACCGGGGCATTGGGATCTTCCTTCAGACCGCTGGCAATGAGGACCTTGTCGCTGATTTCCATCATTATCTCGGGGTTGCTGCGGAGATAATCCTTGGCCTTTTCACGACCCTGGCCGAGCTGCTCACCTTCGTAGGTGAACCAGGCGCCAGACTTCTTGACAATGGCCAAGTCGACGGACAGATCGACGAGGGAGCCTTCACGGCTAATGCCCTTGCCGTACATGATGTCGAACTCGGCCTGGCGGAACGGCGGCGCCACCTTATTCTTGACGACCTTGACACGGGTGCGGTTACCAACGATGTCAGTGCCGTCCTTCAGCGCTTCGATGCGACGGATGTCGAGCCGAACCGACGAGTAAAACTTCAGCGCGCGGCCACCGGGGGTGGTTTCGGGCGAACCGAACATGACGCCAATCTTCTCGCGCAACTGGTTGATGAAGATACAGATCGTCTTCGTCTTACTCAGGTTGCCAGTGAGCTTGCGGAGGGCCTGGCTCATCAGACGAGCCTGCAGACCGACATGCATGTCGCCCATTTCGCCTTCGATCTCGGCACGAGGTGTCAGCGCTGCGACCGAGTCGATGACAATCACATCGATCGCTCCGGAGCGGGTCAGCATGTCGCAGATCTCGAGCGCCTGCTCACCGGTGTCCGGCTGCGAAATGAGCAGTTGATCGACGTCGACACCAATGGCCGCGGCGTAGATCGGATCCATCGCGTGCTCAGCGTCGATGTAGGCACACACGCCGCCGTTGCGCTGCGCTTCGGCGACCACGTGCATGGCGAGCGTTGACTTACCCGATGACTCCGGACCAAAGATTTCGGTGACGCGGCCACGCGGCAGCCCCCCGACTCCGAGTGCAAGGTCGAGCGCCAACGCACCTGTCGACACGACCTCGATCGCCATGTTGGTGCGTTCGCCCATCTTCATGACAGCACCAACACCGAACTGCTTGTCGATCTGAGCGAGTGCCATCTCGAGGGCCTTGCTTTGTTCCTTGTTGGTTCCTGCTGCCATGGTTCCGTCTCTCTTTCGTTGTGCCGTTCTCGGCGGTGGCGGGGCTCATTGCCGATTGACAGTGCCCGAATGACTTGTTGCTTGTCACCATAAAGATGGGGTGTCACAGAGTTGATCGAAGAGCTGTTTCGTGCGCCTGCTCTGCGACTGAGCAACTCGTTGTTGAACTCGTTGTTGAACTCGTTGTTGAACTCGATGACGAACTCGATGACGAACTCGTTGTTGGAATAACAGCAGTGTAACCAACGAACGACTGTTCGGGCAAGGACCAACCGTTCGAACAGTCAAGAAATATTCGAGACCCCTCGTACGGCACCCGCACAGCGCCGGAGAACGTCAGTTATCGAGGTCGGTCGGCAGCACATCGCGGACGATGAACTCGACGTCAAAGTCATCTGGCTGCACCGGGCGCATTGCCAGATCAAGCGCTTGCCACACCGTGTAGGACAACGGATACGTCAAAAGTGGCAACACGAGCGCCGACGGGATGAAGAAAATCAGAAGCGGCACCACCGGAATCGATGGCCAGGAGACAACGATGGCGACACCAAGCACCAGGAGCAACGGACCGAGGTTGATCACGGCGGCCATCGCTGCAGCACCAAGTTCGAAACCCACGTCACCCCGCCGCCAACGCAGTCCGCAGGTTTGGCAATGGGGCGCCTTCTCAAACCATCCCGTGAAAAATGCACCTTTGCCGTTGCAGCGCGGACACCTGCGAAGGGCTCCCCGGGCGAGCATGCGGACCATTCCAGAACGATTCACGCCATCAGGTTACGGAGGGTCTCGACAACCGCCAGCGTGACTGATTCCATCGAGCAGTCGTGCAAGTGGTCACAGATTTGCAAGACTCTCCTGGTGCGTCGATCTCTCGCAGGACTCCTGCTCCTGGTTTCCTGCGTCCTGATGGCAGTCTCGATCAGCACGTGGTGGTTTCAACACGTAGCGTTCTCGCCCTCTTCAGACGCCTCCGTCTCCTACGCGATCCTCGGTGACGCCGACATCCGCAGCGACGTCGCCACCCTGATCGCCAGCGCTGACGCTGCGCCGCTCGGTGTCTCTACCGCCCAGCTCAAAGAATTTGTCGAGCAGATCTCGCGCCTCAACGACGGAGCCGCACTCATGGGTGGATTCGTCAGCGACGCCCACGCCCGGCTCATCGGCGAGAACGACGCACCTGTCATCATCACACCGGCTGAGCAATACATGATCGTGCGCGACGAACGCGCTGCCATCTCCCCCGACCTGACCCTGCCCGTCCCGATCGTGGGATCACTGTCGTTCATCAACACCGCGACGCGTTGGATCATGCTGGTCTCTGCTGCCGGCGCACTCCTGCTGTTCATCGCCGGCTTCCTGACACGACCCGAGCGAGGCGAACTGACTTTTGCCCTTGCCGTCGGACTCGGCGTCGCCGGAGTCGGCGTGATCATCCTCGGTTACCTGGTTCCGGCCGGGCCCCTCGCTGGGCTGTCGGAAAGCACCTGGATGGGAGTCTTCCCGCGTCTGGCCAACAAGTCGCTCAGCAGCACACTGCTCATCGGCATCGCCTCGATTGTGATTGGCGTGGCCATCATGCTGGGAACCGCGAGCCTGCGCCGGCGACGGCAGCGCAGCACTCCGCTCAGCGTCGGGCGCTACCGCGAACAGCACGCCTGGTCCCGCTGAGCGGCGCCCGCCAACTCGGTTCATGCTTCTTTGGCCTCAAACCAAGCGATCCCGACTTTCTGAATGCACCGGAAAACGAAGAAAGCCTCCGGCTGCGCTTGCGCAGCCGGAGGCTTTCTTCGTGGTGCTTCCCCTGGGATTCGAACCCAGAACCAATTGATTAAGAGTCAACTGCTCTGCCATTGAGCTAGAGAAGCAAGCGGGCGGAGAGGGTATCAAGCAATTTCTTGCCAGACACCCGCTCGATGCCTGCGAATGGGGTGGCCAAGGGGACTTGAACCCCCAACCGCCAGGATCACAACCTGGTGCTCTACCTATTGAGCTATGACCACCATGTACGTCGCTTAGTGTGCCAGGTCCCACGGCAATCGACACCCTCGAATTCGACTCGTCGTTCGTCACGTGTGCTGTCGCACCTGAACCCAGCCAGCGAACATGGACTGACGAGGGAGGTCCGGTCGGGATCAGCTCCCGCTGTCAGGCCATTTCAAACGGTACATCGGGCTCTGACTCGGCTCTGGTCAGATCGACTTCTGAAAACACCGCAGCGACGACGACCGAGTAGTCATCACACCACAGGGCCACGATCCCCGCAACCATGCGCGACGCTCCCGGCCCGACGTCGAGTTAGGAACCCATCCGCTTGGCCCAGTCGCTCGGCGAGATGCCGAGTTCGACCATCCGTTCGCGTGCGAACTCGGGCGGTTCGAAGGTTCCACCCGCGGCGTACTTGGCAACAACCTCCGAGTCCTCGGCCCAGACGTGACACGTGTTGAGGTTCATTTTCCACATGTCAGAACGCTCCATCGGAACGCCACTGTCGGCTCCCCCGGGCTTGCTTGCATCAGACGCCCGCATGGACCAGACGCACTGGATTGCGACCGGCGCCATCGCCTGGAGCAGCGCTGTGGTGTGCGTGCAGGCCCGCGGCCCGCCGAACAACTCTCTGACCTTGTGGGTGAACCCACGGGCGATCGACAGCCCGACGAGCTTGCCGTAGTGCGGTTCGATTCGCGTGCATTCGAGGTTCGGGTGCGTCTCCATGTGCACCTTGGCCGCAACGATCTCCATTGACGGGTACGCCACTTCGATGTCGACCAACATGTGATGGATGGTCAGCGGCTCGGGATCCTCCGGGATGTACAAGCCCGGCGGCTTCTGATCGCGCACGGCGCCGCGGATCAGCACACGGTCAGGGGCCAATCTGAACGCACGGACCCTGTACTCGCGGTCATGCAGGACCTCGAGTGGGTTTCCATCGGCATCGACGGGGTCGTCGGAGAGAATCGAATCGTCAGCGAAGAGGTTGGGAGCGCTCATTGGGCGCTGACCGTACTGTCCGCACGCATCACGGCAATGGTCGGAGTCCACCAGCAGAGGCCGGTGGCAAGATCCGTGTGAAACAACGCGGGCATCTTGGCGGCCTGCTTGGCGAGATCATTGGGCCAGCGGAGTGATCCGCGACCTTCAGCAGCCTGCCAGCGGTACTCACCCCTCAGGCCGCGCGCTTCTTGGCAGACGCCGGTCCGATGTCTTCGATGTCGATAATTTTGGCCATAGCCAACAGGAGTCGGCGGAACGATGGGGTCAGCTCGGCTTGCTCGTAGTGTGCGCCCCGTGACGAACGTGGCAGCGCCGACAACGACCAGGCCCGACATGCGCATCGTCGCGCTCGTCGGCCTCGCAGCGGGCGCTCTCGGCGGACTCTTCGGGGTTGGCGGCGGTTTGATCATCGTGCCAGGCTTGGTCCTCGTCGCCAAGCTTGAACGGCGCCTTGCTCACGGCACCTCACTCGCAGCAACGTTGCCGATTGCGCTCGCCAGCCTCAGCACCTACGTCGTCAACGGCAACGTCGACTGGGCGGTTGCTCCCTTAATGGCCATCGGCACGGTGACCGGCGCAATCATCGGCACCAAGCTGCTCACAATCCTGCCGAAACGCACGATCACCATCGTGTTCATCGTCACTGTGCTGGCGACCGCTGTCCGGCTGTTCCTCGCCACCGAGACCACCGGCCGCGACAACCTCACCACCTGGTCAGGCGTGCTGCTCGTGATCATCGGCCTCGCCACAGGCACGCTTTCGGGGCTGCTCGGAATCGGCGGCGGCGTCGTCATGGTGCCCGCGATGGTGGTGCTGTTCGGCATGGTGCCCTTGATCGCCAAGGGCACCTCGGTCGCCGTGATCGTGCCGACCTCGATCATGGGGACCATCCGCAATCGGGCAAACGCCAACGTCGACCTCAAGGTCGCAGCGGTCGCGGGTGGGTGCGGCGTCCTGTCGGCAATCACAGGCGGAATCATCGCCGATGGCATCAGTACAGGGGTGTCGAACGTGATGTTCGGCATCCTTCTTCTCTTCGTCGCCGGCACTCAGTTTCTCACCTTGAAATCTGACCGTGACGAGGTCGCCGTCGACTGACTGCGGCGTTGTGCCCAGACGTCAGCAACAATGACAACGTGCATGCCGCCGTCGTTCTCGCGCACCCCCGTGGAGACAGCTACGCCCACGCCCTCGCCCAACGTGCCGTCACCGGCCTCGAGATTGCCGGACACCGCGTCGATGTCATTGACCTCTACGCCGAGGGGTTCCGGGCGGCGATGAGCGAAGCCGAGCGGAAGGCGTACCAGGGCGATGAACCAATCCTCGATCCGCTCGTACAGACATCCGCCGACCTGGTCCGCAGTGTCGATGCGTTGATCTTCGTCTATCCGACCTGGTGGAGCGGGCTGCCTGCGATCTTGAAAGGCTGGATGGAACGAGTGATGGTGCCGGGCGTGGGGTTTACACTCGATGCCCGGACGGGCAAGATCCGGCCCGGCCTCACCAACGTTCGCCACCTGGTTGGGATCTCCACATACGGATCGCCGAAGTCGGTCGTTCGGGTCGTCAACGACAACGGCCGGCGAACAATCATGCGAGCCCTTCGTTTGAGCTGCGGGTTCGGCGTCCGCACGCATTGGCACGGCCTCTACGCGATCGACACGTCGACCGTCGAGCAGCGGGCCGATTTTGCTGCCCGGGTCGAACGGTCGATGACAGAGCTGCGATGACGGACCTGCGATGACACGGCGAGCCCTCGTGGTCTATTGCCATCCCTCCCCCACGTCGTTCGTTGCTGCTGCGCGCGATCGAGTCGTGGCTGGCCTCGAAGCATCGGGTGCCGAGGTGCGCCTCACCGATCTCTACGGTGAGGGCTTTACTCCTGAACTGCGTGCCGACGAGCACGCCACACACCTCGATCCAGGCGTTGACCCATCGATTGCATCGCATGCCGATGATCTCATGTGGTGCGACACCCTCGTACTTGTCTACCCGACCTGGTGGTCGGGGCAACCCGCGATGCTCAAGGGATGGTTCGACCGTGTCTGGGCCAGCGGAGTCGCCTGGGAACTCCCCGAAGGAGCGAACCGCCTGGCGCCGCGGCTGCGCAACGTACGCAGGGTCGTTGCGGTGACGACCCACGGGTCACCGAAGTACATCAACATGGTGGAGGGCGAGGGCGGCAAGCGAACAATCACCCGCAGCCTGCGCGCGATGTGCCATCCGCTGTGCCGCACCTCGTGGCTCGCGCTGTATAACGTCGATCGGTGCTCCGATTCGGAGCGGTTGATGTTCCTCGATCGCGTCGAGCAGCGGCTCAGGCGCTGAAAATCGATCAGGCGGCTCAGCCGACGGCGAGAGCAGCGATTGCAACGGCCACGTCGGCGGCGACCTTCGCGTTGTTCTCAGCGAGAGAAAGGTTCGCCGGGATGCTCCGGCCGTCTGTCGCCTCGCCGATTCGACCGAGCACGAACGGTGTGATGGCGGCACCGGTGACGCCCTGCGCTGCGCACTCAGCGAGCGCTCCGGCCAGCACCTCGTCGAGATGACTTGCATCGAGCTCGTCGGCTGCAGGGATTGGCACGGTGAGCAACATCCCCGACTGCGAACGAGTCAGCGATGCCGCGATCCGAGCGACCTCATCAGCAGACTCAACCCGATGCGGAATCGGCAATCCGGACGACCGGGTGTAGAACGCCGGGAACCAGTCGTGCTGCCAACCAAGGACCGGAACGCCCATCGTTTCGAGGTACTCAAGCGTGCGCGGCAGGTCGAGGAACGCCTTCGCTCCGGCGGAGACGGCCACGATGCGATGTCGAGCCAGCGCATCCAGATCCGCTGAAACGTCGCCAGTCGCATCGGCACCGCGGTGTACCCCACCCAGGCCGCCCGTGGCGAAGACGGTGACGCCCGCTGCGGCAGCGATGGCCACAGAGGCCGAGACGGTTGTTGCCCCGAATTCCCAGCGCTGGCCGACAGCAACCGGGATATCACGCTCGGCTGCCTTGCGGGCAGTGCCAAGGATCCGTTCGTGTTCGTCTGCTTCGAGCCCAAGCCGCACGACGCCATCAAGCACCGCTGTCACGGCCGGAACTGCGCCACGACTCGAGATCGCTTCGAGGCAGCGCTCTAACGCATCGACGTTCGCCGGAGACGGCAGGCCGAGGTTGGAAAAAATCGTCGACTCGAGCGCCACCACCGCACGCCCGGAGGCGAGCGCATCGGCGACAGGTGCGGACAATTTCGGTTGCATCACGAGCCGCAGGCTATGCCTCAGCGCCACGGGTCAGGTGGAAGAACCGCGTCAGTTGACTTCGCCGATGTAGATGCCCTCAGGATTGCCATTCGAGATGACGCCCGGAGCCTTTTCGATGGTGATCGCTAGCGCAACGACAGCAGTCTCGGTCGTGAAGGTCTCGAGTTCCGGGTTGGGGCCAAAGATGCCGAGCGAGATCACGTCGGGTTCCGCGGCGCCAGTGTCGACGACGCCCCACAACTGGTACGTCTGGCCGTCTGGAAGCGACGGAAGTGCTCCGGCACGGATAAATCCGTGGCCATCTTGATCGATCACGGCGGTGGCTTGGGCGGTCGAACCGTCTGCGACGAGCGTGGCCCGGCCCGAATCACGGTCGCCATCCGCTGCCTCGTATGCCGCAGCCAATGGATCGATTGGAGCTAATGCCCGGTCAGCCAACCCGACCGCGGCGATGCCCACGATCGCTGCAGCAGCCGCCGAGACCAACCACGGTGCAACGGTCGAGATGCGACGCTTGCGTGGGGCCCCGGAGATCGCCATCACCTTTGCCAGTTCAGGACCCGGAGCGGGCGCCGGAGCGTTGAGTTCCTGCTCGATCAGACTCCACACACCTTCGGGAGCGTCCATGCCGGTAAACGCCAGCATTGTTGCAACTTCGCGGTGTTCACGGACCTCAGCGGCTGCCTTCGGATTGATGGCCAGGTAGTCCTCGACTCGCTTTGCCTCTTCGGGCGAAACCGCGTCGAGCGCGTAGGCACCGAGGAGTTCGTCGAGGTCGTAGTTGTCTCTCGACGATTCATTCATGTCGGTATCCATGTTCACTCAGCTCCATTTGTAATGCCGACAGCCGACAGTTCGCTTCGGAGGCGCTTCAGTCCGACTCGAATCCGACTCTTCACTGTTCCTTCGGCCTCACCGAGTTCGTCCGCAGCTTCTCGGTAGGTACGGCCGCCGAAATAGGCCAATTCAATGGCAGCGCGTTCGCCCGGCGTGAGCACCTCGAGCGCTTCGCGGACGTGGCCGGCGAGCGCCATGTCCCACACCTCGCGTGCGAGGTCATAGCCACCTTCGGCCTGCGCAAGGCTTTCTCGTTCTTCGCGCCTCCGACGGGCCACATCAGACCGGATCATGTCGACCGATCGGCCGTGCGTCTGGGCGAGAAGGAAGCTCCGCAAGGTGCCGCGATCAGGGTCGAAACGGTCGGGCTGGTTCCACAGTCGAACGAACACTTCCTGCACGATCTCTTCGGCGCGAGCGTGGTCACTGAGCAACCGCTTGGCCAGCCCGTAGACGGCCCCGGCATTGCGACGGTATGCCTCAGCGAGCGCGGCTTGCTCATAGCGGCTGATCGACACCACGAGTGCGGCGTCAGATGCTTCGACGAATTCCGGCTTCACATCATTTCTACGGGGCGATGCAGCTGGCAGATGAACCGCTTCAGAATCTTTTTCAGCAGGCGACGATCCGGGAGCGTGCGTGTCGCCGGGACTCATCGAACGACGAAACGCGTGACCGTTTCAACATGGTGTGTCTGCGGGAAGATATCGAGCACTTCAACACGCTCAGGGTGGTAACCGTGCTCGGCAAGCAGTGTGACGTCACGGGCGAGCGACACCGGATCACAGTTGATCAGCACGATGGGTGCCGGCGATGCCGTGACGAGTGCTGCGACCCCTGGCTTTCCGAGGCCGGATCGGGCCGGGTCGGCAATGACGAGGTCGACCGGTTGCTCGTCGGACGCCGCCCAATTGCCAACTTCGCCGCGGATCACCGCTGCGTCGCGACCGGCCAGATTGTGTTCGGCGTCGAAGCACGACGACTTCGACTGCTCGAGCACCGTGACCTTGGAGGCACCGGCCAACACCGTGGCGGCAAAGAGGCCCACACCGCCGTACGCGTCGACGGCGTGTTGTGCTGTTGCGGCTTCTGGAGCTGCCCGGCGAACTGCATCGACGAGCATCTCGGCGGCGCCGACACCCGACTGGAAGAACGACCCAGCGGACACTCGGAGCGTGACGCCATCGACGACCTCGGTCAAGAACCCGCGGTCACCGATGTGTACGTCCTCGGGGATGCCGCTGACGAGGCCTGTTCCAGCTTTCCCTTTCGGCTTGGCCCATCGGGCAGTGATCCCTCCGGTGTCGACCGAAGCGCGCAGCGTTACTTCGACGCCAGGCTGAATCGTCAACAGCGGCAGCAGGTCGGAGAGTTGCTGGACGGCAACTTCACAGCTGTTCACCGACACCACGGTGTCGGAGCCTTCTTCGCGGAAACCGAGCCCACCGTCGGGCCCACCAACGACACGAATTGTCGTGCGATAACGGAACGGTTCGCCGGAGGCGCCCATATCGACAATGCCCTCCACAACGTCAGGATCGATCCGGGCAATACGGCGCAGCGATTCCCGGACGATCTCGGTCTTCGCTTCGAGCTGCGCATACGCGTCGATGTGCATCCAACCGCATCCGCCACATCCCATCCGGCGGTGATAGCACTGCGGGTCGATGCGGTCGTCCGACGGCTCGATCACTTCGGCGACCGTGCCCTTGGCGAAGTCTTTCTTGGCCAACGACACTTCGACCTCGACCAGTTCACCGGGCAATGCACCCCGAATAAAGACAACCCGTCCATCGTCATCACGCGCCATGGCCTCGCCGCCTGCAACGAGTCGATCTGGACGCACGGTGAGACGCATCTCTCCAGCGTACGACGACGACTCTGTGCTGCGTCGGATGAGGACCGACGGGTGATGAAAGAATGAGGGCATGCCAGAACGCAAGATCAACACACGCGTCGTCGAAACCAAGGACACCGATTGGTACTGGGATCTCGACAAAAAGATTGCAGTCCGAGCCGACAATCGTGGCCCCGGCGACCAAACCCTCGGACCGTACGACACGAAGGCCGAAGCCGAGAACTGGCAGGCCACATCGTCCAAACGCAACGACGCGTGGGACAACGACGACGAGAAGTGGAACGACGTCAACTCGTCGTACGACTGACAGCGACACCGGACTTTTCAGCTCAGACATCGACCGCGGCTAACTTTGGCCAGCGTGGCACGTCCAATTCAGATCGCTCCCTCCGTCCTCCCCGCCGACTTCTCGAAGCTCGGTCAGGAAGTCGCTGACCTCGAAGCCGCCGGGGTCGATCTGATCCAGTGGGACGTGATGGACGGACAATTCGTGCCGAACCTCACCTTCGGCCCCGACATCATCAAGTCGGCCCGCCAGCATTGCAACGTGCCGTTCGAGGCGCACATGATGGTCTATACGCCCGACGTGATGGCCAAGCAGTACATCGATGCCGGTTGCTCACGCCTCATCGTGCACGCCGAAGCTTGCACGCATTTGCATCGCACGCTCGCCAACATCAACGAGCTGGGTGCCAATGCCGCAGTGGCCCTCAACCCGGCGACACCTGTCAGCGCCATCGAACATGTTCTCGATCTCGTCGACCTCGTACTGGTGATGACGGTCAACCCAGGCTTCGGAGGCCAGGCCTACATCTCCACGATGGAACCAAAGATTGCCCAGGTTCGCAAGATGATCGACGACTCGGGTCGCGGCGACGAGATCGAACTCGAAGTGGACGGCGGCATCAGCCCCACCACGATCGGTGGTGCCGCGGCGGCTGGGGCGAACATCCTCATCGCTGGCAGCGCGCTGTATCGCGATCCAGAAGGTCTCGAGCACGCCGTGGCCGACCTCCGAGCGCGCGCCCACGCCGCCATCGCCTCAGCCCTTCCCTCACCCCCCTTCCAAAATGGAGACCATCTCTCTCGCGTGGCGCATCGCGACGATCCCAGTTTCGGCCGATGACGGGGCTCGTTCCGAAATGGAGACCATTTCTTACTACTGAGTGGGTGAAATGGTCTCCATTTTGGGAGAGCTGGTCCAGCTGTAGCGGTTGATGTCATGGCGTCGGGCGGTACATGCCCCACATCTTTGGGCCGACCTCACCGAGGGTTGCCTCAGGATCAACAACCCACTCGCTGCACACATCGAAACCAAACGTTCGGTAGTACGCGACAAGTTCGGGTCGTTCGGTTTCGAGGTAGCACGGAACGCCCTGTTGGTCGGCTTGCTCGAAAGCCACTTGCATAAGTTGCGCTCCGAGGCCGAGTCGCTGCCAGTCGGGATGGGTAGCAAGCAGTTGGAGATACCAGTGCGGCTCGACAGGTTTGTTCTCGGCCATGACCGGGCCAATGAGCGCGAAGCGGGCGAGCTGATCTTCGCTCGGTGGCGGGCCGATTTTGATCCGCTCTGGCTCCGGCGCCTCCGGCTCAACCGGTGGAAACCAGATGGCCAACGCCGCAGCATCATCGGTACACCACGGCTGTTGACTCGCCAACCAGTTGGTCATCGAGCTCCCGAACACCGCACCATTCGGAAGGAAATAGTCGGCGTCGTCTGGGTAGAGCCAGCGCATGACTGGGTCGTCGGCAAAGGCCCTCATCGCAGTAACGCACAGATTACGGAAGTCGGACTGCTCGGCCCGTCGGATCGTCATACGAGACACCGTATGCGACCTGCTACAAACAACCCGTGGACGAAACAGCCCTGCCGATCATCGCGACCGTTCCGGCGCGTGCAGCACTTGCGGGTAATCCATCCGATGGCTACGGCGGCGCGGTGTTTGCCGTCCCGGTGCCGGCCTGTAGCGCAGCAGCCCGGCTCGATTCGATCGACCGAGGCTATGAGCTCGTCGATGTCCAGTCTGGGCTCAGCCGGTATGAGTCGTGGGCTGATCTTGAGCAAGCCATGGCGTCAGCGACAGCTGCCTCCCCACATTGCCTTCTGCTCGGCGTCATTGCCGAGATCGCCGAGCGCAGCGGGCAGCTCGCTCCGTTTCGACTCGCGGCAGACACCACGATTCCCGTATCGGTGGGGCTGGCCGGTTCGAGTGCAATCGTCATTGCCGCGCTCCGGGTGCTCATCGGCTGGGCCGGCGATGCAATCGACAACGACGAACTTGCCGTCACCGCTCTCAACATCGAGACCCGCCGAATCGGGATTGCCGCCGGCCTTCAGGACCGCGTGGTCCAGGCATACGGCCAGCCGATGCTGATGCAGTTCGATCCCGAGTCGACCCAGTCCGGCCCTGGCGTCTTCACACCTGTGCGCGCTGCTGGCGCCATGCGTCTGTTCGTTGCGTCGCGAGCAAGCACCTCCAAACCGAGCCAAATTGTGCACGGCGACCTCCGGGCCCGATTCGATTCCCGCGACCAAACCGTCACCGATGCCATGCCGATTCTCGCCAATCGCGCCGTCGATGCCGCTGCAGCATTCACAGCCGCCGATGTCGTTCGGCTCGGAGCTGCGATGGATGCAACGTTCGACACACGTGCGTCAATCCTCGACCTCGCTCGCAGTCATGTCGAGATGGTCGAGGCCGCACGCGCTGCTGGCGCTCATGCGAACTTCACTGGCTCAGGCGGGTCGGTGGTCGTGCTCGCCCGGAGCGCAGACGTCGAAGCGGCAGCTCGTCAGTCGCTGAACAAACTCGGCTGCATCATCGTGTCGATCGACACCGCTTTGCCCGACGCCGAGCCAGGGGCTGGCTGAAGCCCAGCAGCCACCGTGTCGCGGACCCGCTGCTTCGCGCCGGCAAGATCAACAACAGAACGCTCGATGGCACCGCTCGCCTTGCAGAAGACAAAGCGGCAGTCAACGACCTCGAGGCCAGTCGATTCTTCGAGAGCAACGGCGTAGGCCGCTCCCTGCAATTCGTATGCAGCGAGCTTGGCGTCGATCTCGGCCGGCGACGACGCGCTGTCGGTCTTGTAGTCGATGATCACGAGACCGTCAGGCGTCTGAACCAGCAGGTCGACATACCCCTCGACCATGACGTCGCCCAACGGCGCACCGACGTACAGCTCTCGGAATGCCGTGTTGGTCCGTGCGAGTGCCACTGCGTCAGAGTTGAGCGCCGAACGGACCAAGGCTCCGACGGTGTCGACGTAGTCGGCAATGGCGTGCAGCTCGCACTGCCGTTGGACGAGCGCATCGAGGTCACCGGGCTCGTCGAAGTCGACAAACTCGAGTGTTGCGTGGACAGCGCTCCCGATTGCCGAGCCGGCGCGACCCTTTTTGCGAACAATCGTCGGTCCCGACGACTCGCCGGCGGCCGACGCTGTGTCGTCGTCGCTGTCGGCCAGTGCTGCGTCAACCGTGCGGGCAATCGCCGTGGCCGACATCGCCGCCGGGACCAAGAAAGGTGCGAGCAGGTCCTGCCGCGCAGCGATCCATCGGTGACGTTCCCCCATCGACTCGCGGGCCTGGCCAACAGCGACGGCCGACACCTGGTGATGAGTGCTGACATGGCCATCAGTACTGGGCACAATCGGAGTCGCAGAGAACGGTCGACAGAGCTCAGGGTTCGCCACTGAGAACATCGCCAGTCGAGTTGCATACGTCGCCTCGGCCTTGCCAGTGACCTTGTGGTGGCCAGACACAATGAGGTGATCACGTGCGCGTGTCGTTGCGACATAGAGCAGCCGTAACTTTTCGTGGGTGTCCATTTCGTCTTCGAGATCGGCGCGAGCGGTGTGCTCGGCTGTCGTAACGCCCGCCCGAAGCTTGATGGCGGGAGGGCCGGTTTCGCCCCACAGCACGCTGACACCGTTCTGCTTTCCCTTGGCTGCGGTTGTCATACCGGAGAGGATGGTGATCGGGAACTCGAGCCCCTTGGACCCGTGCACGGTGATGATCTGCACGGCCTCGTCATCAGTCTCGGGCAGCATCGGTTCGTGGACACGTGAGCCTTCAGACGACTGCAACGCAGCCCAGTCAAGGAACGCCCGCAGCCCTCCGCCGTTCGACTCTTCAAAGGCCCGAGCCTGATCGACCAGGAACCGCAGACGGCGCCACACTTCGGCGGGCCGTTCGGTGCCGTAGCCCAAAAGAAAGCCCCGACGTTCCCGGAGTACGCGTTCGAGCATCGATGCCGGGCCGGTCCACCAGCGTTGTTCCCACATCGCCCGGAGATGCGCGAGCGCGGCGACGACTGGGTGTTGTTGGTCGAACCCCTCGGGGACAGCATTGCGCAGGCTCCATCGTTGATGGGCCTGGTGGTAGACGTAGAGGTCGACGTCAGAACATCCATAGAGCGGCGACCGCAGTGCTGCAATGAGGCTGAGCGTGTCATTCGGATCGTCGACAGCGCGCAGGACAGCCAGCGTGTCACGGACCTCTTGTGTGTCGTAGACCAACGTTCCTGTGGCGAGACGGGATGGAATTTCGTGCCCCGACAATGCGTCGCGCAGAAACGGCAACGACGTTCGAGTTGGAATCAGGATCGTGATGTCACTGAGCCGAGCCGAGCGCCACTGCTTGTCCCGCTGGTCAAACACCGGCCACTGGTCGGGTGCAGCCCGAATCGCAGCAACAACTCGGGCGACGTCGGTCGCTTCGGCGAGACGCAACTCGCCCGCTTTGACCTTCGGATCTGGATGTTCGCCTCCGAGCACCACGGGTCGATGATCGGCACTGGATTGAAGGCTGCGACCGGCGCGGAGCGGTTCGTACTTCGGTTGGGCATCGGTGATCTCGTCAGGCATCGCCTCGGCAAAGAGGCCGTTGACCCAGTCGATGATCGGCGGCACCGTGCGAAAGTTCGTGTCGAGCCGAACCGCGCCCGAGCTTCCTGCACCAAATGTGTCGCGAGCCTCGAGAAAGAGCATGATGTCGGCACGACGAAATCGATAGATCGACTGCTTCGGGTCGCCCACGAAGAACAGTCGCCCACCGGCAACGGAGTGGTCGCTCCATCGCTCCGGTTGCCGCGGTGCAGGAGTGGCTGCAATCAGCGACGCCAGTTCGATCTGGATCGGATCCGTATCTTGGAACTCGTCGAGCAAGACGTGCCGGTACCGATCGTGAAGTACCTTGCGCACCTCGGCGCTGTCGCGCAGCACCTGCCGCGCAATAACGAGCAGGTCGTGGAACTCGAGCCCGCCATTCGACTTCCGTTCGTTGGCAGCCTGTCGCACTTCCCGTGCGGTCAGCCGCATCAACTGATCGAGAACTCCCTCGCTGACCTTGTCAAGCACGACGCTGAGCGCGTCGTTCGCTTGGTCGATGATGTCTTTGATGTCTTTCGGGTCGACGGCCCAGTTCTTCTTGGCACCACCCGTACCGCGGCCCCAAATGACGCGCCGACCCTTCGCCGACCGACCCCGACGGTAGAGCGCCTGCATTCGCCGGAGAGCCCGATGCGGATCGTCGATGGCGACCACTGCCTGCATCTCGGGCAGGATCGTGCGGAGGTGGCCGGCGAGCAGGTCGTCAGGATCGAGGCAATCGTCGAGCAGCGCCGACACGGCGCGAACAGCTTCACGGAACGGAGTAAAGTCGATCGGATCAAGGGCAGCACCTAGCGGCTGGTCGAGGAGCTCGTCGAGCCGGTCCCAGTTTTGCGCGAAGTTGTGGGCGACGTCCTTGAAGGACGGCTGTCCCTGAAAGGCAGGGGTGAGTGGGACGTCGAGCAGTGCGGCTCGATACATCAGTTCTTCGAGCTCGGGCTCGTTGTTGAGTAGATCGACAAAGCGATCCCACCGCTGCTCGTTGGCGAGCTGCGAGGCCACCTCGTCGAGCACGCTGATCCGAGGGGGCAAACCAGCAGCCACGGAGAACTCGCCAAGGATGCGGCTGGCGAACCCATGCACCGTCGAGACCGCGGCGAGGTCGGTATCGGCAATCGCTTGCTCGGCTCGCTCTCGGTGCGTTGGATCTTCGGTCTGCGCTCGCTTCTCGAACTCGACGCGGATCCGGGCCTGGAGCTCACTCGCCGCCGCTTCGGTGAACGTGATCGCTGCGATGTCGGAGAGCCTGACGTCATTGTTCAGAACCGTGTTGACGATCCGGCTGACGAGCTGCGTCGTTTTGCCTGTTCCCGCGCCGGCCTCGACAAACAGCGTTCGGTCGAGCCCGTGTGTACTGATCAGATCTCGGGCTGGCTGATCGCTCAACGTCGTCATGACACGTCTCCGTCGCCGTCTTGGTCGCTATCTCGATCGCTGTCTGGCTTCGGCGACAGCGCCACACGCACCGCCAACTCGGGAGCGTGGGCCTTCGCCTCGGCATGATCACCACGGTCGCGTACGCACACGCTGTCGAATTCGCAATACCCACAGTTCTCGTTAGTCAGCCGCCAGGAATCCCACTCCCCCGGTGACGCAGCAAAGACGCCATTGGCAATGCCGGAAGTGATGGCGGTGAGCACTTCATGGAAACGCTCACGCTTCTCGTCGGTCCACGCGTATCCGAGCCGTTGCTCTCCATCGCGCTCAACCAACCAGTAATGCGCCGCCGCCTCGGACATCCCCGTCGCTTGCAGGGCGCCTTCGGCATACATGCCCAGCTGCAGTGTCGTTCCGTCGATAAACGGATCGTCTTTGAGGCCGTCAAATTTCTTTCCCTTGCCTGACTTGTAGTCGCTGACGAGCACTCGCCCGTCGGCAGTTGTGTCGACACGGTCGATCATGCCGCGCAGCGTGATCGAGGAGCCGTTGGGCAACGTGACGGGGACAACGTCGCCGCTCCGGACGCCAAGGTCCAGTTCGACACCGACGGGGGTCGCCAGATGGCTGCTGCGGAACTCGTTGTCGGCGAGCAAGAATTCGTCGAGTAGATCGTGGAGGTCGTCGCGTCGGACACGCCAGTTAACTCGGCGACCCGTTCGCCCGGTCGATTCGTACTCCAGACATTCGCTATCGGCAATGAAGTGTAACCGGGCACGCGCTTCGGGCGACCATGCCTGCTGGGGCGGGGGCGCACCGTCACGCAGTGCTTCGCCAATGAATTTTTCGAGCGTCGAGTGGATGAGCGAGCCGCGGTCGAGCGCTGAGATCTCGTCGGTTCGTTCGGGATCGTCACGATCACTGACTTCAAGGACGTAACTGAGGAAGTAGTGGAACCCGCAGCTCGCCCAGGTCTCGAGCCGAGACGGTGACAGTGCCCGATCGCCGATACCTGGTAGTGGAAACACCTCGGCGCCGACACGAGCGGACAGGTTTCCGTCGAACGCGGTGAAGTCAGAACTGGCCCGCGCCGCCTGCATCTGCCATCCGTTGCCGACGAGCACCGCCAGCTCATTTTCGAGGAGCGCGACACCAGCGGCCGCGTCGTTGCCGACTGCCACAAGGTCACGTTCGTCGAGTGACCCGGCATGCGTGGCTGCCGTGATGCCTGAGGCAAACGACCCCACCATGTCGACGAGTTCGAGTTCGTCGAAGTCAGTGGCATGAACCACTCGACCGGCCAGCGCGGATGCCGTATCGAGGAGCCAGCGCGATGGCAGCGCCCGACGATTGGATCGCAAGTCACCACGAGGAAACGTCAGGATACGCCGCCCAGCCGGCGCGGCTGCCAACACCGCGAGGAACGCTCGATGCTGGTGATGGAGCCGTTCGGCTCTCGACTCCAGCTGATCGAGCGACTTGGTTCGGACCGCGTCGGGCAAGATCGCGTCGTCGCGGCGCGGCATCGGCAGCAGCCCTTCGGCGCAGCCGATCACGAATACCGCATCGAGGTCATGGCCGATTGCCGTGCCAATCGGGCCAAAGACGACACCCTGCCCGAAGCTGCCATGGCGCCCTCGGGCAACGTTAAGTTCCGTGCGCAGGGCACGTTGGAACACACCGTGGCTCGGCGTCGGCTCAATGTCGTTGAGAGCAGCCAAGCGCACCAACGCATCTTCGACCCGAGCAAACGACTCCTGCTCGTGATCCGGCCACGATGTGTGTTGGCGCTCCTCACCCAGCAGCGACTGCAGCAGTGCAGTGGCCGCCGCGCACTTGGTCGGCCACGTGTCAGCCTGCTCAACAGCGCGAACCATCGTGTGGAGCCCGTCGACGAATGCCATCAACCGTCGGCCATCGGCAACGCGGTCGCGCAGCCGCTGGAGCTGAAACGTGACAGAGTCGGACTGCACTCCGCTTTCGAGCTTGATGATTCGCTCCGCTGCGCGCTGCTCGTCGTACTCGATCTTGCGTCGCCAGTCAGCGTGATCGATCACGACGCCGGCATCTCGCGAGAGTTGATCCCAGTCGCCTGGCCGCACCGATGCTCCGTCGAAGCGCAGCGGGCCGCCGCTGACTACCGACATCACTCGGTCACGCCGCCAACGCTGTTCTGGCAGCGCCAGCCCGGCAAGGAGCGTTCGACCAGCCACCGACTCAGCGAGCCGCCGAGGATCAGGGCCGTTCGCCGGAATCCCCGCAGCACCGAACTGCTGCTCGATGATCCGCACGTACGGGTCCGGTGTCGGGAAGAACACACCAATGCGGTCGAGCCGTACCCCATCGGCAACCAACCCGATCACGCGACTGCACACTTCACGGACCTCCTCTGCAGCATCGGTGACCGAGATAATCGAGTCGCCGTGGGCGACCGGCACGGACGAAGTGCTGCGCCCGACGAGTGCGGCTTCGCAGGCGCGCCAAGTCGGCTCGTCCGCTCGTGGTGCGCCCGAGACCCCGACGATGACCGACGAAGACGAGGCGGCCCGCAATGCCTCGCCGATGAATCGGCCGATTGCGGGAGTGACCGGGGCCGGGAGATACCAGATGAGGTGGCCGAACGAGCTGAGTCGGTCAGCGAGGTCTGGCCGGTCAGCGGCAGCCGTTGCCAGGTCGTGCTCGGTGTGGAACCCATCGAGTTGCGCAGCGATGCGCCGGTAAAACTTGACAGCGAGCAGCGCTGCAGTGGAGCCCTCTTCAGAGATCGACTCGAGGCCGGCTTCGTCAACATTCGACAGTTCGGCAAAGAGCGCTGCAAGCGCGGCCTCAGTGGCTTCGTGCTGGGCCACGGGTCGATACACGTCGGGGTCTTCGGCGAGCACCTGGCGGACCGCAGCGCCCAGCACCGGGTTGGTAATCGGTTGCTGTTCGAGCAAGAGATCGGCTGCTGCCATTTCGGCAAAGCGGAATGGCGTCATGAACGAGACGTTCGCCACGCCTCCCTTGCCCCCGTGCTCGAGTGCTCCGGACCCGAGCAACCGGCGGGCCGACAGGCCGACAAAGTTGGACGGCACGACGACCGTGACCGGCACGAGCGGACCGGCAGCCTTGGCGCTGGTGACCGCTGCTGCCAACGCCTCCGACGCCGCACGCCCATAGGCGACTACTTTCACCGATTCGATCACATCTGTGAACGTACACATTGCCTGTCACAGAGTTTGTGACAGCGGAGTGGGCAGGAGGGCGGGCAGGAGGGCGGGAGCTAATCCTCTGCGACGTCGGTGCGATGCTCGCGCACTCGATCCGCCGTGTGGTTCGGCACCGGCGTGACTGCGGCGCGCCCGAGTTCGAAGATGCTCTTGATGACCAGGCCCCACACATTGCGGAGTAAGACAAGGCCGATAATGACTGCAAAAGCGATCGCGATCGGCACACCGAGTGTGGCGAGCAGCAAGCGCTTGTCACGGAACAACGGGGTGACAACGCCAGAGTCGACACTCGCGCCATCCGGCCGCAGCGTGCGCACCGGGTCATCGATCACGGGGCACTCGATATCGGTGTCATTCAAGCCGATCACGTCATTGCCACCGAAGAGCGGTTCGGGGGGCCGCACGTTCGAAAACAGGCCACCCAACCCAGAGTCAAATCGAGCGCCCACGAGGTACTCCTCGTCGACATCGAAGAACTTCGCATCCTCGAGATACAGCACGTCGATCAAGCCGTCGATCGCATAGCCACTCGCCGATCCGGCACGTAGCTGCACGATTTCGAAGCGCACCTTCTCGAAGTCTTTGGCGACTGCCTTGCCGACGAATGCCACATCGGCTGCGTCAGGCGCGATGCAGCCTGGAGGAATCGGGATCAGACCGGAGCCGACGTTTTCGGAGATTGGGTTGTCAGGCGGAGGTGGTGTCGCAGCTGCACTCGGCGCCGCGAGAAACGTGACAAGCACACCCATGGCGAGGGTGCACCGCACCAACCGACTCAACACGACGCCCACCTTACGAACCGGACACGGCTGGCACTGGTCATCTCGAACGGTCAGTGATCTGAGGAGACGATTTCCTTGGTCCGCGTGTGCAGATCTGCGGCGTGCGGGTTCATCCCGACCAAGTGTGCTTCGATCCCGCGCTCGGCGAACTTGGCGACCACTGCGTTCAGGGCGACGACCGCTGACGTATCCCAGATGCGAGCGTCGGTGCAGTCGATTTCGACACGTTTGACCTTGACGGCGTCGTAATCAAACTGGTGCACGAGGTCGTTCGTCGAGGCGAAGAACAGCTGGCCGCTGACGGCGTAGAGGCGCTCATGGTTGTCGGGGTCGAGCACGCTCGTGACGCCGACAACGTGGCTGACCTTACGGACGAAGACGACCGCCGACAGCAGCACACCCGCAGCGACGCCATAGGCAAGGTTGTGAGTGACGACAACCACAATGACCGTGCCGGCCATGACCATGGTCTCAGATTTCGGCATCGACTGCGTCGTTTTCGGCATGATGCTCTTCCAATTGAACGTACCGATCGCGACCATGATCATCACGGCGACGAGGGCTGCCATCGGGATCTGGGCGACGAGGTCGCCAAGTACCATGATCAGAATCAGCAGGAACACACCAGAAGCGAGCGTCGACAGCCGGGTGCGACCGCCCGAGCGGTAGTTGATCATCGACTGTCCGATCATGGCGCAGCCGGCCATACCACCGAAGAAGCCGGTGAAGACGTTGGCGATGCCCTGGCCGCGGGACTCCAGATTCTTGTCGGAGTCGGTGTCGGTCAGGTCGTCGAGTAGCTGCGCTGTAAGCAGCGACTCGAGAAGACCGACGAACGTGAGCGTCAGCGAGAACGGGAAGATGATGCTGAACGTTTCCCAGGTGTAGGGGATGTTGGGCAGACCGAAGCCGGGTAGGGCGTTCGGCAGTGCGCCCATGTCGCCGACGGTTGGCAGCGACCAGTCGAAGTAAATGGCACCAGCAGCGAGGACGCTGATCGCAACGAGCGGCGACGGCACCAGCTTGGTGACGCGGGGCAGGCCGTAGATAATGGCGAGGCCGGCGACGATGAACGCGATGTTCAACGGAAGCTGATCCTTGTCGCCGTCTTCGAGGAGGATATGCGGGATTTGTGCGAGGAAGATCAGGATTGCCAAGGCGTTGACGAAGCCGAGCATCACAGTGCGCGGCACGAATCGCATGAGGTAGCCGACACCGAGCCAACCGAAGACGACCTGCAGCACACCGGCGAGCACAGTTGCGGCAAACAGGTACTGCACGCCGTAGTCCTCAACGAGCGGGACAATGACCAGCGCCATGGCGCCGGTGGCGGCCGAGATCATGCCGGCGCGCCCACCGACCATCGAGATGATGATGGCGATCGAGAACGATGCGTAGAGCCCCACCTTGGGGTCGACGCCGGCGATGATGGAGAACGAAATTGCCTCAGGAATCAACGCGAGTGCGACGACCAGGCCCGACAGCAGGTCGGCTTTGGGGTTCGACAGCCATGCACCGTGGAAGCGGCTGCGCAAGCTGGCGCGCGTCTGTTGATCGAGAGTAGTAGTGGTCAAAGCGAGGCTCCTGGAGAAAACTTGGGGAGGGGTGGGGGATTCCTGCCCGCCAGTCTCCTCGGGCCACGAAGTCTCCGAGGATACGGAAACACGGGTTGTGAATGTGTGATCGTTCAATGGTGTATCTGTCACACCAGGACCTCACATGACTTCATAATCATCCGGACGCATGATCCGGGCCGAACGCGAGATCGACCAACGTCGGCTTTTGCACTCATGTAGATCGTTGCCGCCGTGCGTACTGCCGTGCGGTTCGGCGACTGATGCCGCAATACTGGAGCGGTGGGATTCGACCCGAACCGCCCGTACAACGCAAAGCCGTTCGACTACGCCCTCGTTGCCGTGTGCCTCGCTGCGGCTCTGGGCCTGCTCGGTTGGGCATTCTTCGGCTGATCGACCCGAGCGCTCAGATCAGGTGATTGCCCGAAGCGCTCGCCGAACGCGCTCACAGGCATCGCGATCTGCGTGACCGACTGGTTCGAGCAACTGGCCGAGATCGACGGCGCGGAGCGCATCGAGAGCGAAGATGTCGGCCCCGACAGCAATTCGCCATGGCGGCTGAGGTTCGTCCGCTGGCACGGTCACCGCTGGAGCGACGAGAGCTCGCTCGGCCGCACGATGGAATCGGCCAGTGCTCACCACCAGCACCCGACGCCGCAAGCCTCCACCGACGTCGGCGAGGTGGATGTCGCCGGCATCAGCCATCGAGGGCGTCGAACGCTGCATCGAGTTCGTCCATCTCAGCTTTTCTTCGCGCCTGCTCCTCGGCAGGCAACGTCTTCACGAACGCCGCCGCAACGTCCGCTTCAGCCCAAAACTCTCGGGCGTCGAGCAAATCGAGTGCCTCGATGATCGTCTCCTCGTGCGTCGCCCCGCCGAACGACCTAATTCGGTCACGGGTCGCGACGCTCACCTTGATCGTCGTGGAATCCATATACCCACGGTATACCTCGGGAGCTGCAGCCACAAGGTCGGCCATCAGAAGGCGTTCGTGATCAGTTCGACGTGGTTGCCGGTGACTGCAGCGACGTCGAAACGGACAGGCATATGGCCGAGATCATGGGCTCGCAGCCACTCGACGCCGAGCTGGCGAATACGACGCTGTTTCGCCACCGTCACTGCAGCGGCAGCAGGCCCGTATAGGTCGGACGCGCGGGTCTTCACCTCACAGAAAACGTGCACATCGCCGTCGAGCACGATGAGGTCGAGTTCGCCGGTCGATGATCGCCAGTTGCGATCGATCACCGGACATCCGAGCCGTTCGTAGTGGCGAGCGGCAAGGTTCTCACCCCACTGGCCTCGGGCGCGGTTACGCAGATCGGGTTCGTGTGATCTTTCGGATGTGCCCATGGGCGCGTTCCTCCAGCAGTAGGTACTTGCTGGGGCAATCAGCCCGAGGGGAACGATCGCTTAATGCGACCGTTCGATTGGTGGCCGACACAACGCCGGCCAGCGCATCAGAAGGTGCGCTTCTCGCGGATCTTGGCAGCCTTGCCCTTGCGATCCCGGAGGTAGTAGAGCTTCGCACGACGCACGTCGCCGCGCTTCATGACTTCGATCTTCGAGACGGTCGGAGTATGCATCGGGAAGGTGCGTTCGACTCCGACGCCGTAGCTGAGCTTGCGGACCGTGTAGGTCTCCTGCAGGCCGCCGCCTTGAATGGCGATGACGTCACCCTGGAAGACCTGGATGCGCTCTTTGCCGCCCTCGACCACGCGCACGTGGACCTTCAGCTCGTCGCCTGCCTGGAACTCTGGAATGTCAGTCCGGAGCGAATCGTTGTCGATGATGTCGGTGGCTTTCATGGCGTTACGTCCAAGTGAATCGAGTCGAGAGTGTGATGACAGCGCGGACCCGCGCTGTCAGGGCCAGTAGATGATACGGGCGAATCAGGAATATGGGACAGGTGGGAACGTGTCCAACAATTTCTGGTCGGCAGCCGACAGTTCAGCTTCCACCAGGTCAGGGCGGTCGCGCAGTGTCCGGTGGAGCCGCTGTGCCCGGCGCCACTGTTCGATCTTGCCGTGATTCCCACTGCGCAAGATGTCAGGGACACTCCAGTCACGAAACTCCGCAGGCCGGGTGAACTGGGGTTCTTCGAGTAATCCCGACTCACCGAAGCTCTCAGTGATCGGGCTCGCGGCGTTGCCCATCGCTCCGTCACGCAGCCGCGTGACCGCCTCGATGATGAGACACGCAGCGACTTCTCCCCCGCTGAGAACGACGTCGCCGACGCTCACCTCGCCGTCGCAGAGATGCTGCCGGACACGATGGTCGACGCCCTCATACCGGCCACAGAGCAGGCTAAACCCACCCGAGGTCTCAGCAAGTTCGGCGAGTTCGAAGGCCATCGCCTGATCGAACCGGCGGCCGCCAGGGCTCATCAAGAACAGCGGACGAGGCGGTGCAGCAGCTTCGACAGCGTCGAAAATCGGTTCGGCTTTCATTACCATGCCGGCGCCACCGCCGAAGGGGCTGTCATCGACCGTGCCGTGCACATCGCTGGTCTGCTCACGAATATCGTGGGTCCGCAGATCAAGCACGTTCCGCTCTTGCGCTTTGCCGAGCAAGCTCTCGGCGCAGAAGTCGTCGATGAGCTTCGGGAACAGCGAGAAGACGTCGATCCGGAGCGCAGACATCACTTGTCCAGGAGGTCGAAGAGCCCATCGGGAGTGTCGACCGTGACCACACCGTCGATGCGGCTGACAATGAACGTGGACGGGACGAGATGGCCCGTGTCGAGTTCCAAGATGTCCGATGCCGGATTGGTCAGAACGTTCGAGCACGTACCGTGCTCGGTGCCGTCGACTTCGACGACTTTGGAGCCAATCAGATCGTGGAACCAGAGCGCATCTGCGTCGGAGATCGGTGCGGCGTGTAACGCCACGTTGCTCCAGGTCTCCGCAGCCGTGCGGTCAGAGATCTGATCAAACTTCACGACCCAACGGCGGTTCGGGAGCAGCTTGCTTGCGCCGACCACGAGATCGCCCTTCGCTGTTGCCAGCGTGGAGCCGACGTCAAGTCGTTCGGAACGGTCGGTGACAAGCTGCACGAAGACATCGCCGCGCAGCCCATGGGCGCGACGAACGTGTCCGACTTCGAGAAAGCCGTCAGGGATGGGGGTGGAACGGGCCATTGCGGCCTCCAGCCTGCTCAGTCGAGGAATTCGATGTCGAGTTCGACATCGTCTTTGCTGGCAGCTGCACGAGTGACGGTGCGAATGCTGGCAGCGGTGCGGCCGCGGCGGCCAATGACGCGACCGAGGTCGCCGTCGCCGACGCGCACGTTCAGTGCGGGGCGACTGCCCGACTCGTCAACCTCAACGGTGACGGCGTCGGGGTCGTCGACGATTGAGCGGACGATGTGCTTGAGAACTGCGACAGCGGTAGGAGCGAGATCGCTCACTTGGCGGCCTTCTCGGCCTCGAACTGCTCGGTGGCGCCAGAGACCTTGAGGAGCTTGGCAACGCGCTCGGTCGGCTGTGCGCCTTCCTTGAGCCAGGCAACAGCCTTGTCGTTGTCGAGCGTGAGGCCGGACGGATCCTGCCGCGGGTCGTAGTGACCCAGGATCTCGATGAACCGACCGTCGCGAGGCGAACGGGAGTCAGCCGCCACAATGCGGTACTGCGGTTGCTTCTTCTTGCCAATACGTGTGAGCCGCAGCTTGACTGCCATCTTTAATCGTCACTCCAGAGTACGTGTTCGAGAAATTGAGAACGCCGAAAGACTAACGGCGCCAGGCCGCCTTCCCACGCGGGACAAGGATCACATCCCACAGCTGGCCCGACGGAGTCAGCGTGGAAAGTTGGGAATACCGGGCATCCCAGGAGTCCCAGGGATGCCGGGGATATTGAAGCCAGCCGCTGCCGGATCGAAACCGAGGGGCAGACCCTTGGGCATCTTCTGACCGCCCTTGCCCTTCTTACCCTTCTTCCCCTTGCCGGGTTTGCCAGCCATGCCCATCTTCTTCATCATCTTCTGCATCTCACCGAACTGCTTCACCAGCCGGTTGACATCGGCCACGGTCGTCCCCGAGCCGGCAGCGATGCGAGCACGACGGGTCCCCTGGATGATCGACGGGAAGGTGCGTTCTTCGATCGTCATCGACGTGATGATGGCTTCGATCGGCTTGAGATCGTTGTCATCGATCTTGGCGTTCTTCAGCTCTTTCGGAATACCGGGCATCATGCTCATCAACCCGCCAAGCGAGCCCATCTTCTTCAGCGCCTGCATCTGCTCGAGGAAGTCGTCGAGGGTGAACTGCCCCTCCATCAACTTCGTCGCTGCGGCCTCGGCCTGATCTTCGGTGAAGGCCTTCTCGGCCTGCTCAATGAGCGTGAGCATGTCACCCATGCCAAGGATCCGACTCGCCATCCGGTCGGGATGGAACTGTTCGAACTGATCGAGCTTCTCCCCCGTCGAGGCGAAGGCGATCGGCCGGCCAATGACTTCCTTGACCGACAGCGCAGCGCCGCCGCGGGCGTCACCGTCCATCTTCGACATGATGACGCCGTCAATTTGGAGCGTGTTGTGGAACGCCTCTGCGGTCTGAACCGCATCCTGGCCGGTCATCGCATCGATGACCAGGAACGTGTAGTCAGGTTGAACCGCGCCGGAGATGAGGCGAACCTGCTCCATCATTTCGGTGTCGATCGACAGTCGGCCAGCGGTGTCGACAATGACGACGTCGCGACCAAGGCGTTTGGCCTCTTCGAGGCCTTTCGTTGCCGTGAGGATCGGATCCTCCGGGTCAGAGAACACCGGCACGTCGATCTGACGGCCGAGCGTGCGGAGCTGTTCAACGGCTGCAGGGCGCTGGAGGTCAGCACCGATCATCATCGGGTTGCGTCCCTGTGCCTTAAACCATGCGGCGAGCTTGGCCGAGTTTGTGGTCTTGCCAGAGCCCTGCAAACCGGCCATCAAGACGACGGTCGGCGGCTTGGAGGCGTATGTGATGGCGAGTGTTTGACCACCGAGCGCCCGGGTCAGCTCATCGTTGACTGCCTTGACCACCTGCTGGCCGGGGTCGAGAGCCGTTGAACGCGTGGCTCCGATCGCGTGTTCACGAATACGGTTGCAGATCGAGCGGACGACCGTCAGGTTGACGTCGGCTTCGAGGAGCGCCGTGCGGATCTCCTTCATCACCTCATCAACGTCTGATTCAGTGAGACGGCCCTTGCCCCGGACCTTCGTGATGATGCCTTCGAGGCGGTTGGAGAGATTGTCGAACATCGCCGGACACGTTATCGGGCAGCCGGTTCCCCGACCAGGAGCTTCAGCGTTCGAACAGGGCCGAGACGAACTCTTCAGGGTCGAAGTCGATCAGGTCGCCGATCGTCTCACCGATGCCGACGAGCTTGACGGGGATACCGAGTTCGGTCTCGATGGCGAACACGATGCCACCCTTGGCCGAGCCGTCGAGCTTGGTGAGCACCACGCCGGTGACGTTGGTGACCGCACCGAACTCGCGTGCCTGCGTGAGGCCATTCTGGCCGGTAGTGGCGTCGATAACCAGCAGCGTCTCGGTGACTGTGCCAGCACCCTTCTCAGCGACACGGCGGACCTTGCCGAGTTCATCCATCAGGTTGCTCTTGGTGTGCAGCCGACCGGCCGTGTCGGCCATGACGAGTTCGACCTTGTTCGCAGCGGCCTTTTCAACACCGTCGAAAATGACCGAGCTGGGATCGGCGCCTTCGGCACCGCGCACGATGTCGACATCGGAGCGCTCCGCCCAGGCAGTGAGCTGCTCGGCTGCAGCCGCACGGAACGTGTCGCCGGCGGCAAGCAGCACGGAACGCCCAGAATCCACCTGCTGCTTGGCAAGCTTGCCAATGGTGGTGGTCTTGCCGACGCCGTTGACGCCGACGAACATCCACACGTTGGGGTTCCCCGGTTCGAATTGTTCAAAGTTGAGGGACCGGTCAGAACCGGCCAGCCGCTCCGTCATCTCCGCTTGAAGCGCGTCGAGGAGGTCGGACGGCTCGGTGATCTCTTTGTTCGCGACTTTGACGCGCAGGCCACTGAGGAGTTCCTCGGCGATTGCCACGCCGACGTCGGCACGCAAGAGCGCCTCTTCGAGGTCATCAAACGACTCGTCGGTGATTGCCGAACGGCCGAGCACACCGGCGATTGCGCCAGCGAACGTGGAGCGGGCCTTCGCCAGGCGCTCGCGGAGCGTTCCCGCGGGCGGGTCTTCTTCGACTGCGGGTAGTTCTTCGACGACCGAGTCGATCTCGGCCTCGGCCTCGGCCTCGGCAACGAGCGTGTCGTTCTCCGGCGCCGCAACCGGTGGCCTGACTTGTGTCGGCTGGCCGGACGCGGGTTGGCCAACGGACTTGCGACGATTGAGGAGGACGACGCCGATGCCAAACGCAACAACGAAGACCGCCAGGATCAGGAAAAAGAACTCGATACCCATGCACCGCCGACGCTATCTGTCGCGTCGATGGGTCGGTGAGTGAGTCCAGCCAGGAAAACCCCTCAGTTCTGAGGCGGGACCAGGTCGTTCAAGAGCAAGGCGCGTGACGACGTAGTTGAGCTTGCTCAATGAGGAGTCCACGCAACGCAGCTATTGGGCGAGTTGGCCCGCATCAGACGCTCGTTCGGTGACGACTTTGGATGACCCGCCGGGTTGCATGCTGACGCCGAGGAGCACGTCGCCCGCTTCCATCGTGCGCTTCTGGTGCGAGACAACGATGAGCTGGGCGTCCTTGCGGAACTCCTGAATGAGGCCAAGGAACCGGTGCAGGTTCACATCGTCGAGGGCAGCCTCGACTTCGTCCATCACGTAGAACGGCGACGGACGTGAACGGAAGACGGCAAAAAGGTAGGCCAGCGCCGTCAGCGACCGTTCGCCGCCCGACAGTAGCGAGAGCTTTTTGACGTTCTTGCCGCTCGGCTTCGCTTCGACTTCGATGCCGGTGTTGAGCATGTCGTCGGGCTGCGTGAGCATGAGGTTGCCCTTGCCGCCCGGGAAGAGGAGCGCGAACAACTCGGTGAAGTTCTTCGCCACATCCTCGAAGGCCGTGGCGAACACGTTCTGAATCTCGGCGTCGACCGCAGCGATCACACGGGAGAGTTCCCGGCGAGTCGTCCGGACGTCTTCCAGTTGTTCTTCGAGGAACGTGTGGCGAGTCTGCAGTTCGTTGAACTCTTCAAGTGCCAACGGGTTGATCGGGCCGAGCAATCTCAGTTCTCGCTCGAGTTCGCGGACACGCCCGGCCGGTGTTGCTCCGTCGGGCACTTCTGGCATTTCAGCGGCTTCGGCGACAGCAGGCTCGATGTCCAGGTCCCGGCGCAACGTTTCGATCGCAGTTTCGAGGCGGAGTTTGGCTTCGGCCTCTTCGAGCTCAGCCTTGCGAGCCCGCTCGCGGGTGACGTCGAGCGACTTTTCCTTGTCGGCCCGTTCACGCCGCAGGGTGTCGAGTTCGGAGCTCAAGCCGCGGACTTCGTCGCTCTGCTTTCGGCGCTGGTCGGCCAGCTCAGCGTGATGGCCTTCGACGACGTGGCGATGTGCATCGACGAGCCCGGTGAGCCGATCGATGACGTTGATCTGGCGCTCGATAACCATCCGTTGGCCTTCGGCCGCGATGCGTGCGTCCTTGTCGGCCTCGAGGCGGCGCTCGGTCTCGGCGAGGCGCCGCTCGTTCAGTTGATGGCGTTCCTGGAGCCCGGCGTAACGAACTTCGATGTCTTTGCGACGCGAGGCAAGCAGGGCAGCTCGAGCTTCGAGTTCGGCACGGAGCTCGCCTCGGGCGCGTGCTGCCTCGGCCTCAGCCTGCTCGTCGCTTTCGAGTGCCGGAAGCAGCGCCTCAATCTCGACGACTCGTCGCTGCTCACGAGTGATGTTGGTCTCAGCGTCGGTGATGTTCTGATCGAGCGTTTCTCGTTCAGCGTGGATCTCTCGGTGCTCACCCTGGGTACGTGCGAGCCCCTGCGTCGCTGCGCTGAATCGAGCATCGTTGGAGTCAAGCTTCTTCGCCAGCTCGCGTTCCGTGTTCTGCACGGTGCGCAGCGCCTGCTCGGCTTCAGAGACCGCTGCTTTCGCTGCTTCGAATTCAGCGGTGGCCGCAGTTGATCGCTCAGTCGCCTCTTCGAGCGCCGACGCCGTAGCGCCACTGCCGGCAGTTCCGATTCGCCAACCGCTGATGCCGAAACGGTCGCCACCACCAGTGACGACAACTGCTTCAGGATGCTGCATTGCTGCGTCGAGCGCATCGGACAGGTCATCGATACGGACTGCCGAGCCGAGGAGCCCGTCGAGCAGGTCGTTCACGCCCGGCCGCTGACTCCGAGTGTGCGGTCGGACGGCATCGCCGACGCTCGGCGTGGGAAGTGCGGCCGGGCGGGCACCGAGGGCGATGACTGCGCCACTCGTGTCGCTACTGCGCAGCGCATCAAGTGCGCGGCGACCCGCTGTCGGGTCGTCGACCACCACGGCCGTCAGCGACTCACCGAGTGCTGCCTCGACGACTGGCTCCCAGCCTTCGTCGATTTCGATGAGGTCGAGCAACGTACCGAGGACGCCGTCAACACCTGCCAGCCGTTCGGCTCCGGCGCGGGCACGTGCCGCATCAAGTGCCATCTGCAGTGCTTCGACGCGAGCCGACCATTTCGATGCGTCTTCGGCCAACTCGTTGCGAATCGACTTGCGCGCTTCGACGGTCGACTGCGCCTCGATGAGCGCCTGCTCGGCGACTTCGACTTCGCCAACGAGCGGGGCTTCAATTGCTCCGGCTTCGTCGCAGTCGGTGCGGAATCGTTCGGTGTCTTCCCGTGAGGCCTGGAGGCGCTCGCTCAGTGATGTCTTGCGGCTGACGAGGCGACGCAGCTCGGCTTCGGTGCGTTCGAGTGACGAGCGAATCGACTTGAGTTCGCCGCGCACCTCGGCTGCTGCGCTTGCAGCCTTCGTGGTGGTCTGGTCGGCACGGACCGCGTCCATGATGTTCTCGCGCTCGGACTTGAACGATTCCTCGTCGAAACCGAGCTGGCCCGTCTCGGGCTCCAACAGGCCGAGCTCGCCGGCGGCCTTCTCGATCTCGTCACGGAAACGAGCAGCATCGGCCTCGAGGTTGGCGACAACACCGGCGTCGAGCAACTGGCCTTTGTCGCGTTCGAGTGAGCGACGCCGTTCGACGAGCACCGCAGCGAGCCCGCGGGCGCGTTCACGCAATTGCTCGACATGCACGAGTCGGTCGCTGATGTCGCTGGCGCCGCGCGCTGACAGCTGTGCCTCGATCGCCATCACCGACGTGTCAAGCGCTGCGAGAGCCGCCTTCAATTCACCTTCGGCTGTGGAGCTTTCGAGCTTGATGATCGCCAACGCCTCGAGCTTGGTGCGCAGGCCAGCAATCTCTCGGCCTGACACGAAGGTCTTCAGCTTGGTGAGTTCTTCGATCAGCGAGCCGTGGCGTTCGGCTGCTTTTGCCTGCCGTTCGAGCGGCCGGAGCTGACGACGGACTTCACGCAAGAGATCTTGCACCCGAAGGAGATTCGCTTCGGTGGCATCGAGCCGACGCTCCGCCTTCTCCTTGCGCTTGCGGAACTTGAGGACACCCGCTGCTTCTTCGATGATCGCACGTCGGTCTTCGGGGCGGGCGTTGAGGACCGCGTCGATCTGGCCCTGGCTGACGATGACGTGCTGCTGACGGCCGACACCGGCATCACTCAACAACTCCTGCACGTCGAGAAGGCGGCAGCTGACGCCGTTGATCATGTACTCGGACTCGCCTGTGCGGAACAGGATGCGCGACACCGTGACCTCAGTGAAGGCGAGGCCAAGCGTGCCGTCGGAGTTGTCGATGGTGATGCTGACCTCGGCGCGGCCCAGCGCAGGGCGCTTGGCAGTGCCAGCAAAGATGACATCGTCCATCTTCTGAGAGCGGACAGACTTCGGCGACTGGGCGCCCAGCACCCAGGCAATGGCGTCGACAACGTTTGACTTGCCAGACCCGTTGGGGCCCACGACGACAGTGACGCCCGGCTCGAACGCCATCGGCGTGCTGTCAGCGAACGATTTAAAGCCCTTGATGGTCAGATTCTTCAGGTACACAGCGGTCACGAAGCTACTTGGTCAGCACGCCACTCCCCCCAACCACTCCCCCAACCAGTCTCCCCAACCACTCCCGGTCACACTGTGCCAGGCACAGTGTGACCGTCAGCGCTGGCAGATTGGGCAGTAGTGCGTCGACCTGCCGCCAGAGACGATGCGCCGGATCCATCCTCGACCGCAGGTGCTGCATCGCTCGCCAGTACGGCCGTATACGCGGTGCTCGTTCTGGAAGCTGCCGCTCTCGCCATCGACATCGACGTACTGCGCATCACCAAGCGTCGAACCGCCCACCTCGATCGACGCCGTGAGGATGTCGATGATTGCAAAATGCAGCCGCCAGGTCGCCGCTGCATCGATCGTGTTGGCTGGTCGTTCGGGCCGGAGGCGCGACCGGTGGAGAATCTCGTCGGCGTAGATATTCCCGATCCCGGCGACGTTCTGCTGGTCGAGCAGGAACGGTTTGAGCGCCTTGCTCGTTCCTCGGACCATCTTGCGTAGTGCGGTGCGAGGAAAGTGTTCGGCAATCGGGTCGACACCGAGCTGAGCGAGGGGCGGGAGCTCGACGGCCACATTTGCCGGGTTATAGACGACCACCTCTCCAAAGGTGCGTGGGTCAACGAACCAGCATTCGGTGCTGTTGTCGAGGTGCATGACCACGTGCGTATGAGCTGGACGGTCGGCACCAGCGGGAGCGAGAAGTACTTGGCCGCTCATCCGCAGGTGGATCATCATCGAGTCACCCGAGTCGAGCGGCATGATCAGATACTTCCCGCGACGCTCGGCGCTCAGGACCGTCGTGTTGGTCAGCCCGTCGATCAACGCCTCACGAGACGTCCGGCGCACCACACGTTCTCGACCGACTTCGACTCGCTCGATCCGTCGGCCTGCGAGTTGCCTTTGTAGGCCGCGCCGAACCGTCTCGACCTCGGGCAGCTCGGGCATCGATCAGCCCAAGACAGCGGCAGCGCGCGAAGCGGCAGCTTGTTCGGCGGCCTTCTTCGAGCGACCAGATCCGGCGCCGAGGATGTTGCCGTCGATGATCACTTCGGCATGAAAACGTTTCGCGTGGTCGGGGCCTGTTGACGTGAGCACGTAGTCGGGAGCTCCCTTGCCGGAACGAGCGGCAAGTTCTTGGAGCTGCGTCTTGTGATCGAGCTGGTCGATCCGTTCGATCGACGTCGACAGGCGCGGCGCAACCCAACGTTCGACCATCGCATAGGCCGGAGCGGTGCCGCCGTCCAAATACACGGCGCCAAGCACTGCTTCGAATGCGTCGGAGAGAAGCGACGGCTTCTCGGCGCCGCCTGCAGCTGCTTCGCCCTTGCCAAGGAACAGGTACCGTCCGATACCGATCTCTTCGGCAACCTCAGCGAGTGCGCTCGCATTAACGACGCTCTTCCGGAGATCCGTCAGTAGACCTTCTGGCAGCTTGTCGAAACGGCGGAACGCGATGTCGGCGATGACCCAGCCGAGCACGGCATCGCCGAGAAACTCAAGGCGTTCGTTGCTCGGCTCGCCGGGCGTCTCAGCGCACCACGAACGGTGTGCCATCGCTCGTCGGAGGAGTGCCGGGTCAGCGAACTCGTGACCGACTCGCGTCGCGAGTTCGGCAAGGTCACTCGATTCCGGATCACTCACGGAGGCTTCAGGCGCTTTCGTTGGCGTTTTCGTGCACGTAATCGACAGCATCGCGCACCGTCTTCAGATCTTCGAGGCTCTCGTCTTCGATGGTGAAGCCTGCGACCTTCTCACTCAGTGCTTCTTCGAGTGCTTCGACGAGTTCGATCAGCGCAAGCGAATCGGCTTCGAGGTCGTCGGCGAACGACTGGCCCTCGGTGATCGTGTCAGGCTCGATCTCGAGAATGTCAGACAGTGCGTCACGCACAATCTTCAGGACTTCGTCGCGGCTGATGACTTCACTCATGACGCCATCCTACCCGTCGACCAGGCTCGGGCTCTCGCCTTGGAAGTCGCGTTAGCCGGTCGGCGTCGCAGCTGCGATGACGTCGCGAATTTCTCCGACGAGGTCGTGTTCAACCAATTCGCGGGCGACGGCGATGCCGTTCGTGATCGCCGTGGCGCTCGACGATCCGTGGGAGATAATGCAGACGCCGTCGACACCGAGCAGCACTGCACCGCCATAGGTGTCGGGGTTGAACGTCTCGTACAGCGGGAGCAGCGCTGGCATCAGCGCGTCGGCGTGTTCTTTGTACTCCGGCTGAGCGAAGACTTCGAGCAGTGCCCCGATGAGGAACTGCATACTGCCTTCCAGCGTCTTCAACACGACGTTGCCGGTGAAGCCGTCGGTGACACAGACGTCGATGTCGGCGCTCATCACATCGCGACCCTCGACGTTGCCAACGAAGTTGATGCCCGGCGCCTGAGCAAGGAGTCCGTAGGCCTCTTTGCGGAGTGCATCGCCCTTGCCGGGCTCTTCGCCAATCGAGAGGAGGCCGACACGTGGGTTCTCGATACCGAAGCGGCGGCGCGCATAGACCGAACCCATCAGCGCGAATTGCACGAGCCATTCGGCCTGGACGTCGGCATTGGCGCCAGCATCGAGCAGAACGGTCGGAGTCGAACCAGGGACTGGGATAGGGGTGGCGATCGCAGGGCGCTTGACGCCCTTGATGCGGCCCATGCGAAGCAGCGCCGCGGCCATCGTGGCCCCGGTGTTACCGGCCGAGATCATGGCGCTGGCGTTTCCGTCGCGGACGGCCTCGGCGGCGCGCACGAGCGTCGAGTCTTTCTTCTTGCGAACGCTCTGCGCCGGGTCGTCCTTCATGCCGATGACTTCGGACGCAGGAATCAGATCGAGCGTGACGCCACCAGAGGTGAGGCCAGCGAGGCCTGCAGGGCCAACCATGACAACCGGCGTGCCGGCAGCGACAGCTGCAAAAGCGCCGTCAAGATTTGGTTGTGGCGCGGCATCGCCGCCCATTGCATCGACGGCGACGGGAAGCATGTCCGCAGGAGATCCGGTGGGGATCAGACTTCGACGACGACGCGGTCGCGGTACCAGCCGCACTCGCCACACACCGTGTGAGGTGTCTTGGCGTTGCCGCAGCGGGGGCAGATGCTCCGCGGCGGTGTCTGTAGCTTCCAGGCGCTGGCACGACGGCTGCGTGTTTTCGACTTCGAAGTCTTCTTCTTGGGAACGGCCATCGTTCGCTCTTTCGCTACTGCATCGACCACTCTGGTCGACTGGAGATCTGATTCGCTGGCGGCGAGGAGCCTCGCAGCGACGTGCAACGTTATCGGCGCTCAGCCACAATCAACATGCGGCGTGACGAACGCGTGCTGACGGGTCCCATCTGTTTGCGTGACGATTTTGGCTGGGATGGCAACCAATGTCGTCACGCAGACGCTTCATTCGTCGAGAACGAGGCCGTCGAGAGCAGACCATCGATGGTCGGTCACCGTGTTGTCACAGTTGCAGGAGGCCTTGTTCCAGTCGATGCCACAGGCCGGGCAAAGGCCTTTGCAATCGGGCTGGCAAACCTGCTCGGCGTCGAGTTCGATCATCGCCAACTCGCGCACCATCGGGACGAGATCGAGTTGACCGTTCTCGATTGGGTAGGCCTCTTCGTCGATGTTGTCGATCTGGTAGCGCTCATCGATGTCCACTCGGGCCACACCGGACAGATCCTTGAGGCAGCGACGACACGGTGCTGCCCAGGGCGCTCCGACAGTTCCAGTGACGGCGATCCCGTCGTTCATCGATTCGAGTTCAATTGCGACGTCAATCTTGCCGTTCAATCGCTCGTGAACGACGCCGAGCGGCTCAGCCAAGATCTCCTCGATCACCGGCAGAGTTGCTCCCGGCCGCCGTAAGAGCTCGACCGCATTAATTCGAAGAGGCCGCAGCAAATCCACCATGGAAGAAAACGCTACCGCAAGGCCGCCATTCCGCGAGTCTGTTCCTCAGTCATTCGTCACCAGGACGCTGAGTCACCCGCAAACACCTCGTCAACACACCCGAGCAACCGCCACAAACTCTTCAGCAGGCTCCCCGCAAGCGGCGATCACGGTTCGGTCAGATCACGGAAGCGCTAACCCGAGATGGCCTCCGCCAACGAGCGGTGAGAGCTGACGCAGAGATCGCCGAACCGTGATCGCCGCTGGTCAGTGGTCTTGGTCGAAGAAGGCGGAGGCAGCGGAGTCGTCGATGACCGGGAGGCCGCCCGTGTTCGTCGTGTCCGGTTGCGGGTCGCCAATCGACAAGCGCTGGCGTCCGGCGTTGACCGTCTTCTGCAACTTGTCGAGCAGGATCTCAAAGCTGCCCAACCGCTGGTCAAGGAAATCTTCGGTCTCGTGCTTGAGTCGACGCGAGTCGGCGTCGGCAGTCTCCATGACGGTCCGAGCTCGCTGCTCGGCGGCACGCACAACTTCGGTGCGCTGCACCATGCGCTCGGCACGGACGCGGGCGGCTTCGAGGAGTTCGTCGGCTTCACGACGAGTCTTGGCAACGAAGTCCTGTCGCTCCTTCAGCATCCAACGCGCCTGACGGAGTTCGTCGGGGAGGCGGTGGAGTGCTTCGTCAAGCAGTTCGACGACCTCGTCGCGGTCGATACGCGGCGATGACGACAGCGGCATCGTTGGCGCGTCGGCGATGATGTCGATGACTCGGCGCAGCAATGTTTCTGCGTCGCCGACAGGCCCCATCGGCGCACCGGGCTCCGGATAGGTGTCGTCGATTTCTTCGTACTCGTCGTAGTTGTCGTCGTGAGTCATGTTCGGTCCTGCTTATCTGCGAAGACGGTGCGCAAAGCGACGGCAACCGTGGCCGGCACCAAATGCCCGATTTCCTCACCGTACTTCGCAATCTCCCTCACAAAGCGGCTACTGATGTAGCCCAGCCCAGGCGAGCACGGCAGGTACACGGTGCGAATACCTGTGACGGCGTGATTGTTCTGTGCCATCTGCTGTTCGATTTCGAAGTCTTCACTGTTGCGGAGCCCCTTGACAATGAAGTCGACGCCGAGATTCGCAGCAGCCTGAACGGCAAGTCCCGTCTGCGCTTCCACGGTGACACCATCGAGGTGCGCGAGCGCTTGCTCGGCGAGTTCGATCCGTTGGGCAACTGGGAAGAGACCGCTCGCTTTGGCATGGTTGTGCATCACAGCGACGACCACGCCTCCGAAGAGTTCGTGCGCCTGTTCGATGACGTCGATATGCCCAAGGTGCAGCGGATCAAAGCTGCCCGGATACATCACTCGCTGGGGTTTCGCGCCGGAACCGTTCACTCGCCAGACACTAGTTCGACGCGTTCGAAGAACGTCACCATTGTGCGTCCGTACTTCTTCTCGCGAGTGATCCTCCACCCGTCTGGGCAGTCAATTGAGCGACCTGATTCTGCGATAACGAGGTCAGCGCGGACCACCCGCAACAGTTCGGCCCACGCGTCAAAGCCGTACGGCGGGTCGGCCAGGACGATGTCGCAGTCGATTGCCGACGCGGTCGCCATGGCGTCTGAGGTGATCACCTTGGAACGGTCGCGCAGCCCGAGCGCGTCGATGTTTTCCTCGAGGACCCGAAGGGCCGTCCGATCGCGTTCGACGAACACGCAACGTTCGGCGCCTCGCGACAGCGCTTCGATCCCGACGGCACCGGTGCCGGCGAACAGGTCAGCGACGAGCGCGCCGTCGAGCACGCCGGAACTTCCGAGCGAGTTAAAAATCGCCTCACGCACTCGATCGGTCGTCGGTCGAGTGGATGTCCCGTCAGGCGACACAATCTTTCGACCACCCAGTTCTCCTGCCACTACACGCATCCGAGCGATGATACGGGCACACTGAGGTCGTGCTCGCTCCCCCGCCACAGATCACCTGCATCGACTGCGGTGGCCGTTGCTTCCTCTTGACGATGCCGCGCGAAGACGGCAATTGGGAAGTCGATGATGTCGTTGCCTATCGCTGCGAGGATTGCCTCGACCGTTGGGACCTCGTGCTCGACGAGTCAGACATCGAGAGCGACGGCCGCCCCGACTGGTAGCCGGTCACACCGGTCACACTGTGCCTGACACAGTGTGACCGGTGATCAGGACTTGGCGAGGAACGCTTCGTCTTGGTCGCTGAAAACGAGGTCGAGTTCATCGGCCAAGGTTGGGTGCTTCACCAAATCCTGATCGCCGTCAACGATTTCAAACGCTGCCTCGCGGGCCAGTTCAACGAGCTTGCGATCGCGTCGGAGTGACGCCAACTTCAGATCGCTTCGACCCTTCTGCGCGGTCGACATCAATGTGCCCTCGCCACGCAGGTCGAGGTCGACTTCGGCCAGTTCGAAACCGTCGGTCGTGGCAACCAAGGCTTCGATACGCGGGTTCCCGACAACGGCGTTGCCCTCGTCGTCTTCTTTCTGCTGAGTCACCAGCCAACACGTCGAGGCGTGCTCACCGCGCCCGACGCGTCCACGCAACTGGTGGAGCTGGGCGATGCCGAAGCGATCGGCATCGAGGATTGCCATCACGGTTGCATTCGGCACGTCCACGCCGACCTCGATCACCGTGGTCGCGACAAGCACATCGAGTTCGCCACGACGGAACCGGTCCATGGTGACAGCCTTCTCGTCGGACGGCAGCTTGCCGTGGAGCATGCCCAACCTGAGCCCCTGGAGTTCGCCGAAGGCAAGCCGTTCGAGAGTCTCTTCGGCAGATGCCACTTCGAGCTTCTCGCTCTCACCGACCAGCGGGCAGACGACGTATGCCTGACGACCAGCGGCAACTTCGTCCTTGATGTCGTTCCACACCCCGGCCTCCATCAGGCCGCCGTCGGCCCACATAGTGACGATCGGCGTTCGGCCCGGCGGCAACTCGTCGAGGACGCTGACGTCGAGATCACCGTAAACGGTCATCGCCGCAGTGCGCGGAATGGGCGTCGCTGTCATCACCAGAGTGTCGGGCACCGCGCCATTGGCCGTCTTCGAGCGAAGCGCTGCACGCTGCTCGACACCAAACCTGTGCTGTTCGTCGACCACGACGACACCGAGACTTGCGAAGTCGACGGTGTCTTGGATCAATGCGTGCGTCCCGATGGCGATATCGACGCTGCCATCGGCGAGTCCTGCAAGCACCTGCTTGCGATCGTTGCCGGTCACCCGGTTCGTGAGGAGTTCGACACGGAGCGGTCGATCGCCGAACAAGTTGCCTGGGTCGGGCACCGTCACGCTGTCAAGCATCGCGCGCACGCTGGTGGCGTGCTGTTCGGCGAGCACTTCGGTCGGCACCATCAACGCTCCCTGATGTCCGCCATCGACCGCTGCAAGCATTGCGGCGACAGCCACAACCGTCTTGCCGGAGCCGACATCACCCTGGAGCAGCCGGTGCATCGGCTGGGCGCTGCCGAGATCAGCGTTGATCTCTTCAATGGTCCGCGTCTGCGCCCCGGTCAACGGGAAGGGCAGCGACTCGTAGAACCGTTTGACGAGCGGGCCACCAAGCGCGTGCTTGATCCCGAGCGAGTCGCGTTCCATTGCACGCTTGCGTAGAACTAAGACGAGTTGCACCCGAAGAAGTTCGTCAAACGCGAGTCGGTATCGGGCCAACTCCTTCGTCTTCATGTCGTCGGGGAGATGGATTCCTGCGAGCGCTTCGGACCGATCGATCAGTCTGTGACGTCGACGGATCGCCTCGGGCACCGGGTCGGCAATGGTCCGTTCAGCGCATCGACGGAGCGTCTCTTCGACCCATCCGGCCATCTCCCAGGTAGTAATCTGCGCCTTTTCGCTCTGCGGGTAGATCGGCACGATCTTGCCGGTGCGATCCCCGATCAGGTCGACGACAGGATTCGACATCTGCAGGCCGCCTCGGTAGGTGTCGGCCTTGCCGAAGAGTGCGACGTGGAGTCCTTCTTTGAACTGCCGTTCACGCCAGGGCTGGTTGAAAAACACCAAGTCCATCCGGCCAGATCCGTCACCGACGTTGACGTTGATCATCGACCTGCGGTTGCGAGTGGTGCGCTTGGTGACCGATCGGATCGTGACGAGCACAAGGGCTTCCTGACCAGGGACAAGGTCAGCGATGCGCGCCTCGTTGGTCCGATCGATCCAGCGTCGAGGGTAGGTGGTGACCAGGTCGAGCAGGTTGGTGATCCCCACCATGGCGAGCGCCGCCTGCTTCTTTGGCCCCACGCCGCGCAATCGCTCGACAGGAATCAGCGAAAGATCCCGCATCGTGATCGGCCCCTGCTCACTCATCAGTCGCCAAACTTAGCGTTCGCCGTTTGTGTCGAGATTTCTGCGGACAGTCCAACGGAAACTTCGACGCAAACGACTATTCGACACCGAAGAGGTAGGGGTAGAGAGGCTGTCCGCCGCGCTGGACTTCAACGGTGATGTCGGCACGATGATCGCTCAGCCAGCCTTCAATCGCTGCGGTTGACTCTGCGGTCGCGTCTTCACCGGTGATGACGGTCACGAGTTCGGCATCGTCTTCAAGGAGATGCTCAAGGAGTGCGATCGACACACCGTGCGGCGAATCGCTGATTGCTGCGATGCCGTCACCCTTGACAATGCCGATCCAATCGCCTTCCTTGATCGGACCAGCATCGGAGTTTGTGTCGCGGATTGCCTGAGTGACTTCGCCCGTCGCGACGGACTCAGCAGCTTCGACCATCTGGGCGTAGTTGACATCAGCAGATGCCTCTGGGTCATACACGACGAGGGCAGCCAGCGCTTCAGGCATCGACGTGGTCGGCACCACCATCACATGCTTGGCGCTGAGGGCGTTGACCTGCTCGGCGACGGGGATGATGTTCTTGTTGTTCGGCAGGATGACCACCTGGTCGGCGTTGACCGCAGCGACGGTGTCAAGGAGTTCCGAGGTCGACGGATTCATCGTCTGACCGCCGGTGACGACGCCTTGCACACGCAATTGGGCGAACAGTTCAACGAGACCTTCACCGGAACACACCGCAACGACCGCCGTGGTGACAGGCGTGAGCCCGCCCCCGGCCTTGGTGATGCTGGCGTTGGTCCGACCACCTGCCATCGCCGCTTCGCGCTTGGCGTGTTCTTCGTCGACCTCTTCGAAGAGGTCTGTCACACGGATCTGCTTCGGGCGGCCACCGAGGTCGAGCGGCACTTCGATCGCGGCACCAATGTCATTGGTGTGGACGTGACAGTTCCAGATCCCATCGCCACCGACCACGACGATCGAGTCGCCAATTGCACCCCAGCCCTGCTTGAACGCGTCGATCTGCTCATCGGCAAGATCCATCAAGTACATCACTTCGTAACGCTGGTCGGCCACGTCAACGTCGCCAGCACCGCCGATCTTGGTGCTGCCCGATCGCTGCGCCGGTTGGTCGAATGCTGCCGCAACAGCACCACCGGTGCCGTCGTCTTCTTCGGGCTCGGGAAGCGCTTCGCCATCGACTACGTAGAGGGCCGAATCGAGCAACAGCAGGAACCCGGCACCACCAGCATCGACAACACCGGCGTCTTTCAAGACCGCCAGTTGCTCCGGTGTGTTCGCCAACGCAATCCGGCCTGCGGCCTGCGCTGCACGCACCACTTCAACGAGCGACCCGCCTGCATCTGCCGCCTCTTTCGCTCCGTCTGCGCTCAGCCGAACCACCGTGAGGATCGTTCCTTCGATCGGCTTCAGTACGGCTTGGTATGCACCGGTTGCTGCGGCCTGCAGCGCTTCGGCGAACTTCGCACCGGTGACGGGCGCCTGCGTCTTCAGCGTCGAGGCGATACCACGCATGATCTGGCTTAAAATGACGCCACTGTTACCACGGGCACCCATGAGCGAGCCGTGACTGATCGCATCACACGTGGCATCGAGGTCGTCTGGATCGGTTCCGTCCATCTCTGCAACAACGGCGTCGAGCGTGCGCGCCATGTTCGTGCCAGTGTCTCCGTCAGGGACCGGATACACGTTCAACCTGTTCAAACCCCCCGCGTGAGCCCTGACAGCATCTCGGAAGGTGCGAACCGTGTCGCGCAGTGCTTCGGTGTTCAACCGTTCAAGTGTTGGCACGGCGCAAGAGCTTAGGGGTTGTGTGGCACATGGCCTTGAGCGAACCGAAGCTTCTGAGCAAGTTGCGGTCTGCAGTTGTGTTGGTAGCATCACATGGCTGTTTCAGGCACCAGCGTGCTCTGAACAAATCTGACTTGAAGCGAATCGTCGCAGGAGAATCCAATGGCATCTAAGTGTGAATCGTGTGGCAAGGGCCCGTCATGGGGCATGGCTGTTTCGCACTCGCACCGTCGTACGAAGCGACGCTGGAATCCGAACATTCAGCGCGTCCGTGCTCGGGTCAACGGTTCGACCAAGCGTCTGAACGTCTGCACCGGCTGCATTAAGTCCGGCAAGATCGTCAAGGCCGGCTGAGGCCGAGCCTTCGGTTGATCTCATGCAGGGCGTCATTAAGGCATACGACCCGACAACCGGAGACGGTCTCGTCATGTGCGACACCGACTTCAATGATTACGAGCTTGCTGGCAACGCGCTGGCAGGGTCCATTTTTCGCATGGTGCGTCAAGGCCAGCGAGTGATTTTCGAACTCGATGATGCCGGCCGAGCTACCAAGCTCAGCCTCGGCTCCGAGGTCGACATGAAGACTCCCGGCCACTGAATCGCTACTCGACCACTACTCGACCACTGCTGAGGCAATGCGGCCCATCCGCACCTCACGCAACAATCCAACCACCGTGAGCTCGTCGCTCGGTGTGATGAGTCCGGGCGAGCAACCGCTCACGCAACGTTCGTGAGTTGATCGGACGACGGCGCGCCACTGATCTGTCCTGGTGATCTGCTGTCAAGCCCATATCGCTTTTCGTGATGAGGTATTCGCACATCAGATAGTGCGCTCTAACCACGCCGCCCATTGCCTTCGGGGCCACCTCTTCGCCTATCGTCAGTTTCGAACACTTTCGAACACGAGCGCCGCCTGATTGGGGAGCAACGAATGAGTGGAACCACTAACAACCAACGTCTCAAGGACTGGGTGGCCGAGTGGGCCGCCGTCATGCAGCCCGCCGACATCTATTGGTGCGACGGTTCCGCCGACGAATACGAGCGCTTCTGCCAGGAGTTGGTCGACAGCGGAACGTTCACCAAGCTCGACGAGGCGAAGCGCCCGAACAGTTACTGGGCACACTCTGATCCCGGCGACGTCGCACGTGTCGAAGACCGCACGTTTATCTGCTCGGCCACCGAGATCGAAGCTGGCCCCAACAACAACTGGCGTGATCCGGCTGAAATGCGTGCCGAGATGCGCAGCCTCTACACCGGCTGCATGAAGGGCCGCACGATGTACGTCGTGCCGTTCTCCATGGGCCCGCTCGGTTCGCCGATCGCACACATTGGCGTGCAGCTGTCCGACTCTGCCTATGTCGCCACGAACATGCGCATTATGACGCGCATGGGCCAAGGTGCCCTCGACGCGCTCGGCGACGACCAGTGGGTGCCCTGCCTCCACTCCGTTGGCGCCCCGCTTGCTGATGGCCAGGCTGACGTCCCGTGGCCCTGCGATGCCGAGAACAAGTACATCGTCCACTTCCCCGACACCCGCGAGATCATGTCGTACGGCTCCGGCTACGGCGGCAATGCGCTGCTCGGCAAGAAGTGTTTTGCACTCCGCATTGCTTCAGTCATGGCACGTGACGACGGCTGGCTCGCCGAGCACATGCTGATCCTGAAACTCACCAACCCACAGGGTGAGTCGAAGTACATCGCAGCCGCCTTCCCGTCGGCCTGCGGAAAGACCAACCTGGCAATGCTCGTCCCGACGATCCCCGGCTGGAAGGCAGAGACCATCGGCGACGACATCTGTTGGATGAAGATCGGCGACGACGGCCGTCTCTATGCCATCAACCCCGAAGCCGGCTTCTTCGGCGTCGCACCCGGGACCAGCAATGCGACAAACCGTAACGCCATGGAGACACTCTGGGGTAACTGCATTTACACCAACACCGCGCTCACCGACGACGGTGATATCTGGTGGGAAGAGATGACCGACGTTCCCCCGGCACGCGCCACTGACTGGCGTGGCAACCCCTGGAACCCCGAAGTCAAGACGCCTGCTGCGCATCCGAACGCTCGCTTCACCGCGCCTGCATCGCAGTGCCCGTCCGCAGCAGCCGAGTGGGAAGATCCGGCTGGCGTGCCGATCTCTGCAATTCTCTTCGGCGGCCGCCGCCGTACCACGGTGCCGCTGGTGACCGAGGCCAACGACTGGGATCACGGCGTGTTCCTCGGTTCGATCATGGCGTCGGAGAAGACCGCTGCGGCTGAAGGAGTCCAGGGCGAGCTTCGCTTCGACCCGATGGCCATGCTGCCGTTCTGTGGCTACAACTACGGCGATTACTTCGCGCACTGGCTCTCAATGAAGGATCGCACCGACGTCGCGAACCTGCCAAAGATCTTCTTCGTCAACTGGTTCCGTCGCGACGAGGACGGTCGCTTCCTGTGGCCCGGATTCGGTGAGAACAGCCGGGTGCTCAAGTGGGTCTTCGAGCGCGTCGACGGCACCGTCGATGCCATCGACTCACCGATCGGCAAGCTCCCCGTTCCCGATCAGCTCGACCTGTCAGGTCTCGACATCGATCAGGCTGATCTCGACACTCTGCTCGCCGTCGACATCGAAGGCTGGAAGGGCGCTGTACCCCAGATCCGCGAGCACTTCGACCGTTTCGGCGACCGACTTCCCGCCGAATTGAACGCTGCCGTCGACCAGCTCGAAGCAGCCCTCTAGCCACACAAACGGCCCGGTCACACTGTGCCTGGCACAGTGTGACCGGGCCGTTTCGCGTTGAGCTGAAAACGACAAAGGCCGGGCCTTGCGGCCCGGCCTCCAATCAGTTCGAATTGCGATCAGTTGCCGGAGACGACCGAAACAGCCTTGCGGCCTCGGTAGTTACCGAACTGCACGACGCCGTCAGCGAGTGCGAACAGTGAATCGTCCTTGGCCTTACCGACGTTGTTGCCGGGGTGGAAACGGGTTCCACGTTGGCGAACAATGATGGCTCCGGTGCGAATATCTTCGCCACCGAAGACCTTCACGCCGAGGCGTTGTGCGTTGGAGTCACGGCCGTTGCGGGTTGAACCGCCGCCCTTTGTCTTTGACATGAGATCAGCGCCCTTTTAGTTGGGGAATTTGATGGACGTAATTTCGACCACGTCATACTTCTGACGATGGCCGTAACGACGATGGTTATTGGTGCGGCGTTTGAAGGTGAAGCCGTTGATCTTCGGACCCGCTGCGCGGCCGACGATCTTGCCGGTGACTGAAGCTCCTACGAGCTCGTCGGCCGTTGCAAGCACAGTGTCGCCGTCGACGAGCATGACGGGGGTGAGCGACACGTCGCTACCTTCGTCTGCGCCGAGCAGTTCGAGCTGCACTCGCTGGCCTTCAGCCACTTTTTCCTGCTTGCCGCCTGAGGCGATTACTGCGTACATAGCGATTGTCGATACTAACGGCCCATTGCCGCAAATGCTCCCGCCACGTTGAGGCTTCGGGCAGCTTCAGTCCGGATCCGAATCAGCAATCTGCTCCGATTCGCGTGCGGCACCCGCGAAGATCCCCTTGGCCATCAGCGACGTTTCCTGCTTTCGTCGGCCTCGATAAATGAGCGCCCGCTCTCGGTGAATGCCACGGTCGGCCGGTGCAGCCCATCCGGCCAAATCGGCCAAATGGCAGGCCAGTCGATGATCTCCCTGGTCAGCAACAGTCCGAGCGCGAGCGATCAACACGTTGACGCCACCGGCGAGGGATGCCAGTTCGGTCGCAAGCGCCGCATCAGGAGATGGCTTGAGCCGGCTCGGGGCACCGTCCCACCACCCTCCGAACTGCCTCCAGACACCGCGTACGACGAATTCTGGCTCGTCATAGAGCGGCCGGAGGTAGGGCTTGCCGAGCAAATCTTCGGGCACAGTGACTGAATGCACAATCGTGTCGAGGACCTCACCGGCGTTCATCATGTCGAGCACCTCGCGTACGATGAGTTCCAAGGACGTAGCAACGTCATCGAGCACGCGGGCGATTCGGTCCTTGCCTTCGATCGGCAGCCCGTGCGCTGGGAGCAGTAGTTCTGGTTCCTTCGCAATCATCTTGCGGAGCGCTGCAGCCCACTCGATCGGGTAGCGCTGGACCTTTTGCGGATTTCCGGCGTTCGGGAAGTTCCAGATGAAGAAGTCACCTGACGTGATCCACTTCTCTTCGGGAAACCATCCCCAGAGGTGATCGTCGGTCTCGCCGCGTGCATGGTGCAGCTCGATGGTCCTGTTACCGATCTCGAGGACGTCGTGATCGTCGACGATGTGGTCGGGCCGATGGGTGTTCGACGGGATGAACTCGGGCAACTCTCCCATCCCGTAATCGCCGGAGACACCCCCGAACTGGCGGGCGTTAATCTGGACGTTCCAATCGTTCGTCGCGGCGTATCGGTCGAATCGAATGTCGACGTTGCGGTGACCGACCACGGTGATGTCGTCGTAGGCGGCGTCGAAGGCAACGCTGCCACCGACATGATCAGCATGTCCGTGGGTGTACACGATGTGGGTGACCGGGTCGCTGGTCCACCCCTTGATTGCCTCAACGATCTTCTGGCCTGTCTGGACATGCGAGGCATCGAAGGCCACGAGCCCTTCACCGGTGTCGGCAACGATGCTGTGGCTAAAGCTCTCGACAATGGCGAGGCCATCAGCGATTTCGGAGAGCTCGTTGTTGATTCGGTTGAATGGACGGTCGGTCAGCCCGTTGTCGATGACATCATTGGAGAGCGCAAGCAGATCAGCCATGGGCGCTGACTCTACGCTTTTCGAATCTGCTCAGATGCAACAGGCAGCGTCGTCGCCGCCGCCGCCAGGCTTCGCCTGAAACTCAATCGACAATGACTTCGTCAGCTTGCCCTTGGTGACAATCCGCATCTGCTCGGCCATACCAATGAGCTGCGGGGTGATCAGAATCCGAAACTCCTCGTGGCGTAGCTTGCGGTACGGAGCGAGGTTTTTATTCTTGACGTTGGTGTCGACCGACACCTCTGCAACCTTGCCTCAACCGGTGGGGCGGATGAAGTCGATCGACATCGTTCCGCCCTTTTTCGCCAACACCTTGCGGGCATCCTCGGTGATCTGAATCTTCATGGGGCCAGCATTGCACAGCCCCAATCACTGTGACACCTCCTGAGGAATCCGACTGCCCATCCTGCGCTCCCTCACGAGGGCCTACTCGAGCATGGAGTAATCGACGACAACACCGCGACCATCACAGTCGGGGCAGATCTGGCTGTACTCGGTCAGCAGCCCCTCACCGATGCGCTTGCGTGTCATCTCGACGAGCCCGAGTTCAGACACATCGAAGACCTGCGATCGCGTCTTATCCCGAGCAAGCGCGTCACGCAGCGCCTCAACGACCTTGCCGCGGTTCTCCCGGATCTCCATGTCGACGAAGTCGATGACGATGATGCCGCCGATGTCGCGAAGTCGCAGTTGCTTGGCAACCTCGACCGCGGCCTCCATGTTGTTGTGGAAGACAGTCTCTTCGAGGTTCGACTTGCCGACGTTCTTGCCCGTGTTGACGTCAACCACGGTGAGCGCTTCAGTGCCTTCAATGATCAAGGAACCGCCAGACGGCAGCCAGACTTTGCGATCGAGCGCCTTGTGAACCTGCTCGTGGACGTGGTGGCGTTCGAACAGTGAGAGGCCTTCTTTGTCGGCGTCGTAGTACTCAACGCGATCAGCAAGGTCAGGGTTGAACGCTGCGACATAGTCGCGAACGTCTTGCCAGAGGCGCTTGTCATCAATAAGCACACCGCGGTAGTCGGCGTTGAACTCTTCGCGGATCACTCGTACCGCCAGTTCGGGCTCGCGATACAACAGCGCAGGGCGATGCGCCTTTGCGGCCTTGCTCTCGATCACTGCCCACTCCTTGAGCAGGATGGTCATGTCGGCGATGAGTTCTTCCTCGGTTGCCGACTCAGCTGCGGTACGAACAATGATGCCGTGCTCGTCGGGCTTGACTCGGTCGAGGATCCCGCGCAGGCGCTTGCGGACATCGTCCGGCAACCGTTTCGAGATGCCATAGGTCTGAGAGTTCGGGATCAGAACGACGAAACGACCAGGCAGCGACACTTCCTGGGTGAGACGGGCGCCCTTGTGCGCTATCGGGTTCTTCGTGACCTGGCAGAGAATTAATTGCTTATTCTTCAGGATGTCCTCGATGCGCGGGTTCGAGCCCTTGACTTCGATGTCTTCTGGCTCGTACTGCACGTCGCTGCGGTAGAGCACAGCATTCTTCGGTGTGGCGATGTCGACAAACGCCGCCTCCATGCCGGGCAGCACGTTCTGCACCTTGCCGATGTAGATGTTGCCGTGGATCTGTGCGACGTCGTCCGAGGGGCGGCTGACGTAGTGCTCGATCAGGTTTCGGCCTTCGAGCACGGCGACCTGCGCCAAGCCCGGCCGCGACTGAACGCACATGAAATAGCGCCCGATCGGCTTGCCGTTGCGCTCACGCCCGCGACGCTGCTCGAGCCAGGCATCGTCCAACTGCTGGGTGTCGCCCTTGCCGCGGCCCTTGCCCCGACCGCGCCGGTTCTTCTGGTTCTTGTCCTGCTTGTCGCCCTGACGGCCCTTCGGTTTGTCGCTATCTCTGCCAGTGTCCTCGCCCGGCTCGGACTCGCTGCCCTGACCGTGGACGATTCCACCCCCGTTGCCCGCGCTGCCACCTTTACCGCGACGATTTTTCTTCTTCTTGTCGCGTTCGCCGTCGCGCTCGCCGTCGTCGCGCTGCTTGGCAAAGGATCCAGGAGGCGGGGTGGACGGCGCCGACCTCGTGTCGCCAATCTTTGGCTTGCGGACCAGGCCGCGCTCAGCAGCTTCGGCCGACGGCTTGCCTTCGCGAATCCGATCAGGGATCTCGACGTCGTTCTTGTCGTTCCACTCGATGAACTCATCGCTCCGCTGACTTGCCGGTTTGCGATGTTGGCCGCCCCGCGAGCCTCGCTGGCGCTGTTTTGCCGGCTGATCAGCTGATGGCGCTGAATCGTCGGCCTTTGAGTCGACGGATTCGTTGTCGTTCGAGTGTTCCATTGGAGAAATCCCTTCTGCGGAAGTGCGCCGCGGCGCCTTCCGGGACGGGGTCGAGCAGCGAGTGATCGCGCCGGACACCGCCATCGTCGTTCGATGGGTGTGATCGCAGCACATGCTGCAAGGTCTGCGCCGTTGCCCCGACCACCAGGGCAAAAAACACCCACAGAGTCGGATCAGCTACGGCCATCGGTCCAATCTACCGGAGCCCGAGGGCCGTGAGCGGGAGGGCCAGCAGGAGGAGGAGGTGCAGGAGGACCGGGAGGGCCAGCAAACGGATGACCACGACTCCGCCCCACCGCAGCGACGCAGGAGCAAGCTCGGGCGTCAGCCCGAGAAAAGCAGGATCTGGGCGTCAGCCGGGTGGCGCCGTCAGGCGTCGGCGATGAGCTCCGCTCAGCGCATCCTGCGCATGTGCACGCTTTGTACCAGGCCGAACATTGCGAAGTAGACAATCAAACCAGAGCCACCATAGGAGATAAACGGGAGCGGCAGACCGGTGACCGGCATGATCCGCAACGTCATCCCCACATTCTGGAAGATCTGCCAGAGCAGCATCGTGAACACGCCAGCGCAGATGTAGGTGCCGAGCAGGTCGCGTGAGAGGTGGGCAATTCGCCACACACGGATCAGAGCAACCCCAAGGAGGCCGAGAATCGCGGTACAGCCGACGAGGCCGAACTGTTCACCGACTGCAGCGAACGGGAAGTCGGCCCACATGACGGGGATGTCGCGCCCGTTCGTCAGCGGCCCCTGCAGCCAACCCTTGCCCCACACCCCGCCGGTACCGATGGCGCGCATCGCATTCTCAGCCTGATACGTCTCATCAGCACCGGCAGCTGCGGGGTTGATCAGCGCCCGGATTCGTGCCGATTGGTAGTCGTTGACGAGCTGCCCGAAGAACGCTGCAGCGACGGTCGCAACAGACAAGATGCTGATCATCGCGATGTATCGGGCCTTGGCTCCTGCAACGAGCAGCACTCCCATCGCGAGAGAAATGATCACCGAAGCTGATCCCAGGTCGGGCTGGATCACGATCAGCACAGCTGGTGCGCCAACGATCAGCAAACCACCAAGGAATCGTGGATACGACACCTCTTCGCTACGTTCATCAGCGAGGTAGACCGCCAGCATCAGCAGCGTGGTGAACTTGGCGAGCTCAGCTGGCTGGACGTTGAACGGGCCGAGATCGAATGAGATGCGGTCTTCACCGCTCGCGATGCCGAGCAAGATCAGCAAGACCAGCACGACCAATGTGAGGCCATACAAGAACCTCGCGCGTTCCTTCCAGACTTCGTAGTCGAACGCCATCACGACGAACATCACGACCGCGGCGACGAACGCGAAGATGACCTGTCGAGTCACAAACGCATACGGATCGCCAACGAGGCGCGTCCTCGATGCCGAGAAGACGATGAAGCCACCCATGATCGTCAACACGATCTGCACCGTCATCAACACCCAATCGATGTTGCGACTGGGATCAGCCGGGCTCGCACTGATGTTGCCAAGCCTCGAGTCGGGCTTGCGGGAGAGGAAGGAGGTGGCCATCAGTACGACCAGTCTGCCTGATCAGCCACGACGGGAGAAGCAGCTGGTGTCTTTGAGGTTCTTCGGTGCTGCCGGGAAGATCGAATTGGTATCGAGCAGCTCTGAGATCGTCACCGGATCAGTCGGCGCAATTCCCGAGAGCTGGAGGAAAATACATTTGACAACCGGGCCAGCTGCGGTCGCGCCGTAGCCGCTCTTTTCGAGGTACGCAGCAACGGTGTACGGCCGCTCGGAGTCGATACTGTAGGCGGCGAAGGCCGACGAGTCGTTCCACGGGAAGTTGTTGCGGCCCTGCGCTGTGCCGGTTTTGCCGGCAATCGGGATAGCCGACGCCGGGTAGTCGAAGAACAGCCTTTGGCCGGTGGTGCTGTGCAGGTAGTCGCTGAAGTGGCCTGGCCCGGTGATGACTCGACGTAATCCTGAGCTGATCGCGTCGCGGATCTCTGCAGGCATCGGGATCTGCCGAACGACTTCGCCGTCCACGTTCGGCTCTTCGGCGAAGCGAGCCTTCGAGATGTCGGCATACCCCTGCCGATCGGAGTCAGGAACACCGGCTTCGAACACGGCCTTAATGATCTCCGGCTTCATCACAAACCCGGAGTTCGCAATGGTGCCGTAACCAACAGCGAGCTGAAGGGGCGACGCCGACAACAGACCCTGACCGATAGCGAGCTGAACATTATCGCCCGTGAAGTAACCAGTGCCCTCGTCCTTGCTGATCACTTTGTTAGCGGCGTAGCGCTCCTTGAGCTCCCGGTCCGGAACAGTGCCGTCGAATTCGAAGGGAAGGTCGATGCCGGTGTCGGAACCGAAGCCGAACAGACGGACCTCCTGCTGGAGCAAATCCTTCTGCACATTCTCTTCCATGATCAGCTCGCCGATCCGGTAAAAGAACGCATCGCTCGACACGGCAAGCGCTGTCTCCACGTCGACGGTGCCGTACACGCAAGGCCCACCGAATGGGCAGTTGGCGTTCTTGTAGACACAGCGGACGAGGCCTGACTCACATTTGTCCCTGTCGACTGACACCATCTTGTAGGTGCCCGTGTCTTCGTAGGTTTCGGTCGTGGTGAGGAGCCCGGTGCTCAGCCCGGCATACGCGGTGAATGGCTTAAACGTGGAACCGAGGTTGTAGCGACCCTGGATTGCGCGGTTGACCAACGTGGAACGGTCGGGGTCGGTCTTGATCGTGTCAGGAATCGCCTCACCCGTCACCGGGTCGTACTCGACGGCTTCCAAGTCGGTCGCGTCAAAGATCTCTCCGAACTTGCCACCGCTGAGGTCGGATTCGAACCACCGGTTGTCGAACGTCGGATACGACGCCATTGCAATGACGTGCCCGTTCTCGTGGTTCTGCACTACCACCGCTCCGGCCGGCGCTTTGAACGGCACCTCTTCCGGGTAATAGTCCTTCTCGCCGGTTTCAGCGTTGATCTCGTAGAACGCACGGGTTGTGAAGTTCGTGTCCCTGTCGAGGGGATTCTTGGCAACTGCCTGCTGCCGAAGTCGAAGCTGCGTTTCGAGCACCTGCTCGGCGTACTGCTGTTGATCGAGGTCGATCGTCAGCTGAATGTCTCGCCCGTTGATCGGCGGCACTTCTTCGATCACGTTCACGATGCGGTTTCGGTTGTCGACCTCAAACTTGATGTAGCCCCACTCGCCGTGGAGCTCTTGCTCCATACTCAGTTCGACGCCGAACTGCCCGACGCGCTCATTCAGCGAGTAGCCGTTGCTCGTGTACTGGTCTTTCGTCTCGGCCGTAATAGCGCCCATGTATCCAACGACATGGCTCGCCAACGGGGCGTACGGATACACCCGCTGGGAGTCTTCGATGATCGTGACGCCCGGCAGGTCTTCCACGCGCTCTTGGATAGCAATCGCTGTGCGCTCGTCGATGTCTTCCGCCACGGGCATCGGCAACAGCGTGTCGAAAATGCCGCGTTGGAAGCGATCTTCCATCTCTTCGACTGGCACATCGACCCAGCCCGACAGACGTCGGAAAATTTCCTCACGCTGGCTGTCGCGGCGCAGTAGTTCCCAGTCGACCGCGACCGAGAGCGAGCGTTGGTTGTCGGCAACGATGCGGCCGTCGGCATCAAAGATGCGGCCGCGTTCCGGAATTAATGGCTTTGTACGTACCTTGGTGATGTCGACTTCCTGCTGCAGCGATTCCGCTTCAACCGTCTGCAAGAACCAGAGGCGAGCGCCGACGAGCGAGAAGAGCAGAGTGCCCACGACAGCGAGAACGCCAAGCCTGGTTGCACGCTTGTCAGCAGCCATGTTGTCAGTGTGCCCCTTCATCCACGTGGATCGGCGTCAGCTCAATGCGGTCGTTCTTCACACAACCGTAATGTAGTTGCCCACTTCGGCCACGTGGACCGCGCCTGGGCGTGTTCACCGAACGTTTCAGAGCGCCGGCTCGCGCGGCGGCGCCACCCACTCGGCGCGCTTGATCCGAAGACACCAGCGCGCCAACGGTACGAAGACCGGGCTCAAGAGGCCCGCGGCAATAGCAACCACGGGGACAATGATCGTCAGACGTGGCTCGAATGGATCGGCGACGCCAGTGAACAGGCGGACAACAGGGAGCATCACTTCGCCAACCGCTGCTCCGAGGGTGGTGAACATCATCGCCAGCCACCACTGCGGGTCGGCAACGATCAACGCAAGTAGCCCGGCGACGGCACCGGCCAGTGTCATGGCGATTGCCGTTGAGCCGATCGGGAGCCCTTCGACCATGTCGTACATCACGCCGAGCGTGAACCCGGCGATTGCACCCCGCTCCGAACCAGCCGCCGCTCCGGCAGCCGCAGCGAGTGCGAGGACGACCTGAATGATCACCCCAGCGATGGTGATTTCAACGAACAGCGATCGTTGCAGTGCGAGCAGCACCATGCCGACTGGAACGAGTCGGATGAACGGGCCTTGCCAGATCGCAGCAAGCATCAGCCGGCGTTCCGTGCTGGGCTTGCGCCCTTCACTGCTCGACTTCGGACAGCGGGGTGTACTTAACGACGCGAATGAAGTTCAGCTTTGTGACGTCGGCATACGGAAGTACGTCGAGCAGGGGACCACCGGGACCTGAACGGTCGGCACGATTGATCACGACACCAACGGGGATGTCCGGCGGGGCAAGGCTGTCGAAGCCGCCGGCGGTCACGACCAGATCTCCCGCTTGGAGGACCGCTATGCTCGGGTTGTCCTGGAGGAAACGGATCTGCGGGATGAGACCTCGGCCACGGCCTTCCAGTGCTCCGAACTCCTTGACCGCGAGTGCCAGAACGGTAGTCGTGGTCGTGGTCGCGACAACCAGATCCGTCGAATCATCGAGACCGATTGGTGTATCGCCGACGGTTGGTTTGAGGGCCTCGTCACCGGGCGCGGCCGGGTCGGTCACGATCGTGCCATCTTCTGCGACGGTGACGGAGCCCGAGTCATTCTGCGGCAGGGTGGTCCCCGTGTTGAGCACATCGGTCACGAGCGTCGTGGACGGCCCCGCTGTCGTGGCGACCAGGTCCTTCAACTCCTCGTTCGTCTGACCTGAAGGATTGGTGTTGGTCGGGATGCTGTCGGCCTCCGGTGCACCAAGCACACGAACAGGGACGGCGTAACGCGCATCGGTGATCAGCAACACCTTGGCAGTGTTGTCGGTGACGCTGGTGATCTTGCCGATGAGACCCGCCTGGTTGACGACCGGCATACCAACCTTGAACCCAGAGCTGCGGCCCTTGTTGATCTCAATGATTTGATCGAGGTTGTTTGACGATGCACCCACGACTTTGGCGACTTCGGTCGGAATGCCAGCCAGCGAGTCCAGGCTGAGGAGCGCCAACAGCTCCTGGTACTCCTCGACACTGAGGCGTGCCGTGGCCTGTGTCCCAATCAGTCGATCGACCTGGTCGTGAAGCGCCTGGTTCTCACGTTCAAGATCGTCGAATTTTGTGATGCCGTTCCATGCACGCCCGAGTGGAGTCGTGATCACGTCCGTGGCCGACTCAACAGGGCTCATTGCCCTCGAGAACCCGTCGCGAACGCGGTCGAGGACAGGGTTGCCGCGCAAATCAAGGGTAAGCAGCAGTGCACACGTGAGGAGCAGCGCAAAAATGACTCGTCGGCGGCCGACGGTGTATATCGCCATGTCAGAAGGTTCCCGGAATCAGGGACCGACCCAGTCCGAAGACGGTCAGCGTTCCCCTCCGAGCGACATCAGCCCGCGCATTGCATCAATGTTCTCGAGTGCACGGCCGGAACCGACGACGACGCTGTACAGCGGCTCGTCGGCGATACGGATAGGCATGCCGGTTTCGTGGGCAAGCCGCTGGTCGATTCCGCCGAGCAGGGCGCCCCCGCCGGTGAGCATGATGCCGTCTTGCATAATGTCGGCAGCGAGTTCAGGCGGTGTCTTGTCGAGGGTCATCTTCACTGCGTCGATGATCGCATTGATTGGCTCGGCAAGGGCCTCGCGGATGTGTTCGGTGGTCACTTGCAGGGTGCGTGGTAAGCCCGAAATGAGGTCGCGGCCGCGGATGTCGGCGGTGATCTCTTGTTCCATGGGCCACGCAGAACCCATTTGGATTTTGATCTCCTCGGCGGTGCGTTCGCCGATCGCCAACGAGAACTCTTTCTTGATGTATTGCATGACGGCCTCGTCGAGTTCGTCGCCGGCAACACGCACCGACTGCGCTGTGACGATGCCACCAAGCGAGATGACGGCGACCTCAGTCGTGCCACCGCCGATGTCGACGATCATGTTACCGGACGGCTCGTGCACCGGCAGGTCGGCGCCGATCGCAGCCGCCATTGGCTCTTCGATGATGTGCACCGGCTTGCGGGCACCGGCGTATTCGGCTGCATCTTGCACGGCGCGCTGCTCGACACCGGTGATGCCGGATGGCACACAAATGACCATGCGCGGCTTGCTCCACTTCGATGCGTGCACCTTCTGGATGAAGTAGCGCAGCATCTTCTCGCACACCTCGAAGTCGGCAATGACGCCGTCTTTGAGCGGCCGGATGGCCTTGATGTGGTTGGGTGTACGGCCAATCATGCGCTTCGCTTCGAGACCAACAGCAACGGGTCGACCGTCGTTGGCGTTGATAGCAACGACAGACGGCTCGTCAAGCACAATCCCTTGGCCACGCACATAAATAAGTGTGTTCGCCGTACCGAGGTCGATCGCGAGATCACGCCCCAGGCTGAGTGGATTGTTACGGGCCATGATCTGGCCTTCCCTTCACGAGCTGTAGTCCGAATAGGTTCGAGTTTTGTCAGGCACCGACGATCCCGCCAGCAAGACGAGGCCGCCGAAATTCTCCCCCGAACAGTACCAGGGCTGTCGAATGTTACAGATTCGGGAAGAAGATACCGATTTCACGCTGAGCCGACTCGAGCGAGTCGCTGCCGTGCACAAGGTTCTCGGTAAAGAGGATGCCCAGGTCGCCGCGGATGGTCCCGGGTGCGGCGCCGCGCGGGTTGGTGGCACCCACCATGGTGCGGACGACTTCCCACGTGTCTTCGGGACCTTCGACCACGATGGCGACGACCGGGCCCCGGCTCATGAACTCGACGAGCTCGCCGTAAAAGCCCTTACCAACGTGCTCTTCGTAGTGACGCGCAAGCGTGTCCGCGTCGAGCTGACGGAGCTCCAGAGCAACGATGTCGAGGTTCTTGGCTTCGAAGCGGGAGATCACTTGACCCATGAGCTTGCGCTCCACGGTGTCGGGCTTCAGGAGGACGAGTGTGCGATCAGACATGGGCGACGACGCTATCGTTACCGCCTGCATCGCGCGCTCACGCACAACTCGACTCCCAGTTTTGTGTGAGCGATTGCGGGAAACGACGCCTCACTCGCTCACGCAAAACTTGACTCCAGGTTTTTTGGGTTGAGGGGGTCAGTTGGAGTGGCGCTGGACCACGGGGCGAGCTTCGCCGGCCGTGTAGAGACTGCCGCAGACGAGGACTGCATCGTCGCCGTCGGCGTACTCAAGCGCACGGCGGCACGCTTCCGCGACCGTGTCGTATGCGGAAACATTTTCGCAGCCGAGTTCTTTTGCGGCAGCAACGACCTGCGCTGCCAGCACGCCACGCGGCGACGGAGCGGTGCAGGCAAACACGGCATCGAATTCGTCAGCGCGCAGCGCCGCGAGCATTTCGCCCGGCTCGCGCAGCGTGCCGAACACGAGGAGGCGTCGCCCTTCCGGATGGAAATCATCGAAGAAGACCTGTGCGCAAGTGTCAGCACCGACCGGGTTGTGTGCACCGTCGATGATCGTGAGCGGCTGACGGCCGAGCACTTCGAACCGGCCAGACATCGACACTTCGGACATTCCTTCAGTGACGATGTCACCGGAAGGCGGATTGGCGAAGAACACCTCGACGGCCGTGAGTGCGACAGCAGCATTGACACCCTGATAGGCGCCATGCAGCGGGACGAAGACATCGGGATAGAGCGTCGTCGGGGTGCGGAGGTCGAGGACGCGACCCCCGACCGCCAGAGCGTTACTGTCGACGTCGAAGTCTTCACCGCGCACGATGGTCGTGGCGGCGCCGGCGTTTTGGAAGATCTCGACGAGATCCGGCCGGGTCTCACCGATGACTGCGGCGCAGCCAGGCTTAATGATGCCGGCCTTCTCGGTAGCGATGTGAGCCAGTGTCGGCCCGGCGAACTCCATGTGGTCCATACCAATGTTCGTGACGACCGCGACGACTGGGTTGACGACGTTGGTCGCGTCCCACCTGCCGAGGATTCCGACCTCGATCACCATGACGTCGACAGCAAGGTCGGCGAACCAACGGAAAGCAGCAGCGGTCATGATTTCGAAGTAGCTGGGACGCATTCCGACGACCGCTTCGAGGTCGGCGATCGCGGCGATCTGCTCGGCGAACTCCTCGTCGCTGATCGACTCGCCGTTGCGACGCATCCGTTCGTTGACTCGCTCAAGATGGGGACTCGTGTAAGTGCCGACGCTCAGGCCGGCAGCGGCGAGCATCCGCGAAATCATTTGAACGGTTGAGCCCTTGCCGTTCGTGCCGGTGACGTGAATCACCGGCGCACAGTGCTGCGGGTCGCCCATGACCGAGCAGAACGCCTCGATCACATCGGTGGACGGCGAATCGATCCGACCCGTCTTCTGGTACGAGGCGTGGTCGTCGAGATACGCAAGCGCTGTCTCGTAGGTGAAGTCAGTATTCATCAGAGTCAGATCTCACAGGTAAGAATCTAGGGGCGTACTAAGACAGTGACGCACGACGAAGTCGTGCTTGGAACGCTCGGGCGAAGCCCTCTAGCTCGCAGCTTTTCGCTGGCGCTGGGCCTTCTTGGGTACCAGCGTCGGGTTGACCTTGTCGATAACGACGGCGCGATCGATGACGACCTTGCTGACGTCGTCGCGGCCCGGCAGCTCGTACATCGTGTCGAGCAGGACTTCTTCCATAATCGCACGAAGGCCACGGGCGCCGGTCGCCCGAAGCAAGGCTTGGTCAGCGATCGCGTCGAGGCCGTCTTCGGTGAACTCGAGCTCGACGTCTTCGAAACTGAACACCTTGCAGTATTGCTTGACCAGGCTGTTCTTCGGCTCAGTGAGAATCGACACCAGTGCCGCTTTATCGAGGCTGCGGACAGCGCCGACCATCGGGAGGCGACCGATGAACTCCGGAATCATGCCGAATTTCACGAGATCTTCGGGCAGGACCTGAGCAAACAGCTCGCCTGGATCTCTGTCTTCGGACGACTGGACGGTGGCGTTAAAGCCGATGCCCTTGTGACCAATGCGCTGCTCGATGATCTTTTCCAGCCCAGCGAATGCACCACCGAGAATGAACAGCACGTTGGTGGTGTCGATCTGGATGAATTCCTGGTGCGGATGCTTACGGCCGCCCTGAGGCGGTACTGATGCCTGCGTGCCTTCGAGAATCTTGAGGAGCGCCTGTTGCACACCCTCGCCGGACACGTCACGGGTGATCGATGGGTTCTCGCTCTTGCGCGCGACCTTGTCGATTTCATCGATGTAGACGATCCCGGTCTCGGCGCGCTTGACGTCGAAGTCAGCAGCCTGGATCAGCTTCAGCAGAATATTCTCGACGTCTTCGCCGACGTAGCCCGCTTCGGTCAGTGCCGTGGCGTCAGCAACTGCGAACGGAACGTTCAGCTGACGAGCCAGCGTCTGAGCCAGATGGGTCTTGCCGCAACCGGTTGGACCGAGTAGGAGAATGTTGGACTTGGCCAGTTCAACGTCGTCACGCCGGCCAACCGTGGTGGCCTGGCTCTGATACTGGATTCGTCGGTAGTGGTTGTACACCGACACGGCCAGGATCTTCTTCGCTTCGACCTGACCGACGACGTAATCGTCGAGGAACGCACGCACTTCACGTGGGTTCGGCAGATTGTCGAAGCTGAGCTCAGCGGTTTCGGTGAGTTCTTCTTCGATGATCTCGTTGCAGAGGTCGATGCATTCGTCGCAGATATAGACACCTGGACCGGCAATGAGCTTCTTGACCTGCTTTTGCGACTTACCGCAGAACGAGCATTTCAACAGTTCGCCGGTCTCACCGAATTTCGCCACTGTTGCTACCCCTCAAGGACTTGTCGTTTGCATTGACCCCGACCGAACCCGGGGCGGGATATTGTGCCCCACCCGCGCCCCCCGATCGCGGACCCCACCTTTCGCAGTGTCAGCGAATCGGGCCTTCCCGGTTCACGCTCTCACGGGACGTGATCACCGTATCGATGATGCCATACTCCAGAGCCTCATTCGCTTCCATCACGAAATCGCGGTCAGTGTCAGCATGGATGCGTTCGATCGGCTGACCTGTGTGCTTGGCGAGGATGCCATCGAGGATCTCGCGCATGCGCAGAATTTCCTTCGCAGCGAGCTCAAGATCGGTGACCTGGCCGTAGCCAACCTGGCCGGAGGGCTGGTGCAGCAGCACTCGTGAGTGCGGCAGTGCGAGACGCTTCCCCTTGGTACCAGCAGCGAGCAGCACGGCGGCTGCGGATGCGGCCTGGCCGAGACAGATCGTGGCAATGTCGTTCTTGATGAACTGCATCGTGTCGTAGATCGCGAACAGTGCGGTGATGTCGCCGCCGGGGCTGTTGATATAGATGCTGATGTCCTTGTCGGGATTCTCCGACTCGAGGTGGATCAGCTGTGCCGAGATGAGGCTGGCGATCTGGTCGTCGACCGGCGTCTGCAGGAAGATGATGTTGTCTTTGAGCATCCGACTGTAGAGGTCGGACGCGCGCTCACCACGACTGGTTTGCTCAATGACGTTCGGGACCAGGTAGCTCTGCGCACCGTACGCGGCGCGGGGATCGAAGTTCATGACTCGTCTGCTTCCTCGGACGTTGCGTCCGTGTCGTCGTTCTGGTCAGCCGTCTCAGCTGCATCACTGGAGTGATCGTGGACGTGATTGCCGTCTTCGTCGTGAGTATGGCCGAGAACGAGGTCTTGGTCCATTGCAGTGCCATCTTCGTCGACGAAGTTGACATTGTGGACGAGCCAGTCGAGCGCCTTGTTCTTCTTGATCTGCGCGAGCAGCTCAGGGACGGCGTCGTTCTGCTCGTAGGCCCGACGGATTTCCTTGGCCTTCTGGCCGTACTGCATTGCCATCCGGGCGTATTCACCCTCAAGTTCGTGGTCTTCGACAACGAACGCTTGAGCAACCGCTACCGCACGCAGCGCGAGGTCAGATTTGACGGCATCTTCGGACTGGCCGCGCATCGACTCGATGAACTGCTCGGGCGCTTGGCCTGTCGCCTGCATCCACTGAGCAAAGTCGATGCCCTGCGCCTGGAACTGTTGCATCGTGTTCTGCACACGCTGGTTGAGATCGGAATCGACCATCGACAAGGGTGCTTCGATCTCGGTCAGTCCGGTGAGGGCGGTCGTGATCTTGGTGACCAGGCCCTGACGCATCCGGTTGAGTTTGACTTCCTGCATCGACTCCTTGAGCGAAGCGCTCCACGCGTCGATCGTGTCGAACTCGCCTGTGTTGTCAGAGACCCACTCGTCGGTGAGTTCTGGCATTTCCATCTTCTGGACCAAGGTGACCTTGACGGTAAAGTCGGCTTCCTCTTCGGTGCCCTTTGGCGATGAAGTGAAGGCCAGTTCGTCGCCAGTTGAGGCGCCGGTGAGCTGCTCATCAAAGTCGTCAGTGACCCAACCTTGGCCGAGTTCGTAGTTCCAGTCTTCGGTGTTGAGACCGATGACTTCTTCGCCGTCGCGAGACGCCGCGAGATCAAGCGTGACGAAGTCGCCAATTTCGGCCGGACGATCGGCGTCGACGAGCGAGCCACTCTTGCGGAGCTCAGCCTGACGAGCCTCGTCGAGATCTGCCTCGGTGACGTCAAGAACCGGGAGTTCGATCGTGAGGGAGTCGTAGCCGGGCACTTCGACGATCGGACGGATCGTGCACGTGGCTTCGAACTCGACCGGGCCAGACTCTTGCCCGTCGGTGATCTCGACTTGAGGGGTCGCAATCAGGTCGACGTCATTCTCACGCACAGCCCGGGCGAGGTACTCGGGCACTCCGTCACGAAGCGCCTGCTCGCGAGCCGGGCCTTTGCCGACTTGAGCTTCGAGCACCTTGCGCGGCGCCTTGCCGGGGCGGAAGCCAGGGAGTCGGACCTCTTTGGCGATCAGCTTGAATGCCTTGTCGATCTGGGCGTCGAACTCAGCTTCTTCGACTTCGACGTACAGCTTGACTTGGTTGCCCTCGAGGGCTTCTACAGAACTCTTCACAGAGGCCCGAGTGTACCGGTGGGGATCAATGGTTCGACCCGCTACCACACCCTCGGTCATCGGTAGAGCCAACAGAGCGTTGGCCCGGGATCAGCTGTCTTTGGCAGCGAGCTTGGCGAGGCGTTTTGCCGTGCGGCCAATCGGTTCGATGTTGCGGTGATCGAGATCGCCGACTTCGGCGCCGTTCTCGAACAGCACGCGATAGCGCTGCCAGTTGAACCCATTGGCGAGGATGACCTTGCCCTCGGTACCGACAGGAACGCCATGAACCTCGGCGGTCGTTCGGACCTTGTCGTTCATCTTGAGAAAAATCTGGCCGTCATGCGGCGAGGCGAGCTTGTGCGGCTTCCAGAACTCCATCGCTCCCTATTCTGCCGCACGACAGCCCCTTTGCGGCAAGTTTCAGCTCGCGAGTTCGCCAACACGTGCCTCGAGCTTGTCGAGAGCCATGCCCCATCCCATTGCGCCAGGGCTGTCGGCAGGAACACCCTCGTGCGTCATGACCATCTTCGTCTTGCCGCCGAGGTCGCTGAGTTCGACGATGATCTGTGTGGTCGTCGGCGCGCCGGGAGGCATGCCCATGCTCGCCGGGTCGACGACGTTGCCGTCAGCGTCCGACATCGACTCCGTGTACACGAGACGTTCACCATCGACGATCTCGACGTATTCACCGACGAACCACATTTGCATTGGCCCGTTCGGTGTGTCCATCGCCATGCAGATGTGGCGTCGACCGCCGATGCTCACGTCCATCTCAGCGACCGGGATCGACGCACCCATCGGGCCATACCAGGCCGCGAAGTGCGCGGATTCGTTCCACTTCTGCCACACGAGACTACGCGGAGCGTCGAACGTGCGCTCGATGACGACGGACCTGCTGGTGGACTTTGTCATGGTGATACTCAGTTCTTTTGTTGCGCTTCGCTGGTGTGGGGAGACTGCGGTCGATCGAGCTGCAGAACTTCGAGATAGTCGGCCATGCGATCGAAGCGACCTTCCCAGATCGCGCGGTACTGCTCTGCCCAGGTAGCGACTTCGAGGAGGGGAGCGCCGTCAATGGCGCATGGTCGAAACTGCGCTTGGCGGCCACGGGTGATCAAGCCAGCCCGTTCGAGCACCTTGATGTGTTTCGAGATCGCTGGCAAGGTCATGTCGAACGGCGCAGCCAAATCGTTGACGGTCGCTGCGCCGTGCATCAGTTGGCCCAGGATCGCGCGGCGCGTCGAGTTCGCCAGCGCAGCAAACGTCTCACTCAACCGGTCTGCCTCATCCAACCTGTTCTGGATTACTGCTGTTGCTGCGCTCGGCGGCATCTGTACTTTCCTTGTTGGTTGATTAACCAAAAAGGAAACTACAGGAATCGGCCGAAGCCGTCAACCGAGCGTCATCCCGACGGGTCGACCATCAATCGGGCCGAACGATCTCGAACAGGTCCGTGGAGTGGCTGTATGCGTTGCCAACGTGGCGTCCGACGGCTTTCAGATCGAACTGATCAATGCGCGTGCCGTCGAGCAGTTTTGCGTCGATGTGGAACTCGACGGCTTCACCGATCACCAGGGCACTGCCGTGGTCCGGGTGACCAATGTCGATGATCTGGGTGACAACGCACTCGATGTTGGCTCGGCACTCCCCCACCATCGGCGGCCGAATCGATACCGACGGCGCCGCCGTCAGGCCAGCCTCAGCGAACTCGTCAACGTCGGCGGCATGGCTTGCCGCTGTGGCGTTCATTGCCTCGACGACCTCGGCAGTGACGATGTTGATGCTGAACTCACCGACTTCGCGTACGTTGGCGAGCGTGTCTTTTCGACCGCCTCGGCCTGGCGCGAAGACGAATGTCGGCGGCATGCCAGAGACACAGTTGAAGAACGAATAGGGCGCGAGGTTTGGGACGCCGTCAGCCGAGATCGAACCGATCCAACCGATCGGCCGGGGGACGACAAGGCCGGTCGCCAACTTGTACGGGTCGGCCCCGGTCAGGTCGGCAACGGTGAAGCGAGACTTTTCCATACCGACCATTGTGACAAGCCCAGCTGTACCCCGCGCGGTCAACCAGTCGACAGCTCGCGTCGCATCGTTTCCTTTCTCGCGGGAAGATGCGCTGATTTCAGGTTCGCCAAGATCTGCTGGAAATGATCTCCATCGTTGGGCCAACTTCGTCGAGTGGGATCACCGGGCGCGTAACTCCTTGCGGAGAATCTTGCCGGCCGCACTTTTGGGGATTGCCTCAATCACTTCGAGGACCTTGATTTGCTTGTAGCTGACAAGGTGCGCTGCCACAAGTTCCTGGATCTCTTCGAGTGTCACGGTTTCGCCTTCAACCGGCGTCACGAACGCCTTGGGAATCTCGCCTGCTTCGTCATCGGGGATGCCAATGACCGCCACGTCCGCCACCTTTGGATGGGTGATGATCAATGCTTCGAGCTCGGCGGGCGCAACCTGAAAGCCCTTGAACTTGATGAGTTCCTTCAGTCGATCGACGATCGTCATGTGGCCGAATTCGTCGATAATGGCCACGTCGCCCGTATGCAACCAACCGTCAGCGTCAACGGTCGCAGCAGTAGCTTCGGCGTTGTTGAGGTAGCCCTTCATCACCTGCGGGCCACGGACCCAGAGCTCGCCTCGGTCGCCGACGCCTTGATCCTCGCCACTGACTGGATCGACAATCCGGCTTTCGGTGTTGGATGCGGTGACACCGCTCGTTCCGGGCCGGTAATCGCCTTCGACGGTGCAGTGACTGACCGGACTGAGTTCGGTCATACCGAAGCCCTGAACGACTTCGCAACCAAGGCGGGCACCGGCTTCAGCGGCCAGTTCGGCGCCCAGCGGAGCCGCCCCGGAGAAAATTTGACGCACCGACGACATGTCGTACTGGTCGACGATGGGGTGTTTGGCGAGTCCAAGGATGATCGGTGGCACGGCGAAAAAGCGCGTGATCTTGAGGTCTTGGACTGCCTGCAGTGCTTCCACCATGTCGAAGCGAGGCATCGAGATGGTCGTGACCCCGTTGGCGATCAGGCCGTTCATCAGGACCTGCATACCGTAGATGTGGAAGAACGGCAGAGCCGCCAGGGCGACTTCGTCGTCTTTGTAGAGGATGGCGTGCTTGACCTGCTCGATGTTGGCCACGAGATTCCGATGGGTGAGCATCACGCCCTTCGGCATGCCGGTGGTGCCAGACGAGTACGGCAGGACAACGGTGTGATCGGCGGCATCGACGGCGACCTGCTCGATTGGATCGCCGAACACGTCATCCATCGACGTCGTGCCTTGGGCGGCATCGCTGGAAGGAGCCATCACGACGATTTCGGTGACGTCGGTGCCTTCGATCGCTGCCCTGGCGACCTCGAGGAACATCGGGACCACAAACAACATGCTCGCACCAGCATCTTGCAGCTGGTGGCGGACCTCTTCGGCTCCGTAGGTTGGGTTGATCGTGGTGACCGCCGCACCGGCGACCGCGACCCCGTGGAAAATTACGGCGTACTCAGGAACGTTCGGTGCCATCAGTCCGACAACCTTTCCCGGTGCGACGCCACGGGCCGCGAGCCCGCCGGCCAGCGAGTGAATCGCAGTGCTCAGCTCGGCGAACGTGTACGAACTCGTACCGGCGGCGTCACGGATGGCGACGCGTTCGGGCACGTCGACAACCTTGCGGAGCACGTGTGCGGTGATCGTGACGTCGGGGATTTCGACGTCCGGCAGTGGGCTGGCGTGGATAATGGTCACGCCAAGAACCTAGCCAGCGTGCATCAGCAGCACAGCAAGTCATCTGGGTCGGATTCGACGACGTCAACGGCGCAAGGAGTACCTGGCGATCGCTCAGTCCAACTGCCAGTAGGTCCTGGGACGACGGCGTTCTTGGAAAGCGCTGACCGTGGGTCGGCATGAACACCACAAAAGTGTGCTCAGCCGGTCGCCCACGGCAAGTCACATGCAGCGCCGGTCGCAACCGGTTCGTGAACGATGGCATTGCGGTGGGCCCCGGCGGCCCACGACGGGAAGACCGCTGAGTACAGGCCGCTGCCTCCTGCAATGAACACGACGATGTCGTCGGGACGCCGAACGGCTGGAATCAAGTCGCCGTCAGCCCCGTCAGAGAGGAAACCCGTGTTCAGCGATCGGATGTGTCCACGTCTGTTGACAGCGAGCCGTTGCAGTTCGGCCTGAACGTCGGAACGAGTCAAGCCCGCACCGGCCAGCACCTGGGCGTGTTCGGGATTGAGCGCGACGGCCACGGCTCCGCCCGAGAAGTTGGCGTTATTCGACCCGGTATTGGCGATGGCAGCGGCAAGCACCCTGAGCAACCTGTCCGGCGAATCAGGGTCGTCACCGTCGTTCTGGAACAGCACCGAGTGGGGCGGCTCAGCACCGAGGATCGTCACGACCGACTCGTTGGGCGCATACCCGAGAGATTCGGACAGCGGCACCCACGGCGACGAACGCTCGGCCTCTGCGAGGCAGAAGCTGAACTTACCCGGATGGCCGAGCAGCGCCATGTCGGACACACCTGGACGCGCATCGCCGATGTTCATCATGCAGAGCCGAACTGCTCGTCCAATCGAAGCATTCGCGCGATGACCGGGGCCGAGTGCGCCGAACCCGCCAGCGATGCCACAGTGCTCAATGACCGGGCCGTTGACGATCATCAGCGGCGCCGTGCAGTGCGTCGTTGACTGCATCTCACCGAGATCAAATTCAACTTGGAGTATCGCTCGGATCGCTGCCACGACGACCGGCATGTAGTCAGGGGTGCAACCGGCCATCACTGCGTTCGTTGAGACCTTCTCGATGGTCGTCGATCCGCCGCCGGGGCCCATGGCCCCCAATTCGATGTCGGGGTCCAACCCTGATGCGAGCACGAGGCGAGCGACGCGGTCCGCTGTCGGAATGACAACTGGCAGCCCGTCGGTGCAACCGGAATTGTGGAGCAGTTCGAGTGCTTCCGCCTCGTTGGCCGCACTCAGTAGCCCGGTCATCCATTTCCTTGTAAGACATTGTCGGGCGTTGCTTCTCCACGCAGGACTGCGACCACACGGGCAGCGATTGACGCTGCGCACTCGCCCATTGCTGCGTGGCCACTACCGGCGACCGGATGCGGCAAGCGCAACCGCGGCAAGTCGGGCATCCCAGCAGAAGCGGCGACCGAGTCGCCTTGAGGCCAGAACACCTCGGTCACCAGGGCAACCGCCGCTCCGCCACGTCGAGCAACTTCAATTCCGTCACGCACGGTGCCGGATGTGCAGCTACCTCAATGCCCGTAGGCAGTCACGACTGCAGAGCATGTGCTGGCGATCGTCGCGAGGTGTTCCTCGCTGGCCAGGGCGCTGGCGTTGCCCTTGTCGAGGTGGATGAAGTTCACGCCCGGCAGTTCCTGCGCCAGTGACTTCTCTAGGTGCTGGAGGAAGGCCACCGAGTCAGGAAAGCCGTTGGCGAAAAGCGCAACGGATTCGCCGGCTGCCAACAGGGCCGTATTCGCGTACGGCTCGACTGGCCGACTCGGCACACCACGTGGATCCAAGAACTGCATGTCGCAAGTCTCGCGCCCAACGTGCCAGCGCAACGACCCCGGCCCATCGGGTGTTTGCGGGTGGTGGGGTGAAAACGTAAAAAACGCACCACCGGCAAAGATCCGGATGGTGCGTTTTTTGAGTAATCGGGCGACGTCCTACTCTCCCAGGGGATCTCTCCCCAAGTACCATCGGCGCTGACAGGCTTAACTTCCGTGTTCGGAATGGGAACGGGTGTGACCCTGTCGCTATGGTCACCCAAATATGTTGTCAACTGAGGGTATTCCCCTAAGGACTCCAGAGCAAGCACGAGCTGTTTAACCAAGCCCTCGGCCGATTAGTACCGGTCAGCTGAGCGTATTACTACGCTTACACTTCCGGCCTATCAACGTGATGGTCTCGTCACGGGCCTTACTGCGTTAACCGCATGGCTATTCTCATCTTCAACCGGGTTTCCCACTTAGATGCTTTCAGCGGTTATCCCTTCCGTAGGTGGCAAAACTGCGATGCTTCTGGCGAAACAACAGTCACACTAGAGCTACGTCCATCCCGGTCCTCTCGTACTAAGGATAGCAGTTGTCAAAATAGCTTCGGCTGCGGAGGATAGGGACCGAACTGTCTCACGACGTTCTGAACCCAGCTCGCGTACCGCTTTAATGGGCGAACAGCCCAACCCTTGGGACCTGCTTCAGCCCCAGGATGCGATGAGCCGACATCGAGGTGCCAAACCTTCCCGTCGATATGGACTCTTGGGGAAGATTAGCCTGTTATCCCCGGGGTACCTTTTATCCGTTGAGCGACCACACTTCCACACGTGATGGCCGGGTCACTATGCCCTACTTTCGTACCTGCTCGACTTGTAAGTCTCGCAGTCAAGCTCCCTTGTGTCATTGCACTCGACGGCTGATTGCCAACCAGCCTGAGGGAACCTTTGGGCGCCTCCGTTACTCTTTAGGAGGCGACCGCCCCAGTCAAACTACCCGCCTGGCACTGTCCCTGACCCGGATAACGGGCCGAGGTTAGAGCTTCAACTTACGCAGGGTGGTATTTCAACAATGACTCCACACTGGCTAGCGCCAATGCTTCCAAGTCTCCCACCTATCCTACACAACGCAATTCAAAACTCAATACCAAGTTATAGTAAAGGTCCACGGGGTCTTTCCGTCCTTCCGCAGCTAACGAGCATCTTTACTCGTACTTCAATTTCACCGGGTCTATGGTTGAGACAGTGGGGAAGTCGTTACGCCATTCGTGCAGGTCGGAACTTACCCGACAAGGAATTTCGCTACCTTAGGACCGTTATAGTTACGGCCGCCATTCACTTGGGCTTAGGTTCACAGCTTCGCTCAATAAAGAACTAACCGTTCCCCGTGACCTTCAAGCATTGGGCAGGCGTCACAGGGTATACATCGCCTTACGGCTTCGCACCCTGCTGTGTTTTTGGTAAACAGTCGCTACCCCCTGGTCTGTGCCACCCACCTCAGCTCAGAGAGTAAATCTCATCACCAAAGCAGGTCCTCCTTCTTCCGAAGTTACGGAGGTAATTTGCCGAGTTCCTTAACCATAGTTCTCCCGCTCGCCTTAGTATTCTCTACCCGCCCACCTGTGTCGGTATGGGGTACGGGCTCCGTGCCAACTCATTGCTGGGCTTTTCTTGGCAGCATAGAATCAGTGACTTCGCAGTATGTCGCTCGGCATCACGTCTCAGCGTTAACGCTCCCAACTCTCATCGGGAACCGCCTACACGCTTACCCCGGGACTACCATCGCCCGGGTTCACTTATCTTCCTGCGTCCCCCGTCAACTATCCGCCAGCCGCTCGATCAGATCGCTCAACATAAAGATGAACAGCCCCAACGTTGCAACTCTTGGACTTGGCGCGGGCACGGAGGTACTGGAATATCAACCAGTTGTGCATCGACTACGCCTTTCGGCCTCGCCTTAGCTCCCGACTCACCCTGGGGGGATTAGCCTTCCCCAGGAACCCTTGGGCTTTCGGCGGAGGGGTTTCTCACCCCTCTCTCGTTACTCATGCCTGCATTCTCACTCGATAGCGCTCCACGGACCCTCACGAATCCGCTTCACAGCCCTATCGACGCTCCTCTACCGCTCCTGATAAATCAGAAGCCCATAGCTTCGGCTCTGTACTTGAGCCCCGTTACATTGTCCGCGCAGGATCACTCGACCAGTGAGCTATTACGCACTCTTTCAAGGGTGGCTGCTTCTAAGCCAACCTCCTGGCTGTCTATGCAATCCCACATCGTTTACCACTTAGTACAGAATTAGGGGCCTTAGCTGATGATCTGGGCTGTTTCCCTTTCGACCAACGAAGCTCATCCCTCGTGGTCTCACTGCCGTGCTCTGGAGTCTCGGCATTCGGAGTTTGACTAGGGTTGGTAAGCTTGTGGGCCCCCTAACCTAATCAGTGCTCTACCTCCGAGACTGAACACACGACGCTGCACCTAAATGCATTTCGAGGAGAACCAGCTATTGCCAAGTTTGATTAGCCTTTCACCCCTATCCACAGCTCATCCCTGCAGTTTTTAACCTACGTGGGTTCGGTCCTCCACGGAGTCTTACCTCCGCTTCAACCTGGCCATGGATAGATCACTTGGCTTCGGGTCTACAGCATGCGACTCTACGCCCTATTCAGACTCGCTTTCGCTCCGGCTACCCATCACTGGTTAACCTTGCCACACACCGTAACTCGCAGGCTCATTCTTCAAAAGGCACGCCATCGCGGCCACACCAAAGTGTGACGACGCTTTGACTGTTTGTAAACCAACGGTTTCAGGTACTATTTCACTCCCCTCCCGGGGTACTTTTCACCTTTCCCTCACGGTACTGGTTCACTATCGGTCGCCAAGGAATACTTAGTCTTATGGGGTGGTCCCCACAGATTCACGCCGGCTTTCACGGTTCCGGCGTTACTTGGGATGACACGCAAGTAGTACATACATTTCGGATACGGGGCTGTTACCCACTTCGGCCTGACTTTCCTGATCAGTTCTCCTATATAGCACTTGTAACTTGT
>Ga0075118_10000064_pt1 | contig 110540 bp, 98 predicted proteins | sample AntAceMetag02UKE_FD_69794 | JGI IMG/M metagenome (GOLD analysis project Ga0075118, IMG submission 69794) | Saline lake microbial communities from Ace Lake, Antarctica - Antarctic Ace Lake Metagenome 02UKE | ecosystem: Environmental > Aquatic > Non-marine Saline and Alkaline > Saline | place...
CAAATTCGACAGGTAGGCCACGAACGCCACGGTGGCGAGACCGCCGGTGAAGCTGTCGGCCACCACCGCGATGGTGAACACGCCCATGTCCTGGCCGGCCAGCGCCGCCGCCGCCGCCAGTCCGCCGACGAACAGCGCCTTCAGCGTGCCGAACCGGTGCACCAGAAAGCCGCCGAACAGGATCCGGGGCCCACGCCGTGACGGTGGCTGGCCGATGATCCGCTCATGACGGCAAGGTGGGAGACGGTCAGCCGGTCGCTGCCGGCTCCGGACGGCGGGGCCGGCTGCCCTCCGGGAACAGCCGGATCAGCACCAGCAGCAGCGGCAGGCCGAGCAGCGCAACCCCGGCGGTGATGGCGAAGAACAGCGACCAGTCGCCGCCGAGGCCGTCGACCATCATGCCGGCCGAGGCGGAGAACCAGATCCGCGCCAGGTTGCCGAGTGAGGACAGCAGCGCGTACTGGGTGGCGGAGTAGGCGATCGAGCACAAATTCGACAGGTAGGCCACGAACGCCACGGTGGCGAGACCGCCGGTGAAGCTGTCGGCGATCACCGCGATGGTGAACACGCCCATGTCCTGGCCGGCCAGCGCCAGCCAGGAATAGGTCAGGTTGGTCGCCGCTGCCGCCAGCCCGCCGACAAACAGGGCTTTCAGCGTGCCGACCCGGTGCACCAGGAAGCCCCCGACCAGGATGCCGACGGCGTTGGCGGCCAGCCCGTAGACCTTGGCGACGTCGGCGATCTGCGTCAGCTCGAAGCCGAGCTCGCGGTAGAACACCCCCGACATCCGGCCCAGCAGGGCGTCGCCGAGCTTGAAGACGAAGACGAACACCAGGATCAGCAGCCAGCCGCGACGCTTCATGAAGTCGAGGAACGGCGCGACCGCGGCGCCGTACAGCCAGGCGGCGGCGGCCGCCAGCGACCCCACCCGGTCGCGCAGCGCGTCGTCGACCCGCTGCTCGCCGGCGCGGTCCAGCGGCGCTGGCCCCGGCGGTTCCGGCGCCAGCAGCACCGCCGCCATGCCGATCACCAGGGTGCCGGCGAGCAGAAGGTAGGCGATGTTCCAGCCGAAGGCGGCGGCCAGGTACAGGCCGCCGGCGCCGCCAACCAGGGTTCCGCCGAGGTGCCAGCCCCAGATCGCCGCGGCCGAGCCGGCGCCGTACTTCTCGGGCTCCAGGACGTCGATCCGGTAGGCGTCGATCACCACGTCCTGGGTCGCCGACACGAACGAGACCAGCACGCAGGCCAGCGCCACGGCGTACAGGTCGCGGCCGGGATCGGTCAGGGACAGGCCGACCAGGGCCGCGACCAGCAGGATCTGGGTGAACAGCGCCCAGCCGCGGCGGCGGCCGAGCCGGCGGGTGAAGAACGGCAGGTTCAGCCGGTCGACCAGCGGCGCCCACAGGAAATTGATGGCGTACGGGGTCGCGACCAGGGCGAAAAGGCCGATCTCGGTCCGGCTGACCCCGACGTCGCGCAGCCAGATCGACAGGTTCGAGAACACCAGCGGCGCCGGCAGGCCGGAGGCGAAGCCGAGCACCATGATGATGGCGATCCGCCGGTCGAGATAGACCCTCAGGCTGTCGAGCCAGTCGCGGAAGCCGTCGGTCATGGAAAACAACCCGTTGCAAAGATGACCATTTCGGCCCCGTTGCGCGGAGGATAATCCGGCCGGTCGGTTTCCCAAAGCCCCGAGACCTGCTCCCCGAGACGGGCGGTTGGCCGCGCTACGCCACCGCTCCGGTGGCGTCGAGCGCGTAGCCGGCGGAGCGGACCGTGCGGATCAGGTCGTCGCCCTGCTCGGCGTTCAGCGCCTTTCGCAGCCGGCGGATGTGGACGTCGACGGTGCGCGGCTCGACGTAGACGTCGGGGCCCCAGACGGTGTCCAGGAGCTGCTCGCGCGAGAACACCCGCCCCGGGTGTTCCAGGAAGTGCCGCAGCAGCCGGAACTCGGTCGGCCCCAGGTGCACGTCGCGGCTGCTGCGCTTCACCCGGTGGGCGGCGAGGTCCATCAGCAGGTCGCCGTAGCGCAGCGTCTCCTCCTCGGTCGACGGCCGTGCCCGGCGCAGCACGGCGCGCACCCGGGCGATCAGCTCGGACGGGCTGAACGGCTTGGTGACGTAGTCGTCGGCCCCGGAATTCAGGCCGCGCACCCGGTCGCCCTCCTCGCCGCGGGCCGTCAGCATGATGATCGGCACGGTCTTGGCCTCGGCCGACCGGCGCAGCCGCCGGCAGACCTCTATGCCCGACAGCAGCGGCAGCATCCAGTCCAGCAGGATCAGGTCGGGCTTGCGCTCGGTTGACAGCAGCAGGGCCTCCTCGCCGTCGCTCGCCTCGATCACCCGGAAGCCCTCGCGTTCCAGGTTGTAGCGCAGCAGGGTGACGATCGGTGCCTCGTCCTCGACGATCAGGATCAGCGGTTTCATGGTCATCCTCGGGAGCGTGTCGTCAGGTGACCGCATCGGGCTCCGGCGGCTCGACGACCGCGTAGCTGGTGCGGTCGCCCTTCGGCCGCAGGCCCTCGAGCCGGGTCCCCTTCTCCTGGAAGTAGACCGTCTCGGCGATGTTGGTGGCGTGGTCGCCGATGCGCTCGATGTTCTTGGCGACGAACAGCAGGTGCGCGCACGGCGTGATGTTGCGGGGGTCTTCCATCATGTAGGTCAACAGCTCGCGGAACAGGCTGGTGTACATCTGGTCGATTTCCTGGTCGCGGTTCCAGGCCGTGACCGCCTTGTCGACGTTCGGCTCGGAATACGCGTCCAGCACGTCCTTGATCACGGCGTGGGTCAGCCGACCCATGCGCACGATGCCGTTGATCGGCCCGACCTCGGGCAGCTGGGAGAGCGCCGAGGCCCGCTTGGCGACGTTGGTGGCGTAGTCGCCCATGCGCTCCAAATCGTGGGCGATCCGCAGCGCCGCCAGAATGGCGCGCAGGTCGAACGCCACCGGCTGGCGCAGCGCCAGCATGCGCAGCGTCAGCGCCTCGACCCTGTCCTCCATGGCGTCGATCTCGGCGTCCGCCTCCTGGCAGCGCCGGGCCAGGGTGTCGTCGCGCCGGCCGATCGCCGAGATGGCGTTGGCCATCTGCTGCTCGACCAGCCCGCCCATGCGCGCGATCGTCGCGCGCAATTCGTCCAGTTCCTCGTCGAACTGCGTGACGATGTGGTGGTCAACCATGGTTCCTGTCCTCGCTGCCGCGCCGGGTCCGAAGGCTGCCGGAGCCGCCGGCTCAGCCGAAGCGGCCGGTGATGTACCCCTGGGTGCGGTTATCCTTGGGGTTGGTGAAGATCTGCTCGGTGTCGCCGACCTCGACCAGGTCGCCGAGGTGGAAGAACGCCGTGCGCTGCGACACCCGGGCGGCCTGCTGCATCGAGTGCGTCACGATGACGATCGTGTAGTTCTCGCGGAGCTCGTCGATCAGCTCCTCGATCTTGGCGGTGGCGATCGGGTCGAGGGCCGAGCAAGGCTCGTCCATCAGGATGACCTCGGGGTTGACCGCGATCGCCCGGGCGATGCAGAGGCGCTGCTGCTGGCCGCCCGACAGGCCGGTTCCCGGCTCATTCAGGCGGTCGCTCACCTCCTTGAGCAGCCCGGCGCGGGTCAGGCTGCGGTGCACGATCTCGTCGAGCTCGCTCTTGCCGCGCGCGATGCCGTGGATGCGTGGGCCGTAGGCGACGTTCTCGTAGATCGACTTCGGGAACGGGTTGGGCTTCTGGAAAACCATGCCGACCCGGGCGCGCAGCTGAACCACGTCGAGCGACGGGTCGTAGACGTCGGTGCCGTCGAGCGTGATCGAGCCGGTCACTTGGCAGTTATCGATGACGTCGTTCATGCGGTTCATGCAGCGCAGGAACGTCGACTTGCCGCAGCCCGACGGTCCGATCAGCGCGGTGACGTCGTGCTCATTGACGTCGAGGTCGACGTGCTTGAGGGCGTGCTTGTCGCCGTAGTGAACGTTGACGTCGCGGGCGTGGATCTTGACGCGGGCCGCAACCGCCGGCCGCGCGCTGGCGCCGGCCGAGGCGTCCGGGGCGTTTGGCTGACCGTCGGCATCGGGCATTTGTCCCGCCGAGGCTGACTGGGTGGCGTTCGGCATCGTGCTCTCCCTTACCAACGGCGTTCGAAGCGCTTGCGCAGGATGACAGCCACCAGGTTCATGGCGATCAGGAACCCGATCAGCACCAGGATGGCGGCCGACGTCCGTGACACGAACCCACGCTCCGGGCTGTCGGCCCATATGAAGATCTGGGTCGGCAGCGCGGTCGCGGATTCGAGGATCCCGCCCGGGGGCGAGGTGATGAAGGCGTTCATGCCGATCAGCAGCAGCGGCGCGGTTTCGCCGAGGGCCTGGGCCATGCCGATGATGGTGCCGGTCAGGATCCCCGGCATCGCCAGCGGCAGGACATGGTGCAGGACGACCTGGTGCTTCGACGCGCCGACACCGAGTGCCGCCTCGCGGATCGATGGCGGCACCGCCTTCAGCGCCGACCGTGTGGCGATGATGATGGTCGGCAGCGTCATCAGCGCCAGCACCATGCCGCCGACCAGCGGGGTCGAGCGCGGCAGGCCGAAAAAGCCGAGGAACACCGCCAGGCCGAGCAGGCCGAACACCACCGAGGGCACCGCCGCCAGATTGTTGATGTTGACCTCCAGGATGTCGGACCAGCGGCCCTTGCGCGCGAACTCCTCGAGGTAGACCGCCGCCGCGATCCCGACCGGGAAGCTGATCAGGAAGCACACCAGCAGGGCGTAGAACGACCCGACGATCGCGCCGGCCAGGCCGGCCAGTTCCGGAAACCGGGAATCCGCCGAGACGAACAGCGCCGTGTTGAACGGGACGGTGATCTGCCCGCGCTCCACCAGCGTGTCGAACCAGGCGATCTGCTTGTCGTTCACCTTGCGTTGCGTTTCCGGAACGTCGCGCGGTGTGACGCCCTTCTGCAACTGGTCGAAGGCGTCCGACACCGGCATCGTCACGCGCACCCGCTGGCCGATCAGCGACGGGTCGGCGACCACTTGGTCGCGCACGATGAACGGCGCGTCGGCGGTCATCACGTCGGTCAGCGACCGCTGGTCGCGCGGGTTGGTCACGTCCGGAAACTGCGCGGCGAAGCTGTCGCGCACGATCAGCCGGAAGTTTCCCTTGGACGGGTCGGTGGCGTCGACCTTCGCGGGGTCGACGAACACCTCGAAGGTGACGTGGGTCTGGACGAAGGACTGGTACCCGGTCGCCACCAGCGAGCCGACCAGGATCGCGATCAGCAGCGCCGCCAGGCCGATCGCCGACAGTCCGTAGATCTGCAGGCGGCGGTTGGCGCGGTGACGCGCCGCGAAGCGCCGCCGGGTCTCCGGGGCGTTCCAGTCGAACCGTGGCGGCTCGTGCGTCGCGACCGACGCCGTCCCGAGCTGTGCCGACGCGATCTGCGGCGAGGTGTCACTCATATTGCTCTCGATATTTCTGGACGATCCGCAGCGCCAGCACGTTCAGGCAGAGCGTGCTGATGAACAGCACCAGGCCGAGGCCGAAGGCGGCCAAGGTCTTCGGGCTGTCGAACTCGGTGTCGCCGATCAGGAGGGTGACGATCTGCACGGTCACGGTGGTGACCGAGTCGAACGGGTTCAGGGTCATCTTGGCGATCAGTCCGGCGGCCATCACCACGATCATGGTCTCGCCGATCGCCCGGCTGACGGCCAGCAGGACGCCGCCCATGATCCCGGGAAGTGCCGCCGGCAGCAGCACCTTCACGATGGTCTCGGACTTGGTGGCACCCAGCGCCGCCGAGCCGTCCCGCATGGACTGCGGAACCGCGGCCAGCGCGTCGTCGGACAGCGACGAGATGAACGGGATGATCATCAGACCCATCACCGAGCCGGCGGCGAGCGCGCTGTTGGGCGCCACGTCGAGGCCGACCCAGGTCCCGGCGATGCGCAGCGCCGGGGCGACCGTCAACACCGCGAAAAAGCCGTAGACCACCGTCGGGATGCCGGCCAGAATCTCCAGCGACGGCTTGGCGATCGCGCGGAACCGCGGCGAGGCGAATTCCGTGAGGTAGATCGCCGAGAGCAGGCCGATCGGCGTCGCCACCAGCATGGCGATAACCGCGATCACCACGGTCCCGAGGAACACCGGCACGGCGCCGAACGAGCCGAGGCCGGCGACCTGGTCGGACCGGATGGCGATCTGCGGTTCCCAGTTCAGGCCGAACAGGAACTCGTACCAGGGCACCCGGGCGAAGAAGCGGACCGATTCGAAGACCAGCGACAGCAGGATGCCGAGCGTGGTCAGCACCGCGATCACGCTGCACACCACCATCAGGCCGGACAGCACGTCCTCGACGCGGTGCCGGGCCCGGAACGCCGGCGCCAGCCGGCTGCGGGTCACCACCAGACCGGCGAGCGCCGCGGCGGCGGCGACCGCCACCATCGACCAGCTCGCTATCGACCGCCAGGTCTGCAGCCGTTCGGCGGCGGCCCGCACTTCCGGCGCGGGTTCGCCGAAAATCCGGCCGTCGGCGACGCTGTGGATCTCGGCGATCACCAGGCTCTGGTTCTCAACCGCGTCGCGGAAGTCGTCCGGCAGGCTGGCGAAGACCGCCTGGTCGAGGACCGGGCCCTGAAGGGCGATCCAAAGCACCACCAGCAAGGTCGCCGGGATGCCGGTCCAGGCGGCGACGTAGGCGCCGTGGAAGTCCGGAAGCGAGTGCAGCGACGAGCCGCCGCCGACCATGGCAACGGCCTGTCGGCGGGCGAACAGGAATCCCGCGAGCGGCAGGCCGATCAGGATGAGCAGGAGGTAGACCGACATCGGTGGCTCCGGGCTGGATCGGCAGCGGCGAGGTGGCCTCAAACGGCCGTGGCGGAACAAAGGAACGAACGAATGGTCCGAGCAACAGTGAAGGCAATCAGGAAGGCGGCCAAGCTGTGGGCGGCCGGGAACGCGGGCAATCCGCGTCCCCGGCCGGATCCCGATCAGCTGCCGACGGCCAGGTTGTGCTTGCCGTTCACAACCGAGTCCTGCATCTCCTTGCGACGCTTGTCCGACAGCGGCACCAGGCCACGATCGGTCAGGTAGCCACCCGGGGCGAGGGCCGCGTCGCTGACGTACTCGGCGACGAAATCGTTCAGGCCCGGGATCACGCCGCGGTGGGCGTTCTTCACGTAGAAGAACAGCGGGCGCGAGACCTTGTAGGAACCGTCGGCGATCGCGTCCAGGCTGGGCTCAACGCCCGCGACCTTGGAGCCGACCAGCTTGTCCTGGTTCTCGTACAGGAACGAGTAGCCGAAGATGCCGTAGGCGTTGGGGTCGGATTCCAGGCGCTGCACGATCAGGTTGTCGTTCTCGCCGGCCTCGATGAACGGGCCGTCCTGGCGCATCCGCGAGCAGACGTTCTTCTGGACGTCCTTGGCGAGTTCCTTGTAGCCGGCCAGCTCGTGGCAGCCTTCTTCCATCACCAGCTCGACCCAGGCGTCGCGGGTGCCGGAGGTCGGCGGCGGGCCGAACACCTGGATGGCGATGTCGGGGAGCGACTTGTCGATCTCCGACCATTTCTTGTAGGGGTTGGCGACGACCTTGCCGTCCTGAACGATCTCGGCCGCCAGCGCCAGGAAGAGCTGGCCCTTGGTCACGTCCATCGAGGTGCCCTTGCGCGACCCGGCGAACGACAGGCCGTCGAAGCCGATCAGCGCCTGGGAGATGTCGGTCACGCCGTTCTTCACGCAGTCGTCGTACTCGGACTTCTTCATGGCGCGCGAGGCGCCGGTGATGTCGGCATGCTCGGTGCCGATGCCCTGGCAGAAGATCTTCATGCCGCCGCCGGTGCCGGTCGATTCGACCACCGGGGCCTTCGCTCCGCTCGACTTGGAGAATTCCTCCGAGGCGGCCTGGGTGTAGGGGAACACGGTCGACGAACCGACGATGCGGATCTGGTCGCGGGCCTCGGCCTGCGCGGCCATCGCGACCATGCTGAGCGTGGCGAGCGCGGCCACCTTACCGATAGAGAGCTTCATAGGGTCCTCCAGACTTTCGCTTGGGGAGGTTCGGGTAAGCCCCGTTGGGCAATCCGAGATCCGTCCTGGCTGCGGACGTGTACCGGTCAGGCGCCAAAGGATTTAAGTCGGATCGATGAAAGTTTTATGACGGCCCCGGTGGCCGCGCTTTCCGGGCGCCGAAGGCTCAGGCGGCGGTCGCGCCGCGCGCCGGCGCCGCGCCCTCGGCGGCCGGGATGTAGACCGTGAACAGGCTGCCTTCGCCGGGCGTCGACTGGATGGCGAGCGCCCCGCGGTGCCGGCTGACAATGTGCTTGACGATCGCCAGCCCGAGGCCGGTGCCGCCGAGATCGCGGGAGCGCGCGGCGTCGACCCGGTAGAAGCGCTCGGTCAGGCGCGGCAGGTGCTGCGGCGCGATCCCGTCGCCGCGGTCGCGCACGGCGATCGCCACCGCCCTGCCGGTCGGCCCGCCGGGAAAGCTGGCCGGGACCCGGTCGGCGCGGCGTGCCGAGAGCGTGATCTCGGTGCCCGGCCGGCCGTATTTGATGGCGTTGTCGAGCAGGTTCTGCACCACCTGGGCCAGTTCGTCCTCGGCTCCGATCACCGCCGGCAGCACGGCGTCGACCTCCAGCCGGACACGCATGTCCTTGCGCCGGGCCTCCAGGTCGAGAGTGGCCTTGACCCCCTCCAGCACCGGCTCGAGGGCGACCCGGTCGGACGGCGTCTGGTGCTCGTTGGTCTCGATCCGCGACAGCGACAGCAGGTCCTGGACCAGCCGGCTCATCCGATGGCCCTGGGACTTCATGATATCGAGGAAGCGGTCGCGGGCGTCGGGGTCGTCGCGGGCCGGGCCCTGCAGGGTCTCGATGAAGCCGAGCAGGGTGGCTAGCGGGGTGCGCAGTTCGTGGCTGACGTTGGCGACGAAGTCGACGCGCATCTGCTCGGCCCGCCGGATCGCCGACAGGTCGACGAACAGCATCAACGCCGCCGCCCCACCGTGGCCATCGCTCGCCAGCGCCTCGATCCGGACGTTGAACACCCGCTCGACCGGGGCGGCGATGGCGATCTCGACGTCGCCGCCGGCCTCGCCGGCCAGCGCCCGCCGCACGGTCGCCAGGACATCCGGGTGGCGGATCACCGTCGACAGGTCGCGGTCGACGATCTGCTGGCCGAATTGGCGCCGGGCCGCCCCATTGGCCTGGTCGACCCGGCCGCGGGGGTCGATCAGCAGCAGCGGGTCCGGGATCGTTTCGATCACCAGGGCCTGTGCTTTCGAGCGTTGCGTTATCCGATCGATCCAGTCCTGAGCCCGCCGGTCGGCGCGCTCCAGGGCCAGGGCCAGCTCGGATGCCGCGCCGACTTCGCCGATCCCGGCAAGCGCGGACCGGCGCTCGGCGATCGCGGTGCGCGGATCGTCGGCGCCGGCGCGGCTGTCCAGATGGCGGCGCAGCACCGCCAGATCCGCGTGATGCCGGCGAACCAGCAGGAAGCTCGCCGCCGCCGTGACCGCGATACCGCCGAGGCCGTGCCAGGGCGACAGCTCCCCGACGGCGACCAGGCCGATGAACACCGCCGCCGCCGGCACCGTCAGGATGGCGGTGGCGCGGGCCGTCGCCATCCGCACCGACACTTCGCTCGGACGCCTGACGGCACGGTCACCGCCGTCGAATTGCGGCGTCGGGCGAACCTCGGTCATGGCCACTCCCCTGCGTGCCTGACCGCTGCCGCCCTAACGGCCGGCGAGGTCAGGCGATGATTGCCTCGTGCGCCGCGATGGCCGCGGCGTTGACGAGATCGGACACCGTCGCGCCCATCTGGACGATCTGCGCCGGCTTCTCCAGCCCCATGATGATCGGCCCGATAACCGAGCCGCCGGCAAAACGTTGCAGCAGCTTGTAGGAGATGTTGGCCGAGTGCAGCGCCGGCATGACCAGGACGTTGGCCGGGCCGGTCAGGCGGCAGAAGGGGTAGAGCTTGCGCATCTCGGGATCGAGCGCCACGTCGGCCGACATCTCGCCGTCGTACTCGAAGTCGACGCCGCGGCCGTCGAGCACCTCGACGGCGGTGCGGATGCGCTGCGCCTTCTCGCGCATCGGGTTGCCGAAGTTCGAGAACGACAGCAGCGCCACCCGCGGCTCGTGCCCGAACGCCCGCGCCTTGCCCGCGGCCTGGCAGGCGATGTCGGCGAGCTGCTCGGGTGTCGGCAACTCATGCACGTTGGTGTCGGCGATAAACACGGTTCGGCCCCGCACGATCACCATGGTGAGCGCCATCAGCAATTCGTTCGGACGCTCGTCGATCACCCGTCTGATATCCTCGATGGCGTCGCCGAAGCTGCGCGTCAGCCCGGTCACCAGGGCGTCGGCGTCGCCGGTCGCGACCATGCAGGCGGCGAACACGTTGCGGTCCTGGTTGACCATCCTCTGGCAGTCCCGGTGCAACGCGCCGTCCCTTTGCAGACGCTTGTACAGGAACTCTATGTACTTTTGATTGAAGCGCGACAGCCGCGCGTTGTGGATCTCGATCTCGTCGGCGCCGGCGATGCCCATTTCGGCGATCCGGTCGCGGATGCGCTCCTCGCGGCCGATCAGCACCGGGATGCCGTAGCCGCCGTCCCTGAAGGCCACCGCGGCGCGGATGGTTTTCTCCTCCTCGCCCTCGGCGAACACCACGCGCTTCGGGGTCTGGCGGATGGTGTCGAGGATGAGCTGCAGGTTGGCGGCCGACGGGTCGAGCCGGGCGCTCAGCGAGGCACGGTAGGCGCTCATGTTCTCGATCGGCTTGCGCGCCACGCCGGTGTCCATCGCCGCCTGGGCGACCGCCGCGGACACGTGGACGATCAGGCGCGGATCAAACGGGGCCGGAATGATGTACTCGCGCCCGTAATGCAGGCGCCGTCCGGAATAGGCGGCGTCGACCTCGTCCGGCACGTCGCGCCGGGCCAGCTCGGCCAGCGCCTCGGCGGCGGCGATCTTCATCGCCTCGTTGATCTCCGAGGCGCGCACGTCGAGGGCGCCGCGGAATATGTACGGGAAGCCGAGGACGTTGTTCACCTGGTTCGGGTAGTCAGACCGGCCGGTGGCGATGATGGCGTCGTCGCGGACCTCCTTGACCTCCTCCGGGGTGATCTCGGGGTCGGGGTTCGCCATCGCGAAGATGATCGGCTGCGGGCCCATGGAGCGGACCATGTCCTGGGTGACGGCACCCTTCGCCGACAGCCCGAAGAACACGTCGGCGCCGTCGAGCGCCTCGGCGAGCGTGCGGCGATCGGTGATGACGGCGTGCGCCGACTTCCACTGGTTCATGCCTTGCTGGCGGCCCTGGTAGATCACCCCGCGGGTGTCGCACAGCATGACGTGGTCGTGCGGCATCCCCATGGCCTTGAGCAGCTCGACACAGGCGATCGCCGCCGCCCCGGCGCCGTTCACCACCAGCCTGGTTTCACGGATGTTGCGCCCGGTCAGGTGCAGCGCGTTGATCAGCCCGGCGGCGGCGATGATCGCGGTGCCGTGCTGGTCGTCGTGGAACACCGGGATGTCGAGCAGCTCCTTCAGGCGCTGCTCGATGATGAAGCATTCCGGGGCCTTGATGTCCTCGAGGTTGATGCCGCCGAAGGTCTGGCCGAGGAACCGCACGCAGTTCACGAACTCGTCGACGTCGCGGGTATCGACCTCCAGATCCATGCCGTCGACGTCGGCGAAGCGCTTGAACAGGACGGCCTTGCCCTCCATCACCGGCTTCGACGCCAGGGCGCCGATGTCGCCGAGGCCGAGCACCGCGGTGCCGTTGGAGATCACCGCCACCAGGTTGCCGCGGCTGGTGTAGTCATAGGCCAGCGCCGGATTCTTCTCGATCTCGAGGCACGGCACCGCCACGCCGGGCGAATAGGCGAGCGACAACTCGCGCTGCGTCGTCAGCGGCTTGGTCGGGGTGATCTCGATCTTGCCCGGCCGTCCGGACGAGTGGAACAGCAAAGCGTCGCGAGCCATCGTACTCTTTTCGTTGTCCATATCGCTCCTTGCGGTCGCCCGCCCCCAAGGGGATCGGGTGACGTCTCCTCCCGGCGTCTAGCGCGCCTGCTGAGCAACCCTAGCGGGCCGTCGGGCCGACGAAAAGCGCGATCGGGAGCGATGGTGACCGTCGCTGGCCGCATGGTAGGGTGCCGACCCCATCCAACAGCCCGTGATGCCGCGCCGACCGTGACCGACCACGCCCTCGACACCGAAGCCGCCGAGCCCGGCGCCGAAACCCGCGGCGCCGACGCTGCCGACGCCGAATCGCCCGGCGTCGCCGATCCGGTCGCCCGCCCGGAAGGCGTGAGCCCGATGCTGGCGCAGTTCCTTCAGGTCAAGCGCGAGCATCCGGGCTGTCTGCTGTTCTACCGGATGGGCGATTTCTACGAGATGTTCTTCGAGGACGCGGTGGTCGCCGCCCAGGCCCTCGACATCACCCTGACCCGGCGCGGCCAGCACCAGGGCGAGCCGATCCCGATGTGCGGTGTCCCGCACCACGCGGCCGAGAGCTACCTGGCGCGGCTGATCCGCCAGGGTCACCGGGTGGCGGTGTGCGAGCAGATCGAGGATCCGGCCGAGGCGCGGCGGCGCGGCGGCAAGTCCGTGGTCCGGCGCGCCGTGGTGCGGATCGTGACTCCCGGGACGCTGACCGAGGACAGCCTGCTGGACGCGCGCCGGCACAATTACCTGGTGGCGCTGGCCGAGGCCGGCGGCACGCTCGGCCTCGCCTGGGTCGACGTGTCGACCGGTGACTTCCAGGCCCAGCCGGTCGACGCGCGCGGTCTCGAAGCGGCGTTGGCCCGCCTCGGGCCGGCCGAATTGCTGGTGCCGGAGCGCCTCGAACGCGACCCGGCGCTGTCCGAGTGGCGGTCGGTGACGGCGGCGCTGCCGGGCAGCCGGTTCGACAGCGAGAACGGTCGCCGCCGACTGGAGGCGCTGTACGGCGTCGCCGCCCTCGACGGCTTCGGCGCCTTCGGGCGTCCCGAGCTCGGCGCCGCCGGGGCCCTGGTCGACTACCTGGAGCTGACCCAGAAGGGCCGGCTGCCGAGGCTTGCCGAGCTCCGGCGCTGGACCCCGGGCGGGCTGATGGAGATCGACGCGGCCACCCGTCGCAACCTCGAGCTGAGCCGCACCCTGAGCGGCGAGCGCAAGGGCAGCCTGCTGTCGGTCATCGATCGCACCGTGACCGGTGCCGGCGCGCGGCTGCTGGCGGCGCGCCTGGCGGCACCCCTGACCGACCCCGCGGCGATCGAGCGGCGGCTCGACGCGGTGGGGTTCTTCGCGGGCTCGTCACGATCGCGCAACGATCTTCGCGAGATCCTGCGGCGGATCCCGGACGTCGACCGCGCGCTCTCGCGTCTCGCCCTCGACCGCGGCGGGCCGCGCGACCTCGCCGCGATTCGCGACGCCCTGGCGGAAACCGCATCGGTGCGCGCCGCGGTCGGCGGATCCGGGCCGCTCGAGCCGCCGCCCTCGGCCGTGCTCGAGGCGCTCGACGACCTCGGCGAGCACGCCGGCCTGGTGGCCACGCTCGGCGCCGCGCTGGCACCGGAACTGCCGCTGCTGGCGCGCGACGGCGGCCTGGTGGCGCCGGGATTTTCGCCGGAGCTGGACCGGCTGCGGGATCTTCGCGACCAGAGCCGCCGGCTGATCGCCGCCCTGCAGGCGCGGTACGCGGGCGAGACCGGGGTGGCGTCCCTCAAGGTCAAGCACAACAACGTGCTCGGCTACTTCATCGAGGTCACCGCCACCCACGCCGACAAGCTGCTGGGGCGGGACGGCTTCATCCACCGCCAGACCATGGCGAGTGCGGCGCGCTTCGCCACCGTCGAGCTCGGAGAGCTGGAGCGCGAGGTGTCGAGCGCCGCCGACAAGGCGCTGGCGCTCGAGCAGGAGATCTTCCGGACCCTGGTGTCGGCGATCCTGGAGCGCGCCGGACCGATCGGCCTGGCGGCGGCCGCGTTGGCCCGTCTCGACGCCGCTGCCGCCCTCGCCGACCTCGCGACGGCGCGCGACTGGTGCCGGCCGATGGTCGACGACGGGTTCGGCTTCGAGGTCGAGGCCGGTCGGCACCCGGTGGTCGAGGCCAGCCTGCCGGATGGTCCGGCGGCGTTCGTGGCCAACGATTGCCGGCTGGTCCCGGGCGACCGGGTGTGGCTGGTCACCGGGCCGAACATGGCCGGCAAGTCCACTTTCCTCAGGCAGAACGCGCTGATCGCGGTGCTGGCGCAGATCGGCAGCTACGTGCCGGCGGCACGCGCCCGCATCGGCGTGGTCGATCGGCTGTTCAGCCGGGTCGGGGCCGCCGACGACCTGGCGCGCGGCCGCTCGACCTTCATGGTCGAGATGGTCGAGACCGCCGCCATCCTGAACCAGGCGGGCCCGCGCGCCCTGGTGATCCTGGATGAGATCGGCCGCGGCACCGCCACCTTCGACGGGCTGTCGATCGCCTGGGCGACGGTGGAGAGCCTGCACGAAAGCAACCGCTGTCGGGCGCTGTTCGCCACCCACTACCACGAGCTGACGGCGCTGGCCGACCGGCTGGCGGCGCTGTCCTGCCACACCATGGCGGTCAAGGAGTGGAAGGGCGACGTGGTGTTCCTGCACGAGGTCGTGGCCGGCGCCGCCGACCGCTCCTACGGCATCCACGTCGCCAAGCTGGCCGGCCTGCCGGCGGCCGTGGTGGCGCGCGCGGAGGAGGTGCTGAACCGGCTCGAGAACGGTGACCAGGCGGTGACCGCGCGTGACCTCATGGAGGACCTGCCGCTGTTCTCGGCGGCCCGACCGGTCCCGCCGGCCTCGACCCGCGCCGGGCCGTCGCCGGTCGAGGAGGCGCTGGCCGCGGTCAACCCGGACGAGCTGACGCCGCGCCAAGCCCTGGAGACGCTGTACGCGCTGAAGGCAAGTCTGGCGGAACGCTGAAACGCCCCACGGCCTTCCATGGAGGTGGACGGACCCCTCGTGATAGGATGCCCCCATGGCCCGTGCGCCCGAAAACCTGATCCTCGAATACCTGCGCCGCCTGGACGCCGGCGTGCAGCTGTTGCGCGAAGACGTCGCCGAGCTGAAGCGCCGGATGACCGGCGTCGAGGAGGAGCTGGTCTCGGTCAACCGCCGGGTCAGCGGGGTCGACGAGCGGCTCGTCGGTGTGAACCGGCGCCTCGACCGCCTCGACGGCAGGGTCGAGCGCATCGAGCGTCGGCTCGACCTCGCCGAGGCCTGAGGCTCGCCGACGGCGGGCCGTCACACCACGTTGCGCTCCTTCAGCGGCCGGTTCGCCAGGATCCGTTCGATGCCGAAACGGACCAGGTCGATGCTGCGGAAGCCGCCATGGGCGATCAGCTCCATCACGGCGCGGCCGGCGGCAGGGCTCTGCTGCAGGCCGTGGCCGGAGAATCCGGTGGCGAACAGCAGATTGCCGATCTCGGGATGGCGGCCGATCACCGCGTTCTGGTCGAGGGCGTTGTAGTCGTAAGGTCCCGCCCAGGCGCCGGTGAGCTTGACCGCCTCGAAGGCCGGAATGCGGTGCGCCAGCGCCGGCCACACGATTTCCTCGAACCAGCGCCAGTCGACCTCGATCTCCCAGGTCTCCGGATCCTGGTCCTCGGGCGGCGACACCCCGCAGAGATACCCCGAACCCTCGGGCCGAACGTAGACGCCGGTCGGGTCGATGGTCAGCGGCAGCCGCGGGCGCAGCGGCTCGCGGCAGTCGATCTGGTAGACCGTCCGGATGCGCGGGCCGACCGGCAGGGCGACGCCGGCGAGCCGGGCCACCGCGCCCGATCCGGCGCCGGCTGCGACCACCACCGTTCCGCAGGCGATCCGATTCCCCGAGGCCAGCCGCACCGCCTGGACCCGGCCGCCTTCGTGCTCGATCGCCACCACCTCGTCGGTGCGGTACTCGGCGCCGAGCGCGCGAGCCTTGCGCTTGAAGGCCTGCAGCAAGGTGCTCGGGTCGACCCAGCCCTCGCCGCGCTCGCCGAGGGTACCGGCGGCCAGACCGTCGGTGTTCAGCCACGGGAACCGGGCGGCCAGCGCATCCGGCTCCAGCCAGGCGATGGCGGCCCCGGCCCCGGTCTGGACCGCGTGGTTCTCGGCCAGCACGGCGCGGCCCTCGGGGGTCGCCAGGAACAGGTAGCCGCCTTCCACGAAACCGAGGTCCGGTTCCTCGCCGTCGACCGCCAGCAAGTCGCCCGCCCGGCCGATGAAATCGCGCGCGAACAGTCCGATCTCGACGTTCTCGCGGATCGAGAACTGCTGCCGGATGCCGCCGACCGACAGCGGCGTCGAGGCCCGTGCGTAGGTCGGGTCGCGCTCGACCACCACCACCCGGCCGCCGAAGCCGGCGTCGGCCCCAAGGAAATAGGCGGCCGACGAGCCGACCGCACCGCCGCCAACGATCACCACATCCGCCCGATCCGAGCCCGCCTGCGCCATGTCCGGTCACCTCCGGCGGCGAGCGTCGGGGATTCTCCGGCGCTCCGCAAGCCGCCTCGGCGCGCCGCCGCCGGCCGGCGACGCGATGCCGGGGGTCGTGACGGCGGCCGGCTGCGGCCCTATGCTGGCGCACCGATTTGCCGGAGGAGACATGCCCGCGACCGAGCCGGCACCGGAGGACGCAGGCCTGCAAGACGTCGTCCCCGAGCCCGTCGATTCCGAACCCGTCGACCGCGGGCATGTCGACGGCCTCGCCGTCGTCCGCAAACGGGTGCCGAACGCCCGGGCGATCTGCGACGCCCCGGCGCTTCAGGCCGAGATCGAAGCGATCGCGAACGAGCGCGACGTCGTCCGGCGGCGGGCGGCGGTGCTGGCGCGGCTCAAGGTCGCGCTCGCCGACGGCAGCGCCGAGATCCGCCGGCGGTTCGAGGCCAGCAACGACGGCGCCGCCTGCGTGCGCCAGAACGCCTGGCTCATGGACAGGCTGATCCAGGCGGCGGCACGGCTGGCCGCCGAGCGCGAGTTCCCGGCGACCAACCCGACCACCGCCGAGCGCATCGCGATCGCCGCCGTCGGCGGCTACGGCCGCAGCGAGCTGGCGCCGGAATCCGACGTCGACCTGCTGTTCCTGCGCCCCTACAAGCAGACGCCGCGCGGCGAGCAGATCGTCGAGTACCTGTTGTACCTGCTGTGGGATCTGGGCCTGAAGGTCGGCCATTCCACCCGCTCGTGCGACGAGTGCATCCGCCAGGCCAAGGCCGACGTGACCATCCGCACCGCCCTGCTGGAATCGCGCTTCCTGTGGGGCGACGAGACGCTCTACGACGAGATGCGCGCGCTGTTCTTCAAGGACGTCGGCGCCGGCTCGCCGCTGCCGTTCGTCGAGGCCAAGCTCGAGGAGTCCGACAGCCGGCACCGCCGGCTCGGGGATTCGCGCTACGTCGTCGAGCCGAACGTCAAGGACGGCAAGGGCGGGCTGCGCGACCTGCACACGCTGTTCTGGATCGGCAAGTACGTGTACCGGGTCGAGGACGTCACCCGGTTGGTCGACCGCGGCGTGCTCACGGTCGGCGAGGCCCGGCGCTTCGCCAAGGCGCAGAAGCTGCTGTGGACCATCCGCTGCTGGCTGCACTACCTGGCCGGCCGGGCCGAGGAGCGCCTGACCTTCGAGATGCAGCCGGTGATCGCCGAACGGCTCGGCTACACCGACCATGCCGGCGCGGTCGCGGTCGAGCGCTTCATGAAGCACTATTATCTGACGGCGAAGGACGTCGGCGACCTGACGCGGATCTTCTGCGCCGCCATCGAGGCCCAGCACAAGCGCCGGCGACCGTGGTTCAGGCTGGCCCGGCTGCTGTCCGAGGAACGGTTCGGCGACTTCAAGATCGAGGCTGACCGGATCACCGTGGTCGACGACGAGGCGTTCGCCCGCGATCCGGTCAACATCATCCGGATGTTCCACGAGGCCCAGGCGCGCAGCGCCATGGTGCATCCGCACGCCCTCCGGTTGATCACCCAGAACCTGCACCGCATCGACGCCGATCTCCGCCGCGACCCGGAGGCCAACCGGCTGTTCCTGGAGATCCTGACCGGGCACCGCGACCCGGCCCCGACCCTGCGGCGGATGAACGAGGCCCGGGTGCTCGGCAAGTTCGTGCCGGATTTCGGTCGCGTCGTCGCGCAGATGCAGTTCGACATGTACCACCTGTACACGGTCGACGAGCACACCCTGGTCTGCCTGTCGGTGCTGCACGCCATCGAGGCCGGCGACCTCAAGGAGATCGCGCCGATCGCCACCGAATTGGTCCACAAGGTGCTGTCGCGGCGCGCGCTCTACGTGGCGGTGCTGCTGCACGACATCGCCAAGGGCCGCGGCGGCGACCACTCGGTGATTGGCGAGCGCGTCGCCCGCCGGCTGTGCCCGCGACTGGGGATGAGCGAGGAGGAGACCGACACCGTCGCCTGGCTGGTGCGCTGGCACCTGATCATGTCGAACACAGCCTTCAAGCGCGACGTCAACGACCCGAAGACGGTCGAGGACTTCATCCAGGTCGTGCAATCGCCCGAGCGTCTGCGGCTGTTGCTGGTGCTGACCGTCGCCGACATACGCGGTGTCGGCCCGCATGTCTGGAACGGCTGGAAAGCCCAGCTGCTGCGCGACCTCTACTACCGGGCCGACGAGGCGCTGTCGGGGGATTCGGTCCGGCGCGGCACCGCCGCCCGCATCGAGGCGGCCAAGCGCCGCCTGGCCGACGCCCTGCCGGAATGGCGGGCCGACGAGGTCGAGGAGCATCTCGCGCTGGGGTACCCGGCCTACTGGCTGGCGTTCGACAGCGCCACCCACGCCCGGCACGCCCGCCTGGTGCGGCAGGCGATGCACGACGGCGCCCATCTCGCGGTCGACACCCGGGTCGACGGCGCCCGCGCCGTCACCGAGGTGACGGTCTACGCCACCGACCATCCGGGGTTGTTCTCGCGGATCGCCGGCGCCATGGCCGCCACCGGCGCCGACGTGGTCGACGCCCGGATCTTCACGTTGTCGAACGGGATGGCGCTGGACGCCTTCATGATCCAGGACGAGGACGGCCGGGCCTTCGACCGGTCCGACCGCATCGCCAAGCTGGTGTCGGCGATCGAGCGCGCGCTCGGCGGCACGCTGCGGGTCGACAAGGCGATCGAGGCGCGCAAGCCGGCGATCGGTCGGCGCACACGGGCGCTCCGGATCCCGCCAAGGGTGCTGATCGACAACAAGGCGAGCGTGACCCACACCGTCGTCGAGGTGAACGGCCGCGACGAGCCGGGGGTGCTCTGGCGCATGACCCGGGCGCTGGCCGGCGTCGGCGTGCAGATCCACTCGGCGTCGATCTCGACCTACGGCGAGCGCTTCGTCGACGTGTTCTACCTAAAGGACGTGTTCGGCTTGAAGATCGACAGCAAGAGCAAGCTCGAGGACATCCGCAATGCCCTGCTGAAGGCGCTGGGGGCGGCGGAGACCCGCAAGGCGGCGTGACCCCGCCGCGGTCCCGCCCCGATCGCCCGCTATCCGATCGCCCGCTATCCGACCGTCCTCGAATCACGTAGACGCCACGCCATGTCCCTCGTCCGCGCCATCGCCACCGTCGGCGGCTTAACCCTGGTCAGCCGTGTGACCGGCTTCGGGCGCGACATCCTGATCGCCGCGATCCTGGGCGCCGGGCCGGTGGCCGACGCCTTCTTCGTGGCCTTCAAGCTGCCGAACTTCTTTCGCCGCCTGACCGGCGAGGGCGCCCTCACCGTCGCCTTCGTGCCGATGTTCGCCGGCGCGCTCGAGGCCGAGGGCCGCAAGGCGGCGCTGGCGTTCGCCGCCGAGGTCCAGGCGGTGCTGGTGGCCGGCCTGGTGGCGTTCGTGCTGGCGGTCCAGATCCTGATGCCGTGGGTGATGCTGGTGCTGGCCCCGGGCTTCGCCGACGACCCCGAGCGGTTCGGCTTGGCGGTCGAGCTGACCCGCGTCACCTTCGTCTATCTGCCGCTGATCTCGCTGGTGGCGCTGTGGGGCGGCATGCTGAACAGCCTCGACAAGTTCTGGGCGATGGCGGCGGCGCCGATCCTGCTGAACCTGACCTTGATCGCGGCCCTGATCCTGGTCGCCGACCGGATGGCGACGCCGGGGCACGCGCTGGCCTGGGGTGTCGCCGTCGCCGGCATCGCCCAGGCGCTGTTCCTCGCCGAGACCTGCCGGCGCGCCGGGGTTTTGCCGCGGCTGCGGCGGCCGCGCCTGACGCCGGAGGTGCGGCGGCTGCTGACCCTGATCCTGCCGGCGGCGCTCGGCGCCGGGGTGGTCCAGGTCAACCTGCTGATCGACGTGATCCTGGCGTCGCTGCTGCCGGCGGGGTCGGTGTCGTTCCTGTACTACGCCGACCGGGTGGTGCAGTTGCCGCTCGGCGTGGTCGGGGTGGCGATCGGCACCGCCATGCTGCCGATGCTGGCCCGACAGGTTCGTTCCGGTAACGAGACGGAAGCCGCGAACACCCAGAACCGGGCGATCGAGATGGGATTGCTGCTGACCCTGCCGGCGGCGGCGGCGCTGGCGGTGATCGCCGACCCGCTGACCGCGGTGCTGTTCGAGCGCGGCCGGTTCACCGCCGCCGACGGCGACGCCACGGCGGCGGCCATGGCGGCGTTCGCGGCCGGGCTGCCGGCCTTTGTGCTGATCAAGGCGTTCCAGCCCGGCTTCTTCGCCCGGCGCGACACCGCGACGCCGGTCAAGATCGCGATTGTCGGGGTGGCCGCCAACCTGGCCTTCAACCTCGCCCTGATGCCGATTTTCGCCCATGTCGGCATCGCGCTCGCGACCACGCTGGCGGCCTGGCTCAACGCCGGCCTGCTGGCCTGGATGCTGGCCAGGCGCGGGCATTTCAGCCCCGACCCGCGGCTGCGCGGCCGGGCGGTGCGGATCGCCGCCGCGGTCGCGGTGATGGCGGCGGCGGTGTGGGCGGTCGAGCGGCTGCTGGCGCCCTGGCTGACCGCCGGCACGCTGGAGGGGGCGGCGGCCCTGGCGGCGGTAATCGCGGCCGGGCTGACCGTCTACGCGCTCGCCGCGACCCTGCTCGGCGCCGCCCGTCCGTCCGAGCTGAAGGCGGCGCTGCGCCGGCGGGGTTGATTGGCGCGCTTGATTGGCGCGCTTGATTCCGGCCCTCCGGACAGGGATAAACCGAAGCCCGATCAACCACGCCTATCGCGAGTTCCCCATGCGACGCATCTTCTCCGGCATCCAGCCCTCCGGCAACCTGACCCTCGGCAACTACCTGGGCGCGATCCGGAACTGGTCACACCTGCAGCGTGAGAAGAGCTACGAGTGCATCTTCTGCGTGGTCGACCAGCACGCCATCACGGTGCCGCAGGACCCCAACGAACTGCGCCGGGCCACCCGCGAGGTCGCGGCCGGCATGATCGCCGGCGGCGTCGATCCCGACGACTGCATCCTGTTCAACCAGTCCTTCGTCCCCGAGCACGCCATGCTGTCGTGGGTGTTCAACTGCGTGGCCCGGGTCGGCTGGCTCGGCCGGATGACCCAGTTCAAGGAGAAGGCCGGCAAGGACCGCGACAACGCGACGGTCGGGCTGTTCGCCTACCCGACCCTGATGGCCGCCGACATCCTGGCCTACAAGGGCACCCACGTGCCGGTCGGCGACGACCAGAAGCAGCACCTGGAACTGACCCGAGACATCGCCCAGGCCTTCAACTCGATGTTCGGGGTCGATTTCTTTCCGCTGCCGGAGCCGCAGATCTTCGGCGCCGCGACCCGGGTGATGAGCCTGCGCGACGGCACCAAGAAGATGAGCAAGTCGGATCCCTCCGACATGTCGCGGATCAACATGACCGACGACGCCGACGCCATCGCCCAGAAGATCCGCAAGGCCAAGACCGACCCCGAGCCGCTGCCGAGCGAGCTTGCCGGACTGGAGGAGCGGCCGGAGGCGCGCAACCTGGTCGGCATCTACGCCGCGCTGGCCGACAGCACGCCGGAGCGGGTGCTGGCGGAATTCGGCGGCCGCGGCTTCGGCGACTTCAAGAAGGCGCTGGCCGAGGTCGCGGTGTCGGTGATGGGGCCGATCGGCGCCGAGATGCGCCGGCTCTCCGACGATCCGGCGACCATGGACGCGATCCTGCGGCGCGGCGGCGAGCGGGCGACCGAGATCGCCCGCCCGATCGTCAGGGAAGTCTACGACATCGTCGGTTTCCTGCGGCCCTGACCGGAACGGCGTGGTCTCGGACGCCCCGGGGCGGCGTATGCTGAGCGGTCGGCGCCTGCTCTGGATTGTCGCCGAGGACTGGTTCTTCCGGCTGCATTACCTGCCGCTGGCGGTGGCCCAGCGCGAGGCCGGCGCCGAAATCCATCTGGCGGCGCGGTGCGGCCGGCGAGGGGCCGAGGCCGAGGCCGCGATCACCGCGTCCGGGGTGACGGTGCACCGGCTGGCCCGGCTCGACCGCACCGCTCTCGACCCTTTCGCCGACTGGGCCGCGGTGCGGGAACTGACCGCCCTGTGCCGGCTCCTGGCCCCCGATCTGGTGGTGTCGGTGGCGTTGAAACCGGTGCTGTACGGCACCCTCGCGGCGGCACGCGCCGGCGTGCCGGTCCGGCTCGCCTGGCTGCCCGGGCTCGGCCACGTCTTCACGGGCACCTCGCCGAAGGCCCGGCTGCTGCGACCGGGGGTGTCGTGGCTGATGCGCGCGGTTCTGGGACCGGCCGAGGTCACGCCGATGGTGCTGAACGCCGACGACCGGGCGGCGGTGGCGCGCCTGGCCGGACGGCCGCTGGCGGACGTCGAAGTGCTGCCCGGCACCGGCGTCGACCTCGACCGCTTCACGCCGTCGCCGGAGCCCGAGGGGCCGCCGGTCGCGGCGTTCGTCGGCCGGATGCTCGGCGAGAAGGGGCTGGAGGAACTCGCCGCCGCCGCGCGACTGCTGCGCGACGGCGGCTCGCCGGTGCGGATTCGACTGGTCGGGGCGCCGGATCCGGAGAGCCCGACGGCGATACCAGAGGATCGGCTGCGGGCCTGGAACGCCTCCGGGGTGCTGGACTGGACCGGAGCGACGGACGACGTCGCGGGGGTGTGGCGGCAATCCCACATCGCGGTTCTGCCGTCCCACCGCGAGGGGCTGGGAATGAGCATCCTGGAAGCGGCGGCGTGCGGCCGGCCGGCGGTCGCCTCCGACGTCCCCGGCTGCCGCGAGGCGGTGCAGCACGGGGTCACCGGATTGCTGGTTCCGTGGCGCGACCCGCCGGCGCTTGCCGCCGCCCTGGCCAGGCTCGCCGGCGACGGCGACCGGCGGCGAGCGATGGGGTCGGTGGCGCGTACCCGGGTCGAGGCCCGGTTCGGGCTGCCGGCGGTGAGCGCCGCCGTGGTGGCGTTGTGCGCCGGGCGGCTTGGTTCGTTGAGCTAGGCGGCGAGAGGGCTCGCTTTCGATCCGGTGGCGAAGCTGTTTCAGATTCCATCAATCAACCGCTAATCGGATCGCTGGCGTCCGAAACCGTCGACCCTGCCCCGGCAGGTACTCAGGAGCGCTTCGCGAGCGTCCGGTCGACCGCCACGTAGAGGATGAGCGCGGTCGCCAGGAACGCCGGCGCCGTCGCCAGCGCGATGCCAACCACGCCCCAGACCTTCATGAATCCGGCGTTGAGCGCCACGGTCAGCGCCAGATTGGCGGCGGCGGCGCCGGCCAGCGCCCGTCCGAGGCCCAGCACCGCCGCGGCGCGCACCAGAACCACCGTGGCGGCATAAGCTGGGAGCTGGACCGCGTAGGCGGCCAGCACATCGGCGACCAGCGCGGTGTCCTCGGCCCCGAAGGCGCCACGCTGATACAGCAGCCGAATGACCGGCTCGGCCACCAAGGCGGCGAGGCCGACCGCCGGAACCGAGATCCCGACGACCAGCAGCACGTGGCGCCGCAGCCGGCGGCGCAGATCCCCGGCGTTGCCGGTCGCGGCCTGCTCCGAATAGGCCGGCAGCACGGCCACGCCGATCGCCAGGGTGGCGACGTGCAGGCCGGCCAGCACCAGCTTGGCGCCGTAGCCGATCGCCGAGGCGGCGCCAGGCCCGAGCATGGCCGCCATCATCTGGTCCAGCAGCCCGGCGCCGTACAGCAGCAGGTTGGCGAGCAGGATCGGCCCCCAGCGCCGCAGCAGCGGGGCGAGATCGGGGGCTGATACGGCCGGTCCCAGGCGCCCGCCGAGCCGGCGAAGCGCGGCGGCGACCAGCGCGGCTTCGACGATGGTCCCGAGCACCGCCCCCCAGGCCAGCGCCGAGACCCCCAATCGGTCGCGCGCCAGCAGCAGCAGCGCCGCCATCACCAGCGGCGTGAACGCCGGGGCGATCGCCGGCAGCGAGAACCGGCGCCGGGCGTTCAGGACCCCGCCCCAGGCCACCGCCCCTGCTCCCACCACCACGAACAGCGTCATGATCCACAGCAGATCGGCGGTGAGGGCCAGGGTCGCGGGGGTGAGCGACGGGGCCAGCCAGGGAAGGTACACTGGCGCGGACGCCGCCATCACCAGCGCGGCGACGCCGACCGCCAGCAGCATGCGGCCGAGCCCGGCGGCGAACAGGGCGTCGGCGGCGGCGTCCCCGCCTTGCCGACGGCGCTCCAGATAGGCCGGTACCAGCGCGATCTGGAACGATCCGGCGACCAGGGCCAGCAGGAACACCGGCACCGCCAGCGCCAGAAAGAACGCGTCGACCTCCGGCCCGCGCCCGTACACCGCGGCGATCGCCGCCTCGCGCACGAAGGCGGTGAGTTTGGCGACCACCGACAGCGCTCCGATCGTCAGCCCGGCCCGCGCCACCGCCCGGTCGTCGTCGCCGGCCGTCATCGCCGGCGTCGTCGCCGGCGATGAGGCCGGGTTGGACCTGCTCACAGCAGGTCGGAGGGCGCGAACACCTCGACCGGGTGCTGCAGACCCTTGACGGGGTGTTGGCCCATCGGCGTCAGGGTCTCCCCGGTAGCCGCCGCGAAATCGGCGGAAGCCAGCACCCGGACACCGACGTTGCGGGTCAGCTGTTCGATCCGGCTGGCCAGGTTGACCGCCGGGCCGATCACCGTGAAGTCGAGCCGCTCGAGGCCGCCGATGTTGCCATAGCCGACTTCGCCGAGGTGCAGCGCGATCCCGAAATCGACGGTCGGTCGATCCTGCTTGAGGCGGCGCCGGTTCAGCGCCCGCACCAGCTGGACGGTGTCGCGTGCCGCCCCGATCGCCGCCTTGCAGGCGATGCGGTCGGCGGCGGCCCGATCGTCGCCCTCGACCGGGAAGATCGCCAGCATGCCGTCGCCGAGGAACTTCAGGATCTCGCCGCCGCGCTCCTCGACCGCCTGCACCGATGCCTCGAAATAATCGTTCAACAGGTCGATGATCTCCTGGCGCGGCAGGCGGTCCGACAGCACCGTGAAATCCTTGATGTCGGAGTACCAAATGGCGGCCCGCATCGACGCCGTCTCGCCCCGGGCGATGGCGCCCGCCAGAACGCGCCGCCCGGTCTGTCGCCCGAGATAGACCTCCAGCAATTGGCGGGTGAGCTCGCGCCGCTCGATCACCTCGATGCGCAGCGACAGCGCCGGCAGCAGTTCCCACAGCACAGTGAGTTCCTCGGTGTCGAAGCCTCCGGGCCGGTCGGTCGCCCAGGTCATGAAATTGATCATGCCGTCGGAGAACACCAGCGGCATCGCGACGTAGTCGGTGGCGCCAAGCTCGCGCAGGTCGGCCAGGACTGGGAAGTCGAGAGCCTGCTCGGGGACGTCGAGGCGGCGCCGGATGGCGGCGGCGCCCTGGAAGATCAACGGCAACGGGCTGGCCTGGAACGCCGGGGTGTCCTCCATGCCGCGCAGGACGCGGACGGTGCGGGGATTCGGGCGATCGCGGAGCCACACCACCGAGGACCCGCTGGCCTGTGGGTGCAGCGTCCGCACGAAGCAGGTGACCCGCAGCAGCGGCATTCCCCGGTCGGACAGCAACGCCGCCAGGTCGCGGATCAGGGTGCGGGTGGAGGCGTGGTGGCTGGCGTCGGTGAGCAGCCAGGAGATCGGCGGCCTGGAGGCGTCGGGCCGCACCGCCGCCGGACCGTCCTCGGGGTCGTCGTCGCCGCCGTCGTGCATGATCCGCAGATGGTCGAAGATCGCGCGGTCGGTGGTCGCCGGAAACAGATCGGCAAGACGGTCGGCGCGGGGATCGCTTGACGTCACCGCGCCGGCTCCCAAGTATGCGTTCGAACCCGGCGGGGATCGTCGCCTCGGCACGTGCGCGGCAAGTTCGGGTCCGGTTGGAGGGTTAGCATGTTCATTCAGACGGAAGAGACGCCGAACCCGGCGACGCTCAAGTTTCTGCCTGGCCGGCAGGTCATGGCGACCGGGACCGCGGAATTCAAGGCGGAGGACGAGTCGGCGCGATCCCCCTTGGCGCAGGCGCTCTTCCAGGTCGATGGGGTCACGGGCGTTTTCCTCGGCTACGACTTCATCAGCGTCAGCAAGCGCGACGGCAAGGAATGGTACCTCATGAAGCCGGGCGTGCTCGGCGTCATCATGGAGCATTTCGTGGCTGGGCGCCCGACCCTCGTCGAGGGCGACGCGCCGCTCGCCGAGGCCGCTGGGACCGACGAAGATTCAGAGATCGTCACGCAGATCAAGGAACTGCTGGACACGCGGGTTCGGCCGGCGGTGGCGATGGACGGCGGCGACATCACCTTCCAGGGGTTCGAGGACGGGGTGGTCACGCTGCAGATGCAAGGCGCCTGCTCGGGTTGCCCGAGTTCGACGGCGACGTTGAAGATGGGCATCGAGAATATGCTGCGTCACTACATCCCCGAGGTCCGGGAGGTTCGGGCGGCGTCTCCCTATTGATGGCGATTCCAGCCGCAATAGGGCGTTCTCCGGGCGGCTGGAACCATTGATCCGGGTCGGCGGTTGCCGACCCGGATGATACAGAGCGCTGCAGAACCGTCCACCCAGCCCACCGAGGCCTCGACCGCCGATGCGCGCCCGACGCTGCGCCGGCTTCCATCGTTGCGCCGGTGGCTGATCGTTGGCGCGCTCGGGGTGTTGCTGGCGATCCAGGCCAGCGTGCCGGCGGTGTTCGACCCCGACGCCGCGCTTACGGGCAGCGCTGAAGCCGCCGGCCTAGCGGACCCGCCATCGCCGATCCACGTCGCCTCGGCCGAGCGACTCGCCAGCCTTTTCGACCGGCTGGGCTATCGCCTGGAGGCGGTGGTCGGCGAGGCGGCCGCCGCGGTGCCCGCGGTGGGACTTGTCGCCCTGCCATGGGATTTGTCAGACGTCGCCCCGGTCGACCGCCGCAAGCACCTGTTCATTCGAGCTGTGCTGCCGATCGTGCTGCACGCCAACGCCGTGGTCCTGGACGAGCGCGCGCGGCTTCTGGCCAATCTGGATCGGCTGAAGGCCGCAAGCGCTCTGGCGGCGGACGAACGGGAGTGGCTGGTCGAGCTTGCCGAGCGCCACGGCCTCTCCGAGATCGCCGTCGACGCCGAGAGCCTGGGCGAAGTGCTCGACCGGGTCGACGCCGTGCCCGTGTCGCTGGCCATCGCCCAGGCAATTCTCGAGAGCGGGTGGGGAACCTCCCGGTTCGCCCAGACCGGCAACGCCCTGTTCGGACAGTGGACCTGGGACGACGCTTCGGGAATTGTCCCCGCCGCGCGCGCCGCCGGCCGCAATCACAGCGTTCGTGCCTTCGACAGTCTGGCGGATTCGGCGCGCGCCTACCTGTTCAACCTCAACACCCATCCGGCCTACGCGGGGTTCCGTGAGGCTCGTGCCGCCGTCCGGGCGCGCTCCGGCGAATTGCCGTCCGGCAGCGCGCTGGCCGGCAGGCTGACCCCTTACAGCGAGCGCGGCGGGGCGTATGTCGAGGAGATCCGCACGGTGATTCGCCAGAACCGCCTGCAGACGCTGGACGACGCGACGCTGGACGACGCGACGCTGGACGACGCGACGCTGGACGGCGTCCGCGTCGCCGACGTCGAATCGCTGTCGGCCGAGGGTTTCGATGGCTGAGTGCGCGGGCGGTGATCAACGCGGAATGTAGAACTGCACGCCGTACCAGCGCCAGCGACCATCCGGTCCCGGCATCGTGCAGTTGATCCGCGAACGCCCCGGGGGAAACGGCTCGGCGAGGCGGACCTCGACGCGCGAGCCGAGGGCCTCGACGCGCGTCCGGCCCTGGCCCGAGGCGTAGCAGTCGAGGCGATCGAGGTCGGGGATCGAGGGATCGACCGTGAACCCGAAGGCCGGCGGATTTTGCTGCAGGATCAGGTCGGCGGGCACCCGGTCTCGCACCGGCAGGGGCAGCGCCCCGGCCGTCAGCCGGAACCGGTCGACGCCCCCGTAGGACTCGTTCAGCGCGAATCGCGGCAGCCCGAAGCGATCGCCGCCGGCGTGGGCGACACCGGAATGCTGGCCGAGCGCGGCGGTGTAGCCGCGGCCCGCCACCACGCGCTGGATCTCGCTGCCATACTCCCCGTAGGGATAGGCGATCAGGGTCGGCCGCTCGCCGGTCTCGTCGGCGATCCGCTGGGCGGCGCGGTCCAGCTCGATCTTGACCTGCTCGATCTCGATGTCGGGCAGGTGTGGGTGCGACGCGGTCTGGCTGCCGATCGTGACCCCGCCGGCCTTCAAGTCGCGAATCTGATCCCAGGTCATGTAGCCGGTGTTGGCTCGGTCCACGGAATCAGTCGAGACGAACAGCGTGAACGGAAGACCGGCCTTCTTCAGGCGCGGCCAAGCTTGGGCGTAGACCGAGGCGTAGGCGTCGTCGATGGTTATGGCGATGGTGCGGTCCGGCAGATCGGCGGCGACGCGCATCCGCGCCAGGATCTCCGGGAGTGGTAGGACAGTGTAACCGCCGGCGCGTATCTCCTCGAGATGCGACTCGAACTGATCAAGGCGTATGTTGGTCGCTGGCCACTCCGATTCGCCGAAACGATGGTACATGAAAATCACTGCCCAATCGGCGCCAGCAGCCGGGACGGCAGCGAGGATTCCGGCGGCTCCCAACAGGAGGCCGGCGAGAAAAACCCGGGGACGGAAGGGTGGTCGGCTCATGGCAGGAGAAGAGTACCCGATGGCCGGCGGGAAACGAAGATGTCGCCGGTCTACGCCGTCGACGCGGGTGCCGCGGTGACCCGGGTGCTGGCGCTCGACTGCGCCGCCGGCGCCTGCTCGGTGGCGGTGCGCGACGGCGACCGCCTGCTCGCGGCCGAGCGGATAGCCATGGACCGCGGCCACGCCGAGGCGCTTATACCGATGCTGGCACGCGTCATGTCGAAGGCCGGGACGGCGTTCGACCAACTCGACGCCGTTGCCGCCACCGTCGGCCCGGGCAGCTTCACGGGGCTGCGAATCGGGCTCGCCGCGGCTCGCGGCGTCGCCCTGGCCGCCGGCCTGCCGACGGTTCCGGTCACCACCTTGGAGGCGGTCGCCGAGGCCGTGGGGCCTGCGGCCGAGCCGCTGCTGGTGGTGCTCGACGCCAAGCGGCACGAACTCTACGGCCAGTGGTTCGGGCCCACCGGCGCCACGCTCGACGCGCCTTGCGCGGCACCCGTGGAGGCGCTGATGGCGGCACGCCCGACCGGGGCCGGGCGGCGGGTGCGGGTCGCCGGCGACGCCGCCGCGCTGGTGCTTGGGCTGCCGGTCGATCCCTCGCTCGCGATCCTGCCGGCCGGCGATTCCGGGCCGGACGCGCAGGCGGTGGCGGCGGTGGCGATCCGGCGGCTGGCGGGTGGCGGGGCCGGGCGGCTGACGCCGCTCTACCTGCGGGCCCCCGACGTGACCCCGCCGCGATGACCGGTTTCGAGGGCGTCCGGGTGCGGCCGGCCACCGCCGACGACATGGTGTCGGTCGCCAGTCTCCAGATGACGGCCTTCGCGGACCGCTGGACGGTCGACGCGATCCGCCGGCTGGCCGGGCTGGCGGGGGCGGTCGTGCTGATGGCGGAGCGCGCGGCCGACGCGACGCCGGTCGGGTACCTGATCGGCCAGGTGATCACCGACGAGGCCGAGATCCATTCGCTCGCGGTCGCCGAGACGGCGCGGCGCCGCGGCGTCGGACGCCAGCTGCTGGCGGCTTTCGAGGGGCTGGCGGCCGGACAGGGCGCCGCATCGGTGGTGCTGGAGGTCGCCGAGGACGATCCGGCCGCGAAACGTCTCTACGACACCGCCGGATACGCCGTGATTGCGCGGCGGCAAGGCTACTATCGGATCGGTCGCGCCGAGCCGGTCGACGCTGAAGTTCGGCGTCGCACTCTTCGATGAGCGGCCCGGCGGTCGCGGCGTATCGGGTTGTCGGGGGCCGCCTCCGCATGTAGGGTCCGCCCACTTTCGGCGACCGGGTTGCGACCGGTTCCGATGACGTCATGTCAATGTGACCGATGACCGACGAGAGCGCCTCGCACCCGACCCCCTCGATCGGCTCCCCCTCGGACCGCGGTCTCGGTCTGGCCGTGTCCGGCACGATGGAGGTTCGGCTGGCGGCCGACGAGGCCGAGGTTGACGCCGCCCAGGCGCTCCGGTACCGGGTATTCTACGAGGAGCGGTCGGCCAGGCCGATCGGTGACATGGCAGCTCGGCAGCGCGACGTGGATCAGTACGACGCCTACGCCGATCACCTGCTGGTCCTCGACCATTCCCGCGGCAACGGCCTGAAAGCGGTGGTCGGAACCTACCGGTTGATCCGCCGCAGCCGGGCGGACGCCCATGGCGGGTTCTACACCGCCAGCGAGTACGACATCGCCAAGCTGGTCGGGTTCCCGGGAGAGATCCTTGAGCTCGGCCGGTCGTGCGTCGACGCCGAGCACCGGAACCGCCCTACCATGCAATTGCTCTGGAAGGGAATCGCGGCGTTCGTCTTCCGCTACGACATCACCTTGATGTTCGGCTGCGCCTCGCTTCCGGGGACCGACGTCGAGGCGCTCGGCGACCAGCTCTCCTACCTCTACCACCATCACCTGGCACCGGAGCGCCTGCGCGCCAGGGCGCTGCCCGACCTGCACGTTGAAATGAACCGTCGACCGCCCGGGCAGATCGATGCCCGGTCGGCGCTCGCTGCGCTGCCGCCGCTGATCAAGGGCTATCTTCGATTGGGCGGGTTCGTGGGTGATGGCGCGGTGATCGACCCGCAATTCAACACCACCGACGTCTGCGTGATCGTTCAGACCGACGCCGTGACCGACAAGTACTACCGCCACTACGAGCGCGAGGCGCGGCCGACGTGAGTCCGGGAACCTTGGGTAAACGGCTCGCCGGCCTCGGCCCACGGGATGGCGGGATGCGTCGGCGGCCGCCGCCGGTGCGCGTCGACGAGGCCGAGGAGCGTCGGCTGATCGACCTGGACGGCGGGATGATCCGCTCGCGGCTGCGGGGCGTGCTCCGCCTCGCGGCGTACGCCTTGCTGACGCTGTCGCTGCTGCCGGTGCAGGCGGTCGCGGTGGCGCTCGGGCTGCGGTTGCGCGAGCGGCTGCCGCGGCTCTACCACCGACTCTGCCTGCCGCTGCTGGGCTTCCGGGTCGAGGTCCGCGGTGAGCGGCTGGCCGAGCGCCCGGTGCTGTTCGTCAGCAACCACGTATCCTACCTCGACATCATGGTCCTCGGCTCGCTGATCACCGGCTGCTTCGTCGCCAAGACGGAGGTTGCCGGCTGGCCCGGCTTCGGAACCTTGGCGAAGCTCCAGCGCACGGTCTTCGTCGAGCGCCGCCGTAGCGCCGTCGCCCGGCACGGCGACGCCATCGCCGACCGCCTGAAGGCGCGCGACAACCTGGTGCTGTTCGCCGAGGGCACCAGCAGCGACGGCACGCGGGTGTTGCCCTTCAAGAGCGGGCTGCTGGCGGCTGCCGACCGCGAGGTCGACGGCCGGGCGCTGACCGTGCAGCCGGTCTCGATCGCCTACACCAGGTTGAACGGCATTCCGCTGGGACGTGGGTTGCGGCCGTTCCTCGCCTGGTACGGCGACATGGATCTGGCGCCGCATCTCTGGGAAGTGGTGGCGCTTGGACGGGTGACGGTGGTGGTGGAGTTTCACGAGCCGACCTCGCTCGCCGAGACCGGGTCCCGCAAGGCCCTGGCGACGCTCTGTCATCGTCGGGTGGCGGCCGGGGTTTCGCGGGCCAACGCCGGTCGTTGAGGCGGTTGGCGGGGCTTCGTCGCAAGAGTGTCGCTTGACAGGGCGCCCGCAACTCGTAGGTTCAAATTCAGAAGGGTGCGCTCGGCGCGCCCGCCAGGATCGACGGTGATCGTGCCACGAGGGATCGAGACCGACTTGAAGTCGCCCGCATACGGTGCATCGGCCGCTGCGACTGTCGAAGGGCGTTAGGCGGCGAACCTTGGCCAAAAAGCTCTTCGTCAAGACCTACGGCTGCCAGATGAACGTCTACGACTCCGACCGGATGGCGGATGTCCTGGCGCCACACGGTTACGAGTCCTCCGATACTCCCGAGGGCGCCGACCTCGTTATTCTCAACACCTGCCATATCCGGGAAAAGGCCACCGAGAAGGTCTACTCGGAACTCGGCCGACTCCGCGCGCTCAAGGACGAGGCGGCGCGCCAGGGTCGACGGATGCTGATCGGCGTTGCCGGGTGCGTCGCCCAGGCGGAGGGCGAGGAGATCGCCCGTCGGGCGCCGGTGGTCGACCTCGTGTTCGGCCCGCAGACCTACCACCGGCTGCCGGAGATGCTGGTCCGTGCGCTCGATCGCGACTCCCCGGGTGGCGCCCGGGTGGTCGACACCGACTTTCCGGCCGAGGCCAAGTTCGACCATCTCCCGGAGGCGAGCGGCAACCGGGGCGCGACCGCCTTCCTGTCCGTTCAGGAGGGCTGCGACAAGTTCTGCACGTTCTGCGTGGTGCCGTATACGCGCGGCGCGGAATTCTCCCGTCCGGCGGCGGACGTTTTGGCGGAGGCCCGTCGGCTGGTAGCGGGCGGCTCCGCCGAAATCACCCTGCTCGGCCAGAACGTCAACGCCTATCACGGCGTCGGCCCGGAGGGCGCGACCTGCGGCCTCGGCCGGCTGATCCGGGCGCTGGCGGACATCCCGGGGCTTCAGCGGCTGCGCTACACCACGTCCCATCCGCGCGACGTCGACGACGAGCTGATCGCCGCCCACCGCGATGTCGCGGCGCTGATGCCGTACCTGCACCTGCCGGTGCAGTCCGGCTCGGATCGCTTGCTGACCGCGATGAACCGCAAGCACACCGCCGATTTTTATCGGCGGATCGTTGACCGGCTCCGGGACGCCCGTCCCGACCTCGCGCTGAGCTCGGACTTCATCGTCGGCTTCCCCGGCGAGACCGATCAGGACTTCGCCGACACCCTCCGCCTGGTGCGTGAGGTCGGCTTTGCCCAGGCGTACACGTTCAAGTACAGCGCCCGCCCCGGAACCCCGGCCGCGGACATGGGGGACGCGGTCCCGGAAGCGGTCAAGGCGGACCGGCTGTCGGCACTGCAACAGCTCATCGGCGCCCAGCAGGTCGCCTTCAACAAGGCGGCGATCGGGTCGGTGCAGCCGGTGCTGTTCGAACGGCGCGGCGCTCGCCCCGGTCAACTGATCGGCCGTGGCCCCTGGATGCAGTCGGTGCACGCCGACGCACCGGACCGCCTGCTCGGCCGCGTCGTGCCGGTGCGGATCATCGACGGCCATGCCAACAGCCTGTCCGGGGCCGTCGTGACGATCGCCGGTCCGGAGCCGGCACCACCCGCAATCGAAAGGGTCATCGCTTGAGCTCGGACACCGCCTCGATCCAGCTCGAATTCCACGACCATTCGCTGCTGCCGCTGCTGTTCGGGGAGCACGATCGCAACCTGACCCGCATCGAGCAGAAGCTGAAGGTCTCGCTGGCCCCGTTCGGCAACACGCTCCGGATCTCCGGCGACGGCGAGTCCGCGCCGGTCGCCCAGAAGACCCTGGAGGCGCTGTACCGGCGGCTGGAAAAGACCCGCAGCAAGGGCCGCGAGCCCTGGGCGCTCGAGATCGGCGACGTCGACGCGGCGATGGCCCTGGTGGCCTCGGTCGACGGTGCCGACGAGGTCCGGCGGTTCGCCGCCGGCGAGGCCGTGCTGGAGACCTGGAAGCGCCCGATTCACGCCCGCTCGGCCAACCAGCAGGTCTACGTGAAGGCGCTGCTGGATCACGAACTGGTGTTCGGCCTCGGCCCTGCCGGTACCGGCAAAACCTACCTCGCGGTCGCCGTCGCGGCGGCGATGCTGAAGGCCAAGAGGGTGGACCGCATCATCCTGTCGCGCCCCGCCGTCGAGGCCGGCGAGCGGCTTGGCTTCCTGCCGGGCGATATGAAGGACAAGGTCGATCCGTACCTGCGGCCGCTCTACGACGCCCTCTACGACATGATGCCGGGCGAGCAGGTCGAACGCCGTTTGGCGGCCGGCGAGATCGAGGTGGCGCCGCTCGCCTTCATGCGTGGCCGAACGCTGGCCAACGCCTTCGTCATCCTGGACGAGGCGCAGAACACCACCCCGACCCAGATGAAGATGTTCCTCACCCGGCTCGGCGAGCGTTCCCGCATGGCGATCACCGGGGATCTGTCGCAGGTCGACCTGCCGCTCGGCGCCAAGTCCGGCCTGCGCGACGCGGTCGAGGCCCTTGATTCCGTTGAGGGCGTCTCCTTTATCGAATTCACCGCGGCGGACGTGGTGCGGCACCCTCTGGTGACGCGCATCGTGCACGCCTACAACCGTCGGGAGGGGTCTCTCCTGACCACCGGCAACAAGCGATGACCGACGACGACAACGACGCCGACGACCGACCTCGATCTAGTCCCGCCTCCGCCACCGTGGATTTGGGTGTCCGGGTGGACGATCCCGGCTGGACCGCCCTGGTCGCCGCCCCCGAGGCGGTGGTCGGCGAGGCGGCTGCCGCCGCTCTTGCCGCCTTCGAGCCCGAGGCGGTAGAGCTTTGCGTGGTGCTGTCGGATGACGCGTCGGTTCGCGCGCTGAACATCCGCCACCGCGGCAAGGACGCACCGACCAACGTGCTGTCGTTCGCGCCGGCGTTCGTGCCACCGGAAGGACCGCGACCGCTCGGCGACGTCATCCTGGCGCTGGAGACCGTGCAGCGCGAGGCCGTCGAGCAGGGCAAGTCCGCTGCCGACCACCTGCGCCACCTGGTGGTGCACGGCGTCCTGCACCTGTCCGGTTACGACCATGAGACCGACGCCGAGGCCGAGGAGATGGAGGCGCTCGAGCGCGAGGTCCTGGCCCGCCTCGGGGTCGCCGATCCCTACGCCGAGCTGGCGGTCGACGCGCTCGGTGGCGGGAGGGCGGCATGACCGACAACGGCAACGGCAACGGCACCGGCCCGGCGGCGGAGCGCGGTGCGGTCGCCGAGGCGGTGCGTGGCCTGCTGAGAGCCGTCGGCCTCGTGCGGAATGGCAGCACGGGTGTGCGCGCTTCGCTCGAGGAACTGATCGAGGAGAACGCCGAGGACGCCTCGCCGATCGACCCGCACGAGGGCGCGATCATCCGCAACGTGCTGGGGCTGCGCGACATCACCGCCTACGACGTGATGGTGCCGCGCGCCGACATCATGGCGGTCGAGCAGTCGGTGGCGCTGTCGGAGGTCGCCAAGCTGATGGGCGGGGCGGCGCACTCGCGGATGCCGATCTACCGCAGCACGCTCGACGACGTCATCGGCATGGTCCACATCAAGGACGTGATCGGCCACCTGAACCGCGGCGAGGACGTGCCGGTGTCGCAGCTGGCGCGCGAGGTTCTGTTCGTCGCGCCGTCGTCGCGGGCGCTCGATCTGCTGCAGGAGATGCGGATGACCCGGCGGCATCTGGCGCTGGTGGTCGACGAGTACGGAGGCATCGACGGGCTGATCACCATCGAGGATCTGGTCGAGGAGATCGTCGGCGAGATCAGCGACGAACACGACGTCGACGTCGGCCCGAAGCTGGAGGAGAAGCCGGATGGCACGATTGTCGCCGACGCGCGGGCCACGGTGGAAGAGTTCGAGGCGCTGGTCGGCCCGGTGCTAACCGAGGATGAGCGCGAGGAGATCGACACGCTGGGCGGTCTGGTGTTCAGCCTCGCCGGCCGGGTGGCGACCCGGGGCGAGGTGATCCGCCACCCGTCGGGACTGGATTTCGAGGTGGTGGCGGCGGATCCGCGACGCCTTCGCACGTTGCGGGTACGCCGTCGGCCGGCGACGGTCGAGCGTGCCGCCGAGTAGCGTCGCCGCCCGGATCGGCATCACCCTTGCCCGTCCATGGGTGCGCGCCGGCTGCGTGCTGCTGTCCGGTGCCGCGACCGCGGCGGCGTTTCCGCCGGTCGGCCTGATTCCGGCGGTGTTTGCCGTCGCGGTCCTGGCTTGGGCGGTGCGCGTCGCCGCCACCGACCGCGCCGCGGCTCTCGCCGGTTGGCTGTGGGGATTCGGATTTCACGTTGCCGGGCTCTACTGGATCGCCAACGCCCTGCTGGTTGACGGCGCGCGCCATGGCTGGCTGATTCCGTTCGCCGTGGCCGGGCTGCCGGCGGTGCTCGGGCTGTTCACCGCGACGGCGGCTTGGTGCGCCCGCCGGTTGGCTCCGTCCGGGGTTGCCTTCTGGCTGGCCCTGGTCGGTTGCCTGAGCGCCGCCGAATGGCTGCGCGGCCATGTCCTGACCGGGTTTCCCTGGAACCTGCCGGCCTATGTGTGGGATCCGGTGCCGGCGATGCTGCAGCCCGCGGCGTTGATTGGCGCCTACGGCCTGACGCTGGTCACCCTGTTGGCCGCGGCGGTGCCGGCGCTCTGGCTTGATCCGGCGGCCGGTCGGAGGGGACGGATCCTGGCGACGGCCGGTTGTGGGCTGCTGCTCTGCGGGCTGGCGTCGTGGGGATGGGCCCGGCTGCCGGACGCGGCGGCCCCGGTCGTCGACGGCGTCGTTGTCCGGGTGGTTCAGGGCAATGTCGAGCAGCGCGACAAGTGGGATCCGACCCTGAAGCCCCGGCACGTGCTGCGCTACCTGTCGCTGAGCGCGGCCGCGACCGTGCCGACCGTGCGAGCCGAGGGCGTCGCGCCAGCCGCGGCCCCCACGGTGGTGGTCTGGCCGGAGACCGCTGTCGCCTATCTGCTGGACGCCGGCATCGCGATGCCTGGCTTGGCGGGCGCGGTGCCGGAGGGTGGCACGCTGCTGTTCGGAGCGGCGCGCGCGGAGGGTGACCGGGTGTACAACAGCGTGCTGGCGCTGGCCGGGGACGGCACGGTGCGCTGGGCATTCGACAAGGCCCATCTGGTGCCGTTCGGCGAATACGTCCCGTTCCGGGGCATTCTGCCGATCGATCCCATCGTCCAGGGCTCCCGCGATTTCAGCCCGGGCTCCGGGCCCGCCACGCTGGCGCTGCCCGGCGCCCCGCCGGTATCGCCCCTGGTCTGCTACGAGGCGATCTTCCCGGGCGGCGTCGTCGACGCGGGCGAGCGGCCGGGCTGGCTGCTGAACCTGACCAACGATGCGTGGTACGGGCGGTCGAGCGGCCCCTACCAGCATCAGGCGATCACCCGGATGCGGGCCGTCGAGGAGGGGTTGCCGATCGTGCGGGCGGCCAACACCGGGATCTCGTTCGTGGCCGACCCCTTCGGCCGTACCCTGGCCGAACTTGCTCTTGGCGTCACCGGCAGCCTCGATGCCCCGTTGCCCGCGGCGCTGCCGCCGACCCTGTATTCCCGCAGCGGTGATCTGCCAGTTCTTCTCATGATTGCGCTAATTCTCGCAGGCGCTCGAATAGGACGTGCCCGATGCGGTGAATAGCGGCGGCGAATTGATTGATTTTTATGAAGTATAATCGTTAACGCACGTTGACTGCATACAAGAGTATGGAATAATGCGCCGCTTTTTGGTTAACGAATCATGAGGGCGGCATGTTGAGTGAGCGACCGGGTCGCAGGCGAGTCGGTCGACCGCCAACCGCTGGAAACCCTAATCCGATCGACGTCCATGTCGGTGCCAGGGTCCGCCTTCGGCGCACCCTCCTCGGGATGAGCCAGGAGCGGCTCGGTGAGGCGCTGGGCTTGACCTTTCAGCAGGTGCAAAAATACGAGAGGGGCGCCAACCGCATCGGTGCCAGCCGGTTGTTCGACCTCGCCCGGGCGCTGCAGGTTCCGATTGGCTTTTTCTTCGACGATCTGCCTGACGCCATGGCGAGCGGCGCCCCGCCGGTGGTCGCAACGCCGAACGACGACCCGATGCAGTGGCGCGAGACCATTGAACTGGTGCGCGCGTTCTACCGCATCCAGGATCCGACCGCGCGCCGCCGGCTTTACGAACTCACCCGTTCGATCGCCGACTCCATGGACGGCAGCGAAAGCTAGCGCCGACCGCAGATGGCTACGCTCTTGACCGCGTCCGGCATTCGGGTCACAACGCCGCGGCCAACGACCAGGACCGGACGCGTATTGTCCGGCCTTCGTCGATTCCCGGTTCCACGGGAGCCTGGGCCCCTGGTCTGCCGCGCGGAGGATCCGTTGAGCCAGTCGAGCTACCTGTTTACCAGCGAGTCGGTGTCGGAGGGTCATCCCGACAAGGTGTGCGACCGTATCTCCGATACCATCGTCGATCTGTTTCTGGCGGCCGACCCGTCCAGTCGGGTGGCGTGCGAGACGCTTGCCACCACCAACAAGATCGTTCTCGCCGGTGAGGTGCGCGGCCCGTCCAGCGTGACCCACGCCTTGATGGAAGAGGGTGTCCGCCAGGCAGTCAAGGACATCGGCTACGAGCAGGACGGTTTCCACTGGAAGACCGCCAACGTCGACATTCTCCTGCACGAGCAGTCCACTGACATTGCCATGGGCGTCGACGCCTCGGGCAACAAGGACGAGGGCGCCGGCGACCAGGGCATCATGTTCGGGTTCGCCTGCACCGAGACTGACGCGTTGATGCCGGCGCCGATCCACTACAGCCATGAGATCCTGCGGCGCATGGCCCAGGCGCGCCATGCCGGCAGCGTCAAGGGCCTCGGCCCCGACAGCAAGAGCCAGGTCACGCTGCGCTACGAGAACGGCAAGCCGGTCAAGGCGACCTCGGTGGTGGTCTCGACCCAGCACCACGCCGACCTGTCGCAGGAGCAGGTGCACGCGCTGGTTCTGCCGTTCATCCGCGACACTCTGCCGGACGGCTGGCTCGACGACGACACCGTCTACTACATCAACCCGACCGGCCGCTTCGTCATCGGTGGTCCGGACGGCGATTGCGGCCTGACCGGCCGCAAGATCATCGTCGACACCTACGGTGGCGCGGCTCCGCACGGCGGCGGCGCGTTCTCCGGCAAGGATCCGACGAAGGTCGACCGGTCGGCCGCCTACGCGGCGCGCTGGGTCGCCAAGAACATCGTCGCCGCCGGGCTGGCCGACAAGTGCACGATCCAGGTGTCCTACGCCATCGGGGTGTCACACCCGCTCTCGATCTTCATCGAGACCTACGGTACCGGCCGGGTCGACGAAGCGCGCCTGTCAAGCGTCATCGGCGAGATGGTCGACCTGTCGCCGCGCGGCATCCGCACGCGTCTGTCGCTCAGCAACCCGATCTACGCCCGCACCTCGGCCTACGGCCATTTCGGTCGCGCGCCCGACGCGACGGGCGGATTCACCTGGGAGAAGCTGGATCTGGTTGACGACCTGAAGTCCGCCTTCGCCTGATCGCCACCGAACGGCCGTCGCCGCCGGTCGGTGACGCGTGCCTCAGCCCCTTGATCCCGGCCGGGTCCCCGGCGACCGGCTGTTCTTCGGGCGCCGCAAGGGACGGCCCCTGCGCGTCGGGATGCAGGCGCTTCTCGACGAGCGGCTTCCCGGCCTCGCCGTCCCCTCGGCCCCGGAATCGCCCGACCCGCGAACCTGGTTCGACCGGACGGTGGGGGCGGTTTGGCTGGAGGTCGGCTTTGGCGGCGGCGAGCATCTGGCCTGGCAGGCGCGCAGCAATCCCGATGTCGGTATCATCGGCGGTGAGCCGTTCCTGAACGGGGTGGCGTCGCTGCTTCGGCATCTCGAGGATGATGGCGGCGGCGGTAACGTCCGCGTCCTGGCAGACGACGCCCGCCCGCTGATCGACGCCCTCCCGGACGGCTCGCTGGAACGCGTGTTCGTGCTGCATCCCGACCCCTGGCCGAAGCGCCGCCACCACTTCCGGCGGCTGATCCAGCATGCCTCGATCGCCCGGTTCCACGACCTGCTGGTGGCCGGCGGCGAACTCCGGATTGCCACCGACGACCCGGCCTATCTGCGCTGGATCCTGGCGCGGGTGACGGCGCACCCTGGGCTGCGATGGACCGGCCGTCGCATGGCCGACTGGCGCACCCGCCCCGATGACTGGCCGGAGACCCGCTACGAGGCCAAGGCTCGGCGCGAAGGTCGCCCACCAGCCTATCTGCGTTTCGTGAAGGAATAACGTCGGCTGGATCGCTCGGCCGCGCAACGGCACTCTCCACCCTTGCGAGTCGGGCCAGCCTGGGCTATATCCCGGTTTCCTTAATCGGAGTTACGATCGGGGGTGGGCCAACGGCCCACTTTTTTGTTGGCGGTTACCGCCCCCGGAGGGAAGCCAGGGCGGCGTGACGGACGCAGAGACAAGCGGAGTGCCGAGCCGGCGGCTCGAGGCGATCGTCGGCCCGCCGATCGAGGCCATGGGATACGAGTTGGTGCGTGTCATGGTCACTGGCGGCCGGCGCCCGACGCTCCAGATCATGGCCGAAAAGCCCGACGGCTCTGGAATGAGCGTCGACGACTGTGCCGGGATCAGCCGCACGATATCCGCGGTGCTCGATGTCGAAGACCCAATTTCCGGCGAATACACGCTCGAGGTCAGTTCGCCCGGCATCGACCGGCCGCTGACCCGGGTCAAGGATTTCCGGCGCTATGCCGGTTTTGAGGCCCGCGTCGACATGGCGGAGCCGATCGATGGTCGCAAGCGCTTCAGCGGCCAGCTGGTCGGTCTCGACGAGATGGACCGGGTGTTGGTGGAGACCGAGCCGGGGGTGCAGTGGGCCCTGCCGTTCGAGGGCATCGCGCGTGCCAAGCTGGTCCTGACCGACGCGTTGGTGGCGGCGAGCGCGCCGGCCCAGCGCGACGACGACGCGTAAGGGCGGCTCCTTAGGAGGACGACGAGACGATGGACATCGCGACGCAACCGAAGCTGGAGCTGATCCAGGTCGCCGACGTGGTCGCCCGCGACAAGGGCATCGACCGCGAGGAGGTCCTGATCGCCATGGAGCAGGCGATTCAGAAGGCCGGCCGCTCGAAATACGGCCCCGATCACGACATCCGGGCGACGATTGACCGGCGCACCGGCGAGATCTCGCTGAAGCGCTGCACCACGGTCGTCGAGGAGGTCGAGGACGAGATCTCTCAGATCACCCTGGAGCAGGCCAAGCGCATCGACCCCGCGCTCGAGGTCGGCAGCGTGATCGACGAGCCGCTGCCGCCGATCGATTTCGGTCGGATCGCCGCCCAGACCGCCAAGCAGGTGATCGTCCAGAAAGTCCGCGAGTTCGAGCGCCAACGCCAGTACGAAGAGTATAAGGACCGCGGCAACGAGATCATCAACGGCGTCGTCAAGCGGGTCGAATACGGCAACGTCACCGTCGAGATCCAGCGCGCCGAGGCGATCCTGCGGCGCGACCGACTGCTGCCTCGCGAGACGTTCCGCCAGGGCGACCGGATCCGCGCCTACATAGAGGACGTCCGCTCGGAGCCGCGTGGACCGCAGATCTTCCTGTCGCGCACCCACCCCGAGTTCATGCGCCAGCTGTTCCGCCAGGAGGTTCCGGAGGTCTACGACGGCATCATCGAGATCAAGGCCGTTGCCCGCGATCCCGGATCGCGCGCCAAGATCGCGGTGATCTCCTACGACAGCTCGATCGATCCGGTCGGCGCCTGCGTGGGCATGCGTGGCTCGCGGGTGCAGGCGGTGGTCGGCGAACTGCAGGGCGAGAAGATCGACATCATTCCGTGGTCGGACGATCCGGCGACCTTCGTGGTCAACGCGCTGGCTCCAGCCGAGGTCTCCAAGGTCGTGCTCGACGAGGATGCCGGCCGCATCGAGGTCGTGGTTCCCGACGAGCAGTTGTCGCTGGCCATCGGCCGGCGCGGCCAGAACGTCCGGCTGGCTTCCATGCTCACCGGCTGGGACATCGACATTCTGACCGAGCAGGAGGAGTCGGACCGCCGCAAGGAAGAGTTCCGGGTGCGCTCGGACACCTTCATCTCCGCGCTCGACATCGACGACGTGATCGCTGGCCTGCTGGTCGCCGAGGGCTTCACCTCGGTGGAGGAGATCGCCTACGTCGAGATCGATGACCTCGCCGACATCGAGGGCTTCGACGCCGACATCGCGACCGAGCTGCAGACCCGCGCGTTGAACCACGTCGAGGCCGAGCGGGTTCGACTTGAGGAGCGGCGTACCGAGCTCGGCGTTTCCGACGAGGTGGCGGCGCTCGAGGGCCTGACCCCGGCGATGCTGGTGGCGCTCGGCGAGAAGGGTGTAAAGACGCTCGACGACGTCGCCGATCTGGCGAGCGACGAGCTCCTGGAGATACTGCCGGCGGAGTCGCTGGACGAGGACGCCGCCAACGCCGTGATCATGGCGGCGCGGGCGCATTGGTTCGAGGACGAGGACGCGCCGGCGGTTACTGGCGAGGAGGACGAGGCTGAGCCGAAGGCGTGACGCGAACCGGGAGGAGGTGGAGTCGGAGCGACGCTGCCTGGTAACGCGGGAAAGCGGCCCGCGGGGCGGGCTCGTTCGGTTTGCCGTGGGCCCTGACGGAAGGGTGATCCCGGACGTCGACGAGCGGCTTCCCGGCCGCGGGCTGTGGGTCGGCGCCGATGCCGAGACCCTGCGTCGGGCGGTCGACAAGCGGCTGTTCGGGCGCTCCGCCGGCCGGGCGGTGCAAGTCGATCCCACCCTGGTGGAGCGGGTCGAGGTGCTTCTGGCCAGGCGTTGCGTCGAAATGCTGGCGATGGCTCGCCGGGCGGGCGCCGCGGTCGCGGGCCTGTCAAAGGTCCGCCAGGCGCTGGAGGCGGGACGGCCAGGCCTGTTGATCGAGGCGTCCGACGGCGCCGAGGAGGGGCGGGCGAGACTGCGGGCGCTGGCCGGGGGCAGGCCGGTGATCTCGGTGTTGACCTCGGCCGAACTGGCCGGCGCCTTCGGGCGCGAACATGCCGTCCACGGCTTCGTGGACAGTGGCGGTCCGGGAGGCGGTCTGGCCGAGCGCCTGCGCCGGGACGCCGACCGACTCGCCGGATTCCGGGTTAATACCTCCGGGTCCCGCTTGGAAAACCCTGCCGGTGCGTGTATTCAAGGCGCCGGCTCGTTGATGGATGGATGATTTGGGCGAAGACAAGATGTCGAGCACCAGCGACCAGGACCGCAAGAAGCTTAGCCTCTCCGGGGGCCGCAACAAGCTGTCCGTCGGCAAGTCCGTCGAGACGAGCCAGGTCAAGCAGAGCTTCTCGCACGGCCGCTCGAAGACCGTGCAGGTCGAGGTGCGTCGACGCCGCACCCCCGCGCCCGGTCAGGCGAACGCCGGCAAAGGCGGAAGCGGTGCCGGCCGCGAGTTGACCGTAGAGGAGCGCGCTGCTCGCACGCGCGCCCTTCAAGAGGGATTGAAGCACAACGAGGCCGCCGCGGCCGCCGGTGCCACGGCGGCTGCCGCTGTCATGGCCGAGGCTCCCGAGCTCGAGGCGGCACCGGATGAGGCGGTACGCGCCCCCGAGCCGGTCGTCGAGAAGGATCGGCGTCAGGCCGAGCTCGACGAGATGCGGAAGATCGCCGACGACGAGGAGTCGCGGCGCTCCGCCGAGGCGGCGCGCCTCGCCGAGGAGGAGGCCGGCCGTCAGGCCAAGGCGGCGGCCGAGCGGGCCCAGGCCCGTCTCGAGCGCCAGCCGTCGACGACCGCCGCGGCGGTCGCCACCCCGCGGGCGCCGGTTACCGAGTCCGAGGATGAGGGCGAACGCCGCCGTCGCGGCCGTGGCGGCGATGCCGCCAAGCGTCCGGCACGCGGTCGCACCACCCCCGCCGTCGAGCCGCGGCGTCGCGGCGGCAAGCTGACGATCTCGGCGGCCCTGGACGACAGCGAGCGCACGCGCTCGTTGGCCTCGGTCCGGCGTGCCCGTGAGCGTGAGCGCCAGCGCCAGCGCGAAGAGGAAGGCGAGCCCGTCAAGTTCGCGCGCGACGTGGTGGTTCCGGAGACGATCACCGTCCAGGAACTGGCCAACCGCATGGCCGAGCGTGCCGGCGACGTGGTCAAGTCGCTCATGAAGATGGGCGTGATGGCCACCATGAACCAGACGATCGACGCCGATACGGCGGAGCTGATCGTCCAGGAATTTGGCCACCGGGTCCGCCGCGTCGCGGAGTCCGACGTCGAACTCGGCATGCGCGGCGACGCCGATATCGACGCGGCGATGACGCCGCGCTCGCCGGTCGTGACCGTCATGGGCCACGTCGACCACGGCAAGACCTCCCTGCTGGACGCCATCCGCAACGCCGACGTGGCGAGCGGCGAGGCCGGCGGCATCACCCAGCACATCGGCGCCTACCAGATCCAGCTGCCGTCCGGCGACAAGATCACCTTCATCGACACCCCGGGTCACGAGGCGTTCACCGAGATGCGGGCGCGCGGCGCCAACGTCACGGACATCGTCGTCCTGGTGGTGGCGGCCGACGACGGCATCATGGCCCAGACGGTCGAGGCGATCCGGCACGCCAAGGCGGCGAAGGTGCCGATCATCGTGGCCTGCAACAAGATCGACAAGCCGGACGCTGACCCGGCCCGGGTGCGCCAGGAGCTTCTGCAGCACGACATCGTGGTCGAGGACCTGGGCGGCGACGTCCAGATCGTCGACGTGTCGGCCAAGACCCGCGAGGGTCTCGACACCCTGCTTGAGGCGTTGATGCTGCAGGCCGAGGTGATGGAGCTGAAGGCCAACCCGAATCGCTCCGCCGAGGGCGTGGTCATCGAGGCCAAGGTCGAGCGCGGCCGCGGCAGCGTCGCCACCGTGCTGGTGCAACGCGGCACGCTGCGTCCGGGCGACGTGTTCGTGGCCGGTGCCGAATGGGGCAAGGTTCGCGCCCTGGTCGACGACCGCGGCGCGCAGACCGATCAGGCCGGTCCGACCGAACCGGTCGAGGTGCTTGGCCTGCAGGGCACGCCGACGGCCGGCGACGAGTTCGTGGTGGTCGAGAACGAGGGCCGAGCCCGCGAGATCGCCGACTACCGCCAGCGCCTGATCCGCGACAAGCAGGCGATCGCCGGCGCGCGTGGCACCGTCGAGCAGATGCTGTCGGCGATCCAGGCCGGCTCGGCGTCGGAGCTGCCGCTGGTCATCAAGACCGACGTGCACGGCTCCTACGAGGCGATCAAGGCGACGGTCGAGAAGCTTGAGAACACCATGGTCAAGCCGCGGATCCTGCACGGGGCGGTCGGCGCGATCAGCGAGTCCGACGTCAGCCTCGCCAAGGCATCGAGCGGCCTGATCATCGGCTTCAACGTCCGTGCCAACCCGCAGGCTCGCGAGATGGCTCGACGCGAGGGGCTGGAGATCCGCTATTATTCGATCATCTACGACCTGATCGACGACATCAAAGCCCTGCTGACGGGCATGCTGGCGCCGGAGATCAAGGAAGAGTTCATCGGCTACGCGCAGATCCGCGAAGTGTTCAACATCACCAAGGTCGGCAAGGTCGCCGGCTGCATGGTCACCGACGGTGTGATCAAACGTGGCTGCAAGGTTCGCCTGCTGCGGGACGACGTCGTCGTCCACGAGGGCACGCTCAAGACCCTCAAGCGCTTCAAGGACGAGGTCCGCGACGTGCGCGAGGGTTACGAGTGCGGCATGGCCTTCGAGAACTACGACGATATCCGCCAGGGCGACCGCATCGAGTGCTTCGAGCTGAGGGAAATCGCCCGCACGCTCGAATCGGTGCGCCAGGAGTCGACGGCCGGCTGAGGCCGCCGCCGACCGCCGGGGAATTGGTGCCATGAAGGGACGGGACGCGGCTCCCTCGGAGCCAAGCCAGCGCCAGTTGCGCGTGGGCGAGGAGATCCGGCGCGCGCTGGCGCGGGTGCTTGAGCGCGAGACCCTGCACGATCCGGCCTTGTACCACGCGCCGGTGACGATTTCCGAGGTGACGATGACCCCGGATCTGCGCAACGCGACGGTCTGGATCATCCCGCTTGGCGGCGGCGATGCCTCTGACCTGCTGGCCGCGCTGACCCGCAACGCCGGCCGGCTTGGCGGTCAGCTGGCCCGCGACATCAAGTTGAAATTCGCCCCCCGGCTCCGGTTCGCGCGTGACACCGCGTTCGAGACCTCGAGCCGGATCGACGCCCTGCTTCGCGACCCGGCGGTTCGCCGCGATCTGGAGGCCGACACCGCCGCGGATGCCGATGGTCTCACCGCGCCGGACCCTGACACCGGCGGGGACGGCGGCACGCCGAAGACTGGCGAGCCGGGGGACCGGAATGGCGCGGCGTAGGCGCGGCCAGCCGGTGCACGGCTGGGTTATCCTCGACAAGCCCTGCGGCATCAGTTCGGCGCAGGCGGTGGCGACGGTGCGGCGGGTGTTCGACGCCGCCAAGGCCGGCCACGCCGGCACGCTTGACCCGCTGGCGACCGGCGTGCTGCCGGTGGCGCTCGGCGAGGCGACCAAGACCGTCCCATATGTCATGGACGCCACCAAGGACTACCAGTTCACCATCCACTGGGGCGAGGCCCGGTCGACCGACGATCGCGAAGGCACGGTGACCGCGACCTCGGAGACGCGTCCTGACGCCGAGGCGATCCGTTCGGCGATCCGTTCGTTCGTGGGCGAAATCCTGCAGATACCGCCGATCTACTCTGCGGTGAAGGTGGATGGCGAGCGGGCCTATGATTTGGCCCGCTCCGGCGAGGCGGTCGACCTCGAGCCGCGCCGGATCGAGATCCTCGCCTTCGACCTGGTGGAAACGATCGACGCCGATCACGCCCGCTTCCGCGTGTCGTCCGGCAAGGGCGCCTACATGCGCGCGCTGGCCCGCGATCTCGCCGAAAGCCTCGGCACCGTCGGGCATATCATGGATCTGCGGCGGCTGCGGGTCGGGCCGTTCGCGCAAGAGCAGGCGATTTCGCTGGATTCGCTGGCGGGGCTGATGCATAACCCCGCGGCTTTAGAGCACCTCAGGCCTGTCGAGACCGCGCTGGACGGCATCCCGGCGCTGGCCTTGAGCGGCCCCGAGGCGATGACGCTCCGCAACGGCCAGGGCGTACCCGTTTTCCGGGCTTCGGATCGGGAACGTTTCGGCCATCTTCGTGACGGTGACACGGTCTACGCCATGGAAGGCGGAACCCCTGTCGCGATCGCGCGGATCGACGGTGGAGCCATTCGTCCGGTGCGGGTGCTCAACCTCTGAACGAAGGAGAGAGGACGATGTCGATTACGGTTGAGCGTAAGGCCGAGCTCGTGAAGGAGTTCGGCGCAAAGGAAGGCGACACTGGTTCGCCGTCGGTCCAGATCGCGATCCTGTCCGAGCGGATCTCCAACCTGACCGAGCACATGAAGGCGCACAAGCAGGACTTCCACTCGCGTCGCGGCCTGCTGATGATGGTCGGCCAGCGCCGCCGGCTTCTGGATTACCTGCGCGGCAAGAACGAGCAGGGCTACAGCGCGCTGATCGCCCGTCTCGGCATCCGTCGCTGATCGGTCCCCGGGCCCGCGGCGCCCCATAGGCGCCGCGGACTCCATGGGGTCGGCCGGGCCGTGACCATTGACCGCGAAGGCGTTCCGTGGCATGGAACCGCCGCGCAAGAGAGAGACGAACCGAGGGACTACCGCAGCGACGCCATGACGAAGCAGGGCGTCCATTCCCCCTCCATCGAGGAGACGCAGGATCGCCCGTCGGCTAGCGCTGCCGACGGGTTGTCGTGCTTGTACCGCCGCGTGTCGTGAGCGGGCCGATCGGACGGGGTTGCGTTTGGACCACGAGGTTCCAAGCGAAGGAACGAGAAATGTTCGAAGTTTTCCGCAAAGAAGTTGAATGGGGTGGGCGTAAACTTACGCTCGAAACCGGTAAGATGGCGCGCCAGGCCGATGGCGCCGTGGTCGCGCGATATGGCGACACTGTAGTCCTCTGCACGGTGGTGGCCGCAAAGACCCCGAGGGTGGGGATCGACTTCTTCCCGCTGTCGGTGCACTACCAGGAGAAGACCTTCGCCGCGGGTAAGATTCCGGGCGGGTTCTTCAAGCGCGAGGGCCGTCCGACCGAGAAGGAGGTTCTGACGTCGCGCCTGATCGATCGTCCGATCCGTCCGCTGTTCGTGAAGGGCTTCAAGAACGAGACCCAGGTCATCTGCACCGTGCTGGCGCACGACCTGGAGAACGACCCCGACATCATCGCGATGGTCGGAACCTCGGCGGCGCTGTGCATCTCCGGCGTGCCGTTCCTCGGTCCGATCGGCGGCTGCCGCGTCGGCTACAAGAACGGCGCCTACGTGCTGAACCCGCTGATGGACGAGGTCGGCGACTCCGAACTCGACCTGATCGTCGCCGGCACCCAGGAAGGCGTCCTGATGGTCGAGTCGATGGCGTCGGAGCTGTCCGAGGAGGTCATGCTCGGCGCGGTGACGTTCGGCCACGAGTCGTTCCAGCCGGTGATTCAGGCGATCATCGAACTGGCCGAGGCCTGCGCCAAGGATCCGATGGACCTGCCGGCCCCGTCGCTCGACACCCAGCCGCTGCACGACCGCCTCGCGGCGGCCTGCAAGGCCGATCTCGAGGCCGCCTACGACGAGCGCAACAAGTCCGAGCGCTACAACAAGATCTCCGCCGCCAAGGCGAAGGCGATCGCGACCCTTCAGGACACCGCCGAGATCGAGGCCGCAAAGGGCCTGCTGAAGGACATCGAGAGCGACATCGTCCGCGGCCGGATCCTCGACACCGGTCAGCGCATCGACGGCCGCGACACCAAGACCGTGCGGCCGATCGTGGCCGAGGTCGGGGTGCTGCCGCGGACCCACGGGTCGGCGCTGTTCACCCGCGGCGAGACCCAGGCGATGGTGGTCACCACCCTCGGCACCGGGCAGGACGAGCAGATCATCGACGCGCTCGAGGGCGAGTACCGCGAGCACTTCATGCTGCACTACAACTTCCCGCCCTACTCGGTCGGCGAAGCTGGCCGCATGGGGTCGCCGGGCCGGCGTGAGATCGGCCACGGCAAGCTGGCGTGGCGGGCCACCAAGCCGCTGCTGCCGGCCAAGGAGGCGTTCCCCTACACCATCCGGGTGGTCTCCGAGATCACCGAGTCGAACGGCTCGTCCTCGATGGCCACGGTCTGCGGCACCTCGCTGTCGATGATGGACGCGGGCGTTCCGCTGATCCGTCCGATCGCCGGCATCGCCATGGGCCTGATCAAGGAGGGCGACAAGTTCGCGGTGCTCTCGGACATCCTCGGCGACGAGGATCATCTCGGCGACATGGACTTCAAGGTTGCGGGCACCGAGAACGGCGTCACCGCGCTGCAGATGGACATCAAGATCACCTCGATCACCCGCGAGATCATGGAGGTGGCGCTTGGCCAGGCGCGCGAGGGCCGGCTGCACATCCTCGGCGAGATGGCCAAGGCGTTGAACAACGCCCGCGAGGGCGTCTCGGCGACCGCGCCGAAGATGATGATGATGAAGATCCCGACCGACAAGATCCGCGAGGTCATCGGTTCGGGCGGCAAGGTGATCCGCGAGATCTGCGAGACCACCGGCGCCAAGATCGACATTGAGGATGACGGCTCGGTCAAGATCGCCGCGGTCGAGCAGAGCGCGCTCGACGCCGCCTTCAACTGGGTCCGCTCGATCGTGGCGGAGCCCGAGGTCGGCGAGATCTACGACGGCAAGGTCGTGAAGGTGCTCGAGTTCGGCGCCTTCGTGAACTTCCTCGGCCCGAAGGACGGTCTGGTGCACATCAGCCAGCTGACCTCCGAGCGGCGGCCTGAGAGCGTCAGCGAGATCGTCAAGGAAGGCGACGCCGTGAAGGTCAAGGTCATCGGCTTCGACGACCGCGGCAAGGTGAAGCTGTCCATGAAGGTCGTCGACCAGAAGACCGGCGAGGACCTCGAGAAGAAGGCGGCCGAGTGACCGCGGAGCGGCGTTCGGGGCCGGACCGGGAGGCGTCGTGATGGCGTCGCCCGGGTCAGGACGTTTCGTCGCTCCCCGGCTGATCGGCCATCGCGGTGCCGCCGCGTTGGCACCCGAGAACACGTTGGCCTCGATCCGGGCCGCCGCCGAGAGCGGCGTGTCCTGGATCGAGGTCGATGCCAAGCTCGCCCGCGACCGCGTCCCGGTGCTGATGCACGACGCCACCCTGGAACGCACCACCACCGCCCAGGGGCCGGTGGCGGACCTGACCGCCGCCGAACTCGGCCGGCTCGACGCCGGCACGCGGTTCGATCCGCGCTTCGCCGGCGAGCCGGTGCCGACCCTGGCGCAGTGCCTGGAGGAATGTCGGACTCTCGGCCTCGGGCTCGACCTCGAGATCAAGCCCGACAAGGGCAGCGAGGCAGCCACCGCCGCCGCCGTGCTGGCGGTGCTGGACAACGCCGGCTGGACCGCCGCCGACCCGATCCTGATCACCAGCTTCGCCATCCAGTCGTTGCGGGTGGTCCGCGACTACGCCCCGACCTTCCAGCGCGGCCTGCTGATCTGGAAGTTCCCCGAGGGCTGGCAGGATGCCGCCCGCGACCTCGGCGCGGTCACGGTGATCTCCGACCAGCAATCCCTGCGGACCGAGAGTGACGTCGCCCGGATCGCCGATGGCGGCTGGGTCCCCATGACCTACACGGTCAACGAGCGCGCCCGCGCCGCCGAGTTGTACGCCTGGGGCATCGACGGCATCGTCACCGACGACCCGCCGACCCTGCGCGGCCTGTAGACGCCGGTCGGCCGGGCCGAGCGCCGGTTGTCGGACCCCCAGGTCACCACCATCACCACATCGAGGACCGGGCCCGCTCCGGCCATTCCCGGTCGTAGTCGGCGCCGCCGACCCGATCCCCGCTCAGCGCCGCCAGGATCTGGCCGGGGGTCGGCAGGCTGTTCGGCTCAACATGCCGCGCCGGATCCCATAGGCCGGCGCGGATGATCGCCCGCGCGCACTGGAAGTACACGGTCTCGACCGCGACCACGACCACTGAGCGCGGCGGCTTGCCGTCCATGGCGAACGAGGCGAGCAGCGCCGGGTCGGTGTCGAGATGGGCCCTTCCGTTGACCCGCAGCGTGGTGCCGGAGCCGGGGATCAGGAACAGCAGCCCGACCCGCGGGTCGCGCACGATGTTGCGCAGGGAGTCGACCCGGTTGTTGCCGCGCCGGTCCGGCATCATCAGCGTGCGGTCGTCGTGGATCCGCACGAACCCGGCGCTGTCGCCGTGCGGCGAGCAATCGAGGCCTTCGGGCCCCGCGGTCGCCAGCGCCACGAACGGCGAGGCCGCGATCAGGACCCGGTAGTGCGAGGTGATCCGGTCCGCCACCTTGGCGGTCGAGGCCTCGCCGGGGACGCCGTACAGCGCCTCGAGCTCTTCGACAGTGGTGATGACAGACATGGATCGCTACCCGCGCGGCTGACGGCTCGCCACGGTAACGCTCAGCCCGACGGTGGCAAGGGCCGAAGCGGCCGACCGGGGATGCCTTTGGCGCCCTGGCACTCCCGCGGTAGCATCGGGCATGCCGCCCTGCTCCCTGATCGTGCCGTCCCTGGAAACCCTTGGTTCCTACCTCGTCGCGCTGCGGCGCGGCTGGTCGCCCGACAACACCCGATCGGTCCCGGCCGAGGAGGAGATCGCGCGGGCCGAGAGCGACCCCGCGGCGTTCGTCGCCGCCCTCGACGATCCCGACGGACGTGCCGGCCCGATCATCCTGCCCGACGGCACGCGGGTGCCGAGGTTGCCCGGCTTCCGGCGCTGGCTCTGGGACGGCGAGGTCGCCGGATCGATCGGGTTCCGATGGCAGCCGGGCGCCGCGGCGCTGCCGCCGCACGTCCTCGGCCACATCGGTTACGCTGTGGTGCCGTGGCGGCGTCGGCGTGGCTACGCCACGGCGGCACTGTCCCTGCTGCTGAAGGAGGTCAGACCGTATGGCTTGGCGCATGTCGAGGTGACGGCCGACCCCGACAACCTGCCCTCGCAACGGGTGATCACCGCCAACGGCGGCTATCTGGTCGAGCGCTTCGAAAAGGCTGCCGCCTATGGCGGCGGCCAGTCGTTGCGCTTTCGGATCGACCTATGACGCCTGCTCGGGCGGCGGTGTGACTCCGGCCTGCGGGCGCGGGATGGCGACCGAATGGAAGCCGCCGTCGACGTGCATGATCTCGCCGGTGACCCCGGATGACAGGTCAGACAGCAGATAGAGGCCGGCGTGGCCGACTTCCTCGAGGCTGGCGTTGCGCCTCAGCGGCGCGGCGTTCTCGGCGAAGCGGAAGGTGTAGCGGGCGTCGGCGATCGCCGAGCCGGCCAGCGTGCGCATCGGCCCGGCCGAGATCGCGTTCACCCGGATGCCGTCCGGCCCGAGATCGGCGGCGAGGTAGCGCACGCTGGCCTCCAGCGCCGCCTTGGCCACGCCCATGACGTTGTAGTTCGGGGTCGATCGCTGGGCGCCGAGATAGGTCAGGGTTATCAGGCTGCCGCCGGAGGGCATCATCGGCGCCAGGCGCTGGGCGAGGGCGGTGAACGAGTAGCAGGAGATGTCGAGGGTGTGCCGGAAGTTGCTCCGGCTGGTGTCGCAGTAGCGGCCCTTGAGCTCGTTCTTGTCCGAGTAGGCGACGGCGTGGACCGCGAAGTCGATGCGGTCCCAGCGCGCTGCCACCGCGGCCACCGCGGCGTCGAGGCTGGCGGTGTCGCCGACGTCGCAGGCCATCACCATGTCGGAGCCGACGGACTGCGCCAGCGGTTCCACGCGCCGCCGGATCGCCTCGTTCTGGTAGGTGAACGCGAGTTCGGCGCCGTGGCCCGCTACCGCCGAGGCGATGCCCCAGGCGATGGACTTCTCGTTGGCCACGCCCAGGATCAGGCCGCGCTTGCCGGCCATGATCGGGCGGGGGTGGGCGGTCTCGCTCATGATCGTCCTTCGTCGGTCGTCCGGGGCCGCCACAGCGCGGGCCCGAAGGGGATCGGCCCGCGCCGCGGCGGCTGTCGGGTCAGGCGTCGAACCGGCGCAGGGCCAGGACCGCGTTGGTGCCGCCGAAGCCGAAGCTGTTCGAGATTGCGAGGTTGATCGGCTGTTCGAGGGCGCTGCCGCGGACGATCGGCAGGTCGCCGGCCGCGGGCTCCAGGTCGTCGATGTTGGCGGACGCCGCGATGAAGCCGTCGCGCATCATCAGCAGGGTGTAGATCGCCTCCTGCACCCCGGTCGCGCCGAGCGAATGCCCGGTCAACGACTTGGTCGAGCTGATCGCCGGCATCCGGTTGCGTGACCCGAACACCTCCCGGATCGCCTCGAGTTCCTTCAGATCGCCGACCGGCGTGCTGGTGCCGTGGGTGTTGATGTAGTCGACCGGCTCCTCGATGCCCTCGAGGGCCATCCGCATGCAGCGAACCGCGCCCTCGCCCGACGGCTGCACCATGTCGACCCCGTCCGAGGTGGCGCCGTAGCCGACCAACTCGCCGTAGATCTTGGCGCCGCGCGCCCGGGCGTGCTCCAGGGCCTCCATCACCACCACGCCACCGCCGCCGGCGATCACGAAGCCGTCGCGGTTGGCGTCGTAGGGGCGCGACGCGCGCTCCGGCGTGGCGTTGTACTTCGACGACAGGGCGCCCATGGCGTCGAACAGCACCGACATGGTCCAGTGCAGCTCCTCGCCGCCGCCGGCGAACACCATGTCCTGCTTGCCGAGCTGGATCAGTTCGGCGGCGTTGCCGATGCAGTGGGCGCTGGTCGAGCAGGCCGAGCTGATCGAATAGTTGTGGCCCTTGATGCCGAAGAACGTCGACAGGCACGCCGAGTTGGTCGACGACATGGTGCGGGGCACCATGTAGGGGCCGACCCGCTTGGGGCCCTTCTCACGGGCGGTGTCGAACGCCGTCATCATGTTCGAGGTCGATGGTCCGCCAGAGCCCATGATCAACCCGGTGCGCGGGTTGCTGATCTCGGCCGTCTCCAGGCCGGCGTCGGCGATCGCCTCCTGCATGGCCAGATAGTTGTACGCCGCGCCGTCGCCCATGAAGCGCAGCAGCTTGCGGTCGATGCGCTCCGCCAGGTCGATCTGGACGGCGCCGTGGACGTGACTGCGGAATCCCATCTCCTGGTATTCCGGGGCGAACACGATCCCGGATCGCCCGCCCTTGAGAGAGGCCGCCACCGCCTCCTTGTCGTTGCCGATGCTGGAGACGATCCCGATTCCGGTGACGACGACGCGACGCAATCCCACCTCCGTCATGCCATGGCCATCGCCGGATTGGCGAACAGGCCGACACGGATGTCCTTGGCCTCGAAGACCTTCTGGCCGTCGCACTCGACCCAGCCGTCGGCGATGCCGAGGTACAGCTTGCGGCTGATGATGCGCTTCAGGTCCAGATGAAACTTCAGCAACTTGGCGGTTGGCAGGACCTGCCCCATGAACTTGACCTCGCCGACCGACAGCGCCCGCCCGGACCCCGGACCGCCGAGCCAGCCGAGCGTGAAGCCGAGCAACTGCCACAGCGCGTCCATGCCGAGGCAGCCCGGCATGACGGGGTCGTCCTCGAAGTGGCACTGGAAGAACCAAAGGTCCGGCTTGATGTCGAACTCAGCCTCGACCTCGCCCTTGCCGTTCGCGCCACCCTCGTCCGAGATGTGGGTGATTCGGTCGAACATCAGCATCGGCGGCAGCGGCAGCCGGGCGTTGCCGGGACCGAACAGCCGGCCGTGCGCACAGTCGAGCAGTTCTGCATAGGAGAAGCTGTTGCGCTTCCGAACGGTCAAGTCGGGTTTCCCCCTTCATGCTCGGCGGTCCCCGCCACTTCCGGGGGCGTGTCGCCTGTCGTACCGATACAGCGTTCCATGCCCCGCCACTCGACGCGGCCGATCGCGGGAACGAGGTAGCCGACCGGGCTGCGGACTTCAAGGCCCAAGCAAACCATATGCGGCGGCGACTTGCAAAGACCCGCGCGTTGCCAGACCGCCCGCTTCATGTTAGCGATCATGAGGTTGCCGCTTCGCGGGCACCAGACCAACGAGACCGCCATGACCGCACGCCCGTACGCCGCCGTCCTGGACCGACTTCGCAAGGCCGGCCTGCGACCCACCCGCCAGCGGCTGACGCTTGCCCGCCTGCTGTTCGAGGGCGTAGACCGGCATGTCACCGCCGAACAGTTGCACGGCGAGGCCGAGGCCGCCGGGTTTCCGGTGTCGCTGGCGACTGTCTATAACACTCTTCACCAGTTCACCGACGGCGGCCTGCTGCGCGAGGTGGTGGTCGAGGCCGGGCGGTCGTATTTCGACACCAACACCGGCGGCCATCACCACTTCTTCGACGCCGGAACCGGCGCGCTGACCGACATCCCCGGCGACGACATCGTCATCGGCGACCTGCCGGCCCCGCCGGCGGGGGCCGAGATCGAGCGCGTCGACCTGGTGATCCGGATCCGCAGCCGGGCCTAGTTCCGGGCGCCGCCAGCCGGGACAATTTTAGAATCGTTCAAAGCTGGTTGACCGACCCCGCCCGCGGTTCCTATAAATCGCTTAGGCCCGTCGTCGCACGCCCATGGCTCGACGATCCGAGGGCCGGACCGATTTCTGAAACGCCGAGTGGAGAGAACCATGACCCAGCTCAAGGGCTCGAAGACCGAAGACAACCTGAAGGCCGCGTTCTCCGGGGAGTCGCAGGCCAACCGCCGGTACCTGTATTTCGCCCAGAAGGCCGACGTCGAGGGCTACAACGACGTCGCCGCGGTGTTCCGCTCGACCGCCGAGGGCGAGACCGGTCACGCCCACGGCCACCTGGAGTTCCTGGAGTCGGTTGGCGACCCGGCCACCGGCCTGCCGATCGGCGAGACCTCGGCCAACCTGAAGGCGGCGATCGCCGGCGAGACCCACGAGTACACCGACATGTACCCGGGCATGGCTCGCACCGCCCGCGACGAGGGCTTCGACGAGATCGCCGACTGGTTCGAGACCCTGGCGAAGGCCGAGAAGAGCCACGCCGGCCGCTTCCAGAAGGCCCTGGGCGCGCTCGACGCCTGATCGCGACCGCGCGCAGCCATCCCGCCGGCCGGCGATCGCGCCGACCGGTGGGGCGGCTCGCCTCCATTCCTGATCGACCCCGGGTCCGGCGCGCCGGACCGATGCGAAGTGTGGCGAGGACGACCCGATGGCCGAAGGCAGCCTGGAAGCCCCGATCCGTCACCCGGTCCGCTGGCAGGATCCGGATTTCTACGACGAGGCCAAGCTCGACGAGGAGATGCGGCGGGTCTTCGACATCTGTCACGGTTGCCGGCGCTGCTTCAACCTGTGCGACAGCTTCCCGCGGCTGTTCGATTTGGTCGACGGCTCGGAGAGCGAGGAACTTGACACCGTGGCCAGCGCCGACTTCAAGCCGGTCGTCGACGCCTGCACGCTCTGCGACATGTGCTTCCTGACCAAGTGCCCGTACGTGCCGCCGCACGAGTTCAACCTCGACTTTCCGCACCTGATGCTGCGTTACCGGGCGGTGGAGTTGAAGAAGGGCTCGGTCACCTGGGGCGAGCGCCAGCTCACCGAGACCGACCGCAACGGCGCCCTGGCGCGCCCGGTCGCCGGGCTGTGCAACTGGGCGGCCGACAACAAGAACCGCCTGACCCGCCCGCTGATCGAGAAGGCGCTCGGCGTCCACCGCGACGCCGCGCTGCCGCAGTACCACTCCCGGACACTGGCGGCGCGCGCCCGGAGCGAGGTTCCGGCGGTCAACGGCGCCGCCCCGGCGTTCGGCCGCAAGGCGCTGATCTACGCCACCTGCTTCTCCAACTACAACGATCCCGACATCGGCACCGCCGCCCGCAAGGTGCTGGCCCACAACGGGGTCGAGACCGAGATCGTGTACCCGGCGTGCTGCGGCATGCCGCAGCTCGAGCATGGCGACGTCGCCCGGGTCGCCGAGACCGCTCGCAAGGTCGCCGCCGAGTTGCGCGCCCGGGTCGACGATGGCTGGACGGTGATCGGCCTGGTGCCGTCCTGCGTGCTGATGCTGAAGTTCGAGTGGGCGCTGCTGGTCCCCGACGACGACAACGTGAAGGCGCTGGCCGCCGCCACCCGCGACATCGACGAGTACATCGTCGACATCGCCCGCAAGGAAGGGCTGGCCGAGGGCCTCAAGCCGCTCGATGGCGGGGTGACGCTGCACATCGCCTGCCACGCCCGCGCCCAGAACATCGGCCAGAAATCGACCGAGCTGCTGAAGCTGATTCCCGAAGCCGATCTGAAGGTGATCGAGCGCTGCTCCGGCCACGGCGGCTCCTGGGGGGTGATGAAGGAGAATTTCGAGGTGGCGATGAAGGTCGGCAAGCCGGTGGCGCGCCAGGCCCGCCAGGCCGGCAAGACCTATCTGGCATCCGGCTGCCCGCTGGCCGCCGACCACATCCTGCAGGGCATGGAGCGGGTCGAGGGCGAGGCGGCGCTGCCGACCGAGACGCACCACCCGATCGAGCTGTTTGCGCGGGCCTACGGCTTCTGAGGCCGCCCGCCGGCACCCGTCACGCACCCGGCCGCAACGGCCGGGAAGGAGAGCAGAGGAATGACCGTCATGGCGAAGGAGATCACCCGCGCCGACATCCTGGAGATGGCCGAGTACGGCAAGATCCGGGCCGACAAGCGGCGCGCCCTGGTGGCGGTGAAGCGGAACCGGCGGGTGCCGCTCGGCCCGCACGCCACCTTCTATTTCGAAAGCTACGAGACGATGTGGCAGCAGGTCCACGAGATGCTGTTCATCGAGCGCGGCGGCGAGGAGCAGATCCCGGACGAGCTCGACGCCTACAACCCGCTGATCCCGAAGGGTCGCGAACTGGTCGCCACGCTGATGTTCGAGATCGACAACCCGGTGCTGCGCAAGACCGTGCTCGGCGGGCTCGGCGGGGTCGAGGACACGGTGTTCATGCGGCTCGACGGCCAGGAGATCAAGGCGCGCGCCGAGGCCGACGTCGACCGCACCAGCGCCGAGGGCAAGGCGTCGTCGGTGCAGTTCCTGCACTTCGACTTCAACAACGCCCAGGCGGCCGGCTTCGTCCGCCCGGGTGCCGAGGTGACGCTCGGCGTCCGGCACCCGGCCTACGCGCACATGACGGTTCTGACCGACGCGGTCCGGGCCGAACTGGCGAAGGATTTCGACTAGTCCTAAGGATTTCGGCTAGTCCTTCAGGGCCTCTTCGGCGTGCACGCCCCAGATGTGGGCGCGCTGGATCCAGCCGTCGAGGCCGGCCACGTCGATCTCGCACCACTCGCGCCCGCAGCCCTCCAGCCAGCCGACGACGCCCGGTTCCAGCCGGGCGACCGGCGGGGCGGCCGGTTCCGGCCGCCGGCGTAGCAGGCGTTCGCCGCCGATCACCACGACCGTGCGGCGGCCGGACAGCATCTGCTGGTGGACCCAGCCCTCGACGCCGTCGGAATCGCGGATCTTTCGCCAGGTGTCGAACTCGGCGATCACCTCGACCGGCAGGTTCGGGCGCTGGTAGACCCATTCGATCGGGTAGCGCGCCCCCGGGCCGGCCCGGACGTTGACCTCCTTGGCCCGCAACGTCACGTAGCGCGGGATCGGCAGGCCGGTCTCGGTCCCCACGGTGGCGGCCGGAGCCGGCCCGGCCGTCGCCCACAGGACGAGGAGGGCGAGAATGGCAGCGCGTCGCATCGATCCGTCATCACCCCTGTCGCAGAGGCCCTTATACCGCTATCGATAGCGGCCGTTAAGCGTCATACCTACAATATGCGCCGGCCAGAACGGGAGCGTGACAGCCGGGCGCCGCCCTGCTAACCGATTCAGGGACCGACGACGGCCGTCGTCGCCCCCGAGAGATCGACCGAAGTCCCGGGGCCGGGAGGATTCGATGCCGCAAGCCAAGCCGCTGGTCGTGGTCACGCGCAAGCTGCCGGACCCCGTCGAGACCCGGATGATGGAGTTGTTCCAGACCCGGCTGAACCTGTCCGACCAGCCTATGGGCCGGGACGCGCTGGCGGCGGCGATGCGCGAGACCGACGTCCTGGTGCCGACGGTTACCGACCGGATCGACGCCGCCCTCATCGACCAGGCCGGTGAGCGGCTGCGGCTGATCGCCTCGTTCGGCACCGGCGTCGACCACATCGACTTGCGGGCGGCCAAGGCACGGCACATCACCGTCACCAACACCCCCGGCGTCCTGACCGAGGACACCGCCGACATGACCATGGCGCTGATCCTGGCGGTGCCGCGCCGGATCGTCGAAGGCAACGCCCTGATCCAGACCGGCACCTGGACCGGCTGGTCGCCGACCGGGATGCTCGGCCACCGCATCCACGGCAAGCGCCTCGGCATCGTCGGGATGGGGAGGATCGGCTCGGCGGTGGCGAGGCGCGCCCGCGGCTTCGGCCTGTCCGTGCACTACCACAACCGCCGCCCGGCCTATCCGGCGCTCGAGGCCGAGCTCGAGGCGACCTACTGGGACAACCTCGACCAGATGATCGGCCGCATGGACATCCTGTCGATCAACTGCCCGCACACCCCGGCGACCTACCACCTGATCAACCGTCGCCGGCTCGGCCTGATGCAGCCGCACGCCTACATCGTCAACACCGCGCGTGGCGAGGTGATCGACGAGGCGGCCCTGATCGAGGTGCTGCGCGAGAAGCGGATCGCCGGCGCCGGCCTCGACGTCTACGAGCACGAGCCGCAGGTCAACCCGGAACTGCTGGCGCTCGACAACGCCGTGCTGCTGCCGCACATGGGGTCGGCCACGATCGAAGGCCGCCGTGACATGGGCGAGCGCGTCATCGTCAACATCCGATCCTTCGCCGACGGCCACAACCCGCCCGACCGCGTCGTCGAAACCATGTTCTGAACCGCCGGTCAGGCCCTGCCGATGCTCCGCTGCCCCGAGGACTTGCTGCCCGCCGACGCGCCGGAGGATCTGAGGCGGTTCGTCGGGTACTGGATCGCCAAAGCGGCGGGCCGCACGATGCCGGCTTTCGCCGACATCGACGCGATCGATATCCCGTGGGCGCTGTCGCGGATCTACGTCGTCCGGGCGCTCGACGGCGGCGCCGACTTCGTCTACCGGCTGGCCGGCGAGGCCATCAACCTGCGCTACGCCGGTTCGCTCGCCGGGCGCCGGATCAGCGACCTGCTGGCCCCGGATTCGGCCCGGGTGGTGGTCGAACGCTGGCGCCAGGTGATCGAGACCACATCGGCCTACTACGTCGACAGCGAGCACCCGACCAGCATCGGCTCGCGGCTGCGCGGCCGCCGCGTGGTTCTCCCGCTCGGCCCCGACGGCGGGCCGCCCGACCACGTCGTCGGCATGACCGTGTTCGAAGCCCTCAACACCGGCGGCACCGGTGCGATCAGCGGCATGGAAGTGCAGGACATGCGCTGGGTTGAATTGGCCGGCGGGCCTGGAGTTCCAGCGCCCGTCGCTCCGTAGGTTCCGGCTCCGTTCCGCCTTCGGCGGCCCGGTCCGGAATGACGAAATTGGGGTGAGCGGGCGAGCCGCAGTGGCCGCCTCAATACTGGGGCGAGTGGGCGAGCCGCAGCGGCCGGCCTCAATATTGGGCTGAGCGGACGAGCCGCAGCGGCCGGCCTTAATATTGGGGTGAGCGGGCGAGCCGCAGTGGCCGCCTCAATACTGGGGCGAGTGGGCGAGCCGCAGCGGCCGCCCCCAACTTTTGTCGTCATTCCAGACCGGGCCGCCGAAGGCGGAACGGAGCCGGAACCCACGAACCGACGGGCGGATCAGCGGCTGTGTTCCATGGCGCTGTAGGGCCCTACCCGTCGATCCCCATCAGCGAGCGCGCGAACGCCTCGGGCTCGAACGGGCGCAGGTCGTCGACGCCCTCGCCGACGCCGACGGCGTGCACCGGCAGGCCCTGGCTCTGGGCCAGCGCCACGACGATGCCGCCGCGCGCCGAGCCGTCGAGCTTGGTGACGATCAGGCCGGTGACGTTCACCATCTCGCGGAACGCCTTGACCTGCTGGTGGGCGTTCTGGCCGACGGTGCCGTCGAGCACCAGCACGGTGGCGTGCGGCGCCTCGGGGTCCTGCTTCTTCAGCACCCGGATTACCTTGGCCAACTCCTCCATCAGCGCCGCCTTGTTCTGCAGCCGGCCGGCGGTGTCGATCAGCAGCACGTCGGCGCCGCGCGCCCGCGCCTCGACCAGCGCGTCGTAGGCCAGCGCCGCCGCTTCCGAGCCGTGCGGCCGCTCGATTACCGGGCAGCCGGTGCGCTCGCCCCAGATCCGCAGCTGCTCGATGGCGGCGGCCCGGAAGGTGTCGCCGGCGGCCAGCACTACCGACTTGCCGGCGGCGGTCCACTGCCGGGCGAGCTTGCCGATGGTGGTGGTCTTGCCGGAGCCGTTGACCCCGACCATCAGCACCACGAACGGCTTGACGCCGAGGGCGCCGGGCTCCAGCGGCACCGCCACCGGCGCCAGGATGGCGGCGATATCGGCGGCGAAGGCGGCGCGCACCTCGTCGCCGGTGACCTCCTTGTCGAACTTCTCGCGCGCCAAATTGGCGGTCAGGCGGGCGGCGGTCTCGACGCCGAGGTCGGCGGTGATCAGCAGGTCCTCGAGCTCCTCCAGCGTCGCGGCGTCGAGCCGGCGCTTGACGAACAGCCCGGAGATGCCGTCGACCAGCCGGCGCGACGACTTGGCGAGGCCGTCGCGCAGCCGCACGAACCAGCCCTTGCGCTCGGGAGGCGGCGTCTCGGCGCTCATGCGGCAACCCTCATGCGGCGGCGCGCATCCGGGGCCGGCCGACCAGGCGCCCGGCCTCGACCGCGATCAGGGTGACCGCGACCACGCTGCCGGGAGCGGCGGTGGCGCCGGCCTCCAGCGCCACCGGGGCGAAGCTCTCGCCGCGGCCGCCGCCGTCGGCCTCGATCAGCACCCGGTCCTCGCCGCCGACGCGCCCGGCGATCCAGGCTTCCAGGTTGGCGGCGCCGATGGCCCGCAGCCGGGCGGCGCGGGCCTTGCGGACGTCGCCCGGTACTTGCGGCATGCGCGCGGCCGGCGTGCCGGGGCGCGGCGAGTACGGGAACACGTGCAGGTGCTGGACGCCGAGTTCGGCCAGCAGCGCGGCGGTGTTCTCGAACATCGCGTCGCTCTCGGTCGGAAACCCGGCGATCACGTCGGCGCCGAACGCCACGTCCGGGCGCAGCGCACGCACCCGCTCGACCAGACGCTGGACGTCGGCGCGCAGATGCCGGCGCTTCATGCGCTTCAGCACCATGTCGTCGCCGGCCTGCAGCGACAGGTGCAGGTGCGGCATCAGCCGCGGCTCGTCGGCGATCAGCCGGAACAAGTCGTCGTCGATCTCGACCGGGTCGACCGAGGACAGCCGCAGTCGCTCCAGCTCCGGCACCAGCGCCAGCAGGCGGCGCATCATCTGCCCGAGGGACGGCCGGCCCGGCAGGTCGCCACCGAACGAGGTGACGTCGACGCCGGTCAGCACCACCTCGCGGTAGCCGCCGGCCACCAGCGCCCGGACCTGCTCGACGATCGCCCCGATCGGGACCGAGCGGCTGTTGCCGCGGCCGAACGGGATGATGCAGAAGGTGCAGCGGTGGTCGCAGCCCTGCTGGACCTGCACGAAGGCCCGGGCCCGGCCGTCGAACTCGGAAACCAGGTGGGCGGCGGTCTCGCGCACCGCCATGATGTCGGTGACGTGGATCGCCGTCGGCTCGCCGGCCCCGGGCCGGGCGGCGCTCCAGGTGTCGGCCCGCATCTTCTCCTCGTTGCCGACCACCCGCGACACGCCCTCGATCGCCGCGAAACGCTCGGGGTCGATCTGCGCGGCGCAGCCGGTGACGACGATCTCGGCGCCGGGATTCTCGCGCGCCAGCCGGCGGATCGCCTGGCGGGCCTGGCGCTCGGCCTCGGCGGTGACGGCGCAGGTGTTGACGACGATGGTGCCGGCCTTGCCGGCGGCCTCCAGATGGCCGCGGATCACCTCGGACTCGTAGGCGTTCAGCCGACAGCCGAAGGTCTCGACCCGGTTGCCGCCGGGCGCCTGCTGGGGCGAGTCGTGGGTCATCGCCGCTAGATGCCCGCGGCGTGCGGCGAATGCAAGCCTCTCAGCCCCGGAGCGCGATCTCGGCGAGGCGCCTCGCGCTGCCGTCGGCGTCGAGGCGGAGCAGCTCGAGGGTCTCCAGCCGGGCGTGGATCTCCGGCTCCTGGCCGTTCAGGTCGTCGGCCAGCGCCCGCGCCAGCTTGGCCTCGGCGATGCGGGCCAGGGTGACGTGCGGGATGTACGGCAGGTCGAGGCGCAGCGCGTCGGCGAACGGCCCGGAGTACAGACGGTCGTGCAGCCGCACCAGACCCGAGAAGCCCTCGTCCGGCACCAGGTAGACGAAGGTGTCGCCGGACTCCGGGTCGAGCACCGCCAGCGTGCAGCGGAACGCCAGCGCGAACGGCGCGGTGTCGCCGGCGACCACCGCCAGATGGCCGGTCGCGGTGGTGGCGTCGGTCACGGCGGTCGGGAACGCCAGGGTGACGTGGGCGCCGATCCCAGGCGCCGGCAGCCGGGCGCCGTGGCGCCCGCGCAGCGCCGCGATCCAGGCGGCATCGGCCGGCTTCAGCCGCGGCCGCGCGATCACCGTCAGCGCCATCGCCGTGTCCCCGTCTCCGCGGCCAGGGTCATCCGGCCAGCAGGCCGGGGTCGAGGGTGCCGGCGAAGCTGGTCGCCACCGGGCCGGTCATCTCGACGTGGCCGTCCGGGCGCCACCAGATCTCCAGCGGCCCGCCGTCCAGCACCACGGTCGCCCGCCGGTCGGTCAGGCCGCGCCGGGCTGCCGCCACCAGCGCCGCGCAGGCGCCGGAGCCGCAGGCCTGGGTGATGCCGGCGCCGCGCTCCCAGACCCGCATGCGCAGGCGGTCGCGGGACAGCACGCTCACGAACTCGATGTTGGCGCGCTCCGGGAACATCGGGCTGCGCTCGATACCCGGCCCGACGCCCGCGAGGTCGATCGCCTCGGCGTCCGGCACGACGAACACGGCGTGCGGGTTGCCCATGTTGACGGCGGTGGCCGGTCCGAACGCCTCGGCCCCCGCTACCGTCACCGCCAGGGTGTCGGCCTCGGCGGCCAGCGGGATGGCGTCCCAGGTGAGGTTGGCCGGCCCCATGTCGACGGTGACGCGGCCGTCGCCGGCGTCGGCGCAGACCAGCCGGCCGGCGACGGTCTCGATGGCGACCTCGCGGTTTCCGGTCTCGCGCATCAGGATCGAGGCGACGCAGCGCGTCCCGTTGCCGCAGGCCTGGGCCTCCGAGCCGTCGGGGTTGTGGATCGCCATGTAGGCGGTGCCGCCGGCGCGCGGCGGCAGGATTGTCAGGAACTGGTCGTAGCCGACGCCGCGGCGGCGGTCACCGACGGCGCGGTACTGCTGCACCGTCAACCCGGTTGGATGAGCGCGCGCGTCGACCACGACGAAATCGTTGCCGAGGCCGTGCATCTTGGTGAAGGCCAAACCGCTCATGACGGCAGATATAGAGACGGTGTAGGCTCCCGCGCAACCACGCCGATTCAGCATCCGAAGCTGCGGCATCTTAGGGAGAGACAAACCGATGATCATCGGGCACGAGCGCCTGACCGACCTGGTCACGCGCATGATCCAGGGGGCCGGCAGCGACCAGGCCGAAGCCGAGGCCGTCGCGAACAATCTGGTCGAGGCCAATCTGATGGGCCACGACAGCCACGGCGTCGGCCTGGCGCCGCGCTACATGAAGCACGCTCGCGCCGGCTCCATGAACCTCGGCGTCAAGCCGACGGTGGTCAGCGACAACGGCGTCTACCTGCTGCTCGACGGCAACATGGGCTACGGCCAGACCATCTGCCGCGAGGCGACCGAGATGGCGATCGCCCGCGCCAAGGACAAGGGTGCCGCGATCGTCGGCCTGCGCCGCACCCACCACATGGGCCGGATCGGCGCCTGGGGCGAGATGTGCGCCCGCGCCGGCCTGATCTCGATTCACTACGTCAACACCACCGGTCACCGGCCCTACGTGGCGCCGTGGGGCGGCTTCGAGTCGCGGTACTCGACGAACCCCTACTGCACGGCCATTCCGGCCACCGACAAGACGCCGATGATCGTGCTCGACATGGCGACCTCGCGGGTCGCCCAGGGCAAGGTCCGGGTCGCCTACTACGCCGGCAAGAAAACCCCGGCCGACGCGCTGATCGGGCCGGACGGCGTGCCGACCGACGACCCCAAGGTGATCTTCGAGGAGCCCTACGGGGCGATGCTCAGCTTCGGCCAGCACAAGGGTTTTGGTCTCGCGATGATCTGCGAGATCCTGGCCGCCGGCATCACCGGGGGCGGCACCGCCCGCGAGGAGCTGATGGACCAGGACACGATCTGCAACAACATGCTGATGATCGTGATCGACCCCGCCGGCTTCGGCGCCGAGATCCCGTTCCGCGACGAGATCGACCAGCTGGTCGAGCACGTCTCGTCGTCGAAGACCGCCGTCGGCTTCGACAAGATCCGCTTCCCCGGCGACCCCGAGCGCGAGGCGACCGCCGACCGCAAGGCCAACGGCATCTGGATCGACGACAACACCTGGGGCGAGATGCGGCGGGCCGGCCTCGAGGTCGGCATGACCGAGGCTGATTTCACCGGCTGAGGGATCCACGCCCCGGGCTCGAACGTTGCTTCGCCGGCGGCCGACTCGTGTCGCCGGCGAGCGCTCGGGCGCTTAGCCTCGCGCGATGCCGACACGCGGCAGACGGGAGCCGACCATGAGCGACAACGCCGGAGGACGCGGAGTGGACGAAGCCGGTCGGCTGATGCGGTTCGAGGCGAACAAGAAGTCGGTGCTGGTCGCCTACCTGCTGTGGTTCTTCCTCGGCTGGCTCGGCATCCACCGGTTCTACCTCGGCTACGTCGTCAGCGGCCTGATCCTGCTGGCGTGCTGGGCCATCGGGACGCTGCTGTCGGTGATCTATGTCGGCTTCGTCATCCTGGCGATCCCGGCGATCTGGTGGGTGATCGACCTGTTCCTGATCCCGGGCATGGCGCGCGAGCGCAACAACCAGATCATCGTCGAGATCGAGCGCGGGGCGCGCTGAGTCGATAACCCGCATTCGGCCCGTCCGAAGCGCCGCGAGTCGGGGTTTCCTTGACCCTCCGGGGTGGCGTGCGTATAAGCCCCTTCTCGGCGAAGCGTGAGCAGCTGGGACCTTAACGGGTTACGTCCGTTCTCGAGGGTTCGAGCACGGGCGCGTTTTCGTTTGGAGCGCCGTTGTGTTCGAGGGACTGAGCGAACGACTGGGATCGGTCTTTGACCGGCTGCGCAAGCGCGGGGCGCTGAGCGAGGCCGACGTCACGACCGCCATGCGCGAGGTCCGCGTCGCCCTGCTCGAGGCCGACGTCGCGCTGCCGGTGGTCAAGCAGTTCGTCGACCGCGTTCGCGAGCGCGCGGTCGGGCGCGAGGTGCTGCGGTCGGTCACCCCCGGGCAGATGGTCGTCAAGATCGTCCACGACGAACTCGTGGACATGCTCGGCTCCGACAGCCAGTCGATCAGCCTGAACGCCCCGGCACCGGTGCCGATCCTGATGGTCGGCCTGCAGGGCGGCGGCAAGACCACGACCACCGCCAAGATCGCCAAGCGCCTGAAGGACCGTGACCGCAAGAAGGTGCTGATGGCGTCGCTCGACGTCACCAGGCCGGCGGCGCGCGAACAGCTTCGGATCCTCGGCGAGCAGGTCGGCGTCGCCACCCTGCCGATCGTGCAGGGCGAGACCCCGACCGCGATCGCCAAGCGCGCCATGACCGCCGCCCGCCTGCAGGGCTATGACGTGGTCCTGCTCGACACCGCCGGCCGCACCTCGATCGACGACGGGCTGATGTCCGAGGCCCGGGCGGTCCGCGACGCCGTCAACCCGCACGAGGTGCTGCTGGTCGCCGACGCGCTGACCGGCCAGGACGCGGTCACCACCGCCACCAACTTCCACGAGCGGGTCGGCATCACCGGCATCGTGCTGACCCGGGTCGACGGCGACAGCCGCGGCGGTGCGGCGCTGTCGATGCGCGGCGTCACCGGCATGCCGATCAAGATGCTCGGCGTCGGCGAGAAGGTCGACGACATCGAGGATTTCCATCCCGAGCGGCTGGCCGGCCGCATCCTCGGCATGGGCGACGTCGTCAGCCTGGTCGAGAAGGCGGCCGAGTCGATCGACGCCGAGGAGGCCGAGAAGACCGCCGAGCGCATGATGCGCGGCACCTTTACCCTCGACGACATGGCGGCGCAGCTGCGACAGGTGCGCAAGCTCGGCGGCCTCGGCGGGATCATGGGAATGCTGCCCGGGGTCGGCAAGCTCCAGAAGCAGATGGCCGGAGCCAACATCGACGACCGCGTGTTGAAGCACCAGGAGGCCGTCATCTCGTCGATGACCCGCGACGAGCGCCGCAACCCGAAGCTGATGAACGCCTCGCGTCGCCGCCGCGTGGCGGCCGGCTCTGGCACCCAGGTCCAGGACGTCAACAAGGTGCTCAAGCAGCACCAGGACATGTCCCGCATGATGAAGCAGGTCGGCAAGATGGGCGGCAAGGGCGCGCTCGCCGGGCTGTTCGGCGGTGGTGGTGGCCCGGCGATGCCGGCGCCGCCACAGGCCGGGCGCGGCGGCGCCCTCCCGCCGATGCCGGGGGCCGGTGGCTTCCCGGGCCTCGGCGGTCCGCGCCTGCCCGGGCTCGGCGGCCTGCCGCCCGGTTTCCCCGGCAAGCGAAAGTAGCCGCCCGGGACGTCATTAACGAACCAAAACGATCAACTCCAGACTGCGCGATCACGAAAGGACCACCCAATGTCTCTCCGCATCCGCCTGGCTCGCGGCGGCGCCAAGAAGCGCCCGTTCTACCGGATCGTCGTTGCCGAGGCGACCAGCCCGCGCGACGGCCGCTTCGTCGAGAAGGTCGGCACCTACAACCCGATGCTGCCGAAGGAGCACGCCGACCGCCTGATCCTGAAGGCCGAGCGCGTCCAGCATTGGCTCGGCGTCGGCGCCCAGCCGACCGACCGGCTGCACAAGCTGCTCGGACAGGCCGGCCTGATGGAGCCGTTCAAGTTCGGCGAGCAGCCGAAGAAGTCGGCGCCGGGCAAGAAGCGCACCGAGCGCGAGGCCGAGGCCGCCGAGAAGGCGCAGCGCGCCGCCGAAGCCGCCGCCAAGGCCGCCGAGGCGCCGGCCGAGGCCTGAACCCCGAAGGGTGACGGAGGCCGTCGGTGGCCGATCGCGTCTGCCTCGGGGCAGTGACCGGAGCCCACGGCATCCGGGGTCTCGTGAAGGTCAAACCCTTCACCGAGAACCCGGAGGACGTGGCGGCCTACGGTCCGGTCGAGGACGAGTCCGGCGCCCGGCGGTTCAAGCTGGCGGTCAGCGGCCAGCACAAGGAGACGGTGATCGTCCAGGTCGAGGGGGTCGACGATCGCGACTCCGCCGAGGCGCTGCGCGGCACCCGCTTCTACGTGCCGCGGTCGTCGTTGCCGGAACCCGAGGACGGAGCCTTCTACCACGCCGATCTGATCGGCCTGGCGGTGGTGACGGTGTCGGGCGAGGCGCTCGGCCGGGTGACGGCGATGCACGATTTCGGCGCCGGCGACCTGATCGAGTACGTGTCGGTCGACGGCGCCTCGCGCATGCTGCCGTTCAGCGAGGCGACGGTGCCGGAGGTCGACCTTGCCGGCGGCCGGCTGGTCGTCGACCCGCCGGAAGGGCTGACGGAATGACGGTGTCGGGGTGAGCGCGGATGACCGGAGCGGACGCGACTGGCCTGCCGTGGCGGGCGACGGTGCTGACGCTGTTCCCGGAAATGTTCCCGGGGCCGCTCGGGGTGTCGCTCGCCGGCAAGGCGCTGGCGGGCGGGCTTTGGGCGCTGAAAGCGCTGGACATCCGGGAGTTCGCGCGCGATAAGCACCGCTCCGTCGACGACACCCCGTTCGGTGGGGGAGCCGGCATGGTCATGCGGCCGGACATCGTCGACGCGGCACTCGCCTCGGTCGAGGATCAGCCCGGACCGCGGATCTACCTAAGCCCCCGCGGCCGGCGCTTCGATCAGGCGCGGGCCAAGGCGCTGGCGGCGGGGCCGGGGGCGGTCCTGCTGTGCGGGCGCTACGAAGGACTGGACGAGCGGGTGATCGTCGCCCGCGGCCTCGAGGAAGTCAGCCTCGGGGATTTCGTGCTCTCCGGTGGAGAGCCGGCGGCGATCGCCATGATGGACGCGGTGGTCCGCCTGCTGCCGGGGGTGCTCGGCGCGGCGGAAACGCTGGCGGAAGAGAGTTTCGAGGAGGGGCTGCTTGAGTATCCCCTCTTCACACAGCCTCGGATCTGGAACGGCATGACCGTCCCCGAGGTGCTGACCAGCGGTCACCACGCCAACGTGAAGGCATGGCGGCGCCGGGAGGCGGAACGGATCACGCGGGAGCGGCGCCCCGATCTCTGGGCCCGCCATCGCGCGCGTTTGGAACGGGCCGTCGCTGCGGCCGATGACGAGGATGCGGAGACCACGCCATGAACATCATCGAGCAGCTCGAGAATGAGCAGATCGCGGCCCTCTCGGCCGACAAGAACATCCCGGCCTTCGGCCCGGGCGACACGGTGCGGGTCGACGTGAAGGTCGTCGAGGGCACGCGCGAGCGCATCCAGGCGTTCGAGGGCGTGTGCATCGCGCGCAGCAACGACGGCGTGAACTCGTCGTTCACCGTGCGCAAGATCTCCTACGGCGAGGGCGTCGAGCGGGTGTTCCCGCTGTACTCGCCGCGGATCGCCGGTGTCGAGCTGATCCGCCGCGGCAAGGTGCGGCGAGCCAAGCTGTATTACCTGCGCGGCCGGACCGGCAAGTCGGCCCGTATCGCCGAGAAGACCACGGGCGTTGCCGGCAAGGCGGCGGCCGAGGATCGCGCCGCGGCCGCCGAGCAGCGCGCCGCCCGCCTCGCCGAGCAGGCCGAGCAGCGCGCCCTGAAGAACGAGGCCCAGGCCGAGGCCTGAGCCGACCGACCCAGACGATCGGGATCCACGCCCCCGGACGGTGACGTCCGGGGGCGTTTTGCGTGCGCTTCAGGAAGTGCTCCAGACCTCCACCCAGAGGCCCGGCACCCTGTCGAACTCACGGCGATTGTTCGTCACCAGGATGAGATCCCTCGCCAGCGCCTGGCCTGCGATCAGCACGTCGAATGGCCCTGTGGGGGTTCCCCTGGTGGCAAGACCGGCGCGTATGCGAGCCGCCGCCGCCGCATCGTCCGGATCGAACGAGATGATCCGGAAGTCGAGGAGCACCCGGTCGAGGCGGGCGTGATTCTCCGCGGGCCGCGCGCTGCGATCGGCCCCATAGCGCAGTTCATGGACGACCACGGCTGACAGCACCACCGTGTCCGGATTGAATTGCGAGAGACGCTCCAGGATCGATTGTGGCCGCGCGTTGAGGGCCTGGATAACGATGTTGGTGTCCAGGGTGCGAACGGCGGGCGGACGGGCCGCCATCGGGTCAGTCGGTGAAGGCAGGGCGGTCCTCCGGCATCGGCGGCTGCTCCCGGCCCTGCTCGAAGTAATCGTCCGACATGCTCCCGGCGACGGCGAGAAGGTTGGCCCACGGTTCCGCGCCGATCGGCTCGATCAGCAAGCCGTCACCATGCCTGGTGATCCGTACTTCCCTGCCGGGAAGCCTCAACTCCTTCGGAATCCGGAGGGCCTGCGAATTTCCGCTCATGAACAGCTTGGCGCGTGCACCCTGAGACATCCGGCGCCTCCACGTAGTATATACAAGACGTGTATACGGAGCAGCATCGGGTCAAGACCAGGGCGGCCCGCAAAGCCCCCTTGCGCGTTTCACGGTTTGCGCGGCCGGCGCAACTTTGTAATGTCCCGCCTCCGGAGCACACGAGGGAAGGGCGCGCCCGGACGCAAGCGCGCCCGCGTTCAGGAGGACATTCCGAGCCATGGCCAAGCCCCGCACCCTGTTCGACAAGATCTGGGACGCCCATCTGGTCGACGTCCAGGAGGACGGGACCAGCCTGATCTACATCGACCGTCACCTCGTCCACGAGGTCACCAGCCCGCAGGCCTTCGAGGGTCTGCGCCAGAACGGCCGCAAGGTGCGCCGTCCGGAGCTGACGCTGGCGGTCGCCGACCACAACATCCCGACCACCAACCGCAGCGCCGGCATCGACGACGAGGAGAGCCGGATCCAGGTCGAGACGCTGGAGCACAACGTCGCGGCGTTCGGCGTGCCGTATTTTCCGGTGCTCGACGTTCGCCAGGGCATCGTCCACATCATCGGCCCGGAGCAGGGCTTCACGCTGCCGGGCATGACGATCGTGTGCGGCGACAGCCACACCGCCACCCACGGCGCCTTCGGCTCGCTGGCCTTCGGCATCGGCACCTCCGAGGTCGAGCACGTGCTGGCGACCCAGACCCTGGTGCAGGCGCCGGCCAAGAACATGCGGATCACGGTCGACGGCGAACTGCCGGCCGGCGTGACCTCGAAGGACGTGATCCTGGCGATCATCGGCACCATCGGCACGGCCGGCGGCACCGGCCACGTCATCGAGTACGCCGGCGAGGCGATCCGCGCGATGTCGATGGAATCCCGCATGACGGTCTGCAACATGACCATCGAGGGTGGCGCCCGCGCCGGCATGATCGCGCCGGACGAGACCACGTTCGAGTACCTCAAGGGCCGGCCGATGGCGCCGAAGGGTGCCGCCTGGGAGGCCGCCGTCGCCTACTGGAGGACGCTACCCTCCGATCCCGGAGCCGCCTACGAGAAGGAGGTGGTGCTGCGCGCCGCCGACATCGTGCCGCAGGTCACCTGGGGCACCAGCCCGCAGGACGTGCTGCCGGTCACCGGCCGCACCCCGGACCCGGCGGCCGAGAGCGATCCGGCCAAGCGGGCCTCGATCGAGCGGTCGCTGAAGTACATGGGCCTGGAGCCGAACACGCCGATCGATCAGGTCAAGGTCGACAAGGTGTTCATCGGTTCCTGCACCAACGGCCGGATCGAGGATTTGCGCGCCGTCGCGGCCGTCGCCAAGGGCCGCAAGGTCGCCGACGGCGTCCACGCCATGGTGGTACCGGGCTCCGGCCTGGTGAAGGAGCAGGCCGAGGCCGAGGGGGTCGCCGACATCCTGAAGGCCGCCGGCTTCGACTGGCGCGAGCCGGGCTGCTCGATGTGCCTGGCAATGAACGCCGACAAGCTGGAGCCGGGCGAGCGCTGTGCCTCGACCTCCAACCGCAACTTCGAGGGCCGCCAGGGCCGAGGCAGCCGGACCCATCTGGTCAGCCCGGCGATGGCGGCGGCGGCGGCCATCACCGGCCGCCTCGCCGACGTGCGCGAGCTGACGAACTGACACCGGGACCGGGAGGAGACAGGGCATGGACAAGTTCACCCAGCTGCGCGGCACCGCCGCCCCGCTCGACATGATCAACATCGACACCGATATGATCATCCCCAAGCAGTACCTGAAGACCATCAAGCGCACCGGTCTCGGCAAGCACCTGTTCGCCGAGATGCGCTACGACGACAGCGGTGCCGAGAAGCCGGACTTCGTCCTCAACAAGCCGCAGTACCGGGGCGCACAGGTGCTGATAGCCGACGATAATTTCGGCTGCGGATCGAGCCGTGAGCACGCGCCGTGGGCGCTGCTCGACTTCGGCATTCGTTGCGTCATCAGCACCAGCTTCGCCGACATCTTCTACAACAACTGCTTCAAGAACGGCATTTTGCCGATCAAGGTCACGAAGCAGCAGCTGCGCGAGTTGATGGACGACGCGGCCAAGGGCTCGAACGCGGTCCTGGAGGTCGATCTGGAGAGCCAGACAATCGGCCGGCCGAACGGTGAGAGCGTGTCGTTCGAGATCGACCCGCACCGCAAGCACTGCCTGCTGAACGGCCTCGACGACATCGGCCTGACGCTGCAGCGCGAGACCGGCATCTCCGAGTTCGAGGAGCAGCGCAAGCTCTCCCAGCCCTGGGCCTGACCTGGCCGGCCGACCCCCGCCCGCCGACCACCGCCCGCCGACCACCGCCCGCCGACCACCGGACAACCTGTTTGCCACCCTGGTACGGTTCGGATAAGCAATCGCTCATTCACCAACCGACCGGGGATTAAGGAGCGTCATGGCATCCAACAAGAAACTGCTCGTCCTGCCGGGTGACGGCATCGGCCCCGAGGTGGTGCGCGAGACCCTTCGCGTCGTCGACTGGATGGCGAAGAAGCGCTCGGTGTCGTTCGACGTCCAGGAGGGCCTGGTCGGGGGTGCGGCCTACGACGCTTCCGGCACCCCGCTGACCGACGAGACCCTGGCCGACGCGGTCGACGCCGACGCCGTGCTGTTCGGCTCGGTTGGTGGCCCGAAATACGACGACCTGCCGTTCGAGATGAAGCCCGAGCGCGGGCTGTTGCGCCTGCGCAAGGAGATGGACCTGTTCGCCAATCTTCGGCCGGCGATGGTGTTCGCCTCGATGGCCGACAATTCGTCGCTGAAGAAGGAGCTGGTGTCGGGCCTCGACATCATGATCCTGCGCGAGCTGACCGGCGGGGTGTATTTCTGCGAGCCGCGCGGCATTGAGGACCTGCCGGGTGGCGGCAAGCGTGGCTTCGACACCCAGGCCTACACGACGCCGGAGATCGAGCGCATCGGCCGGGTCGCCTTCGACCTGGCGCGCAAGCGCCGCGGCAAGGTGACCTCGGTCGAGAAGGCCAACGTCATGATGTCGGGCGTGCTGTGGCGTCAGGTCATGACCGATTTGCACAAGCGCGAGGGCGAGGGCCTCGAATACGAGAACATGTACGCCGACAACTGCGCTATGCAACTGGTCCGCACCCCCAAGCAGTTCGACGTGATCGTCACCGACAACCTGTTCGGCGACATCCTCTCGGATTGCGCGGCGATGCTGACGGGTTCGCTCGGCATGCTGCCGTCGGCCTCGCTCGGCGCCGAGGATCCGACCACCGGCCGGCGCCACGCCCTGTACGAGCCGGTGCACGGCTCGGCCCCGGACATCGCCGGCAAGGGGATCGCCAACCCGATCGCCGAGCTGCTGTCGTTCTCCATGCTGCTGCGCTACAGCTTCGACATGGGCGAGGACGCCGACATGATCGTGAAGGCGATCGACAACGTGCTGGCGTCGGGCCTGCGCACCGCCGACATCATGCAGCCGGGCAAGGCCAAGGTCTCGACCAACGTCATGACCGACAGCATCCTCAAGGAACTCGACAAGCTCGCGGCGGGCTGACGGCGCCGCCGACGTCCCGGCCGGCCGCGTGCAGCCGCGGCCGGCCCTGAAATCTCCCGTTTTCACGCCCCGGGTTTTGGCGTATGAAGCGCGCCATGGTCGAGACGGTTCTCCGTATCGGGATTCGCGTGCACGCCGACGGGGCGAACTGCCCCGCCGTGCCCTCGGCTGATTTGCGCCTCGGCGCGCCGACCACCACCACCAAGAAGCTCGGCAAGACCACCCGCTAAGGGTCGGGCCTCCTGCTGCGCGCGAGCGACGGCGATCGGGGGCCCAGGGACCCCGGACGGGGCGGCACGCCGCGCGCGGTTTCGAGAGGAGTTGAGGACATGGGCTACAAGGTTGCCGTCGTCGGAGCCACGGGTGCGGTGGGACGCGAGATGCTGACCACCCTCGCCGAGCGCAATTTCCCGGTCGACGAGGTCGTGGCGCTGGCGTCCGGCCGGTCCGCCGGGGGACAGATCTCGTTCGGCGAGAAGAAGACGCTGACCGTGCAGGATCTGTCGAAGTACGATTTCTCCACCACCGACATCGCGTTGTTCTCGGCCGGCGGCGAGGTCAGCAAGGAATACGCGCCGAAGGTTGGCGCCGCCGGCTGCGTCGTCATCGACAACAGCTCGGCGTTCCGCATGGACCCGGACGTGCCGCTGGTGGTGCCGGAGGTCAACCCGGACGCGCTGGCCCGCTACGGCCGCAAGAACATCATCGCCAATCCGAACTGCTCGACCGCCCAGCTGGTGGTGGCGCTGAAGCCGCTGCACGACGCCTTCCGCATCAAGCGGGTGGTGGTGTCGACCTACCAGTCGGTCTCCGGGGCCGGCAAGGACGGCATGGACGAGTTGTTCAACCAGACCCGCGCGGTCTACGTGAACGACCCGATCACCCGCGAGAACTTCACCAAGCAGATCGCCTTCAACGTGATCCCGCACATCGACGTCTTCATGGACGACGGGTTCACCAAGGAGGAGTGGAAGATGTCGGTCGAGACCAAGAAGATCCTCGACCCGGACATCGACGTGGTCGCGACGTGCGTCCGGGTGCCGGTGTTCATCGGCCACTCCGAGGCGGTGTTCATCGAGACCAAGAAGCCGATCGACGAGCACTCGGCGCGGGCCGCCATGAAGGACTTCCCCGGCCTGCTGATCGTCGACCACCGTGCCGACGAGGGCTATGTCAGCCCGATCGAATGCGCCGGCGAGGACGCGGTCTACGTCAGCCGCATCCGCAAGGACCCGACCGTGAAGAACGGCCTGGTGTTCTGGTGCGTCTCCGACAACCTGCGCAAGGGTGCCGCCCTGAACGCCGTGCAGATCGCCGAGCTGCTGGTCGCGCGGCACCTCAAGAAGGCGGCGTAGGGGCAACTCGCCCGCCGCCGACGCAGCGGCGGGTGGGTCCCGGGTCTCGCTGCGCTTGGCCGGGATGACGAAAGGGTGGGGGAGGCGGTCGCCCGCATAATACCGGACGGGACCGCCGGCTCGGCTCGTTGCCGTGCTCTACAGCTCCGGGCGGCACTCCCACAGCTCCGGGAAGAAGCGCCGGAACACCGGTCCTCAGTCGGGCCGCTCGGCGCGGACGATGGCGTCGAGATTCCGGATCAGCGCCAGGTCGACGGTGCCGGCCGCCTCGGTCGCCGCCGTCGCCACGTCCAACCCGGCGACGCTGCGGGACATCGCCCGGGCGGGGTCACGGCCGTCGAGGTAGTGCGCCAGGAACAGGCCGGCGAACAGGTCGCCGGTGCCGAAGAACGCGCGGTCGCGGCGTCGGGTGCGGACCGTGTGGCTGCCGTCGACGGTGACGATGACGATCGCCAAATCGTCGCCGTCCGGGATGCCGGTGCCGATCACGATGTCCGGCCCCCATTCGAGCAGCGTGACGGCGGCGGCGTGGGCGTGCTCGACCGTCTCGACCCGGTGGCCGGACAGCCGCTCCAGCTCGAAGGCGTTCGGCGTGATCGCCGTCGCCCGCGGCACCAGCCGCTCGCGGATCGCCTTCTCGACACCGTCGCGCACGAACACCCGGCCATGGTCGCCAATGATCGGGTCGCAGACATAGACGAGGCGCGGCTCGACCACGCGGGCGGCATCGACCGCGTCGGCGACCGCCCAGCCGCTGCCGGCCTCCCCGAGATAGCCCGAGTAGATTCCGGCGCAGCCGCGCCAGCCGGTGTGGCGGCCGATGCCGACCAGCAGGTCGCGGACCTCGTGGTCCGGACGCACCGTGCCGGTGTGATGGCCGTGGCCCGGGTGGTTGGAGAACGCCACCGTGTCGACCCGCCACACGGTGTGTCCCAGGCGCTCGAGCGCCGGCACGGCGGCGGCGTTGCCCACATGCCCGACGGAGACGTGCGAGGAGACGGCGAGGATCGGCATGGCCCGACTATAGCCGCCCGACGGTCCGGCACCAGGAGGTTCTCGCTAACCACCGCCGCGCCGGCCCGGCCCCCTTCCGGGCGCCGGCGCGGACGGCTAGGGTGCGCCGCCCGAGACCCGAAGGAGACCCCGATGCCCGCCTCGCTTCGCCCGCGCCGCTCGGCGCTCTACATGCCCGGATCCAACCCGCGGGCGCTCGAGAAGGCGCGCGGCCTGCCGTGCGATGTGATCGTCATGGATCTCGAGGACGCGGTGGCGCCCGAGGCCAAGGAGGCCGCCCGCGAGACCATCGCCGGGGCGTTGCTGTCCGGCGGCTACGGCGGTCGCGAAATGGTGCTGCGGGTCAACGGGCTCGATACCGCCTGGGGCTACGCCGACCTTGCCTTCGCCGCCGGCCAGCCGTTCGACGCCGTGCTGCTGCCCAAGGTCGAGAGCGCCGACACGGTGCGCCGGGCCGAGGCGGTCCTGGTGGCGCACGGCGCCCCCGACGGCCTCGCGTTGTGGTGCATGATGGAGACGCCTCGCGGGGTGCTGGCGGCGACCGAAATCGCCGCCTCGACGCCGCGCCTCGCCGGCATGGTGATGGGTACCTCCGATCTCGCCAAGGACCTGCACTGCCTGCACACCCGCGACCGGCTGCCGTTCGTGACGGCGCTCGGACTGTGCCTGCTGTCGGCCCGCGCCCACGAGCTCGCCATCCTCGACGGGGTCTATCTCGACCTCGGCGACGACGAGGGCTTCGCCGCCTCGTGCCGGCAAGGCGTGGAGTTCGGGTTCGACGGCAAGACCCTGATCCATCCCAAGACCATTGCCACCGCCAACGCGGTGTTCGCACCCGGGGCCGACGACCTGGCCTGGGCCCGCCGCATCACCGCCGCCCACGCCGCGGTCGCCGCCGAGGGCAAGGGCGTGCTGCTGGTCGATGGCAAGCTGGTCGAGGCCCTGCACGTCTCCGAGGCGAGCCGGCTGGTCGCCCTTGCCGAGCGGATCGAGGCGCTGCACGGCCCGGGCTGACGTTCTACCGGCGGCGTCGCGCCGTAAACAAGGCCGGTTGACGATCTGTTAAACCTCCCACGCATACCGTGTCCTGAGGGAGATGGACCCGGAACGACTCGAGTCCAAGGCTGAATTAACCAATGGAACGGCATGTTCCGGCTGCAACGACGTGCTCCGGCCGGTCGCAGCGGCACGATCCTCGGCTACCATTCCAGCCGCCGGCTGCCAGACTTGGCCGCCGTCGCGGCCATCGAGGGGATCTACCGCGAACTCATGGAGAAGGAGGACGCGCCGGACAGCCGCAAGGCCGAACAACCGCAAGGCCGGAATGGCGTCGCCCGACGAGCATCTCGTCGGGGTCCTGAAGAGCAGTCGGGGTCGTGAAGAGTAAAGGGGTCGTTTATGACCAATTCGTCCTCTCGCTCTAGGGCGGCGCCGTTCGCGGCGGTCGCGGCCGCCGCCGGCCTGATCTCGGGGGCGCTGCCATGGCTGCCGCTCGAGCCTACCGCGCTCGCGCTTGCTGTGAGCGTCTCGGCCGGGCTGGGAGCGGCGGCGGCGGCGTTCCGCCTCGCCTCGCTGACGGAGGTCTGGATCGAACGGGCCCGCGAAGTCAGCGACGCGGTGGCGGCGGGCGATTTCGCGAGGCTGGGGCGGCGATGGAGGCGGTGTCGCGCGGCGTCTACTACCGGAGCATCCGGCCCGAGGGCCTGGGCGGCCAGTTCCTGGCCAGCGCCAACCGCATCAACGGCGCCGCCGATGCCATGGGGACCAAGGTCGCCCGGTTCGCCGCGATGACCGAACGCTTCGAGCACCAGGTTTCCGGGGTCGTGGACTCGGTGGCGGCCGCCGCCGAGCAGATGCGGGGCACGGCGGGGAGCCTTACGCAACTCGCCGACGCCACCACCGACCAGACCACGGCGGTGGCAGCGGCGACCGAGCAGGCTTCAGCCAACGCCCAGACTGTCGCGGCCGCCGCCGAGCAGCTGTCCGCGTCGATCCAGGAGATCACCCGGCAGGTCGCCGAGGCCGAGCGCACCACCACGGAGGCCAGCGTCAAGGCGGAATCGGCGAACACCATGGTGCAGGCACTGAACGAGGCCGCCGAGGAGATCGGCAGCGTCGTCACTCTGATCACCACGATCGCCGAGCAGACCAACCTGCTGGCGCTGAACGCCACCATCGAGGCGGCGCGCGCCGGCGAGGCCGGCAAGGGCTTCGCCGTCGTGGCCGGCGAGGTCAAGGCGCTCGCCAACCAGACCGGCCAGGCCACCCAGCGGATCCAGGAACAGGTGTCGCGGATCCGCGACGCGACGGCCGAGACCGTGACCGCGATCGAACAGATCGTTACGGCGATCGCCGACGTCGGGCAGCGCTCCGCGGCGGTGTCGATCGCTGTCGACGAGCAGGCCTCGACCACCGCCGAGATCACCCGCAACGTCCAGGAGGCCTCGATCGGCACGCGCGAGGTGGCGCAGAGCACCGCCAGAGCACCGCCAAGGTACGTGAGGCGGCGGCGGACACCGATCGCGCCGCCCGCGACGTGTCGTCCGCCGCCGGCGACCTGGCTACCCAGTCCTCGACCCTGCGCGCCGAGGTCAGCCGCTACCTGGCCGAGGCTCGGGTGGCCTGAGCGGGGTACGCCCGGCTCAGGCCAGCGGCTTGCCCCAGAACTGCATGGGCTTGGTGGTTTCGGCCCCCTGGTCGACGTCCTTCCAGGAAAAGCCCGCGACCATGCCCTCCAGACGGCGGTAGCCGTAGCGCGTCCAGACCGGATCCAGCGGCACCGCGTCCGACGGCCGAAGCGGGTGGTGGTCGGGACGGGCCACGCCGCAGAACACCAGGGTCCCGAAGCCGAGCGTGCGGGCGTGCGCCTCCCGCCGCTCGAAGAACCGACGGTACAGGCCGCGGCCGCGCCACGGCCGGCGCAGCACGGTTTCGGCCCCGTAGAACAGCCGGCGGAGGTCATGGTCGGCAGCCCGGAACGGCTCGGCGAGCTCCGGGTGCTCGTCGGCGAGTGGCAGACCGGTGCACGCCCCTACCAGATGTTCGCCGTCGAACGCCGCCACCAGCACCGACCCGGCGGCGGTGGCGAACCGGGCGAGGTACCGGGCCTCGAAGTCGCGGCTGCCGTCGTACAGATACGGCCAGTCGCGGAACACCTCGATGCGCAGCTCCGCCAGCGCCTCCAACAGCCGGTCGAGCGTCGGGCCCGGCGTCAGGGTCTCGAGCCGGAGCGTCACGCCAGCGGCCCCCCGCCGGCCACCTGCGCGGTCCAGTTGGCGAGGTTATAGTAGGTGGTGACCCGCGCGATCCGGCCGTCGCGGATCGCGAAGAACGCACCGGCCGGCAGCCGGTATGCCTGTCCTGCCGCCGGCGGCAGGCCCTCGTCGGTGGCAAGGTACCGGCCGCTCACCACGAACTCGGCGGCGGCCCGGTCGCCATCGGCGGAAGCGAGGATCACCATGGTCTCCAGCCGCTCGTCGTAGCAGCGGGCCATGCGGGCGCAGAACCGACGGAAAGCTTCCACCCCGACGCGCCGCCCGCCCTGGTTGACGTCGTGCGCCACGTCCTCGGTGAGGCACGCCGCCATCGCCTCGGCGTCGCCGCGCGTGAAGCCGTCGTAGTAGCGCCGCACCAGCGCCTCGGTGGCGGCTCTCGGATCGAGGGTGTCGGGCATCATTCGCCTCCGGCGAGCTTGAGGAACGCGATCAGGTCGGCGCGCTCGCCGGCGTCCTTGAGCCCCGGGAACACCATCCGGTTGCCGGCGATGAAGCCTCTTGGGTCGGCCAGATAGGCGTCGACCGTCGCCGGGTCCCAGGTCGCCCCGGTGGCGCCGAACGCCGTCATGGCCGGCGAGTACCGGAACCCCTCGGCGCTGCCGGGCACGCGGCCGAAAACGCCGGCCAGACTTGGTCCGACCCGGTGCCGGCCGGCCTGCAGGGTGTGGCAGGCGGTGCATTTCCGGAACGCCGTCTTGCCGGCACCCGGATCGCCCTCGGCGCGGGCGGGACCGACCGCGAGCGCCAGGAGCGCGAGGCCGGCGAGAGCCGCACGGCGCGGCTGGGGGTTCGTCATCGGTCGGTCTCTCCGGTGGGCGACGCCCGGTTCGGAGCCGGGCGGATGCAATTGACGGGATCGATGGCCATCCTGCCGGGTGGCGGACGCCCTGGCCATGCGACCGGCGGTCTCAATCGCCGCGCGCCAGCAGCCGGTTCAACATGTGGGTGACGATCAGCGCCCGCGGCTCGACCGCCCTCCAGCGGCCGTCCGGGGCGATTGTCTCGGCCTGCCAGCCGGCGAGTTCCTCGCAGGCCTCGGCCAGGGTCATGACCCGGCGCAGCACCTTGCCGGCGAGCAGCCCGGCCTGCCAGTCTATGTCGGGATGGATCGAGCCGCCGCCAGCGTGGGCGGTCTGGTCCGGCGGGTCCGGCGGATCGGTCACGGTCGCTTCCTCGACTGGCTCGCGGACGCCTGCAGCGTTGGTAGCACGGCCTGCCAACCGGCGCGACCGCGGCCGCGCTCGAGGGCTGGCATTCCGGAGTCGGCTTGGGTAGAGTGCGGCCGCGTCGCGGGCGTAGTTCAATGGTAGAACATCAGCCTTCCAAGCTGTTTATGCCGGTTCGATTCCGGTCGCCCGCTCCACCCTTCCGCCGCTCCGGATTCCGTTTCTAACCGCCCGTCCCCGGCGGCAGGCCGCTGCGTGGCCGCAGCAGCCCGGCGGCGCGAAAGCGCCAGATCCGGGCCAGGGTGGCGGGGGCGTAGCACCAGGCGAGCTCGCGCGCGATCTTGGCGAACCGTCCGGGGTCGGGGAGGTCGAGACGGGTCAGCATCGCCGACAGCCGCGCCGCCGGCCCGAAGTCCGGGTCCAGGCCGTCCGGCAACCGTGCCGCCGGAACCCCGAGACGATGCAACGTGCCGAGCGCGGTGGCGCGCGCCGGTTCGAGGCCGGCGGCCCGCGCCACCGCGTCGACTCGGTGCCAGTCCACCGGCTCCGCCACCGCCAGACGGCCGAGATCGAACAGATGTCGAAGGGCGTAGGGGCCGAAGCGCTCCTTGGCGAGGTTGGACAGCGACGCCAGGGCGGTGTGGTGCGGCGCCAGGCGCGGCCCCAAAGGGCCGCCGACGGTCTCCCGCAGGACGGTGTCGGCGTTCAGCGCCGACGACAGGGGGAAGGCGTCGAGGGCGGAGTGCAGATCGACCGACACCACGCCGTCCGGCGAAACCATGGGATGGAAGCTCACATCCGAGGTGACGCCGAGCGAGCCCTGCGGCGAGGGTTCGACCGCGAAGCCGAGGCCGTCGAGCGCGGCTGCGGCGGCGGCAATGTCGCCTGGCAGCACCAGCAGGTCGAGGTCGCCGACGATCCGGGCCCAGTGCGGCTCGTACAGCCGGGCGGCGTCGAAGCCCTTGATCGGCTGCACCACGAGACCGCCGGCGCGCAGCGCCGCGACGGTCGCCGTCTGGCGGGCCAGGGCCAGGCGATGATAGGCCGCCTCGTGGGCTTCCGACGCGGCTTCCGGCACCACCCCGACTACCGGGGCCCGCGCCAGGGTGCGCCCGAGCCAGGGGGCGAGGCGCTCGACCGCGGTCGCGGCGGCCGCCGGATCCGCGTCACCGGGCAGGCCAAAGGCCCGTCGCCAATACCCGGCGACGCCGTCCGGGCGCACCTCAGCCATCGTCGATGGCGACGATGCCGTCGGTCGCCAAGGCGACCATGCCGTCGATCGCCAGGGCCGCGATCGCCTCGTCGAGGTCGTGCGCCAAGCGTTCCGGCGCCACGGTCGGGAACGCCGCCGCAAACAGACCGGCCAGTTCGTCCTGGTCGGCGGGCTCGACGAGAGCCCGCCACAGGGCGGCGGCGGTGGGGTTCAGGCGCAGGATGACGTCGCGGTCGCGCCGCACCAGAAAGGCCTCGCCGTCGAGCTCGGTCGTCAGGGCCTGCGGATGGCGTCGCCAGCGCGTCATGCCGGGCCGGCGGCGTCGAGGGCGTTGAGACAGTCGGCGGCCGCCGCGGCGGTCGGGGCCTCCAGCCGGTGGACCGGCACCGCCTTCGCCAAGCGGGCCATCGCCGCCAGCAGGTCGGCCGCCGTGCCGGCGTGGCGCCCGCACAACGTCAACAGGGTCGCAACCGCTTCGGCCGATCCGAGGGCGACCAGCCGGGCCGCCGGCACTGTCGGGTCCCGCCGGACGACGAGGATGCGACCGATCGGTGCCGTAAATCCGGCCGGAACGTCGACGCGGGCATCCCAGGCCAGGACATCCGCGCCGCCGGCGTGGCCGGCGCGGCATACTGCCGCCAGCCGGCGCGCAGCCGGCGAGAAATCCTCGGGCAGCGGCGTGCGCACCTTCCGGGCGAGGCCGAGGGCGGTTGCCGTGGGCGGTCCGCCGAGGGTTGCGACCAGCAGCCGGTCGTCGCCGAGCAGGGTCCGCCCGATGGCGGCCAGGTGCAGGGCGATGGCGCTCTTTCCGGCGTGACTCTCGCCGGCAAAGACCAGCGCGCCGGCATCCACCGTGGCTGCCCCGGCGTTGAGCACGGCCGCGCCCTCGACAGCTTCGGCGTGCGCCGCGATGGCGGCGTTCAGCACCCAGTGCGCGGCCTCCCAGGAGTCTTCGGCCACACGCGCGACGCCAGCGTCGATGATCCGGAAACCGATGGCCAGGGATTCGACCGGTATCCCGTCGGCGGCGTACGCCACCGACCAGCCTGGAGCCGCCAGGCCAAGGGCGTCCAGCAGCGGTTCAGGGGGGCGAGCGCGAAGGATAATCGGAGCGAACGGCGGCGCCGTCGCTCCGAAACCGTCGTTCAGCAATTCTTCGAATTCTTGGCGCAGGATGGTCCCTGGGCGCGGGCGCTGCGGTCGATCGACAGCACCGTGGGCGCGACATAGGCGGCGCCGACCGCCAGCCCGAGCCGGATCAGCGCCCGCCGACGGGCAATTTCAGGCTCGATTTCCGTCGCCTTCGGCTTGGGCAGGTGGGATTCGATCGTCATGGGGCTCACCAAAAATACAGGACTTCATTTTACCGCGGTTGCCCAGTATTGCAAAGCGCAGCCGCCACCTGGAGTTCCGCATGCGCCACGCCGTTGCCATGGTGATTGTCTCGGCCGCCGCGATGGTGGTCGAAATCGTGGCGGCCCGGATGCTGGCGCCGCTGGTCGGGATGACGGTTTTCAGCTGGACGACGGTGATCGCCACGGTGTTGGCCGGCCTCAGCGTCGGTCACTGGATCGGCGGGCGGCTCGCCGACGGCGACCCCGCGGTGATCGCGCGCCGGCTGTTCTGGTCGCTGGCCGCGACCGCGGCCGTCACCACCACCCCGGTGCTGCTGGTCGAGCCGGTGCACGCCGCCGCCGAGGCGGCCGGCCTCGGCTGGATGGCGGCGACGGTGGCGGTGGTCGGAATCTGCTTCCTGCTGCCGAGCCTGCTGGCCGGTGCCGTCACACCGATCCTGACCGCGGTCGCGATCGCCGAGGCACCGGATCGCCCGGGTGCGGTGATCGGCCGGATGTTCGCCCTCGGCGCCGCCGGCGCGATCCTCGGCACCAGCCTTGCCGGGTTCGTGCTGCTGCAATGGATCGGCTCGATCGGGTCGCTGGCGGCGGTGGCGGTCGTGGAAGCGGCGCTGGCGGCCTTCTACCTCCGCGGCTGGTCCGGGCGGCGGGCCGGGATCGTCGCCCTGCTGGCGATCCTGGCCGGACAGGGGCTGGCGTTCGCCGCCGCCCCGTACTGCCGGGTGGAGAGTCGCTATCACTGTATCGATACGGTCGACACCAGCGTCTGGGCCGGCTTTCCGAGCCGCGGGATGTTCCTGGACGGCTGGGTGCAGAGCATCGAGCCGACCGACGGCTCGGGTCGTCTGGCGATCGACGCCCACGCCTTCCTCGACGCCTGGGCGCACCGACAGCACGGCATCGGCGCCTCCTGGTCGGCGTTCTTCATCGGCGGCGGCGGGTACTCGCTGCCGATGCGCTGGGTCGAGGCCTGGCCGGGTTTCAGGGCGACGGTCGCCGAGATCGACCCCGCGGTGACGGCGTTCGCCGCCACCATCGGGTTCCGACAGGATCACAACCGGATCGCCGTTCGCGACGACGACGCCCGGGCGGTGCTGCGCCGAGACCCCGACCGCTACGACCTGGTGTTCTCCGATGCCTACGCCGGCCACACCATGCCGGCCCACCTGGTCACGGTCGAGTTCCACCGGCTGGTGCGGGATCGCCTTAACGCCGGCGGGGTGTACGCGATCAACGTCCACGACTGGAAGGCGCGGCCGCGTTTCCTGAAAGCGCTGGTCCACAGCCTCAGGCAGGTGTTCCCGGAGGTTCTGGTGTGGACTTCGTCGGCGACGCCGAACGGGCGCGGCGACCGCTCGCCGTTCCAGGTGCTGGCCGCCGACTTCCCGATCGACCTGACGGCCCTGGCGGATCGCTGGGGCGGGCGCGAATGGACGGTGGGGGAGCCGGCGATCGATGCCGCGGGGGCGGTGCTGCTCACCGACGACTACGCGCCGGTCGACCGGCTGTTGCTGCGCTGACGGTCGCGAGCGGACCGGCGGCGTCAGTCGAACAACGCGTCGATGTCGTCCTGGCTCAGGCCCTGACCGCCGAGGGCGGGGCCGTTGAGAAGTTCGGCATCCTCGCGCTGGTCGGGCTCTTCGTCCACCGGCAGCGGCAGGTCGCGAAATGCCTCCAGGCCCCAGATGTCGATCATCGCCAGGATACGGCTCTCGATGAAGCGCAGCGTCTTCACCACCTGGGTGACCCGCTGCCCCGTCAGGTCATGGAACGAACACGCCTCGATGATGGCGATCAGGCGCTCGGAGGCGAGGTCGATCAGCGGCGACACTTCGCCGTCGTCGACGGTGAGGTGGGTAATCTTCTTCAGCGCCTGCTCGATGTCGTCGACCGCCGACATGATTTCGTTGGTCGAGCGCTCGGTCGTCGCGGTGATTGCCTCGAGCTGGTGCGAGGCGGTCTCCATCTGATCGGTGTCGGCGGCCGGATTCTTGATGGCCGCAATTTCCGCCTTGGCGCGCCCGATGCTGCGCACCATCAGCGCGATCTCGATGCGGACGTCGCGCTTCATGGCGTCGTCGTCGTCGTCGTCGTCGTCCTCTTCCGCCTCCTGCTGGATCGGCGTCACCGCGGCGCGCAATTCGGCCATTTCAGCACGCAGCGCCCGCAACTCCTCCAGCACTTCGGTATACGAAGCCGGCGCGGCGACCGGCGCCAGCGGCGCCGACGAGACGATCGGTGTGCCGGCGCGCTGGGCGCGACGCTCGACGGAAAACATCTTGGAGGGCACGTGCGTCATGTCGTCTTGGTCTCCCCACCCATTGGCTCTGCCGGGTCAGGAATACTGGTCACGCAGCGATTAAATTTGCGTTAAGCGTCGGCGTCCTATCGTTAGCGTCTTGTTAATCGGATCCGGTCATTCTCTGAGCGCCCGCCGCGACGTTCCCGTGAGGACACAATGCCAGCCGCTGCGCACGACGAGCGATCTAAGTCCGATCCGAGCACGCATTTCCTATTGCAGCACAGAATTTTCCAACTGCCGGACGCGCGCTTCGACATGGCGGGGCGTGAGCGTGGTCCGGTTCTGCGGGTCAAGCTCGGCGACCTCGACGCGGTAATCCCGATCGACGATGTCGCCACCGAGTTCGGCATCAAGCCGGATTCGCCCGACGGTCGCCTGCTGGTGCTGGTCGCTCAGGGCCTGCGGTTCGTGAGAGACATCCGGCCGGGCGACTCGATCCCATCGGAACTGTTGGACGGCACCGCGAGCTGGCGGGTCGAGGATCATCACCGCGAGATCGCCAAACAGCGGCTGATGATGCAGATCGCCACCTGGCTGGGCGGCGATGAATCGGTGGTGCTGGACCTGCGCGAGCTGCGCCGGATGGCTGTCGATCCGTCGATCCAGGACCGCATCCGCGACGGCCTGACACGCGTCGCCGAAACCCTCGGCCTGGGGTCCGGACGGCGGGACGAAGTCCTCGACATGATCGATCGTTTCGCGCGCGAGCTCTGCTACATCGAGGCGCTGCGCGACCGCTACGGCCACGCCGGCAGCATCGTCGACAAGCTGGCGCGGGTCGAGAAGCTGTACCGGGACGAGAAGCTCTTTCACGAGGAGGTCCGGCGGGCTCGGATCCTGCTCCGACCGGCCATCGTCGGCTTCGTCGGGCTGTTCGACCAAGTCGATGCCCAGACCAGCGAGATCGTCAGCGTCCTTAAGTCCTACGACTCGATGGTGCGTTACGTGCGCGAGATGCGGGATGAACTGCATCAGCGCCTGGTCATCTGGGACGAGATCATCCCCGTCTGGGAAATCCCGCTGAAGCGCCGGCACGACAACATCCGCGAGGCGGTGCGCGCGACCTACCGGTTCGTCGCCTTTCACTTCCCGCAGACCCACGACTGGCTGTGAGACGCAACCGGGCTCATGCCCGGCGCGCCACCAGGAACAGCCGGCGGAACGGGAACAGCGTCCGGCCGTCGGGACCGGGCGGGTAGGCCCTCGCGACACGGGCCCGATAGGCGGTCTCGAAGCCGGAACGCTCGGGTTCCTCGAGGGCGTCCAGGAACGGCCGCAGCCAGGTCCCCTTGGTCCACTCGGCGACCGGGTTCGGGCCCTCCAGGATCTGCAGGTACTCGGTCTCCCAAATATCGAGCGCCGCCGTCAGCGGTGCCAGGCGGGCGACGTAGGCAGCCGGTTCGTCGACCGGCGGCGGCGCCAGCATCGGCAGGATCCGCTCGGCCCAGGGTCCGTCGCTGGCGGCGTCTGCGACGGCAGTGTGGGACGGTGCCCCGAAGTTCCGCGGCATCTGGACGGCCAGCCAGCCGCCGGCGACGACCTGTGACAGCAGGCGCGGGAACAGCGCGTCGTGGCCGCCAAGCCAGTGCAGAGCGGCGTTGGAGTACAGCACGTCGACCGGCGCCGTCGCGGCCCAGCCGGCGGCTTCGCCGGCTTCGAAGCGCAGCGACGGGTTCTCCGCCCGCGCCCGCTCGAGCATGCTGGCCGAAGGATCCACGCCGATCACCTCAGCCGTCGGCCATCGGCCGGCCAGGATCGCCGTCACGTGGCCGGTGCCGCAGCCGAGGTCGACCACGCGTGCCGGCGTCTCGATCGCGATTCGGGCGAGCAGGTCGATCGCCGGACGCAGGCGATGATCGGAAAACTTGAGGTACTGCGCGGGATCCCAGGCCATCGATCCACTCCCCGGTGTTCGCGGTGGCGGCGACTAGGATAGGATGCATGAACCCCGCATGCTTTGACAGGTTCGCCATCACGCGGGAGTGGATGAACGGGACGGTCATGACCGATCGGCGCGACGACGCCCACAAGGACGACGCCCAGAAGGGCGGCGTCGACAAGGGTGCCGGCAGGACCGGGATCTCGCGGGCGATCGCCGTGCACGCCTCGGGCCACGAGTTTCCCCGTGACGACCGTCCGACCGCCATGCGGTTGCGGAAACTCACGCAGCGTGACGTCGACGAGATGACCCAGCGCCACCAGTTGTTCACCCGCGGCCGCACCGGCGGTGCCCGCGCCAGCTTCGCGGCCTGCGACCTCGGCTACCTCGATCTCAAGGCCCGCGACCTGTCGGGCGCCGACTTCTCGGGGGCGCGGCTGGCGCACGCCGACCTGCGCGAGACCGCGCTGGTCGCCGCCAACCTGTTCGCCTGCGACCTGCGTCACGCCGATTTCCGGTTTGCCGACCTGAGCCGGTCGGACATGCGCGGCGCCTGCCTGCGCGGCGCCAACCTGTCCGACGCCAAGTTGATCGAGGCGGATTTGCGCGATGGCGTGCTGTTGAAGCCGGACGCCCGCGGCAACCTGGTGGCGTCCGGGTTCGACACCACCTCGACCGACATCGCCACCGCGACCGCGATCCGCGCGGACCTCTCGAACGCCAAGATGTCGAACGCCTTCGTGGTCCAGACCGACCTGACCGACAGCGTCCTGCGCAACGTCCGGTTGTTCCGAGCTGACCTCAGCCACGCCAACCTGACCGGCTCGAACCTGGAAGGAGCCGACCTCACCGAGGCCAACCTGACGGGCGCGATCCTGCACGGCGCGGTGCTGTACAACGTGATCCTGTCCGGGACCACGCTGACCGACGCCGACCTGTCCGGGGCGGCGTTCTCCAACATGGACCGCGACGCCCCGCATTTCGCGGGCGCCCGCCTGCCGAAGGTGCTGGACGCGCTCGGCCAGGAAATGCGGACCATGCTGATCGCCCACGACGTCTGGATCCGTTCCTCGGGTCGACAGGGCAAGCGCGCCGACCTGACGCGGCGCGACGCCAGCGGCCAGTCGCTGTCGGGCGTCAACCTGTCGGCCTCCAACATGGAGTTCGTCGTGCTGGTCGGTTGCGACCTGTCGCGCATGGACCTGCTGATGGCCGACATGTCGTTCGGCGACCTGCGCGACGCCGATCTCACCCACACCGACATGCGCGGGGTCACCTTGCGGCGCGCCAACCTGACCGGCGCCAACATGGTCGGTGCCCAGCTTTCGCCGATCAACATCATCGGCTCCAACGTGCAGCGGTGGAGCGCCCATCTCGAGCACGCCCGGCTGTCGCGGGCGCGCCTGCGGGGCGTCGACATGTCCTACGCCGCCCTGCAGCACGCCGATCTCAGCGCCGCCGATCTGCGCGACGCCGACCTGACCGGCGCCAACCTGCAGGATGCCGACCTGACGAACGCCGATCTGCGCGGCGCCAGCCTGCGCGACGCCGATCTTCGCGGTGTCACCGGCTATGTTCCCTGACGGCGCGCGGGATCCCACCGCCTCGGTCCCTGAGATCACGCGACGGATCACCCGCGGCGCCGCCCGGATGTTCGAGGACCTGGGCTGCGCCGTCGTCACCGAGTTCGCCCTCGCCAACGGTCGCCGCGCCGATCTGGTGGCGCTGGCGTCCGACGGTCGGATCACGTTGGTCGAGGTGAAGTCGGGCGTGCCGGATTTCCGGTCGGACGCCAAGTGGCACGAGTACCTTGAGTTCTGCGACGCCTTCTATTTCGCGGTGGACCTCGGCTTCCCCCAAGAACGGCTGCCCGACGGCGGCACCTGCGGGCTGATCCTGGCCGACGCGTGGGAGGCGGCCATCCAGCGCCCTTCACCGCTCCATCCGTTGGCGCCGGCCCGCCGCCGGGCGGTCACGGTCCGGATCGCCCGGGTCGCCGCGCTGCGCCTGCGGAGCCTCACCGACCCCCGCCTCTGACAAGCGCCGCGTTGTGCAGATGCGAACGCTGCCTGGTGCCGTGCTACCCCTCTGTTGCCAACGAAGATCAGCCGAAGTATATACAGTGTTAATTAATTCTCTATAGGCATCAATTCGTTTCCGGAAAGGTCAGTATTCCTGACCGTCTTTGCTGCATATATTGCATTGCGAAAGACGGCGGACGGCCCGCCGCCACCCCGGAGGCAGCCATGAACTTCTCGAGCCTGACCAAGACCGCCGTCGTGTACGGCATAGGCCTCGCGGCCATCGCCATCGTCGCCCTGAACGGCGCGCTTAAGTTCGCTTCGCTCTGACTATCGGCACCGCCCGGCCGCGCTCCCTCACGGGGCGCCGGCCGGGGAGCCGGAGACGACGGGCGCTCGCTACTGCGACGTGGCCCGCGAGATCGTCGCGGTTGTGCTGTGCCCCTGCTCCAGGGTCGCCAGCATCACACGGCCTCCATACGATCGGACGATCTCGCCCCCGACCACCTGATCCACCGAGTAGTCCGCCCCCTTCGCCAGGACGTCCGGCCGCAGCGCCTGGATCAGCGGAACAGGGGTGTCCTCGCCAAAAATAACCACCAGATCCACCGCGGCGAGGGATCCCAGAACCAGGGAGCGCGCGGCGTCGTTCTGAACGGGCCGGGTTTCGCCCTTGAGGCGGCGGACCGACGCGTCGCTGTTGACGCCGACCACCAGACGGTCGCACTGCGCCTTGGCTTGGCGCAGCAGCGAGATGTGACCGGGATGAAGCAGGTCGAAGCAGCCGTTGGTGAAGCCGATCGTCAGCCCCTGCTGGCGCCACGCCGTAACCTGATGGATGGCGTCGTCCAGCGTCACCGTCTTGGCCTCGCCGGTCTCGAGTTCGCGCGCCCGGAACACCGCCGTCAACTCTGCGGCGCTGGCGGTTGCGGTGCCAACCTTGCCGACCACGATCCCGGCGGCGGCGTTTGCCAGCCGGCAGGCGCTCTCGAGGTCGATGCCGGCGGCCAGGGCGGCGGCCACCGTCGCCACCACCGTGTCGCCAGCGCCGGAAACATCGTACACCTCGCGCGCCGTCGCCGGCAGGTGCAGCGGCACTCCCGGCGCGTCGGCGCGCAGCAACGTCATGCCGTCCTGGCTGCGGGTGACCAGCACCGCCTCCACGCCGGTCCGATCGATCAGCGCGGCCGCCGCGGCCTCCACCTCGGCGTCGTTGCCGGTGGGCATTCCGGTCGCCTCGGCGAGCTCTCGCCGGTTCGGCGTTACCAAGGTGGCGCCACCGTAGCGGCTGTACTCGCTGCCCTTCGGGTCGACGATCACCGGCACTGACCGTGGGCGCGCCGCGGCGATCAGCCGCCGCACTACCCGCTCGGTGAGCACGCCCTTGCCGTAGTCCGACAGCACCAGGGCCTGGGCCAGCCCGAGGTCGGCTTCGGCCCGGGCGACGACCTCCTCCTCGAGCGCCACCGCCACCGCGTGCACCAGCTCGCGATCAGCCCGCAGCATCTGCTGGCCGCCGGCGATGTAGCGGGTCTTGATGGTGGTCGGTCGGCCGTCCTCCTCGAGCAGGTGACTCTCGATATCGACGTCGTCGCGCAGCAGGCCCTTGATCTCGCGTGCCGCCTCGTCCCGGCCGACCAGCGACACAAGGCATACCGAGGCGGCCTGGGCGCGCAGGTTGCGCACCACGTTGCCGACTCCGCCGAGCATTGCCTGCTCGCGCTCGATGCGAAGCACCGGCACCGGAGCTTCGGGCGAGATCCGCTCGACCGCGCCGTACACGAAGCGGTCGAGCATGACGTCGCCAACCGCCAGGACTCTCACCTCGGCGAGACGGCCGACCAGTTCGGCGAGATCGGAATCGCGCGTCATGGCGCGTCCACCAGGCCGAGCTCGACCTCGACGGCGCCGCACAGCATCTGACCGAGCAGGATGTGCATTTCCTGCACCCGGGCGGTGGTGCTGGTGGGAACGATCAGCAGCAGATCCGCGACCTCGCCCAGCCGGCCGCCATCGCCGCCTCCGAAGGCGACGGTGTGCAGGCCGGCGGCGCGGGCTGTTCGCAACCCTTCCAGCACGTTCGGCGAGCGACCCGAGGTCGACAGGCCGACCGCGACGTCGCCCGGGCGTCCGAGCGCCTCTATCTGCCGGGAGAACACCCGATCGAAGCCCAAATCGTTGCCGATCGCGGTCAGCACCGCGCCGTCGGTCGTCAGGCCGATCGCGGCGATGGCGGGACGGTCGCGCTTGTAGCGGACCGCGAACTCGGTGGCGATGTTGTGGGCGTCGGCGGCGCTGCCGCCGTTTCCGAACAGCAGGATCTTTCCGCCGGACCGGACGGCGCCGGTGACCAGCGTGACCAGCTGGGCGAAAGGCTCCGCCAGGGCCGATCGTGTCGCCGCGGTGACGGCGGCGTGCTCGGCGAACTCGGCTTCGAAGAAGCGATCGATGTCCATCAGTGGGTTCCGGGCCGGTGGCGCCGTGCGCAGTCTCGTGTACCGCTTGTGCCGCGCCCTGCCAAGAGCGGCTTGTCGGGGCCGCGAGAGGAGATTCATAGAATTTTATGTAAAATCCGATTCGAACTTTTCCGACCGCGAAACCTGAGGTAATATATTCTTGGGAAGAGGGGGACCAAAATGGCCACCGTAAGCGGCACAAGCGCCGACGAAACGCTGTTGGGCGGCGCAGCCAACGACACCATCGACGGCGCAGCCGGCAACGACGTCATTGACGGCGGCAACGGCGACGACCTGTTGTATGGCGGTGCGGGCAACGACTTGGTCGACGGCAGCGCCGGCAACCTCCACTCGTACAACCAGCCGACCGGGAACGACACGCTGTTCGGCGGTACCGGCGACGACACCTTGCGCGGCGGCGGCGGCAACGACCTGTACGTGTTCGACCGCGGTGACGGCAACGACACCATCCGCGACTACTACAACTATCATCCGCGCAGCCCGCTCGGAAAAATCGGCACGCCATACCAGCTCGACGGCGGCACGGACACCTTGCAGTTCGGCGCCGGGGTCGACGCTGACGACGCGTGGTTCCTGCTCGACGGCGACACCATGGTCATCGGCCTGCGGGATGGCGAGAGCGAGCTGTACGACCTGGGCGACCAGGTCCGATGGGAGTCGATGAACAACCCGTTCCATCGGTTCGAGGCCATCGCCTTCGACGACGGAACGGTCTTGACCCTGGACGACGTGACCTCGCGCATGCAGGGCACGTCCGGCGCCGACGCGGTGGCCTTGACGCACTCGACGGTCGGCATCGACGCGGGCGACGGCAACGATACGGTCACCTCCGGGAACTTCAACGACACCCTTTCGGGCGGCGCCGGGGAAGACCTGCTGCGCGCCGGCGGCGGCACCGACCTGGTGGACGGCGGGGCCGGGAACGACGTGCTGTCAGGGGGTGCCGGCGCCGACACTCTGTCCGGCGGCATCGGTGACGACACCCTCGACGGCGGTGCCGGCGCCGACCTGCTGCTCGGCGGCGTCGGCAACGACGAGTTGCGCGGCTCGGCCGGCGAGATCGGCTCCTACAACCAGGCGCCCGGCGACGACACACTCTCCGGTGGCGCCGGGGACGATCTGCTGCGCGGCGGCGGCGGCAACGATACCTACGTCTTCAACATCGGAGACGGCCAGGACACCGTCCACGACGAGTATTATTTCCACTCGCAGAACGGTCTCGGCCACGTCGACAACCCGGTCCTGCAGAACGGCGGGGCCGACACGCTGGTGTTCGGCCCGGGCGTGACCGCATCCGACCTCTGGTTCGACCTTCAGGGCGACGACCTGATCATCGGCCTGCGCGACGGCGACACCGCGCTGTCCGATCTGGCCGACCAGATCACCATTCAGAACTGGCGCAGCGTCGAGCGGCGGCTCGAGACCATCCAGTTCTCGGACGGCTCGACGATGGGCGTGTCCGACATGATGGCGGACCTCCAGGGGTCGGCCGGCAACGACACCGTCAGCTTCGGCGAGACCGCGGTCGGGGCCCGCGCCGGCGACGGCGACGACCTGATCAACACCGGCGGTTTTGCCGACACCCTGTCAGGCGGCGACGGCGACGACACCATCTTCAGCGGCGGTGGCGCCGACATCGTTTCTGGCGGCGGCGGCGCCGATTCCGTGCGCGCCGGCGCCGGCGACGACTCGGTCTACGGCGGCGCCGGCGACGACACCGTCGACGGCGGTGCCGGGGCCGACCTGCTGTCCGGCGGCGCCGGCAACGACCTGCTGCTCGGCAGCGGCGGCCAGAAGAACACCGGCAGCAACGAGACGGCGGGCGCTGACACCCTGGTCGGCGGGGCCGGCGACGACACCATGCTCGGCGGCGGCGGCAACGACCTGTACGTCTACCGTGCCGGCGACGCCGCCGACATCGTGCGCGACGAATACTGGTTCACCCAGCAGAGCCCGCTGGGCCATGTCTACAACCCGGTCCTCAACGACGGCGGTGACGACACGCTGCTGTTCGACGGCGGCCTGTCGCTCGACGACGCCACCTTCTGGTTCGACGGCGCCGACCTTGAGATCGTGCTGCCGTCCAGCGAAAACCAGCAGTGGGAGGCCATCTCCGACCGGGTCCGGCTCGACGACTGGACCGACTCGTTCCGCACGATCGAGAACATCAAGTTCGGCGACCTGCTGGTGGACGCCGACGCGGTGTCCGGCATCGCCAACTCGGCGACGGGCGGCGACGACCAGATCGGCTGGTCGGGCGTGGGGCTGCGTTTCGACGCCGGCGCCGGCGACGACACCATCGAAGGCGGTGCCTTCCACGACTTCATCCTCGGCGGAGCTGGCGCCGATTCCCTGATGGGCAACGCCGGCAGCGACACCCTCGTGGGCGGCGCCGGCGACGATGTCCTCTCAGGCGGTGACGGCGACGATGTTCTGGACGGCGGCGCCGGGGCTGACACGATCTACGGCGGCGGCGGCAGCGACATGTTCGTCATCCGTGTCGAAAACGGCACGGCCCCGGATTACGACGGCGACGTTTTCGCCGATTTCGGCGAGGGTGACGGTATCCGCCTGCAAGGCGCCGAGATCGACGCCTCGGCCGTGACCTTGACGGTCTCGGAGGACGGCACCAGCACCACCGTCGCGATCGACTTGAACGGCGATGGCACGCCCACGGTGTCGTTCCAGGTCGCCGGTGCCTACGGCGGCGTCGTGCCGACGGTCGTCACCGCCGGCGGCGTGACCTACACCGATCTCGCGTTCACCGAGAACCACGACGTTTCTCTCACCGGTACCGAGGGTGCCGACACCCTGTCCGGCGGCATCGGCAACGATGTCCTGTCGGGTGGCGGCGGCAACGATCTGCTGTCCGGCGCCGATGGCAACGACACCATCGACGGCGGCGCCGGCGCCGACACCGCGATGGGCGGTGCGGGCGACGACTCGATCGACGGTGGCGTCGGTGGCGATTCCCTGGCCGGCGGGTCCGGCGACGATTCCCTGGCGGGCGGCGATGGTGCCGACACGCTGTCCGGCGGCGAGGGCAACGATGCGCTGTCCGGCGGCGGCGACGCGGACACGCTGTCCGGTGGTGTCGGCGCCGATACCCTCAGCGGCGGTGTCGGCAGTGATTCCCTGGCCGGCGGGTCCGGCGACGATTCCCTGGCGGGAGGCGCCGGCAACGATGCGCTGTCCGGCGGCGAGGGCAACGATGCGCTGTCCGGCGGCGGCGATGACGACACGCTGTCGGGTGGTGCCGGCGCCGATACCCTCAGCGGCGGTGTCGGCAGTGATTCCCTGGCCGGCGGGTCCGCCGACGACACCCTGGCGGGCGGCGCCGGCAACGATGCGCTGTCCGGCGGCGAGGGCAACGACCTGCTGTCGGCTGGCAATGGGGACGATTCACTGGCCGGCGGTGCCGGCACCGATGTCCTCTCGGGGGGAGAGGGCTCCGACTCGCTCGGCGGCGGCGCGGACGACGACACCCTGGTGGGTGGCGTCGGATCCGACGCGCTGTCGGGTGGGTCGGGGAACGACCTTCTTTCCGGCGGCGACGACGCCGATACGGCGGCCGGTGGCGCGGGGTCCGACACGCTGAGTGGCGGCGCCGGCGATGACGTGCTCGCTGGCGGCGAGGATGCCGACACGCTCAGCGGCGGCACCGGCAACGACGCGCTCTCCGGCGGCTCCGGCAACGACCTGCTCTCGGGCGGCGAGGGCGCCGACACGCTGAGCGGCGGCGCCGGCTTCGACACCCTGTACGGCGGTGATGGCGCGGACGCGCTGGGCGGCGGCAGCGACGATGACGTTCTGGTCGGCGAAGCCGATGCCGACGTGCTCTCGGGCGGCAGCGGCAACGACACCCTGATCGGCGGCGGCGGCGACGACAGCCTGGATGGCGGTGCCGGCGACGATTCCGTGGTCGGCAGCGACGGCGACGACCTGCTGGTCGGCGGCAGCGGCATCGACACGCTGGTGGGCGGTGCCGGTAACGACACCTTCGCGGCCGCCTCGCTCGGCGACATCGACGGCGACACCATCGCCGACTACGAGGCCGGCGACGCCGTGCAGGTCGGCGGCGTCGATGCCGCTGCCGCCTCTGTGACACTGACCCGTGCCGATGGCACCACCACGGTGTCGATCGATTCCGACGGCGACGGCACCGCCGACGCCAGCTTCGACATGACCGGGCTGTTCACCGGTGCCTCGATCGAGGCCGGAACGGACGGCGCTGTGCTCTCGTTCGAATCGGCGCTGGCGCTGACGGTCGAGGCGATGGGCACCGCCGACCTGAACGGCGACGGCAACCTCGAGCAGGTCTGGCGGATCACCAACCCGAACGGCGACTCCGTGGACGTCGCCATCGACCTGCTGGACGCCGCCGATCCGCAGGAGATGACGATCGTGGTGCCGAACGGCACCACCTACCATTGGACCGAGGCCGACAGCGGCACGCTGCAGATCTCCTGGTCGATGGATGGCGGTGCCACCGTCGAGAACGCCAGCGCCGAGGCCGTCGCCGACCCGGCTGACACCGAGGCCCTGGCCGTGGCCGGCTTCGTGAACCCGTTCGCCGCCAGCGAGTTCGCCGACACCCTGACCGGCACCGCCGGCGACGACGTCATCGACGCCATGGGCGGCGACGACGTCGTGTTCGCCGGCTTCGGCAACGATTCCGTGGTCGGCGGCGACGGCAACGACGCGCTGTCCGGCAGTGTCGGCAACGACACCCTGATCGGCGGCGCGGGCGACGACACGCTGTTCGGCAGCCTGGACCACGACCTGCTGTCGGGCGGCGCCGGTAACGACCTCCTGATCGGCGGCGCCGGCAACGACACCCTGTCCGGCGGCGCCGGCGACGACACGTTGATCGCCGACGAGGGCGACGACGTCGCCGTCGGTGGTGATGGCGACGATCTGGTCCTGGGCGGCAGCGGCGACGACCTGCTGGTCGGTGGCGCCGGCAACGACACCCTGCACGGCGCCGACGGCAACGACACCCTGTCGGGTGGCGCCGGCGACGATGTCCTGGGCGGGGTCGACGGCGATGATTCGGTCCTGGGCGGGGACGGCAACGACACGCTTGGCGGCTGGACCGGCAACGACACCCTGCGCGGCGAGGCCGGCAACGATGCCCTGACCGGCGGTGCGGGCGACGACCTGCTCGACGGCGGCGACGGCGCCGATTCCCTGTTCGGCGGCGAGGGCAACGACATCCTGTCCGGCGGCGCCGGCAACGACGTCCTGTCCGGTGGCGTCGGCGACGACGTGATCAGCGGTGGCGACGGCGACGACATGAATTTCGCTGGTGCCGGCGCCGACACGGTTTACGGCGGCAGCGGCACCGACGTCTTCCAGGTGACCCAGTTCCACCAGCTCAACGGCGATGTCTACGCCGACTATCAGCCCGGTGAGTTGATCCGGATCGAGGGCGTCGACGCGTCGGTCGCGACCGTCACCCTGACCGAGGCCGACGGCGTGACCACCGTATCTCTCGACGCCAACGGCGACGGCACCGCCGAGGTCTCGTTCCAGGTGGTCGGCAGCTATGTCGGCGGGGCGACCCTGACCGACGCCGGCGGCATCGCCCAGCTGGTGCTGAGCGACGTTCCGCCCGGGCCGACCGAGGACGCCGACACCGTGATCGGCACCGAGGGCGCCGACACGATCTCGGCGCTGGGCGGCGACGATCTGGTGTCGGGGCTGGCGGGAGACGACCTGCTGTCGGGCATGGCCGGCAACGACACCCTGTCGGGTGGCGCCGGCCAAGACACTCTGGTCGGTGGCGACGGCGACGACGTTCTTGCCGGCGCCGCCGGGGCTGACGCGCTGTCGGGCGGTGGCGGCAACGACACCCTGTCGGGCGGCGCCGGGGCCGACACCCTGGTCGGCGGCGCCGGCGTCGACGAATTCCGCGTCGCCACCCTCGGCGATCTTGATGGCGACGTCCTCGCCGACTTCGAGGCGGGCGAGACGATCCGGATCGGCGGGCTGGACGCGGCAATCGCGACGGTCACGGTCACGGAGGCGGACGGCGTCTCCACGGTGTCGATCGACGCCAACGGCGACGGTACCGCCGATGCGACGTTCAGCGTCGCCGGCAGCTTTGCCGCCGGCGCCCTGGCCGATTCCGGCGACGGGACGGTCACACTGGTGCTCGACACCACCCCGCCGCTGCAACTCGAGGCGATGGGCACCGCCGACCTCGACGGCGACGGCGACCTCGAGCAGATCTGGCGGATCGTCAACCCGACCGACGCGCCGGTCGACGCCACACTCGACCTGCTCGACGCCGGCGACAGCCAGGAGGGCATCGTCGCCGTCGCGCCGGGCACCACTTTCGTGTGGACCGAAGCCGATTCCGGCACCCTGCAGGCAAGCTGGGTCGGTCCCGACGGCGCGCGCAGCGCGACCGCCACGTCCAGCGCCGAGCCAGCCGACCTGGCGGCCCTCGAGACCGCCGGGTTCGTCAACCCGTTCGCCCAGCCGTTCGGCGCCACCGAGTTCGCCGACACCCTGGTCGGCACCACCGGCGACGACACCATCTCGGCGCTCGGCGGCGACGACGTGGTCTCGGGCAAGGACGGCGACGACGTCATCGACGGCATGGCCGGCAACGACACGCTGTTCGGCCAGGACGGCAACGACACGCTGTATGGCGGCGACGGCGAGGATTCGCTGGTCGGCGGCAGCGGCGTCGACGCGCTGTACGGCGGCGTCGGCAACGATGTGCTGCGCGGCGGCATTGCCGACGACACCCTGTCGGGCGGCGCTGGCGACGATTCCCTCCGCGGCGACGCCGGCGCCGACCTGCTGGTTGGCGGCGACGGCAACGACACGCTGGTGGGCGGCGGCGACGCCGACACCCTGTCCGGCGGCGTCGGCGACGACCGGCTGGTGGGTGGCCGCGAAGACGATCTGCTGGTCGGCGGCAGCGGCAATGACACCCTCCTCGGCGGTGGCGGTCTGGACGCCGTGTCGGGCGGCGACGGCGACGATTCCCTGCGCGGCGGTGGTGATGCCGACTCGCTGTTCGGTGGCGACGGCAACGACACCCTGGTGGGCGCCAGCGGCGCCGACCTGCTGTACGGCGGTGCCGGCAACGACGTGCTGAACGGCGGCGCCGACGCCGACACGCTATCGGGTGGTGCCGGCGACGATACGCTGCATGGCGGCGGCGGGGCGGACCGGCTTTTCGGCGCTGACGGCAACGACCTGCTGGTCGGTCATCGCGATGCCGACACATTGTCCGGTGGGGCCGGCGACGACACGCTGCGCGGCGGCGGCGGCACCGACGTGCTCTCAGGCGGCGATGGCAACGATCTTCTTCAGGGCGGCGCCGAGGCCGACACCCTGATCGGCGCCTCCGGCAACGACACGCTGCTGGGTGGTGACGGCAGCGACATCCTGTCGGGTGGGATCGGCGACGACTCGATCCGCGGCGGCACCGGCGCCGACCTGATCGTCGGCGGCGACGGCAACGACACCCTGGTCGGCATCGCCGGCCTCGATACCCTGTACGGCGGCGCCGGCGATGACCTGATCCGGGGCGGCCGCGACGGCGACGTGCTGTCCGGCGGCACCGGCAACGACACCCTGCAGGGCGGCGGCGGCGACGACATCCTGCTGGGCGCCGACGGCGACGACTCGCTGGTCGGCGGCGCCGACGCCGACACGCTGTCCGGCGGCACCGGCAACGACACGCTCGTCGGCAACGGCGGCGCCGACCTGCTGTCCGGCGGCCTCGGCAACGATCTGTTGCGCGGCGGTAACGATGCCGACACCCTGTACGGCGGCTCCGGCGACGACACCCTGCTGGGCGGCGACGGTGGCGACATTCTGTCGGGTGGCATCGGCGACGACTCGATCCGCGGCGGCACCGGCGCCGACCTGATCGTCGGCGCCGACGGCAACGACACCCTGATCGGGATCGCCGGCGACGACACCCTCGACGGCGGCGCCGGCGACGACCTGATCAAAGGCGGGCGCGACGCCGACATCCTGTCGGGCGGGTCCGGCGATGACACCCTGCACGGCGGCGGCGGCGACGACCTGTTGCTGGGCGGTGACGGCAACGATTCGCTCGTCGGCGGTGCCGACGCCGACTCGCTGTACGGCGGGTCAGGCGACGACACCCTGCTGGGCGGCGGCGGCGGCGACATCCTGTCGGGCGGCATCGGCAACGACTCGATCCGCGGCGGCACTGGCGCCGACCTGATCGTCGGCGGCGAGGGCAACGACACTCTGCTCGGCATCGCCGGCGACGACACGGTCTACGGCGGCGCCGGCGACGACCTCCTCAAGGGCGGGCGCGACGCCGACCTCCTGTCGGGCGGTGCCGGCAACGACACCCTGCATGGCGGCGGCGGCAACGACCTCCTCGACGGCGGCGACGGCGCCGACTCGATCACCGGCGGCCGCGACGGCGACACCATCCTCGGCGGCAGCGGCGACGACACCCTGCACGGCGGCGGCGGGGCGGACCTGCTCTCGGGTGGCGCCGGCAACGATCTGCTGCGGGGCGGTGCCGACGCCGACTCGCTGTTCGGCGGCGATGGCGACGACACGCTGTTCGGCAACGGCGGTGACGACCGGATGGAGGGCGGCGACGGCCACGACTCCCTGCGCGGCGCGACCGGCGACGACACCCTGCTCGGCGGTGCCGGCAACGACACCCTGCTCGGCATCGCCGGCAGTGACGAACTCAGCGGCGGCGACGGCGACGACCTGCTCAAGGGCGGCCGCGACGCCGACGCGCTGTACGGCGGCTCGGGCAACGACACGCTGGTGGGCGGCGGCGGCACCGACGCGCTGTCGGGCGGCGCTGGCGACGATTCGCTGCTTGGCGGCGGCGAGGCCGACCAGCTTTACGGCGGTGATGGTGACGACATCCTGGTCGGGCGCACCGGTGCCGACCTGCTGTCGGGCGGTGCCGGCAACGACGTGCTGTCCGGCGGCGCCGGCGCCGACACGCTGGCCGGCGGTGCCGGTGTCGATCGTTTCGAGGGCAGCCTGGCCCATCTGAACGGCGACCGCATCACCGACTACGAGGACGGCGAGGCGATCCGCGTCACCGCGCTGAGCGCCACCCGCGCCCAGGTCTCGCTCAGCACCGACAACGGCGTCACCACGGTCGCGATCGACAACAACGGCGACGGCATCGCCGAGGCGACGTTGCTGGTCGACGGCGCCTACGACACCGCGACAATCACCGCTGGCGAGGGCCGGTCGGCCGACATCACGCTGTCCTCGGCTCCGGTCGCCCAGCCGCTGACCCTGACCGCGATGGGCGCGGTCGATCTCGACGGCGACGGTGATCTCGAGCAGCTCTGGCGGCTGCGCAACCCGAACGCCGAGGCGATCGAGGCCAACGCCGACCTCTACGGCACCGCCGACCCGCAGGATGGGCCGGTCACCGCCACCCCGGGCGACAGCTTCTTCTGGAGCGAGGCCGGGTCCGGCACCATGGTCGTCACCTACGACCTGAACGGCGTGCAGACCCAGACCACCAAGGCCTCGAACCCGAACGCCGCCAATCTCGGCGACCTGGAGAGCGCCGGCTTCGTCAATCCGTTCGCTGGCGAAACGGAAACCGGAACCGAGGGCGCGGATTCCCTGTCCGGCGGCGACAACGATGACGCGCTCTCCGGTCTCGGCGGCGACGACGCGCTTTCTGGCGGCGCTGGCGACGACACCCTCGACGGCGGCGACGGCAACGACACCCTGCTCGGCGGCGCCGGCAACGATGTCCTGTCGGGCGGGAACGGCGACGACATCCTCTCGGGTGGTGCCGGCAACGACATGCTTTCGGGCGGCGCCGGGAGCGACGCGCTCTACGGCGGTTCCGGCGACACCGTCATCGGCGGCGACGGCGACGACACGCTGTACGTCGGATCGATCGACGACCTCGACGGCATGACGCTCGACGGCATAGAGACCCTTGTCGTGGACGGGGTGACCCCGCCGGCGCCCGGCACCAACCTGCTGATCAACGGCGACTTCGAAACCACCGGTCCGTTGAACAGCAACTCGGTCTGGACAATGTTCCAGGAGATCGAGGGTTGGTCGGCCGAGGATCCCGACGCGAACGTGGCCGGGACCCCGCCGATCGAGATCCAGCGTGGCCGTATCGCCGGCGCGCCGGAATCGCCGAACGGTTGGTCCACGACCAATAACGTCATCGAACTCGACTCCGGGCCCGAGAACGGTGGCCAGGCCGAGGGCCAGAACAACGCCGTGGTCTCGCAGACCTTCACGGTGTTCTCGGCAGGCACCTACGCCCTGTCGTTCGACTACACTGCCCGGTCGTACGCCGGCATGGATGGCGAGACCAGCGCGTTCTCGATCAGTGTCGATGGCGAAACGGTCTACGCCAACCCGGATCCGCAATTGGGCTGGACCAGCCACTGGCTGACCCTCGACCTTGGGGTCGGCAACCACGTCATCTCGCTGGTCGGCGAGGGGATCGACGATCGCCACGGCGCGTTGCTCGACAACATCGAGCTCGTCCAGGGCAACACGCCGGTGCGCGACCTGCTGACCGGCGAGGTGTTCGGCGGCCCGACCGACGACGCAGACACCCTCACCGGGACCAGCGGCGACGATGCGATCGCCGCGCTGAACGGCGCCGATTTGGTCTACGGCGGTGACGGCAACGACACCCTCGATGGCGACAACGGCAACGACACGCTGCACGGCGATGCCGGCGCCGACCTTTTGCAGGGTGGCAACGGCGACGACGTTCTCCACGGCGGCGAGGGGGTCGACACCCTGTACGGCGGCGCCGGCAACGACGCGCTGTACGCCGACGCGGCCGACACGGTGGTCGACGGCGGCGATGGCCAGGACACCCTGTATCTCGGCTCGCTGTCCGACCTCGACGGGATGTCGGTCGCCGGCATCGAGGTGCTGGTGGTCGACGGCGTGACCGCCCCGACGGTCGGCGCCAACCTGCTGATCAACGCCGACTTCGAAGACGTGTCCGGGTTCAACCACGGCAGCTGGGGAACCTTCACCCAGATTTCCGGCTGGTTTGCCGAGGATCTGGACACCCAGGCTCCCGGCGTGGCGCCGCTGGAGATCCAGATCGGAACCCAAAGCGGCAGCCCCGCCGCTCCGCTCGGCTGGTCGTCCACCAACAAGGTGCTGGAACTCGACAGCCACGCCGACAACGGCGGCGCCGCTGGCCATACCAACGTCAAGGCGACGCAGACCTTTACGGTGTTCGAGGCCGGCACCCACACGCTGTCCTTCGACTTCGCGGCGCGGAAGATCGGCGGTCAGACCGCCGCTTCCAGCGAGTTCTCGATCCAGATCGACGGCGAAACGGTCTTCACCAAGACCGACGCCGAACACGCCTGGCGCAGCGACTGGTTCACCATCGAACTCGGCGTCGGCCGCCACACCCTGACGTTCATCGGAGGCGACGCCGACGGCACCTCGAACACTTACGGGGCGTTGATCGACAACATCGAGCTGGTGCTCGGCACCGAGCCGGTTCGCGACCTGATCCCCGATCCGGTGGCCGGGCCGACCAATGGCGCCGACACGCTCGTCGGGTCCGACGGTGCCGACACGATCGCGGCGCTCGGCGGCAACGACGTGGTTTCGGGCGGCGCCGGCAACGACGTGCTGTCCGGCGGTGCCGGTAACGACGTGCTTTCGGGTGGCGACGGCGACGACCTGCTGGTCGGTGGCGCCGGGGCCGACACCATCCTCGGCGGCAACGGCATCGACACCATCCTCGGCACGGTCGCCGATCTCCACGGCGACACGATCGCCGACTTCGGCCCGACCGACGTTCTGATCATCCAGGGAATCTCGGCGGCGGTAGCGACGATCGCGGTGGCGGCTTCCGACGGCGTCACCACCATCACGGTCGATGCCAACGGCGACGGCATCGCCGACGCGGTGTTCACCGTCAACGGCAGCTATCTCGGCGCGACTCTCGAGGATGACGGCGTCGGCGGCGCCACGGTGGTGCTGTCGAGCGTCCTTCTCAACGTCCCGACCGAGGGTGCCGACACCCTGACCGGCACCGAACTCGGCGACGTCATCGCGGCACTCGGTGGCGACGACCTGGTCGTCGGCATGGCCGGCGGCGACGCGCTGTCGGGCGGCGACGGCAACGACACGCTGTCCGGTGGCGCCGGTGACGATACGCTGCTCGGCGGCAACGGCAACGACGCGCTGTACGGCGGCGACGGCGCCGATGTGCTTTCCGGTGGCGCCGGCGACGACACGGTGTACGCCGACACGCTCGACGGCGCGCTTGCCGGTGGCGACGGCAACGACGTGCTGGTGGTGGCGGCGGGCACCGACCTTGCCAGCCTGGCGCACAGCGGCTTCGAGACTGCCTGGTTCGTCGACGGTGCCGGCGCGACGGTCGAGGTTCGCGACCTGACGCCGCCGACACCGTCCGGCCCGGTCCTCGGGTTCATGCACGCCGACGGCGTGGTGCAGGCCCTGCAGTTCGAGGCCGGCATCGCGATGGCGTCGGTCGAGACTACCGGGCTCGATCCCGCCTGGCAGTCGGCCGGCGCGGCCGACTTCAACGGCGACGGGGTCGACGACATGCTGCTGCGCCACGCCGGATCCGGCGACATCGCGATCTGGGCGTTCGGCGACGACGGCATCGACAAGGGCATCGTCCAGGGCATTGCCACCGACTGGCAGGTGGCCGGCCTCGCCGATTTCGACGGCAACGGCAAGGCCGACATTCTCTGGTCCCACTCGGGACTGGGGGCCGTGGCGGTCTGGAACGACGCCCTCGGCCGCGGACCGGTGGAGTTCATCGGCGAAAGCGGCTGGACGGTCGCGGCCACCGAGGACTTCAACGGCGATGGCGGTGCCGACCTGCTGATGCGCAACGACGACACCGGCTCGGTCGCGATCTGGAGTTTCGACGCCACTGGCGCCGCGACCAAGGGCGTGGTGCAGGGGGCCGACACCAGCTGGCAGATCGAGCGGCTCGCGGACTTCGACGGTGACGGCGGTACCGACATCCTGTGGCGCCAGGACGGCAGCGGGTCGATGTCGGTGTGGACCGGCAACGGCCTGGGGGCGTCGACCCCGGGCACCGTTCTCGGGCTCGATCCGGTGTGGTCGGTGGCCGGCGTCGCCGATGTCGGCGGCGACGGCAAAGACGACCTGATCCTACGCAACGCGCAGGATGGGCTGGTGACTGTCTGGGAGATGAACGGCGACACGCCAACCCGCGGCGAGACCTTCGGCGGGGTGTCCTCGGACTGGGAGATCGCCGCCGTCCACGACTTCGACGGCGACGGCCGCGCCGACCTCCTGTGGCGCAACGACACCACCAACACCGCCTCGGTGTGGGAGATGAACGGGGCGGCCAGCGAGGCGCGCTACGATTTCGGGTTCGATGCCGACTGGGAGATCGTCACGATCGGCCGCTTGAGTGACGACCTGACGGACGACCTGTTGCTGCGCGCCGCCGACGGGCGGTTCCTGACGGTGGCGATGGCCGATGGCGGGGTACCCGAAGTCACGCTGGTCGGTTCGCTGGATCCAGCCTGGACCCCGCTCTGACGGTCGGCGACAATGCCGGCGGGGCGATCTCGTTCCGATGCCGGTGACCGGGAGCGTGCCTGCGGACCTACTGGTGGGCTAACCCGGGCTGGGTAGCGCTGCTGCTGATGGTGCCGATCTGCCTGTCGGTCGCGGCGATGCCGAAGAAGGTCTACCTGGAGTTCGACCAGGCCAGACAGTTCTTTGCCGGCGATCAATTGCTGGTGGCGCTGGCGTCTCTGCTGGCGTTCGCCGCCGGATGCGGGGTGGTCGGCTACGTGACCCGTGGCGCCCGGCTGCAGCGTCCGTCCAGCAGCCCGCCCAGCCGAATTGTTCACTCGCACTATCGCCGCGTCATGATCGTCATCGGCCTCGTGGCGTTCGCGGGCAACATCGCCGTTATCCTGCCGATCCTGGCGAACCCCGGGCTGATTGTCGACTTCCTGAGCGGCAAGGCCGCGATTTTCTCGCTGATGAAGGACCAGACCCTGCAGATCCCGGGGCTGACCTCGGTCAGCAACCTCGCGGCGCTGTTCGCCACGCTCTACGCGCTGAAGGCAAAGATCGCCGACCGGCCGCTGGACCGCTTCGACCACATCTTCGCGGCCGCGGTGTTCTTCGCGGTGCTGCTGCGGGCGGTGTTCAACTCCGAGCGGCTGGCGATCATCGAGGTGGTCCTGCCGGTCGGCGTGGTCTGGTTCGGCACGGTCGGGACGCGCTGGCGGTTCACCGTCAGCATGGCGCCGGTGCTGGGGATCGGCGGCATCATCGCGCTGTTCGCGGTGACCGAGTATTTCCGATCATGGACGGTTTACCGCTTCTACTACGACGACTACACCGACTTCATCCTGTCGCGGATCTGGGGGTACTACCTGACGGCCCTTAACAACGGCGCCGGGCTCGCGGAGCTGTACGCTCCGACCTTCGACGGCACCTACACCATGAACTGGTTCCACCGGTTCCCGCTGTTCCCGTGGGTTCAGGCCGAAGAGCCGTCATTCTGGGAGTATGCGTTCCAATTCGCCACCGCCGAATTCAACAACACCTCCGGCATTTATGCTCCGGTCCACGACTTCGGCATGACGTTCGGCATCGTCATGTGGTTCTTCCTCGGTGTCGTGAGTGGACGTATCTTCGACGGTTACCGGCAGGGGCACTTCCAGTACATGATCATTCACCCGACCTGGATGATCGGCGTGTACGAGATACTGAGGCTCTTCTACTGGGGATCGTCGAAATACTTCCCGACCTTCATCTGCACGGTTGCGATCATCGTCTTCATGGTCCGGCACCGGGCGGTGACGACGGCGCCGATCGCCCGCCGGGGCGTCCACCCGATGGCGCCGGTAGCCGTCCGCGGCGGCCAGTCGCGCCGTTGACCGGCGGATCGGATCAGCCTTCGAGGCTGTCCAGCCAGGCCCGGATCCCACCGGCGAGATCGGTCTCGAACCGGTAGCCGTCGGCCAGCAGCCGGTCCGGGCGGACGTGGGTGCTGGTGAGCAGCTTGCGCACCCGGTCGCGGTCGATGCCGGTCCGCAACCCGCCCCGGCCGAGAACCTCGAACACTCCGGCCGCCGCCATGACCATCCACCACGGGACGGTCAGCCGAGGGGCGGGCAGGCCCGCCGCCGCCGCCAGGGTCACCGCAATAGTTTCGATATCGTACGGCTCCGGATAGGCGAAGTTGGCGCGGTACACCGGTTCGTCCCGGGCCGCGCAGAACGTCATCGCCCGCACCAGTTCGCCGACGTAGCCGCAGCCCTTGATGGTGTCGCGCCGCCCCGGATAGACGAAGGCCCGGCGGCGCAACTGGCGCAGCAGGCGGTCGACGTTTCCGCCCTCACCCCGCCCGAACACCACTCCCGATCGCAGCACCGCCAGCCGCCGGGAGGACGGGTCGGCGTCGACCCAGCTCTCGTGGATCGTCTCGGCAAGCGCCTTGGACCGGCCATAGGCCGACACCGGCAGCAGCGGAGTCGTTTCGGTGCACGGCGCCTCGCGCGGGCCGTAAACCGAGATGCTGCTGGTGAACACCAGGCGTCGGACGCCGCGCGCGGCGGCGAAGCGGCAGGCGTTCACCGCGCCGGCGACGTTGGTGTCGTAGTAGGCGTGGTCCGGGTGGCCGGGGGTGCGGTGGATGGCCGCCAGGTTGTAGACGATGGCGACCACGTCGGGGACGTGGTCGTCGAAGCGCTCGCGGACGTCGCCCCGCCGGTAGTCAACCCCGTCGATCGGCCGTGCCGGATCGGCGATGTCGAGCGAGATCAGCGGCCCGATGCCGCGCGCCGCGAGGTCGGCCAGCAAATGGCTGCCGATGAACCCGGCGCCGCCGAGGACCAGGGCGCCGCCGCTCACGGGCGGGTCGGCCGTGGCAACAGCACGAGGTCGGCGTCCTCGGCCGGAATGCCGTCAGGCCGGGGCCGCGACCGGTGCCGGTCGGAGTCGAAGGCGTCGTAGCCGAGGTCGTCGAAAAACCCCTGAAGGCGCGCTATGTCGGCGCCGAGGGACGGGTGGGTGTCGAGCAGCACCACAGGGCGATGCCGGGCGAGGCTGGCGCGCGCGCCGTCCAGCACCGCGACCTCGGCGCCCTCCACGTCGATCTTCATCACGTCGATGCGATCGAGGTCGTACCGGTCGAGCCGCGCCACCGGAACCGTGATCGCGGCCCGGTCGCGGTGCTCGAGGCCGGCCAGAAGCGAATGCCAGCCGCTGACCGAGGACCGGTACAGGGTTGCCTCGCCGTCGCTGTCGGAGAGCGCCACCGGGTAAACCGTGACGTTGTCGAAACGGTTGGCGGCGACGTTGTCCCGGATGGTTTCGACGTTGCCGGGATCGGGTTCGAAGGCGTGGACCCGTCCGGTCGGCCCGACGAGGCGGGCGGCGATCAGCGCGAAGTCCCCCTCGCTCGAGCCGATGTCGACGAACACCGATCCGGGTCCGAGCCGGCGCCGGATCTCGGCGGTTTTGCGCAGTTCATAGAGACCGAGGGCCCGCAGCAGGCTCATCGGCGAATGACCGATGTCCATGATCATCGCTACGCCGTTGGCGCGGAACCGCCGGCGCCGTCCCCCGAGCACCGCCCGGGCGATCGGGAACAGGGCGGACACGGTCCAGGCCTTGAGCGTCGAAAGCATTGAAAACAAGGCCTGTCCGGTCGGTCGCGGAGCCTCCGTGTATACCGGAACCGGGGCCTAGGTGCTACGCTGACGGCACGATCAAGCGTGGCCGACGGGCGGATTTCGGATGCTGAACGACATGGTTGCCGTGACCCTGATGAAGGTCGCGGGAACCGCTCTCTGGCTCGCCTACACGGTGCTGCTCGCCCGCCTGCTGTCGGCCGGCGACTATGGCCTCGTGATGTACGCCATCACGGTCCTGTCGATCGCCGGACCGCTGACCTGCTTCGGCCTCAACAGCGCCATGCTGCGCCACGGGTCAGTGTACTGGGGTCACGGCCGTCCCGCCGCGCTCGCCGCGCTGCTGGCCGAAGCCCGGCGCACGATCGTGTTGGCCTCGCTGGTCGGCGCGGGGGCGATCGCCGTGGTGTTCCACGCCGCACTCGGGATCGGACAGGGCGTCGGCTGGCTGACCGTGGCGATCGTCGCGGTCGCCCTGCCGCTTTACGGCGCCATGGACCTGCACCGCGAAACCCTGAGGGCGCTCGACCGGCTGATCGCCGGTTTCCTCGGCTTCAACGTGCTGCGCTCGCTGATCCCCGGGGTTCTGGCGGCGGCGCTGGCGGCGCTCGGCTGGCTTTCGGTCGACACCGCGCTCGCCGCCTTCGCCGGCGGGTTGCTGGTGATCGGGCTTCTCGACGCCCGTCGGATCGCCGTCACGGCGGGCGGCGCCGGGCCCGGCCTAGGCGTAGCCGGCGCCGGTCCGTCGGACCGCCGCGACTGGTACCGGATTGCCCGGCCGATGGTCCTGTCCGAGGCCCTGGTCCACTGGATCGCCCGCGGCGACGTGCTGATCGTCGGCGCCCTGCTCGACCTGAAGGCAGCGGCGATCTACCTCACCGCGCAGCGCCTGGCGGTCCTGGTGACCTTCGTGGTCGATGCCGTCCGCCTGACCCTTGAGCCTAAGATCGCCCGCCGTTTCTCGCAGAACGACCACGCCGGCATGCAGCGCCTGCTGGCCTGGGGCAGCCTCGCCTCGTTCGTGACCGGTGTGCCGGCGGTCCTGGCGCTTGCGGGCGGCGGCTGGCTATTGCTCGGCCTCTACGGTCCGGAGTTCCAGGAGGGCTGGACGGTGCTCGCCATCCTTGCTCTCGGACAATTGTCGACGGTGCTGGCGGGTCCGATCAGCGCCGTGCTGCGGATGACTGGGCTGGAGCGTCCGCTGACCGCGACGCTGGCCGCCGGCGCGATCGGGCACTCGATCGCGGTTCCCGTGGGCATCGCCGTCGGCGGGGTCGAGGGCGCGGCCGTCGGCGCCTCCCTGGTCGCCGTGGCGAGCAACCTCGCCTACCTGGCGATCGCCCGCAAGCGCCTCGGCCTGCGCTGCGGTCCCGGCTCCGGAATGTTCGAACCGGCGCTGGTGCGCTCGGCGGCCGGCGAGGTGATGGCGCGCGTCTCCGGCGTCGTCCGGGGGCAATGGCGATGACCGAGCCCCCGCCCCTGCCCCCGCCCCTGCCCCCGCCCCTGCC
>Ga0075118_10000069_pt1 | contig 103323 bp, 98 predicted proteins | sample AntAceMetag02UKE_FD_69794 | JGI IMG/M metagenome (GOLD analysis project Ga0075118, IMG submission 69794) | Saline lake microbial communities from Ace Lake, Antarctica - Antarctic Ace Lake Metagenome 02UKE | ecosystem: Environmental > Aquatic > Non-marine Saline and Alkaline > Saline | place...
GAAAAGTTTCTGAACACTGACGACTAATCTTCGGATGACAGCCACCGAACTCTGAAAGCACAATGCTTTTAGCTAACAAGGAGGCTGTTATGACTGTACTTGATACACTAAATTTCGTTGCATTTAACCCACTTCAAAACAACAACCCCATCGCTGTTCGTCGTCGCAAGTTGATGGCAAAGATAGATGAACAAATCCAACTTGCAACAAACAAAGACTACACGCCCACGCAGCATAAATGGGTTACTGATGACGAAGGTAAACAAACCAAAGTTGAAGTTGCCAAACGTGTTAAGCGTTGGTGGACTGCTAGTGTTGATGGAAAGATAAACCTAGTGGTGCGCTATGGCAGCAAGCCACTAGAGTTTGCTAAAGGTAAGAATGCCATCGAACTAGCTAGCGAAGCTGATGTAGTTGATACACTTCGTAAGTTGCGAGAGGCTGCTGAACTAGGTGAGTTAGATGCGCTGATAGAACAACAAGCGCAGTTTGGCAGACGTTTGACACTAAAGAACAAGTGAACAAACGAACAGAAGAACAGAAGAACGTGTATAATTCAGCACGTTCTTCGTCGTACAATGTGCAAGTGCTGATTGCGTAAACTATTGAATTGCAATAGTCTCACACGCGTAGAAAAAACGTGCAGAGTGATTGGTGAGTTACACACTTGTTACACACGTACTATGAGGTGGAATTAAGTGCTTGATATTAAACAGTTTAAAAACCACGTTGCTACTGAGTGGGAGTAGTTTATATTGTGTAAGTTACTAAATATGAATATCAAAATTCAACGCCATCTTTAGCAACCCTTAAACCTGTCAGTAGAACAAAGGCGTTCTACTTGAGGAATGTCGGCTTTATATAAATAAACATGCAATTCGGAAAATAACACAATGGCTATTTACGTTCTAGTTCATGGCGCTTGGCATACCGGAGAGCTTTTAGAGGCTGTTGCCGAACCCATCAGAGCTAAAGGTCATACAGTACACTGTCCTACAGTGGCGGGAAATAATCCCGGAGACGACCGCACGATTGGACTCGATGTCGCAATTGCATCCATTGTCACCTATCTTGAAGAACACAATCTTCAAGATGTTGTGCTTCTTGGGCATAGCTATGGTGGAATGGTTATTACGGGTGTCGCTGATCGTGCGCCGGAACGAATTCATCGACTGATTTATTGGAACGCATTTGTGCCTAACAATGGAGAGTGTTTGAACGATATGGTGCCACCCCATTATGTTGGTTTGTTTGATTCAATCAGTTCGGAGAGTTCAGACAATCGCGTAATGTTGCCATTTTCCATCTGGCGAGAGGCATTTATCAATGACGGCAGCCTAGAGGAGGCTAAATTTTCTTACGGGAAATTGAATGCACATCCTTATGCAACTTTCACCGATCCAATTTCGTTGAAAACCAATCCCATGGACATGCAATTTGGCAAGTCTTTCATCAACTGCACAGAAGATACAGCATTGCCTCAAAGTTTTAGCTGGCACCCGCGCCTATCGGAGAAACTAGGTCTGTTTCGATTAATTCAGCTAACGGGCAGTCACGAAATTTGTTTCACTGATCCGGCTAGTTTGGCAGCGTCTATAATGAAAGCGGGACGGGATTAAAACAGATTTTCACTCATTGCGTGCGTAACCGATCAAATCGGCGTTCGTTGACGCTTGGACAAAAAAATCAAAAATTGAGGGCACATTATTCTCGGCAATGGGGACGATGTACTTATTAATCTCAACGAGATAAGCCTTTCTAGGCTTGCCATCAGGGTTTTTACAGAGAAGAAGCATGTAGCCACATAGCTCGGATAAGGGTTTTAGTTGCTAGTTGCTCATTGCCACACTTTGTCAAAAATATCATTACTGCGTTGAGACCTCGATTTAGCAAAAGCCCCCCATTCAAATTCAGTTTGAGGCTTTAGTTCTTAAGCATTTCGATCGCTTGGTGTTGACTCAGGAAAACTTGGCCAGACAAATCAGCGATCAAATGCGTCTTAGCCAATCGATCCATCACAGGACCTTTAATTTCCGAGAGATGGAATTTCACACCTGTAGATTTGAGGCGTTCATTGATAGCTTCAAGGCTTTCGAGCGCGCTCATATCAATCACATTAACCGCTGAACATAGCAGCACCACATGGCGCAATTTGCTATCTCTAGCGACAAGGTCATAGATGTAATCTTCAAGAAAACGCGCATTTGCAAAATAAAGGCTTTCATCCACCCGCAGTGTTGAAATGTGCGGATAGGTGATGACGTCATAGCGTTTAACATTTCGGAAATGTTCAGTGCCTGCAATTTGTCCTACTTCAGCAATATGCGGACGCGAGGTTTTGTAAAGGTACATCACAATCGACAGCAACACCCCCGCACAAATGCCAGCCTCCACGCCCACCACAAGGGTCATAAAAATGGTCACAGACACAGCCGCAAAGTCTGGTTTTGAAAAGACCCAAGATTTGCGCAAGATCGAAAAGTCGATCAGGCTGAGGACCGCCACAATGATGGTTGCAGCTAAAATAGCCTTCGGTAAGAAGTAGATCAAAGGCGTCAAAAACAGAGCGGCAAAGGCTAATCCAACGGCTGTGTAGGCCCCTGCGGCAGGGGTAGCTGCGCCTGCGTCATAATTCACGACCGAGCGAGAAAATCCGCCCGTTACAGGATAGCCGCCTGTAAAGGCTGCGCCAATATTCGCAGCACCAAGGCCAATAAGCTCTTGATTAGGATCGATCCGTTGACGTTTTTTGGCTGCCAACGTTTGCGCAACCGAGATGCTTTCAACAAATCCGATGATTGAAATCAACAAAGCCGAACCAAACAGACTTCCTATCAAATCAAAGGAAAAAGAGGGTGAGGTCAGCGGTGGTAGGCTTTGGGGCACCTCGCCGACCACTTGAACGCCTTTGCCTACGAGATTAAATCCCCAAGTCACCAAAGTGCTGAGTAAAATCGCCAATACAGGGCCAATTTTTGCCAAAAGATCAGCGGGGCGTGCGCGCATACCAAATTTACGCAATACTGGTTTTAGACCGTTGCGCACCCAAAATAGAAAGCCCATCCCCACAACGCCAAGGGCCAAGGTATAGACGTTAGTTTGACCAAGATGAATTATGATTTGCTCGACGAGTTCAGGCACAGTATCGCCAGATATCTTGATGCCCAAGAGATGCTTCACTTGACTCATCGCGATTAAAATACCTGATGCCGTGATGAAGCCTGCTATTACTGGATGCGAGAGAAAATTCGTTAAAAATCCTAACCTCAAAAGACCAAGCGCTAACAAGATCAATCCCGACAGAAAAGCCAAAGTTAAGGCTGCGGTCACATAGTCAATTGAACCCAATGTCGCGACCTTGCCCACGGCCGTAGCCGTCATCAAAGACACAACGGCCACAGGTCCCACCGCAAGTGCGCGACTTGTACCAAAAATGGCATAAAGCACGATTGGTAGGATCGAAGCATAGATCCCCATCTCTGCTGGCAAACCTGCCAAAAGGGCATAAGCCAATGATTGTGGCACCAACATGATCGTTACGATCATTGCTGCCAAAAGATCGTTTGTCAGCGTATCTTTAGTATATTTGGGACCCCATTCAAGAATGGGTAGGTACCGCGCAACTGCGCCAAAAAAGGATTTTTTATCCATAGTTTAATCCAATACTAAATCTACCAAAGTCGCGCACACCATGATAAAAGGGGCACAGAAGGCACTATTAAAGTTTGTTAACGGGGATTTTTAGCATCATATTGCCGTCTTTATCTTTGGGCATGTCACCTGCGCGCATATTCACTTGCAATGATGGAATAATCAAACGCGGCATTGCCAATGATGCGTCTCGCTCGGTCCGGAATTTGATAAAATCTTCGCGCGTTTTACCTGCGCCCACGTGGATATTATGGGCCTTCTCTTCTGCGATGGTCGTTTCCCATGCGATTTCACGTCCATTGGGCGCATAGTCATGGCACATGAACAAGCGCATCTCATCAGGTAATGTTAACAATTTTTGAATGCTGTCATAAAGTGTGGCCGCGTCACCGCCCGGAAAGTCAGCACGGGCCGAGCCACCGTCGGGCATGAACAACGTGTCGCCCACAAAGGCCGTGTTGCCAACCACATGTACCATACAGGCTGGCGTGTGACCTGGTGTATAGATTGCTGTCACATCCATAGAACCAATTTTATAATTATCGCCATCCTTAAACAAAGCATCAAATTGGGATCCATCCCGCTGAAATTCGCTGCTTTCATTGAAAATCTCACCAAAGGTTTCTTGCGCAACCAGGATCTGCTCACCAACCCCGATTTTGCCACCCAATTTTTGTTGTAAATAGGGTGCAGCAGACAAGTGGTCAGCATGAACATGGGTTTCGATGATCCACTCAAGCTTCAAGCCGCTTGAAGTGATGAACTCAACCAAACGGTCCGCGTGCTTATAAGTAATCCGGCCGGCCGCGTAATCAATATCCATGACACTGTCAACCACTGCACATGAGGTGCTATTTGGATCTTTGACCACATAACTGATTGTATTGGTGTCAGGATCAAAAAATCCTGTAACTTCAGGTTTTATATTCATATTTGGGCTGAACACTGTCATCGAAAAAATCCCTTACTTCATTAGTTCGACAGGAAAAATGGGTTGATGCGCCGTGCGGCCAAAATACCCGCAACCAAAGAGGCGATAAAAATATATGACTCAAAATGGCCTAACCCAAACGTAGGAATGGCGCCGCCCGGGCAAAATCCTGCGATACCCCAACCAATACCAAACATGCTCGAACCCAAAATTAGGCGGCGGTCAATTTGTTTGGTGCTGGGTAGGGAAAAAGTGCCTTCAAAAAGCGAATGTTTTTGTACTCCGAATACCAAACGATAGCCGATCAAAGTGGTGACCATCGCGCCACCCATGACGAACACTAAGCTAGGATCCCATGTGCCAAAGATATCAAAGAAGTTTAAAACTTTCGCAGGATTAGCCATGCCAGAGATAGCAATTCCAAACCCGAAAACGCCGCCCGCAATGGTAGAAGAAATATATTTCAACATTTTATAACCCCAATATGTGACGGATAACAAAAACGGTAGCAAAGGTCGTTACCATAAACGAGAGGGTCGCGATGAGTGAGCGCACAGAGAAGCGCGCCATCCCGCAAACCCCATGTCCCGAGGTGCAACCTCCGCCGAAAAAGACGCCTAATCCCACCAGAAATCCACCCAATACCAACATCAAAACTGAAGAAGGAACATAGAAGGGAATGTCATTGCCAAGGGAAACATAGATCATCGGCGCCACAACGGCCCCCACCAAGAAGGCGGCTCTCACGGCCCAGTCTTTCGCAACTGGCGGCAAAACTCCCCCTAAGATACCGGTCATGCCGGCGATTCGTCCATTGGCGGCCATAAAGATCACTGCACCAAGGCCAATAAACAAGCCTCCAATCAGTGACAAGTAAGGTGTAAATTCAGTCATTTTTAAGTCCTTTTCTTTTGTGTACGGGTAAAATACATCATGTAACATGCTGATAAAGTATTGACCTTATATAATACATTATATATATAATCAATTATGAATATAAAAGAAATTAAATATACGATGGATCCCAATGATCTAGCAGACAAAATGTCGCAGGCTGCAAATTTAATGGCTATGCTGGCCTCACCAGTTCGGTTGCAGATTTTGTGCAATCTTTTGATTGGGGAAAAATCTGTGCAGGCGTTGGTCGATTTATCTGGTCTTTCGCAGCCCGCCATCTCACATCATTTAAAAATCCTTCGTGAGGCGGACTTGGTGCAAACACGGCGCGAGCAGCAAACGATCTATAACGGCCTTAAGGGTCCCGAAGTCGAGGCTATTTTGCAAACATTGCACGCGATTTACTGCAGCCCAAACAGCCTATCTTCGCAAGACGTGCCGCAGTGAGGTACTCAACTTGTACAGTCCTTTTGTGTCATGTGTGCGTGCGGGTAATAATATGAAAATTAAGTGTTTGACGGGATTCTTTTTGTATTGCGCTACGGCTAATTGCTATGCAGCTGCTGAGTTGGTGTGTGTGGGGCAGCAAGCAAGCTATGCAAGAACGAGTGTTGAGGTAGATTGCAGTAATCGCTACGCTGTAGTTGAGTCACTAAAACAAGCTTGGTTCAAGCTACGTCAAAATCATATTGGTGGCACGTTAGAGGATATGTGTTGGGATGCGTTTAATGACGCTAAAGGTATTCATCCAAGCATAAGTTTTGTGGGGATTACTGATTCGTTCTTCGCTCGATGTAATATGGGACTAGAGTATGTCCAGTAATTAATTAGTACCGCTTTTATAGTAGTTGCGGCTGCCGACTCACCTGTCTGTTCCGGCTAATTGTTCTTGTCAGGCAGATCGGCTTGGTCTAACAGTTCTGTCGGCTCAGGCAACCCCGAAATTTCATCATCATCACCACCCTCATCAGCTTGTGACGTGCCATTCTCTGATGGATCAGGCGTGCGCGGGTCAAGTTGTTGCAAAGCGCTTTCTATACCGCTACCAACCACGACATAATCCACCTTGTCTTCATCTGCAACAGGCGGCACAGCCCGGATACGCACCACCACATGAACAGCCAATACAGCGCACACCACAGAGAAATACAGCATCAGGCTCCCAGGCCCAGCTGCATCCATCAACAGGCCCGCTAAAGTGGGGCCAATGGCTGCACCTATACCGTGAACTAGCAACAGGCCACCGGTAACTTCCAAGGTGCGTGACACGTCAATCATGTCGTTGGCGTGGGCTACGCTGAGGCCATAGACCGTAAACAACACCCCTCCTAGGGCGACGCCAACTGGTACCAAGGCCCATGTCCAACTCAGTGAAGAGCTGTAGGCTAATAAGGCAAGTACCACCGCAATCAGTAGCGCCGACAACAACACCAAACGTCTGTCGATACGATCAGAAAAGTGACCAACTGGCCACTGAAAAATGGCCCCACCCAAAATAGTTGCTGCCATAAATGACGCGACACCTGTGCTGTCCAAACCCACACGTTGTGCAAACAAAGCGCCTAAACCAAAAAAGGCACTGTGAATAAGACCTGACGCGAACGCGCCGCTTACTCCCAACGGCGTGGCGTGCCACAGATTGGTAATGCTTAAACGCGGCGGCTCAACCGCATCCGGCTGCGTCACGGGTGCCAGTGTGATGGGCAGCAATGCGAAAGAGAGCAACACGGACACCATGGCAAATGGTAAAAAACCAACCGAGTCACCTACTAAAATCAGCCACTGCCCCAAAGCCAAGGCCATAAAGGAGACAAACAAATACATTGAAAACACACGGCCGCGGTGGCCCTTAGGTGCCAACGTGTTGAGCCAGCTTTCGATCACAATGTACAAGCCTACTAAGCAAATACCAGTGATCAAGCGCAAACCGCCCCAAAACCACGGATTTATCCAAACAGCGTGAAGAATCGGCATGGTCGAGGCAATACTGGCCATGGCAGCGAAGGCACGAATATGCCCAACGCGGGTAATTAAGGCAGGGCAGAAAAACACGCCCGCAACATACCCGGCAAAGTAAGCAGAAGTGATGAGACCCGTCACCACGGTCGAAAAATTCGCTATGCCAGCGCGCAAACCAAGCACCGAGAACAACAAGCTTACACCCACGATGAGCATCGCAACGCCGCTTAAGATCGCGAACAAATGACCTTTTAAATCACGCATCATGTGCTACGCAGCCCTTTTCAATACAGCCTGTGGCCGAGGTAGCACAACCAAACGCCACACGGAACCAAGCGAACGGCATAAAATATAGCGCAGCAGCTAGTGAATGCACCTCCCACTAGTAAGGCTATGGCCACCACCTCGGCATTCAATAAGTTCTCTTTAATGGCTTTGCCAAAAGCTAAGCCTGAGACCACAGCTGGGAAAAAAGCAATCAGTACATAACCTTGACAACTCTGGCGCTCCAAAAGAATTATTGATATCAAATGTCGCTCTAAAATCGAAGGCCTCTGTATGAATACATCACTTGGTAACGAGTTTCTTGGTTATACGTGCGATTATATTCCTAGAAGGAGTGATTTGGGTTAAAAATGCCAGGGCATTGTTTTTAAAACCATAGATAGAAGAAAGCTTCCCTCTTAACATCTTTTCTACCGCATCTTGCGCGACAACTTTCGGTGAAACCCGCATTTTTTTTGCATAAAAATTATTGTTCTCATTTATATCGGCACGATCAAAAAATTGTGTGTCTGTAAGCCCAGGCGAATAACAAGATACTGAAATCCCATAATCTTCCAGCTCCATTGCGATCGCGTCGGAGAAATTCAAAACGTAGCTCTTGGATGCAGCATATGCCGCTAGATAGGGTACTGGTTGATATCCTCCAAGGGACGCTATGTTGAGTATATTGCCAGACCTTCTCTCTTTCATTTGAGGCGTAAAATATTTGCAGAGAGCTGTCAATGAAAAAATATTTAACAAAATCATTTTCAGTAAAGCTTCTTCAGAATACTCGTCGATCGCACCAGATATGCCGACGCCCGCATTGTTTACGAGAATATCAACAGATATATTCCTATCACTCGCAAAATCAAAAATCATCTTAGGCGATTCACTATGAGACAGGTCTGCTTGCAGAACCGTCACTGTCTGATCGCGGGCAATTGATTTAAATTTTTCCCGAACCTCCTCTAGCTTTCCTAGGGAGCGCGCAACGAGCAGTAAGTCATACCCTTTTACCAGAAGTATCTCCGCGATCTCACGACCTATACCCCCAGACGCACCAGTAATGAGAGCTACTTTTCTATTTTTTTTATCAAGCATCCTATTACTCCTAATTTAATAGCTCGAATCAAATACCATCTTTAGCAAGCCTTAAGCCCGTCAGTTGCCAACGTGCATTGGTTGCGAAAAAATTGCGATAAGTAGTTCTGGAGTGTCCGATAGGTGTGTATGCAGAGCTTCCTCTGAGAACCATCTGATTGACCATAAATTTACCATTATATTCACCAGCAGCACCTCCCCACGGCTCATAACTTGGATAAGGGTGGTAGTTACTACTGGTCCATTGCCACACTTTTCCAAAGATATCATTACTGCCCTGAGAGCTCGATTGAGCAAAAGCCTCCCATTCAAATTCAGTTGGTAAGCGGGCTCCAGCAAACCCAGTAAGATTTTGGCTAGCCCAGCGGGCAAATGCATCCGCTTCAAAATAGCTGATATTCGATACTGGCGCATGCATGTCAAGTGGTGACTTGCCATGAAGAGAAAAGCGGTGCTGGTGATTTTGATCATTCTTACTCCAATACAGCGGAGTAGAAATCTCTCCTGCCTGAAGCCATGACCAGCCTTCGTCTAACCACCATTGGAAACTTTGGTAACCATCATCTTCCATGAATTGAAGCCACTCTGCATTACTAACGAGTCGATTGCCTATCGAATGAATCTGATTGAGGGCAGAATGTTTGGGCACTTCATTATCAAAATGAAATCCATCACCTTCATATCCAATGTCTACTAAGCCACTGACACCTTTAAGCCATTGAAATGACTCATTGGTTGAGGATCCATGGGTGCTTTGAGAAACGTAGGCAGGAAACAGTGAGTTGTTAGAAAAAAGATGATGAATGTCAGCGAGTAGCAACTCTTGGTGCTGCTGCTCATGGTTTATTCCGAGTTGAACTAACCAAAGTAATTTTGCGGAACATTTTTCTTTTAAAAGTTCGGTAACCCGATCTTCGATATTTTTACGCCATGCAAGCACCTCTTCTAAAGAAGGCCGAGTTAATAGACCTCGTTTGCTGCGGGGATGTTTATCCCCGATACCGTTGTAATAGCTATTAAATAAAACGGCAAACTCTGGATTCCAGAAAGCGAATTTATCCTCAAAAGGTTTGAGAAGCATTAGCTCATAAAACCAAGTGACATGTGCCAAATGCCATTTAGCCGGACTGGCATCCTCCATAGACTGAGCTTGACAGTCTTCTGGGCTCAGACTCGAGATGAGATCTGTCGAGTATTTCCTTGAGCGATGAAATTGTTCCAATAATTCATCTGCTGCAAGTGGTTGATACAGGGCGTCATTAAGCATAAATCACCGCAAAATAGTCTTTTGGATCAGTCCAAATTTAAGTCTTTTCAAAACCTACATTCTTCAATTGTTGGCTTTGAAGTCGTCAGTTTTTACGCAACTTAAAGATTAAGATATGCTTTATGTTAAAACCTTTAAAAGAGATATATTAAGAGCAGCTTAGAATGATGAAGTTTTAGCCAATCCAAGTCAAATTTTCTGTCCGAAAATAAATGCTTTTTCAGATTAAGGGAAAGCTAGCACCCAGATGAATTTAGGGACGATGTCCTTAGGGATTAACTGAGTAGTGGTTGGTCTTTAGTTATACCTGGTATTTGCAATTAAAATATTTCATTCATTTGATAAGGACTTTTAATTGTTAACGAAATTTTTAGATTAAACACTTTGCTTAGATGCCTTCTTTCGTGAGAAATAGATGGTTCATTCTTCTATTGCTATTCGCGTCCCGTCTTGGGATGGGATTTCAATTTCAAAGTGTGGGTTCGGTAAGTGCTCAGTTATCAAAAGAGATAGGTTTCTCAAATACTGAAATAGGTGCGCTTATCGGTATTTTTATGTTGCCCGGGGTTTTTCTCGCCTTTCCTAGTGGTTTGTTGGGTCGCTGGGTGAGTGACAAAATTATCGTTGCAGCTGGTTTGTTATGCCTATCCATTGGGGGCGCCGTAGTTTTTCTATCCGAAGACTTTTTGTCTATGAGTATTGGGCGTTTTATTTGCGGAGTAGGCTTCGTTTTATCAACAGTGTATTTCACTAAGATGGTTATCGACTGGTTCCAAGGTCGTGAGCTGGCCACTGCTCTAGGTATTTTAATAGTTAGCTGGCCCGGAGGTATCGCATTAAGCCAGATTATTCATCCTTACATTGCTATTAATCTCGGTTGGCAGTGGGCAATTTCTAGTGCAAGTATTTTCTGTTTGGCTGGAGCATTCGTCATTTCTATATGTTACCGAATGCCTAGCAAAGGGGCGCCTAGCAATAATAATCAAGCTCAAGCCAAGCATCTTACAAGCCAGGAATGGTTAAAAACTAGCGTAGCGGCATGGTCATGGTCATTTTACAATGCCGGTTATTTGGTTTTTTTGAGCTTTTCAGCGCGTGCGCTACAAGAATCTGGCATTTCCAGTTCTCAAGCCGCAAATACTGTGGGTGTGGCAAGTTTTTTGGTAATGATTTCAATTCTAAGCGGTGGTGTCGTTGCTGATAAATTCAACATTTCTCGATTCGTCATTCTATTCAGCAGCGCTGTCGCCACACTAAGTCTTTTGACACTTTCTTTTGGATATTTTCCAATAATGCTATGTTTTTTATTTGGAGCCATAGGCATGTCTTCTGGCGGGATAATAATAGCGTTGTCAGGCCAGGCTATGGCGCCTGAAAGACGCGCGTACGGCATGGGCGTTTACCAAACCTGGTTTTTTCTTTTATCTGCTCCAGCCCCCCTAATTGGTGGTTGGTTATATGACCTGACCGACAGAGCTGCTACAGCGCTAATTTTTGGAGCATCACTTTTTGCTCTGTCTGGTGCATTTTATTTCATGTTCTTGAAAATAAACTCAAAGAATTAAAAATAGTTGCCGCTTAACCAAGTCAGATTCTGTCTTCCTGCTAAAATCTTGTGTTTATAACCTTCAATAGTGGAAGTTGAAGCCATTGCGATAATTGATAGCGGCAATCAAATTCAAATAGGAGCGTTTTTAGTATGTCAAAACATAGTGCATTAGCAAAATTTGGTCGATCGGGTAACCCCGCGTTGAACGCTACAACCTTTACTGGTGTTGTGCCCAAATCCGGCGAAGAAGCCAGAGGCATGGCCACAATGTCTTTGGGGGGTACGGTTAATAAAACTGGCATTCTACTGTTGTTGGTGGTGCTGTCAGCATCTTGGACGTGGAACCTGTTTTTCCAAAGTAATAATCCTGCGACAGTGATGCCATTGATGATAACTGGCGGTATTGGCGGCTTCATCTTTGCCTTGATAACCATGTTTAAAAAGCACTGGTCTGGTATAACGGCGCCGGTCTATGCGGTTTTACAAGGTTTATTTTTGGGTGGGATTTCAGCAATTTATGAAGCACAGTTTGACGGTATTGTTATTCAGGCGGTTGGCCTTACTCTCGGTACGTTGTCATCGCTTTTGCTTCTGTATAAGACCGGGATAGTTAAGCCCACCGAGAACTTTCGATTGATGGTGACGTCGGCGACTATGGGCATCGGATTGTTGTACTTGGTCAGTATGGTCATGAACATGTTTGGCTCAAGTATTGGTTTCATTCACTCCAATGGATTATTCGGTATCGGGTTTAGTTTGTTTGTGGTGGCAATTGCTGCACTCAACTTAGTCCTCGATTTTGATTTTATTGAACAAGGAGCGGAGCAGGGTGCGCCAAAGTACATGGAATGGTTCGGCGCATTCTCGTTAATGGTGACGTTGATATGGTTGTACTTGGAAATGCTCCGCTTGCTGGCCAAGCTGAGAAGTCGCTAGTGGATCTAAATAGTCTACTCTTCGGTGGGTTGGCGATTATATCGCTGGCGGTATTTTTCTTTATTGGGCGCTATAAAGCGGTCAAAAAACAGACTGAACGCAATGACCGTATAGATTGGAGTCAACGACAATTCTCACTTTGGAGAATTGCCCTGTATAGTCTCGGGGTTGTGCTTGCGGTAGTACTGGTGACGCAACTATTGTGATGTTTTGATCTTGATCTGATGACTTGGTCTTTAAATAAAAGGATAGTGGACAATGGACAATATATCGTTGCTGATTAGTGGCATGATCGTGGGCGTAATCGTTTTTCAAACGGCAATTATCGCACCGACTGTTTTCACTTCGCTCTCGGGTGCTGATAGTTCACTTTTTTTACGCAAAGTATTTCCTCGTTTTTTTGTCTTACTGGCAGCGCTTGGCGCGACCGCTAATATCGCCGCAATCGTTACCCATGATTGGTCGGCGATCGCCATCTCTGGCACCACAGTGGCACTTGCTGTGATTGCCTATTTACTGATACCAATGACTAATAAAAGCCGTGACGGGGGTAATGAGAAAGCTTTTAAACGCTTGCACCTAGTCAGCGTCCTCTTGACGCTGTCCATGCTCGCGTTAAATACAGCCAGTATCGTCGCGTAGCGCGAAGACAATATTTTGAAGATATTCCTAGAAATTTCCTATGGAAATTAAGGTCAACTTTCTCGAGAAGTTGCGCCTAGAAGCTAAGTTCGATGACTTTACGGTTGTCGCTGACCAGCCGATTCGTTATAAAGGTGATGGCTCGGCGCCTGGTCCTTTCGACTATTTCTTAGTCTCTTCTGCTTTGTGTGCGGCTTACTTTGTGAAGTTGTACTGCGAAACACGCAATATTTCTACTGAAAACATTCGTCTATCGCAAAACAATATTGTCGATCCAGTAAATCGTTACCAACAAATATTCAAAATTCAGGTTGAGCTACCTTCAGATATTCCAGAGGTGGATCGCCGGGGTATATTGCGTTCTATTGAGCGTTGTACCGTTAAAAAAGTAGTGCAAGCTGGGCCCGAGTTTGTTATCGAAGAGGTGGATAATCTCGATACTGATGCTCAGTCGTTACTCAATTTCCAAACTACATCTGATGTCAGCACTATCGTCACTGGAAAAGACCTGCCGCTGGAACAAACCATCGCGAATATGTCCGGCATTTTGGCAAACCTGGGCATCAGGATTGAAATTGCATCATGGCGCAATATCATCCCTAATGTGTGGTCCTTGCATATCCGAGATGCGCAGTCACCGATGTGTTTTACCAATGGTAAGGGAGCGACCAAAGAAAGTGCGTTGGCATCAGCTCTGGGTGAGTATATTGAAAGGCTTAGTAACAATCATTTCTACGCCGAGTCTTTTTGGGGTGAGGACATCGCTAACTCAAGTTTTGTTCATTACCCGAATGAGCGCTGGTTCAAGCCAGGGACAGAGGATGAGCTACCGATTGGAATTCTAGATGAGTACTGCCTGCCAATCTACAATTTCGATGGCGAGTTGCGAGGCTCACATCTGATCGATACTAATTCTGGCAATGTGCAGCGAGGTATTTGTTCGCTGCCTTATGTGCGTCAATCTGATAGTGAAGTGGTGTATTTTCCTACTAACCTAATCGAAAACCTGTTTGCCAGTAACGGCATGAGTGCGGGTAATACGTTGGCTGAAGCACAGGTACAGTGTCTGTCTGAGATTTTTGAGCGCGCGGTAAAGCGGGAAATCTTAGAAGGTGAAATCACTCTGCCTGATGTTCCGTATGACGTGTTGTCAAAATTTCCTGGCATCCTGGCAGGTATTCAGGGTTTAGAGGAGCAGGGCTTTCCGGTGTTAGTAAAAGATGCTTCAATGGGTGGGATTTACCCAGTGTTGTGCGTTGCTCTGATGAATCCGCGCACGGGTGGTGTGTTTGCGTCGTTCGGTGCCCATCCCAGTTTTGAGGTGGCGCTGGAGCGCAGTCTTACGGAACTGCTGCAAGGTCGCAGTTTTGAGGGTTTGAGCGATTTGCCTCGCCCCACCTTTGAAAGCAACGCAGTTACTGAGCCAAATAACTTTGTTGAGCACTTCATCGATTCCAGTGGAATCGTGTCATGGCGCTTTTTCAGTGACAAAGCTAATTACGCATTTGTTGAGTGGGATTTTTCTAGTGGTGGCGAGGATTCTAATGTCGACGAAGCTGAGACCTTGCTCAGCATTCTTAAAAGTATGGGCAAAGAGGTTTACACCGCGACATATGACCAGTTGGGGGCCATAGCCTGCAGAATTTTGGTGCCTGGTTATTCGGAGGTTTACCCAGTCGAGGAGTTAATCTGGGACAACACCAACAAAGCGCTGTTGTTTCGCTCTGATATTTTAAACTTACATCGCCTGGACGATGCAAGCCTTGCGGCTCTGCTAGAGCGGTTGGATAACAACGAGTTGGATGAGTACTCTGATATTGCCACCTTGATCGGGATAGAATTTGATGACAATACAGAGTGGGGGCAATTGACTGTTCTCGAGTTAAAACTTCTGATTCATCTCGCTTTAAAGCAATTTGAGGCGGTCCATGAGTTGGTTGGAGCGTTCCTGCAGTACAACGACAACACGGCCGAGCGCGGATTGTTCTACCAGAACTTGAATGTGGTACTCGAGGTTCTGCTCGATGACGAATTGGAATTGGATGACTACGCCGTAAACTTCCGTCGTATGTTTGGTCATGATCGTATGCATGCTGTCATGGGATCAGTTGACGGGAGTGTTCGCTTTTTCGGGTTAACTCCAACGAGCATGAAATTGGAGGGGCTAGATAGGCACCGCCGGCTAATTGACAGTTACAAAAAAATATACCAGGCGCGGGCTGAGACAGCGGAATAATATGTTCTTAGACTGGTTAGTAAAAAGGGGCATTCAGGTCTAATAGAGCTTTTCCATACGGGAAGAGAGGTCCGCCGACGAAAAATAAACTCTTATTTTTGAGTCTTGGGTTCTGAATTTAAAATAAATGGATCGCCATTAGATAAGGGTGCTAGAGTGCATCAGACACTAAATAAACACCCTGAGCCTGTTTGTGTCTGGTCTTTATGTGGCAGCCCTGTGGGCGTCTGAGGCGTAGTTAGATCGCTCTTTCGTTGTTAACAAACGAATGATTGATATAGAGGTATTCATATTAAAAGTAGTGATTAACGAAGCAGAGAGGGAAAACAGATGTCAAAAGGTAATAAAAATCAAAGTAATCGTGAAGCAAAAAAACCTAAGAAAATTAAAGATAAAGTTATTGCTACCGCAGATTCTGGAAAGTCTTCAAATGCGGCTCTGTCTAGAATGAAAGCGCCAAAATAATTAAAACGAGAGATATCCATTTACATAGTTGGTCGACGCCATGTCGGAGCCTGAGGTTGTTAAAGAGGACGCGGCTTTAATCGACAATCAGCAAAAACATTTCTTAAGAAGATTGCTGAATGCATGAGCATAACGAGATATCGCTATCCACTATAGGTCTTTCATTTTTGCATGAAAGACCTATTTTTTATGATATTTGGAATAAACCGGAGCCAACAAAGAGTAATGGTATTTTTGAATGGACAATTGGTCGACTGAAATGATTAATAAATGTGGAAAAAATTTATATCTCAGTGGTGAGCGTAAATGATGATTGATGGGGGCTCCCTTCGCCGTACTTTATCGGACGAATTGCACGCGCGCGCCTTTAATAATTTTTCTGGCGCTGGCCGTTTCGTAAGATTTGTTTACTTAATTGATGGTAATACAGAAGCATTGATTCAATATGTGAACGCCTTCTTAAGCGCGGAGGGCCATACGTTTATTCCTGCGGGGAGTAAGTTTGCTATCTTTTCTCTAGATGAGTATTCACTCGAATATGAACGTCATACTGAATTCGTTTCTATTAGTTTCATTCAAAAAACAGATGCTCTAGATACAGGGCTTTTGTCAGCATCATACGATGAAAGCAAGGTGCCTCTGCCTTTGGAGTGGGCACGCCAAGCTCCAATGAGTTTGTTTCACGCCATATGGTTGGAAATTGGAGGAAAATCACCAGTTGGCTTGACTGAGCAAAACATGCTTGACCTGATGGAGGCTCGCGCGGTTGCGGCAAACCAATTCAGTGATGGAGCGGCTGAGGTATATTTTGCTTTTGACATTGATACAGCCGGATTTTCGAGAGTCGCTCTTTATAATTCGAGTATGACGGCGAGTCGGCTTGGCCGTGCGGTACAACGAATTGTCGAGCTGGAAACTTATCGGCTACTTGCGCTTCTGGGTTTTGCAACAGTGCGGGAACATGAATCCAAGCTTGATGCAATAGCGAAGCGTGTTGGAGTGCTGACTAACGAGCTGGGGGATCAGATTAACCAGCCCGAAAGTCATGTGGAGAGCATGCTGTCCAACCTGTCAACACAGGCAGCTGATTTGGAGGGGATTTACTCGAATGCGTCTTATCGCATGGCCGCGACCAAGGCCTATGACAGCATTGTTTTAAACCGTCTTGAAGGTTTGAGGGTAAGTCGTGTCGAGGGTTTTCAGGGCGTAAAGGGCTTTTTGAATCGTCGTATGTTGCCTGCGATAGATAGCTGTCGCGCATTCTCAGAGCGGCTTCGTCGGCTCTCTGAGCGTATTAGTCGGGCTGGTGATTTGTTACAAACGCAGACTGAGATGATTATTCAGCGTCAGAATCGAGACTTACTGATTTCCATGAACAGTAGAGCAAAGGCTCAATTGCGTTTACAACAAACAGTCGAGGGGTTGTCCATTGCTGCGGTAACCTATTATGGTGCCGGACTCGTTGGTTTTTTGGGTATGTCATTACCGTTAGATAGTTGGGGAATTGATTTGGTCACGATCAAGGCGGTTTCTATCCCTGTTATTGCAGGTTTTGTTTGGCTGACGATTCGCCGAGTTAAACAAAGCAAGTAAAATAAAAAATCGGTTTTAAGCTTAGTTTAAATATCCTAGATCAATTAATAGCATTCATGTCTACTCAATCATCAGATACAGACCTCCCATCAAACCGAACATTTGGATATTTTTTTTCCGTTTTATTTGCGGCATTCGCTTTTTATTTATTCACGCATGATCAGAGTGTTTTGGCCTATGGCAGCTTAATAACATTGACTGTTCTATTTTCAGCTACCGCAACATTTAAGCCTTGTTTATTGATGCCCTTAAATCAATTGTGGATGAGGTTTGGACGTTTGTTGGGTAAAATTATCAGTCCAATTGTTATGGGTGCTATTTACTTTGGCTTGTTCGTCCCTATGGGGCTGGTGATGAGAGTCTTCGGGCGAGATGAGCTCCGGTTGCGCGTCAAAGCACGGCAGACGTACTGGAAGCCGAAAGAGTTAAAGAACTTAGATGATGATTCGTTCAATAATCAATTTTAAATAGAACCTCTTATGATCGACATATTAAAAGAGTTGTGGCGTTTCTTACGTGTTCGAAAAAAACTCTGGATGACGCCAATTATTATTGTGATGCTTCTTCTTGGAGGTTTGTTAGTTCTGGCACAGGGCTCGGTAGTAGCCCCGTTCATATACACACTGTTCTGATTTGATACGACTTATCGGCCATGTATATCTTAGGAATCTCCGCGTTCTACCATGACAGTGCCGCTTGTTTGCTTAAAGATGGTCAAATCATTGCCGCCGCGCAGGAGGAACGCTTCACTCGCAAGAAGCACGATGCCGGATTTCCAAGCAACGCGATTGAATATTGCTTACGTGAAGGGGGGGTGGGTGCTAGTAAAATTGACAGCGTAGTGTTCTATGAAAAACCGTTCGTAAAGTTCGAGCGGCTACTGGAAACCTACTTTGCATTTGTTCCCAGAGGTTTTAAAAGTTTCGTATCGGCAATGCCGCTTTGGATTAAAGAGAAGTTATTTCAAAAAAGTCGGTTGATCAAGGAACTCTCTCTAACGCTAGGTGTTTCAATCAATTGGGGTGAGCGTTTGTTATTCTCGGAGCATCACCTTTCACATGCCGCCAGTGCTTTCTATCCTTCTCCGTTTGATGACGCTGCCGTTCTAACGATTGACGGGGTGGGCGAGTGGACGACGACCTCCTGGGCGGTTGGTTCTGGTAAGGAACTTAAAATTATCAAAGAAATGCATTTTCCGCATTCATTGGGTTTGTTGTATTCAGCATTTACTTATTACACAGGATTTAAGGTTAATTCAGGCGAGTATAAAGTCATGGGTCTTGCTCCCTATGGGACACCGATATACGCGGAACTAATCAAAGAGAAACTTATCCACATTGCAGTTGATGGAAGCTTCCAGATTGATATGACGTACTTTGACTACGCCACTGGATTGACCATGACGAATAAAAAATTTCATACTCTCTTCGGGGGTCCACCGCGTTCTGCAGAGACTGAAGTGACACAACGTGAGATGGACTTGGCGGCCTCTATCCAAAAGGTAACTGAGGATATAGTTTTACTTATTGCAAAGAATATAGCCCAAGAAACTGGTCAAAAGAATTTATGTCTCGCTGGAGGTGTTGCGCTTAATTGTGTGGCTAATGGTCGTTTAGTGCAAGAGAAGATATTTGATCATGTATGGATTCAACCGGCAGCTGGTGATGCGGGTGGTGCTCTGGGCGCAGCGTTGTCGGCATGGTATTTGCATTTTGCCCAGCAGCGTAGTTCTGTCTCTTCTCGTGACGGTATGTTGGGTTCGTATCTTGGTCCGAGCTTCACCGATGAGGAAATCGAGACTCAATTGATAACGAGTGGCGCCACATTTCACAGGTATCAAGTAGATGAATGTCTAGAAATTGTCACAGACGCGTTAGCGGAGGAAAAGGCTGTGGGTTGGATGCAAGGAAGAATGGAGTTTGGTCCAAGATCTCTAGGTGCGCGCAGTATACTTGCTGATCCGCGTTCGCCGATGATGCAAAAAAAATTAAACCTCAAGGTGAAATATCGAGAAAGTTTTCGTCCGTTTGCGCCAAGTGTTTTGCGTGAATATGTGAAGGAGTGGTTTGAGTACGAAGGGGATAGCCCGTATATGTTGCTCGTGGCTGATGTGAATGAGTCTAAACGTCGGATTATGACAAAGGAAGAGGGGGACTTATTCGGCATCGCCAAGCTAAACGTCTGTCGATCTGAGGTGCCAGCTGTGACGCACGTTGACTATTCGGCACGGTTGCAGACAGTGCATCCCGATACCAATCCACTCTATCACGCACTGATTACTAAATTTCACGAGAAGACAGGTTGCCCGATGTTGGTGAATACGTCATTCAATGTGCGGGGAGAACCGATTGTCTGTTCGCCCGCGGACGCATTCAAATGTTTCATGGGTACTGATTTAGATGTACTGGCAATAGGGAGCTACGTGCTCTTCAAAGAGGAACAGGTTGGCGTACCTCGATCACATTATGAAACGCAATACGCACTCGATTAGGGATTTTTTTGCTAGCCCTCCGTGTGCACTTAATGTTGGAGCTTTAAGTCACCTTTCAAGCGCCTCACAGCGATGCAAGTCAGCATGCGCAACTGCGCCCCTTTCCTGAGGACCATGTTGCGCGCTGATGAAGGCGCAGTCATTAGAGAAAAAAGGCCTTATGCGATGGGTGTCAAATGCCGATCGCCACTCGTATATTCGAATTATACGAACTTTAGATTCATGTTATTTAAAAGCTACAGATTTTTGACGTCAATAGTTCGTTGCAATGTAATGTGCTATCGTTTGCCTCGCTAATGTACTAGATGGGCCCTCAAATACTCTGGCTCAACGCTAACCGCTGTTAAAATTAGCTATTGCTTTCATTGGAACATCAAGCCAGTGAGCTTAAAGTCCTATTTGTAAATGATAAGCCAAGAAGCGGAAGATCCCCATAAATATTGAGTAGCAGTTCCGCGTGTGATTTATAGCGTTTATTTAAATTCATGCCCTTTACTCGTAAATTAGACTTGCGGAAAACTATAAAAGTACCAATAAAATTCTCATTATCAAGTGGGGTTGCTTGGTTTTTTTTACCCGTACAGTTTGTTTCAATTTTTGTTTTATAACGATTAGATTTTATAACTATGTTTGAATTCCGAATAAACCAAGTAGTGTCCCTTAAGAATGATTTGTTATCAGGTCTCACAGTCGCTCTGGCTTTGGTACCCGAGGCTGTGGCATTTGCATTCGTTGCTGGCGTTGATCCTCTAGTCGGTCTTTACGCGGCCTTCATGGTGGGTTTAATCACGGCATGCATCGGAGGTAGGCCGGGTATGATCAGTGGTGCGACTGGTGCATTGGCTGTAGTTATGGTCACTTTGGTTGCGGTACACGGGGTGGAATATCTCTTTGTTGCTGTGATTCTTATGGGCATATTGCAAATCACCGCAGGTTTGCTGAAGCTTGGTAAGTTTATTCGGATCGTGCCTTATCCGGTGATGCTTGGATTTGTGAATGGACTAGCGATCGTCATCTTTTTGGCGCAGCTCAGACAGTTTGGCGATGACAATAAGTCGGGTTGGTTGTCCGACACGTTCCTAGAAAATTCTATTATTGATGTGGCCTGGCTTCAAGGATCAGACCTTTACTTATTGCTTGGTCTCGTGTTGGTCACGATGTTGATCATTCATTATCTACCACGACTGACAACTATGTTGCCATCGTCGCTAGTTGCGATCGGAGCGGTTACAGGTTTGGTTTGGGGCTTTGACCTAGACACGAAGGTCGTAGGTGACGTGGCATCGATCAGCGGTGGGCTACCTACTTTTCATCTTCCTGTTGCCCCATTGAGTTTTGACACGCTACTGATTGTGTTGCCTTATTCCATTATTTTAGCGGCCATCGGTTTGATTGAGTCGTTATTAACGCTGCGTTTGATTGATGAGATTACTGAGACCCGAGGTCACGGGAATCAAGAGTGTATAGGTCAAGGTGTTGCCAATACGGTAACTGGATTTTTCGGTGGTATGGGTGGTTGCGCGATGATTGGTCAAAGCATGATCAACGTTAATTCTGGAGGGCGAGGAAGGTTATCTGGGATCAGTGCTGCACTTTTTTTATTACTGTTTATTCTTATAGCCTCGCCACTCATTGAGCAAATCCCATTGGCTGCGTTGATCGGTGTAATGTTTATTGTGGTGATCGGAACATTTGAGTGGTCAAGCTTTAGGATCATCGGCAAAGTGCCGGTGAGTGATGCCTTAATTCTAATTACTGTATCAGCAGTTACCGTAATCACGGATTTAGCATTCGCTGTTATCGTGGGGGTCATCATTTCCGCTTTGGTTTTCAGTTGGGAGCACGCGAAATATATTCGCATCGAGTCTCGTGAAGATCATAAAGGATCGACCGTATATGCAGTTACAGGACCATTATTCTTCGGTTCGGTAGCATCATTCTTAGAGCGTTTTGATCCAAAAATGGATAATGATGATGTCGTCATTGATTTCGCTCGATCTAGAGTGGCAGATCATTCGGGGCTCGAAGCAATTGATAGCTTGGCTGAGCGTTATGAAAATGCCGGTAAAAAGTTACACCTTGTACATTTGAGCCAAGATTGCAGACGGCTGCTGACACGTGCTGGAAATTTAGTCGAAGTAAATGTTATTGAGGATCCTAAATATTTTGTCGCTAAGGATAGTGTTGGCTAGCCTGATGGGGTTAGATAAGACGTGACGTGGCAGCTTGAAGTGTCAGTTCTGCATTTTTAACCACGGGAGGATTTGAGCCTCGCCGGTACTTTAATCCCAGATGAATGTTATAAAAATCGCCTCACCTAACTGGGATATCATAGCCCGTTAGGACGTTAGGTGGCCGCGCAAGGTGATGTAGTTGACCTCTAGGGAGGTGGGCAGGTTTATTTGGTTTTTTTATTAAGGGAGTAATCCAGTATGGCTGGTAATAAAGAGATGGATATTGTTTACACGATCGTTGATGAGGCACCCGAGCTTGCGAGTGGTTCTTTTTTGCCCATCATTCAGGCATTTTCTTCGCATGCAAATGTCACGGTCGGAACTAAAGATATTTCATTGGCGGGGCGAATACTTTCTGTTTTTCCTGAATCTCTAAATGACTCTCAGCGCCAGTCCGACGACCTCCAGGAGCTTAGCGGCATGGTTACACGCCCATCAGCAAACGTTATCAAGTTGCCGAATATATCCGCATCCGTGCCACAACTAAAAGCGGCGATTGCCGAGTTGCAGCAACAAGGTTTTGGTATTCCAAATTACGCAGACGAGCCAACTACTGATGCCGAGAAAGACGCGCGTAAAAAATACGACTCATTGAAAGGGTCCGCAGTTAATCCTGTTTTAAGAGAAGGCAACTCTGACCGTCGCTCTGCGAAGGCTGTGAAAGAGTTTGCGAAGGCCAACCCCCATGCTATGGGCGCTTGGGAGAGGACATCGAAGACGCACGTTGCCTCAATGCCAGGTAACGATTTTTACGCAAACGAGAGCTCCGTGACTATTGATTCGGCTCAGTCAGGTATTGCTAGAATCGAGTTTAGGCCGACTCACGGGGAGGCCCTTACGTTAAAAGATAATCTCTCATTAACTAATGGCTCCGTAGTTGACGCGACGTTCTTAAGTGTAAAAGCACTCCGTGGTTTTATAGAAGCCGAGATCGAAAACGCAAAACAAAATCAAGTGCTTTTCTCGATACATCTTAAAGCTACGATGATGAAGGTCTCTGACCCCATTCTTTTTGGTCACGCAGTCTCGGTTTTTCTAGGTCCCATCTTTGATAAATACGCTCTGAAATTTACGGATCTTGGTATTAGCCCGAATGCGGGTCTTGGGGATGTTTTGAGTCGTTTGGCTGATGAGGTCGAGATTCTTGCTGAGATCAAAGCGTGCTTAACAGCTCGTCCAGCGTTATACATGGTTGATAGCAATAAAGGAATAACGAACTTGCATGTACCTTCGGACGTCATCATTGACGCATCTATGCCTGCCGTGATCAAAGCCGGCGGTAAGGGATGGGGGCCAGATGGCAAGGAATATGACGTCAAGTGCGTCATTCCAGATAACTGTTATGCGCCAGTTTATGATGAAACCATCAAGTACTTCAAAGAGACAGGGGCGCTTGATCCTTCGAGCTCTGGTGCTGTTGCTAACGTAGGATTGATGGCGCAAAAGGCGGAAGAATATGGTTCACATCCCACTACTTTTGAAATGCCTTCTGATGGAATGATCAGGATGTTTGCGGCAAATGGTGATTTGCTTCACGAACATACTGTGGAGCAGGGGGATGTGTGGCGCGCTTCGGTCACGCAGAAGGCAGCTATTGAGGATTGGATTAAATTAGCAATTTCAAGGCAGCAAGCAACTCGATCTCATGCCGTATTTTGGCTTGATGCTTCACGATCTCATGATGCTCAACTTCTGGCTTATGTGAAGCCGGTCCTAGAGTCTGAAGGGGTAATAGATAATTTCGACATTTTGGCTCCTAGAGAGGCAACGCGGGTCACCTTAGAGACCATTCGTAAAGGTGAAAACTCTATTTCCATTACAGGTAATGTATTGAGAGATTATTTGACTGATTTGTTCCCTATTTTGGAGCTTGGTACTTCTGCGAAGATGCTCTCCATTGTTAAATTAATGAATGGTGGGGGTTTGTTTGAAACAGGTGCAGGAGGTTCGGCTCCGAAGCACGTGCAACAGTTGCTTGCGGAAAATCACCTAAGATGGGATTCATTGGGTGAGTTTTGTGCTTTAGGTGAAAGTCTCATGTTTTACGCGGATATTTCTGGAAACCAACGTGCAAAGATTCTGGGGCAAGCTGCTGAGGCGGCAACACAACAAATCTTAAACAATAATCGCTCTCCGTCTCGAAAATCCGGGGAGGCGGATAATCGTGAGAGTCATTATTACTTTGCGATGTATTGGGCTGAAGCGCTGGCAGACCAACCTGATGACAAAGAGATGGCTTCACAATTTAAAAAGGTATTCGATAGTTTACGATTGAATGAAGAAAAAATTATTGAGGAGCTCCGCGGTGCTCAAGGCGGAAAAGTAGACGTCGGCGGCTATTATCACCCTGATGTTAAAAAAGTAGCTCAGGTGATGAGACCCAGCCCAACGCTTAACGCAATTATCAACGCTATTTAATTATTTGACGTAAAGGTTTGGTCGATATGAGTGCAACGGGAAATCGAGTCATACTTTCAAGCAGACCAGTTGGGTTGCCGACACTGGATAATTTTTCTTTCGAATCATTTTCCACACCACATCTGACAGATGGTCAGGTGCTTGTCAAAGTCGCACATTTCTCTCTCGATCCATACATGCGTGGACGCATGGATGATGCCCGATCTTATGCACCACCAATTCAAATTGGAGGCGTCATGGAAGCAGGGGCGGTTGGGTGTGTTGAAGCGAGTGCTTGTCAGGGGCTTGAAGTGGGGGACTGGGTTTATGGTCGCATGGGATGGACTGATTTAGCAGTGATTGAAGGTGGACTAGTACAAAAACTGCCTATTTCAATAGAGCCAAAATCTCTGGCGCTGGGAGTGCTTGGTATGCCCGGTTTTACAGGTTGGTGGGGCTTAACCCAGCACGGTAGACCTAAAGCAGGAGAGACACTCGTCGTTGGCGCTGTCACGGGGCCTGTTGGCTCAATGGTTGCGCAACTTTCGAAAAAACTTGGTCTCAAGACAATCGGCATTGCAGGCTCTGAAGAGAAGTGTGCACTGGCCGTAGACAAGTTTGGCGTTGATCACTGTTTAAACCACAAAAGTTTTAATACGGCGGAAGCACTGAGTGCTGCGCTTGAAGCGGTTGCCCCTGAAGGGGTTGATATTTATTTTGAGAATGTAGGTGGAAAACTATTCGAGGCCGTTATACCAAGGATGAATGAGCATGGTCGCATACCGGTTTGTGGGATGATCAGCTGGTATAACGAGGGATCGATGGGAACTGGTGCCCGAACAGAAACCTTATCAACGCCGCATTTGTGGAGAAATATTCTTGTTCGAAAACTCTCGGTGAATGGTTTTATTATTTCTGATCATTGGTCAAATTATCTGCAGTTTGTGCGTGAAATTGAGCCGTTAGTCGAATCAGGGGCACTTAAGTATCTTGAAGATGAGGTGGCAGGGATTGAGAAGGCCCCTAGCGCTTTTATTGGCCTATTACAAGGGCGTAACTTGGGCAAGCTGGTTGTGGCGGTCTGAAGCGGGTTGGATCCTTCTGTTTTGTTTAACAACGATCATGTCTTCATGGTGCAAGCTTTAACGCTAGCTAAAGAAAGTGCGCTGAAAGGAGAAGTACCCGTCGGTGCTATTTTAGTTAAAGATGGACAGGTAATCAGTCAATCTGGAAACTCTCCAATTTCATCATTAGATCCCACTGCCCACGCTGAGGTGAACACACTGCGTCTCGCGGCAAACATAATGGGAAATTATCGCCTTGTAGGAACAACGTTATACTCAACATTAGAGCCTTGCGTCATGTGTGCAGGGGCCATCATACAAGCAAGAATTTCTCGATTGGTTTTTGGGGCGTATGATCAAAAGTCCGGGGCCTGTGGCTCAGTGATTGATTTATTTGGGCACGAAAAATTAAACCACCACACTTCGGTGCTGGGAGGTGTAATGCCTACTGAGTGTGCTGAGGTACTGCAAACATTTTTTAAAATTCGGCGTTGAAATAATGTTTTTAAAAATAGATATCAAACAGCAAACGCTCAGCATAAGCGATGCGCCGAATGAGCCCGTCATTAAACGTTGTCTGGTGTCAACATCCAAGTTTGGCGTCGGAGAGACGTACAACAGTTTTAAAACTCCGAGAGGCGTGCATTGTATTCGCGCAAAGATTGGTGTAAATCAGCCGATTAATACCGTGTTTATCCGCCGTAGACCAACTGGGGAAATTTTCAATACCTCGCTACAGGCCATGAACCCAGATCGTGATTGGATGTTAACTCGAATACTTTGGTTGTCAGGAAAGGAAGTGGGGGTCAATCGCCTGGGTTCGGTGGATACCATGCGACGGTATATCTATCTTCATGGGTGTCCAGATGGGACTCAGTTAGGAGCGCCGGGCTCGATCGGATGTATTCGTATGGCCAATTCAGACATTGTTGAATTATTTGACCGAGTTTCAGTGGGCGATATTGTTGAAATTAACTAATTTAATGAAGGAATATTAAATGAGGTTACAAGGGAAAGTATCGATCATTACTGGCGCTGGTCGAGGTATTGGTCATGCGACAGTTGAAAAATTTTTAGCTGAAGGGTCGATTGTTATTGCCTGTGACATAGATCCTTCACTCATCGAGCAAGTTAATGCTGAGATCAAAGCCGCAGGTGGCATTGGTAGGGCGCTCGTGGTCGATGTCACGGATCCCGTTGCGATTACTCAAATGATCGACTCAGTCATCACGGAGTATGGCCAGGTCGATGTCCTTGTGAACAACGCGGGTATCGTTCGAGACGCTCGGATGATCAATATGTCGGAAGAACTGTTTGATGACGTGATTAATGTCAATCTCAAAGGGACGTTCAATTGCGCCAAAGCGGTTTTCCCTTACATGATGGAAAAGCAAGCCGGCGTGGTGCTTAACGCGTCTTCTATCGTAGGTATCTATGGCAATTTTGGGCAAACCAACTATGCCGCAAGTAAATTCGGGGTTATTGGGATGGCGAAAACATGGGCGCGCGAATTTGGTCGATTCGGCATCAGAGCAAATGCGGTTTGTCCTGGAATGATTAATACTGAAATTCTGAAAGATGTACCAGAAACCGTGCTTAGTAATATTATTTCAAAGATTCCACTTGGACGACTAGGTGACGCTTCCGAGATAGCAAATACATATGCATTTCTTGCCTCAGATGAGGCAAGCTACATCAATGGGGCTGTTATTGAAGTTGGTGGTGGCGCAACTTTGTAGTGATTTAGTAAATAGACTTTTCATTCGAAAATTCTGGCAACTGTATGGGATTCTCAGGCTTAAATCCTTTTTTCTTATGCTCCACAACGACTGTTGTGAAGATCCCACCACGGACATAAAATCGAGCAGTGAGCCTCATAAATTTAGGTTTGGTCAGTTTCGCGAGATCATTCAAAATTTCATTGGTGATGGCTTCATGAAATGCTCCTTTGTCTCTGAAAGATACGGTGTAGAGCTTGAGGCTTTTGAGCTCCACACATTTTTTATCAGGCAAGTAGTCTAAATAGAGCGTTGCAAAATCAGGCTGCCCTGTCTTTGGACACAGACAGGTGAATTCGGGGATTTGCATCCGTATCCAGAAATCATTTTCCGGCGCTGGGTTTGGGAAGGTTTCGAGTAAGTCGTTAATAGATTTTGGCATTCTTAAATGATGATATTGAGCTAAAATGAAAGTGATGGATATGTGACGCTTAGATACAGTTTTTCATATCCGAGATTATAACGATTTCAACGGATATTATTTTGCGCCTGACTCATATTAAATTAGCTGGTTTCAAATCTTTTGTAGATCCTACACATATCCCTGTTCCAGGACAGTTGGTTGGCGTGGTTGGCCCGAATGGGTGTGGTAAATCGAATGTAATTGATGCTGTTCGATGGGTGCTTGGTGAGACGTCGGCGAAACAACTGCGCGGTGAGAACATGCAGGATGTTATTTTTGCGGGATCGAGCGATCGCAAACCTATGTCTCGGGCAAGCGTCGAACTGATCTTTGATAACAGTGCGGGTAAAGTTACCGGGGCGTGGTCTCAATATTCAGAAATTTCAGTAAAACGTATTCTTGAACGAGAAGGAACTTCTTCCTATTACCTTAATAATCAACACGTCAGACGACGTGATGTTGCTGATATTTTTCTAGGCACCGGTTTGGGTGGGAAAGGCTATGCCATTATTGAGCAGGGCATGATTTCCAGAATCATTGAGGCACGCCCCGATGATATGAGATCATTTTTGGAAGAGGCCGCAGGCGTGTCTAAGTATAAAGAACGACGGCGAGAGACAGAGTTGCGTCTTGATGACACGAGAGAAAACCTCTCTCGTGTAGAGGATATTCGGTCTGAGCTGGATAAACAGCTTCGAAAGCTGGAGCAACAGGCGCAGCAGGCTGAAAAGTTTCATGAGTTTGAAAGCCAATTAAAAGAAACACAGCAGCATGCGTGGTACCACAGCAAACGAGAAGCCGATCAAAAAAGGGTCCATATCGAGGCGCAAATCAAACAAACTGGTACCGAGCTTGAAAGAGCAATAGCAGTATTAAGGAAGACGGAGGCTGAACTTGAGAAACTAAAGGTCTCACGTGAAGAGAGCGCTTCAGCAACCAACGAGATTCAAGGCTCACTCTATGAGGTTAACTCCTCGATTGCTCGAGTCGAACAAACGATCGAGCATCTTAGAGAGACTAGAAAACGAACGCAACAACAGCTCAGCAATGTTGATACCGCCTACAATCAACAGCGTCGTAATTTGTTAGCCTTAGAGCAGACATTTTGGGATGCTCGGAAAAGCATACTGACCGTGCGTACGCAACAAAACACAACCTTGTCGGCTTTGGAGAGCAACAAGAACCAGCTGCCAAAGATAGAGCAGTCTTTTTTGACTGCGCAGTCAGCTGTTAATGCGCAAACAAAGTTAATTTCTGAGTTGCAAAATCAATTGAACCTCAATAAAACACACCAGACACATGCCACGGATGTGTTGGCTCAATTGACAAATAGGAAAGCCAGGTTGGATAAAGAGCGTCTCGATTTGAACCCGCCAGATGATGGAAAAATTGAGTCGATGGATGCCTCCATCCAACAATTAACTGGTTTATTGACCGACCGTGGGAACTCCTTATCCAAGTCGGAGATGCAGCTTAATCAACTTGAAAAAGAAAAAGAAAATGCGGCTATCAAGTTAGATGATAAGAGGAAAATCGATTCCGAGCTTAATGCGCGGAAACAAGCTTTAAGTGATCTGCAGGCAAGGGTTTCGCAATCAGATCGTTTGAGCGAATGGTTAGATCTGAGCGGATTTAACAGTGACGATCGATTGTGGGAGTTGCTCCGGGTTGAAGAGGGTTGGGAAGATGCGGTCGAAGCGGTTCTTCGTGAGCGTTTAATGTCGATTGCGACTGCGGATCTTGATGTGATTACCTTTGAGGAAACAAATAAGCCACCGTCTAAGGTCTCATTCTTTCATAAATACTTCTCGCATGAAGGGGCGCCAGCGACGAAGTCTGAATTCAAATCATTGGCAACGGTTGTGCAAGCAAATGATATCTCTACTGAGAGCCTTACGAAGCAGTGGTTATCACACGTATTCATTGCTGAATCAGATGCTGAGGCACGGAAATTAGTGAGCCAACTAGAGTCTGGACAGATGTGTATCACTAAAAGAGGTGACCTGTACTATCCCGGCGGCGTAGCCCTATTTGCGCCCGATCAAGAGGTGCACGGAGTGCTTGCGCGACAACTTGAGATTGAGAAGCTGACTCAGCTGGCTGGAATATCACAAGTGGCGGTTGACAGTACCTTAGAAGAATTACAATTGATTACCGAAGCGGTTAATGCGCTTAAAGGCGACATTGGCACAGCACGACAAAGCTATGTGGATCTCAAAGAGAAGCTCAACCTCGAGCGGGTAGACTACCTGCGGTTATCAGATCTTAACCAACGCACCATTGAGCGTTTGGCGCAAATAGATTCTGAACTATTAGAGGTGAATGGGCTTCAAGCAAGCGAGCAGGAACGTTACACGGGAGCAGTGGCTCAGACTTACGATTTAGAGGTCAAACTAAAATCAGCCTCTGCAACGCACCACGAGTTGGCCTCAGAACTACAATTTGCGAGTGAGCTCAGGAATGAGAAACTCGAAGAAATCAGTAGTGTGAATGCAGTATATTCCGAACGCTCATTTGAGTATCGATCATTATCTAATAAAATCAATGATTTATCCGATAATATTCACCAAGTTTATCAATCTTTCATTCGGTTGGATGCTCAGAAAGAAGAGCTTAACGAACAAGTTAATCGAGAGTTAGAGGGAGAGCAGTCGGTAGAGCTTCAAACATATTTAGCGCGACGGGTTGAGACTGAAGAAAAGCTAAATACTGCTCGGGAGGTGCTATCTGGCTGGGATCATCAATTAAGAAGCGCCGAACAGCTCAGACAAGAAACCGATCGTGGACTGCAACCCTTGCGTGATTCAATCAATACTATGAACCTGAAGGAGCAGGAATACCGACTCTATCGTGATGGTTTTGCGCAGCAACTGGCTGATTCGAATGCGGACGAGAATGCACTCCATTCGGTCGTGGCTGAAGACTTTGATACGACGGTTGCGCAGGCTTTAATATTGCAGTTGCAGCGTAAGATCGCTAATCTGGGTGCGATCAATTTGGCCGCACTGGACGAGCTGACAGAATCTAAAGAACGAAAAGGCTACTTAGATTCACAAGCAGAAGATCTTTTAGAAGCTGTCGCAACCTTAGAGACTGCGATACGTAGTATTGACAAAGAAACACGAGAGCGCTTGTCTCAGACGTTTGAGCAGGTGAACCAACAATTTGGAAAAATGTTCCCAGCACTTTTTGGGGGGGGTGAGGCTCGGTTGGTTCTGACTGGTGAAGAAATTCTTGACGCTGGGGTTGAAGTTATTGCTCGACCTCCAGGAAAAAGAAACGCCTCTATTCATCTTTTGTCCGGTGGAGAAAAAGCACTCACGGCACTCTCGCTTGTTTTTTCTTTGTTTCAGCTGAACCCAGCACCATTTTGCTTGCTTGACGAGGTGGACGCACCACTCGATGATAGTAATACAGTGAGGTACTGTGATTTAGTAAAGACGATGTCTCTAAATACGCAATTCTTGTTCATCACACATAATAAAATCACCATGGAAATGGCTGAACAATTAATTGGTGTCACCATGCAAGAGCAAGGCGTATCGAGGGTGGTGGCAGTTGATATAGAAGAGGCTATGAAATTAAACGAGGACGTGGCAGCCTAATGCCCGTCATACGCGACACAATACAATTTTGAGCTTACGGAGTTCCTGAATGAGTGATTTACAGAAATATTTGTTGGCGTTAGGAGTGGTAATCATCCTTGTCGTTTTGATCATCAATCGTCTTCAGGAACGGCGATTCAAGTCTAAATTGAACCAACAATCGGGTGAGGTGGGGCATGACCCGTTGCTGGACTATGTAGAGGGCCGAGAGCCCGTTGTTGTCAGTGACGCGCTAACCGAAGTGATTTCTTCAATTGAACTTCCAGCTGACAAACTTGTGTCACCAGATAATTTTAGAGATGTCGATGCAAATAACGCAATAAATTTAGAGTCACTGGATCCTGCCATCACCTTTCAAATTAGAATCACTGCAGCCGAAGGGCTTTGCATAAGTACCACCGGTCGCTTACAAGAGGTCCTTGAGACAATCCCAAAACGCCATCAAGTCTGGGGGAGTACTCGTAAACATAAGGATCCCATTGTGGTATCTAATCCCGACTCGGTCTTTGACCAATTGATTATAGTGGTGCAGCTCACCGATAGAAACGGTCCTTTGAGCCACGAACAAATCGAGATGATTACCACGGCCATTTACGCCGAAACGGTACCGACTGGCGCGATTGCGACGCAGATTAAGGCTGATGCAGAAGCTGAACGAGCGCTTGAGTTAAAGAAATTCAGTGATGAAGTGGATTTGCTGTTTGGCCTAACAGTAGAGCGTCCAAGAGACTCCTTGATGTCTGGAGAAGAAGTCCTCAGCTTGGCCGTGGCTTTAGGAATGAAACTGAATCGGCATGGTGTATTTGTCATGAATGAAGGAGGTAAGGAGCTATTCACACTTGAGAATAGAGATGCGACACCGTTTGTGGAGCAGGAACTGAAAGAGCAAGAAATTTCAGGAATCACCTTTCTCCTAGATGTGACCACCGTTTCTGATCTGACCCGAACCTTTAATAAAATGACTGGTGTTGCTAAACAATTTGCCGATGCGATGAATGCAAGTATTTGTGATGACAACAGCCAAGTGGTCAGCGAATCAGGTTTAGATGTGATCAGGCAGCAATTAAACAAGATAAATCAACGGATGGAAGAGCTGGAAATTCTCCCTGGATCTCTGGTGGCGAAGCAGTTATTTTCGTAATGAAGGATGAGGATTCGACGGTAAAAAGTCGGGCGCAGTGGTTGCGGGACATTCTGAATCGGGCAAATCGAGAATACTACGGACTGGACGATCCGAGCCTCCTTGATTCGGAATACGACCGACTCTTCCAAGAATTAATAGATATCGAGCATCAGCATCCCGAGTTAAAAAACGATGCCTCGCCGACCAAAAGAGTGGGCTCAGAACCCTTAGCATCTTTTCAAAGCGTAGCCCACGAAACACCAATGTTATCGCTTAATAACGCGATTGATGCTCGTGATATTCAACAATTTAATCGTCGAGTCCGAGATTTTCTGAATTACGGTGACGCGGATGTTACATATTTTGCAGAACCTAAATTTGATGGGTTAGCCATTAGTCTTCGTTATGTAGATCGGGTTTTAGTGCAGGCTGCGACGAGGGGTGATGGGGATACTGGGGAACAGGTCACGGAGAACATTCGAACGGTACGATCTATTCCTCTCATTCTACCGAAGAACGCACCCGACAACCTTGAGGTTAGGGGGGAGGTAGTGATGATGAAGCGTGACTTTGATGCCTTAAACCGTCGTCAAATAGACAATGGGGACAAGATCTTTGCCAATCCACGTAATGCTGCTGCCGGCTCATTAAGACAGCTAGATTCAAAAATAACTGCGACACGTAAACTATCTTTTTTTGCCTATGGTCTTGATCAACCTGATACCACCTCGGATAGAGTTGAGTCCCAGTTTGATTTGGCGATTCGCGTTAAAGAGTATGGCTTTTCAACATCTACATTGAGCAATGTCGTTTATGGTCTAACGGGGATTCAAAACTTTTTTGATCACGTACAAAAAATACGTTCTGAGTTAGATTATGAGATTGATGGCGTCGTCTACAAAGTCAATTTGCTGCAAGATCAGCAGAAATTAGGGTTTGTCTCACGCGCCCCCAAGTATGCAATCGCTTATAAGTTTCCGCCACAGGAAGAGATTACGCAACTTATAGATATTGAGGTTCAAGTGGGTCGGACTGGGGCCCTCACACCGGTGGCTCGCCTCGACCCCGTTCGTGTTGGTGGTGTGGTTGTGACCAACGCTACCCTCCATAATGAAGATGAAATTGTTAGAAAACAGATCAAGATCGGTGATTATGTGGTTGTTCGTCGCGCTGGAGACGTAATCCCAGAGGTTGTCCGCCCCGTACTTGAACGCAGAGGTGTCGTGAGAGCATTCTTAATGCCAACCTCATGTCCTGAATGCGGTGGCACCGTATTTAAAGAGGAAAGCGAGAGGGTCTATCGCTGCACGTCGGGTATGCGGTGTCGTGCCCAAAAAGCACAATCGATTTGGCATTTTTGTTCCCGCAGAGCGATGAATATTGATGGTGTGGGCGAGAAGTTAATTGATCAACTGGTTGAAAAGCAGTTCGTTGAATCGTTTGCAGACCTCTACGAGTTGAAAGTAGAGGGATTAGTTACTTTGGAGCGCTTGGGCGAAAGATCCGCGATGAATATCTGTAGAGCCATTTTGAATTCACGTGTCACTACATTTAATCGTTTTATTTATGCCCTTGGGATTCGTAATGTCGGTGAACAAACAGCAAAAGATTTAGCCTTCCACTTTCAAACACTCGAACAGTTGAGGGCTGCAACTGTGGACGCTTTAGTTGAGATTCCGGATGTCGGACCAATTGTTGCGAAAAGTATTAGGGATTATTTTGACGACGTGTACCACAACCAGGTCATCGACCGCTTGATCAGCCTTGGTATGCAGTGGGGTGCTGCGGAGCAGGTGCTCAAAAGTAATATCTTCGCAAATAAAATATTTGTCCTAACAGGTTCGCTAGAAAAATTTTCACGTGACGATGCTCGTTATGAAATTGAATGTCGAGGTGGCGCCATTACAGGCGCTGTATCAAAAAATGTGGATTATGTAATATTGGGTGCTAAACCTGGATCAAAGCTTAAAAAAGCAACTGAGTTAGGGATTAAAACCGTATATGAATCTGAGTTTGTTACGTTACTAGAGTCAAATGATGAATAAAAAAATTAATGCTGCAGTATTTCCAGTTGCAGGTTTAGGTAGTCGATTTTTACCGGCAACAAAAGCAACACCTAAGGAAATGTTACCTATCGTAGATAAGCCCCTTATCCAATATGCCGTAGAAGAGGCCGTTGAGGCAGGCATCAAGAAAATGATTTTTGTCACCGGTCGCAATAAACGTGCGATTGAGGACCACTTTGATAGCGCCTATGAATTAGAGGCAGAGCTTGCGTTAAAAGAAAAACATGACCTTCTAGCGATTGCCCACTCCGTAGCGCCTAAGGGAGTTGATTTTGTCTACGTTAGACAATCTACGGCTCTCGGGTTGGGCCACGCAATTTTGTGCGCGAAGCCCGCATTATCAGATGAGCCTTTTGCTGTTTTGCTCGCTGATGACCTCATTAAAAGTTCAAAGGGAGCAGTCCAACAGCTCATAATGGCCACTGACGGCAGTGATCGGCCGATTATTGGCTTGGAAAAGATTCAGCCGTATCAAACACGTGCTTATGGGGTTATTTCAATTCGCGAGTCTATGGGGCAATACGTTATTGCCTCTGACCTCGTTGAAAAACCCAAAGCAGAAGATGCGCCCTCTAATTTAGGCGTGGTAGGGCGATATATTCTTCCCTATGAGATTTTCGATGTTATTGAACAATTACCCAGTGGGTCTGGTGGCGAAATTCAACTGACTGATGCGCTCGCCGTCTTGGCCCGACGTGACGGTGTGATTGGCGTGTTACTGGAGGGGCGGCGTTTTGATTGTGGTTCAAAATTGGGGTTTGCTCAGGCCAACATCGAATATGGACTTGAGCACCCAGAGATTGGTGAGAATCTTAAGTCTTACCTTAAAAAGTTAATAGTATGAAGGAATCAATGACAACCGACGCAGAAGAGATTAGGCGAGCCGCAAAGAAAATAATCACCAATGATGAGATACAAGCAGAGATCAAAAGAGTTGCAAATGAAATAGAGGGAAGTATTGGTAACCTAAGTCCGGTTGTCTTAAGCATCCTTAATGGTTCAATATGTTTTTCGGGGCAGCTCTTAACGGAACTTGATTTTGCGCTGGAATATGATGTGTTTTCAATGTCTCGGTACGGCTCAGGAACAACTGGAGGCGAGTTGAAACACCTTTCTTATCCAACGATTTCCGTTAGAAATCGAACGGTTCTGGTTTTAGACGATATTCTTGATCGTGGTGCTACCATGGAATCGGCGAAGCGCTGGGCAATGGGCAATGGGGCTACTCAGGTCTTGACCGCGGTTTTAATCGACAAGAGGGGGCAAGAATTAAGTAATAGAATCAAGCCGGATTTTGCATGTTTTACAGTGTCAGATGCTTTTGTATTTGGGTTTGGTATGGATGTTGGTGGTATGTGGCGTAATTTGCGTGATATTTATGCATTGATAAACCCTACATCATTAGCTTATTGAGTGAATGAGGTGATTCTATGAGTGTTCGAGCGGTACTTAGGATGGGAAACCCAGTGTTATTGGAACGGTCTGAAGAGATTCAAGACTTTAATACGCGAGAGTTGAACGAATTAATTCAAGACATGAAAGATACGATGACGCATTTGAATGGTGCTGGACTTGCGGCGCCACAAATCGGAGAACTCAAACGAGTCGTGATCTTTGGTTTTGATAGTAATGAACGGTACCCAGAAGCGAGTGCCGTTCCATTTACTGTGCTGATCAACCCGACGATACATTCACTGGATGAAACAATGGAAGAGGGGATAGAGGGTTGTTTATCAGTGCCCGGTTTAAGTGGCTCTGTGCCGAGGTATAACAATATAAGATATCAGGGTTTCGATCCCTTCGGCACAGTGATTGATCGAGTCGTCGCTGGGTTTCATGCTCGAGTGGTGCAACACGAATGCGACCATTTGAATGGAATTTTATATCCCTCTCGAATAAAAGATTTTACGACCTTTGGTTTTATTGAGTAGCTGATTTTATTTTTGTTCTAGGCACGCTAAGTTTCTCGACGAGTTCGCTTTGTAGCCGTAAAGCCTCTCGAGAGCTACGCAACGCATCACCTGACACCAGGAGGGTATCCTCTACGCGCTCACCCATTGTGTTGATTTTCGCATTATGGATGTCAATGCGATATTCGGCTAACGTCTGAGCGATGGCGTACAGCAAACCGGGGCGATCCGCACACGTGATTTGTAGGTAATAATTTAAACCGTTTTCATCGCCTCTTATTAGTACCTCTGACTTGATGGGGAAGTATTTAAGTCTTCTGCTAACTCTTCCACTGATTGATTTAGGGAGCGAGCTCTGAGTAAGAACGATGGGCAATTCCTCTTCGATATACCGAATCATGTCTTGGTAGTGAATGTCGACTTCGCGATGAGTAAGCACCTGGAACGTATTGACGTAGTGATTATTTTTTGTGGTAAAAACTTTTGCCTCTACAATGGAGAATTCAGTGTTGTCAAAAAAACCACAAATCTTTGCAAAGACCAAATTCTCATCTTCACCATGAATTACGACCTGCAACCCGTCCCCAATGGGCGACAACCTTACTTTCACAAGGGGTTGCTTTCTATCCGCCTGAAAATTAAGAACGCGCGCATGCCATACGATGTCGCTCTCTTCGTGACGAATGAAATAGCTCTCATCTAATTTATTCCAAAGTTTATTGTATGCCTCTTTAGGAATGGCATAGGAGGACAGCTTAGCTTCTGCATTACGTTTTTTTCTCTCAATAATATTACTGGGCCTAATCGAGTCAACCTTGATACGCTCTAGTGTGAGGTAATATAAATTTTCTAGCAGTTTCCCTTTCCATGCATTCCATACCTTGGGGCTTGTTCCTCGTATGTCGGCAACCGTTAGCAAATATAGTGCCTCCAAGCGGCGTTGCGTCTTCACAGACTTGACGAACTCGAGTACAACTGATGGATCAGAAAGGTCTCGCTTTTGAGCAATCGTTGACATATGTAAGTGGTTCTCAACCAACCATATGACTAATTTTGTATCTGTAGCACCTAGCCCGTGATGCTGGCAGAATCTTTCGGCATCCGCCATACCCAGCTTCGAGTGATCGCCACCTCGACCCTTGGCAATGTCGTGATACAAACCAGCGATATATAAGGTTTCAGGTCGCTTAAATGATCCGATCAGCTTGCTACACAGAGGGAATTCGTGCGACATCTCTTGCACCGCGAACCGTCTCAGATTACGCACAACCATGAGAATGTGATCATCAACGGTGTATACGTGAAAAAGATCATGTTGTAATTGTCCGCATATTTTTCCGAATTCAGGCAAGTAGCGACCCAGTACTTCGTATTGGTTCATCAATTTCAGCGTATGCGTCAAACCTACCTGCTTTTGAAAAAAGCTCAAAAAGGATTTTCTATTTTTCTCATCATTCCTAAATTCATCATTGATGAGTTTTTTGGCGTGCCAAAGTTCCTTGCGTGTACGAGCAGATATGCCTTTGATGTCACTATGTTCGTGTAGTACAGAAAAAAACCGAAGAATGCTATGAGGTCTCTTATTAAAAACAGCAGGACTCGTAGTCTCAAGGAAACTATTTCGAATTTGAAAATCTGCATCAATAATTATTGGATCTGCGTTGCTTGTTCCGTGAATCAACTCCGTGAGATGTTGTAATACGATGGATGATAGAAGGCTCACTGATTGGGACGCCTTAAAAACCACCTGCATCAATTGTTCCGTCTCCGGTTTTGCTTTCGTAGTTCGAAAGCCTAGATCAGCAGCGAGTAGTCTTTGAAAATCAAACAGCAATCGATCTTCTTTTCGCCCTGCCTTTAAATGTAAGAGGGTCCTGACAAGGCTAAGCGCCCGTTCATGTTTTTCGAGCTGAGCTTGTTCAGTTTTTGTGATGACTCCATTTTCTCTAAGACGCGCCCAGGTGGATCCGAAGCCAGCTGCTTGAGCAATCCAAAGAATAGTTTGAAGGTCACGCAATCCTCCTGGAGACTCTTTTAGGTTCGGTTCAAGATTTTGAGATGAATCGTTATAGCGACTATGGCGTTGCCGCAACTCGACGAGCTTTGCATCGCAGAAACGATGCTTGTCTATACGGTCCACAACTTGATTTTTAAATTGTGTGAAGAGTGATTTGGAGCCAACTAAAAACCTTGACTCCATCAAATTGGTTTGTGTTGTGATGTCCTTTTCGGCTTCTTTGACGCACTCTTTCAGTTTTCTCACACTGTGTCCGACGTCTAGGCCAATATCCCATAGCAAGCTCACAAATGAGGCAATCACTGATTCCTCTTTTTTGTTTATAGCATTAGGGATAAGAATGAGCAGATCAACATCGGAGAAGGGGAATAAGGCGCCACGGCCATAACCACCCACGGCGACTAATGTCGCCTGCGTTGCCTTCAATCGTTCGTTCCAAAGAGATTTCAGCAGCGCATCAATTTGTCTCGAGTGACGTTCAAGAAGGGACGCGTAATCTGTCTTGCGGTCTAATTTTGAAAATAATCTCTGTTTTTTCTGTTTTATTTGCGTCCGAATATTTTGGATGTTGGCATCCACGGATGAAACCGGTTTTGCTCTCACCATTAGACTTTAAATGACAATCCATCTGGAGGAAGTGGGGTTCCTTCTGACGTTGTCAACACCTCAAACCCTGTATCGGTTACTAGAACCGTGTGTTCCCACTGGGCTGATAGTTGGTGGTCTTTGGTCACAATCGTCCAACCATCCGCCAATTGACGGATGTCTGATTTTCCTGCATTGATCATCGGTTCCACCGTGAAAATCATTCCTGGCGAAAGTTCTAGTCCCGTCCCAGCTTTGCCGTAATGAAGTACTTGTGGGTCCTCATGAAAGGTTGATCCGATGCCGTGCCCACAAAACTCCCGCACGACACTAAATCCAGCTGGTTCAGCCATTTTTTGTATGGCTGAACCAATGTCTCCCAAGCGAGCACCAGGTTTAATTTGCGAGATTCCTGTCCACATACAATCAAAGGTAATTGCAGCCAAACGACGACTTTGTATCGAAGGCTCTCCGACATGGAACATACGACTGGTATCGCCGTGATAGCCATCTTTGATCACTGTGATATCTATGTTGATGGAGTCACCATTTTTTAATTTTTTAGGTCCTGGGATACCATGACAAATGACGTGGTTGACCGACGTGCATACGGACTTGGGAAAGGGCGTGTATCCGGGTGGCGCGTAATTCAGCGGGGCAGGGATTGTCCCTTGAACATTGACCATGAAGTCATGACATAAGGAGTCAAGCTCCTCGGTGGTAATGCCTGCACGAATCTTGGGTTGAATAAAATCGAGTACTTGAGATGCGAGCCTTCCAGCAACGCGCATTTTGGCAATCTCGTCATCCGTTTTGATTACTACTGTCATATAAATTACTTTATTTTATTAAGGTTGATCATACCATTCTAGCTAAACTTTACGGACATAACCTAATGCTTACTGGGCGAAGATATGTGGCCCAGTTTTTAAAATGAGTGCATCAACTCGAATGTCGATTTGATCGAGTGTAGGGAAGTCAAAGAGGATCCAATCAATCGTCTCATTCAATTGTTCATAATCGGGCATCGCTCTCCATCTGAGTAAGGGTGCATTCGAGTGACATGATTTATAGCAGCCCGACCCTAGCGGTTCCCAACGCCATCCTTCTGCACGCACTACTGCATAGATCATTTTCGCTAAGTGCTCTTGAAGACCTTCGTCGAGTAAAGCGTCGTATACGATGTCACGCGCATCGCGCCACGGGGCCGTGGCCTGTACCGACTGACTGTGATAAATCAGCATAGTTTTCAGATAATCAAACTCGCTGGGCAAAGGTCTGACTTGTCTGATTTCATCTGAGAGCAGATGAAGCGGGATCAAGCTGTTTGCCTCAGTGGTCCAGACCCCCCCTGATTATCAACGTAATCAAACGCTCTAATGAGTTTCACATGTTGCGAATGCTCTAATGTATCAATTTGTTCAATGACTGGCGTTCCCCGAAATTTTCCCGCATGAACGAGGCTATTTTTACTCGCGCAAATAATAATAATACTCATTAAAATTAGATACTTATATTTATTTTTAAGTAAAATCATTAAATGGTCTCTGCTTGTAATTGAGGGGTCCCTGCATTTAAAACTAAATGGGTTATTTGCCAACAATTTAACGCGCTGCAATAAAGGAAACGCTTGACTTGAAATATAGAAGTTGTAACTTAATCTTTACTGTACATAAAAAATACGGTCTTAGGGGCGACTCGCATCACCTGTAGTAGAGCCGGCAACTAAACAGTTAACTGATAGTTTAGATTCTGCATATGAAATGGGAGAGGTGTTATGGAATTCAATGTTTTACAAGCACATAAGGGGCTTGATAAACAACTTGAGGAGCTAGGGTCAGACCCTTTCGAGGCAAACAGCGTCGGAACCTCATTGTTTATGACAGGCAATATGGGTCCGAAGATCAAAGTAAAAATGGGAGAGGCCGCTAAGAAAGCTGGTATGTCTCGACGGGATTTTTTCCGCTCATCTCTTGGCTTGAGCGCAGCGATGATCGCGGCCAATGAAGTAACCGGAATGAAGTTCTTTGAAGTCGGTGCTGCTGAAGCGGCTGACGTAGCCGCGAAGGACGAGGCCATTCAAGTTGCTCGAGCGGGTAGTGACTTTATCGTGGATGTCCATACTCACGTATGTACGCGACCTGGCCATTACCAGTTGGGTGTAAATACGACTGAGCGTGGTATGTGGTTCGTTCAGTTGCTGGATGATCTGGGCAAAGCGTTTGGTATGGAGAATGGCACACGCGACATGAATGTTGAAAACTACGGCAGGCTTATCCTACAAGAGAGCGATACCACCGTTGGCATATTCAACCCATTCGGTTTCCGTGAGGATTACGGCGGGCGGGACATGATCCCAATGGAATATCAAGTAGGTGTTCGAGACCGATGGCCTGATAACACAATCATGTTGGCGGGTGGTTTAACGCCAAATCAGGGTGTGGATGAGACGCTTGAACGGCTCAACATGTACGCTGACCAATATCGAATCTCTGGATTGAAGCTCTACACATTTGATTCAACCGATAAAAAAGGTTGGTGGTTCGATGATGAAGCGTTGGCTTATCCTATTTGGGAAGAGTGCCGTCGCTTGGGCATTACGAACATTGGTTGTCACAAAGGTGTTCCGTTCGGACAGTTCTACGCCCGATATGCACACTGTGAAGACTTTGATGCAGCAGCGGATGACTTCTTAGACCTTAACTTTATTGCGTACCACTCAGCATGGCCATATCATAATGAGCTTGCTGCGTTGAAGGGCTTTAAGCCACAAAGAAAGAACCTCTATACAGAAATCGGTACAACCTTTGCCGCAACGGTTACCAGTAGACCGATTGAGTGCGCACACGTAATCGGCACACTCCTCCGTGATATTGGTCCAGACTATGTTCTTTGGGGTACGGATTCACTTCTTTGGGGTAACCCACAGTGGCAAATCGAAGCATTCAGAAACTTCCAAATCCCTGATGAACTCGTAGAGGGGCATGGATATCCTAAGATTACGCCTGAAATTAGACGTAAAGTCCTAGGTGAAAATGCGGCCAGAATCTGGAATATTGATAAGCAAAAAGCAATGACTGCAAAGGCTGACATTGTAGCTAGCAAGGCATACGCTTAAGTTGTATCAACGAAGGTTTGGTGTGCCCCTTTCTGGGGGCACACTTTTTTTTGCGAAAAGGAAATAGGGTGCCAACATACGAATACGCCTGTGATTCATGTCTAGTAATTTATAAAACCATGCACGGGATGAGTGACGCTGGTCCGTCAGGCTGTCGGGGCTGCAAGGGCGAGCTCAGGAAGGTCATTTCTGCGCCCAGTTTGAACACACGCAATCACACAAGTCCAACAGAAGCAAAATATGCCAAGATGTCGGACGCAGAGGAAATTGCTCGGGAAAATGAATTACAAAAAGTATATCAGTCGATTTGGATGCCTGAGGAAGTCAAACACAGCCCCTGGGAAGATGATGACCACGACCACTGATGCTCGACGCGCTTAAGACCAAAAAAAAATTATGGTTTGCGGCGGCTCTTCTCTGTGTGAGTCAGCACGCTTACAGCGATGCCAGTCCTCAGGGTCTAGAGAATTCCGGTGGGTTATTAACCACCGCTGAGACCGGTGAATTATCGTTCACAATGCCGTACGCCGCGTTAACGGCTAAATTAGGTAAGAAGTTTATAAAAGGCCATGAACAATTTAATGAGTTGTGGGTGCTTGCGCCTGCACCTGGAATTTGGGGGTTAGGCCCAACATTTAATGAAGCTAATTGTGCGGGGTGTCACCCTAACAACAGTCGAGCACGACCTGTTGCTGATGGAGCAACGGTAGAAAACGGCAGTGTGATTAAGCTTGGGTATCGTCGACTTGACGGCGTCGTCTTGCCTTCTCACCCATGGTATGGCGATCAATTGCAAAATAGGGCAGCTGAGAATCGTGTGCCTATAGAAGGTGGCGCGACAGTTAGTTATGAAGTGAGTATTTTTGAATATCCCGATAAAACTACTGTTGCGCTTAAGCGACCTTTAATCGACATAAGAAACCTTAACTTTGGTGACATAAACGACGCGACTCTTACTTCCATGAGGATAGCCCCACAAGTGATCGGGCTGGGTCTTTTAGAATGGGTTCCCGATGCGTCTTTACTAAATATTGTCGCTGAGCAAAAAGAGGGAGGGCTATCAGGGCGACCGAACTATGTTATCGACTTGGAGACGGAAGACGTCGTAATTGGTCGATTTGGGTGGAAGGCTTCACAACCCAATTTAAAACAACAAACTGCATCAGCCTTTCACTCAGATATTGGGGCAACGACCTTCTTTTTTTCTGAAAAAAATTGCCCTGAGGTTCAAACCAAATGTCGCGAGCTTCCATCAGCTGCAAAGTGTGGTGGGCAGGGTGGGTGCACGGGAAATACTTTCAGACCAGAGGTTTTACCCAGTCGGTTGAGTAATATCACCACCTATTTGCAAGCTCTTAACATTCCACAACGCCGCATTAATGATCAGGAAAAAACTCTAGCTGGGGAGACGTTATTTAGCCAGGTCGGGTGCGCCGGATGTCATGTGCCAACTTTAAAAACCGGAAGCAAAAGCCCCATTAAAGCACTCAGGAATATGTCGTTTCATCCTTACACAGACTTATTGATCCATGACATGGGTGAAAAACTCGCTGATCATCGACCGGAAGGTTCAGCTGACGGTCAAGAATGGCGAACGCCACCTCTGTGGGGTATTGGTTTGCTGAGCGCAATTTCAGGTCATTTGGGCTTACTGCACGACGGACGTGCACAATCCGTTGAAGAAGCCATTCTGTGGCATGGTGGTGAGGCGGAAAAGACTCGTAAACAATTCACCAAATTGACTAAATCTGAGCGAGAGAGTGTTATTGAATTTATTAACTCGTTATGAAACTCTCAGATAATCGTGCGTTATTCCACGCTGGTGCGCATCTGCAGGTTTATACTATTTCAGTTGCCAGCGCATAAGCCTTCTAAGGTGTAGGTAAGGGCGTCCTAACCATTGTAGTCGGCTGTATGTGCCTGACTGACTGAGGGTGTTGCTGGCGTCAACATCAAACGCTCAGAGCCTTTCTCAAGTAAGGGTCGATATCGCCTTGCTTCAACAACCACGCTTTGTAGTCACTCGGCACATCTGCTAGCAATGAGCCTTTGTGTTTTCCAAATGGCATCGTGGTTGGTATTCTAGCCTTCTCAGACTCGGCGTATAAAGCTTCCACAGCGTTTATCCCTAGTTGCTGGCAAATGTGATTTAGGATTGCTGCGCAGATACCCACATCAATGAGTGCCGAATGGGCATTTCGTAACTGCTCACGTGCTGTGTTGCGCTCTAAGTAATAAAGGAGAGCGCTCTGACTGTGGCTGTCTAAATTAGGCCAAAGCTTTCTGGCCAGAGATAATGTGCAAACGCGTTTGACTTCAGGTTTGCCAATTACTCCCCAGTCGAAGTCCACGTTATGGCCAATGATGTAGTCCACATGCTCGGGCAGAGTGAAGCTTGCCGCTAATGGGCAATCAACCAATTCTTCGTCCATGATGTGATGGGTAGCTAAGGCCCCCAAGGAAATGGGCTTTTCAGGGTTGTAACGCTGCACAAAAGGATTAGTAAAAGTAAAGGGTGCAAAGCTTTCAAGCTCAACCCAAGCAGCTTCTATCAATATGGGTTCTTTTATGCCTGTAGCTTCGGTGTCAAAAATAATGGTGTTGTTCATACGATCATATTTTAGAAGAGTAAATTAATATTGTAGCGCTATATCTTTACGCGACTGCGCGAAAACTCTGTTTTTTATCTGTTGGAATAATGAGCCAGGAAACACTCAAGTGTGAGCGCTTTACCGATTTGATTAACCTTCTATAACTCTATCCTAAAAATCGTGCATTATTTTCCGCAGGATCGCATCTCCACTCTTATATTTTTGAGGTTTATTGCGCAAAGATTCAGTTTTTTATCACTCATTTTCAATTTAGCGCGTAAATCATCAACGTCAAACCTCAGCTCAGCATTATTTATTTCCAAACGCTGTATTTGTTCCATTAAGTCGGAAATATTTTTATTTTTACAGGTAACTGTTACGTCCTCGCAACCTGCGTGAGAAACAGTACTGACTGATAAAAAAACCCCTATCAAAGTGCCTCTTAGTACTTTGTGAAACAGTCGTTTGTATTCATGCTGGTTAGTCATCTTTACTCCCTAGTTAATCACAAAAATAGCCTGTCATAAATTTCACATACTCATTCCATTCTGAATAGGCCCATCTTTGCCTGTTCGTCTTGATGCTTTCCGTCTTAATCAGGTCAACAGCCTCTGATTTGGCATAATAATCATATGAAATTTCTCGTATCCGCAACTGATGACAATCAATTTCAAAATGTGTGACAAAAGATTTAATCCCGTCATGAACCTGTGATAATTCACGCAACTCATCAATGAGAAATCGCTCCTTAGGTTCTACGATTTGATGCAATTTCCACAGAATTTCATCGCCATTTTCCAAGACCAATACAGGGGACCAGTCTTCGGCGCGGACGTAAGGAGGCGCGGTTAGGTATGTGACAGACACGACGAGGACAATGAGGCATCTGATCATCTTGACTAAATGTTTTTTTAAAGATGAAACTAACTGATCTGAGATCATTGGTGCTTTGAATGATCTAGCCAATTAGAAATCCCGTGTCCTATCACAACCATCCGAGCGACTTGTCTGGGGCTGTGTACGTAATTATGAATAGTCTCGAGTACTTTGGGGGGGAGTGCAATCTCTGTTGGTTTAAAAGAGCATGCCATTTGAGCACCCATCTCCACAGCCAATGTCGTACTCTTTAAGCTCATTGAATGAATTTTTTCCGATTTTTGCTGAGGCAAAAAACCTTCATGAACGGCTGATAAGAAAGTTGGCCAATGGGCGAGATGGCGCCATAGAGTCGCGATGTGATCTTGATAAAACGTTTGGTCTGCGGAAGAGCTGGTACCTAATGAGTTTGCTTGTTGCACAAGCGCCCACGTTTGGTCATCGATCTCATCTCGCGAGAGTAATGGTTTTAACGGTGACAATGAGTGGTGCGCGCTTGCCGGCTTGGCTGATAAGGGGACACCTTCCGTGAGGGGACTCACGAAAGCTGCAAGCGCTATTAAATTAAGTCCATTAGATCGGTTATAGGCATTCACAATGGCTTTAATATTGTGCAGGTCCTGCACATCCAGGTCCAGACCTGAAGTGGGATGATCAAGACTCCAGTTTGGTTTCGATAACGCTGTTTTCCGGAAAAGCTCAGGCAGGAGAGTATCGGGTAAACGGCTGAGATAAATTGGTTTTACTGCATTCCAGGTCTCCTCAAGACAATTGTCCCAGGATGCTAGGGCCCGCCAGATGGAGGTGACGATAGGAATATTCATTGTCTGACGAATGTCCCTAAAGACATCAGCCGTTATGCCTGTGGCCGTTGCCTCGTCCGTTACGGTAACCGGGTCATAATTGAAATCTAATGCCATGTGCCTCCTGATAAATTTGCCTGAGTTTATTTGAAGACTTCTTATCGTCGCTGTTATTATTCCACTGGTCAAGGTTCAATATTAGGGGGGAAGGTATCTATGTACAGTGTTACAGATCCTACGGGCGCGAGATTCGCGTTGACTCTATGTGCACCAATCATTAAGCGCAATGACTGATCACGATTTGCCAATTCTGTGGACCTTTCGTCGTTGTCCCTACGCGATGCGTGCGCGATTAGCGATCAAGCGCAGCGGTATCTCCGTATATCTCAGGGAAATCCTACTGAAGGATAAACCTGCTGAGTTTGTCCAAGATAGTGAGAAAGCAACAGTCCCAGTGCTCAAACTGCCTGACGGTAAAATCCTTGAGGAGAGCGTGGAAATCATGCGTTGGGCGCTTAAACAGAATGATCCTGATGATTGGTGTCAGGTGCTGGATGCTGAAGCTGAATACTCAAATGTATTTTTAACCGAGTTGGATGGTGTTTTTAAGGATGCTTTGGATCGGTACAAGTACGCGAGTCGCTATGGTTTGAATGGTGATGAGGTTTTGGGGTATCGCTCGATTGGATCTGAGTTTCTTCAACGCATCAATGAGCGGTTAGACAAACATCCATTTGTATCAGGGCAGATGCAAGGTTTTCTCGATATTGCGAGTCTTCCTTTCGTGCGTCAATTTCGTATTGCAGATCCAATCTGGTTTGATAATCAAAATTGGGACCCATTGCATGAATGGCTCCAACGGTTTCTTGAATCAAAACAATTTGCGGTCATTATGCAAAAGTTTAAACCTTGGGATTCACAGAAAGGTGAAGGCATCTCTTTTTGAGCGCACTAGAGCATTATCTTAAGGCATCTTCAGGTTAATTCGCTTGCAGGTTTCCATTCTGGGAGGGGAGTCCCACCTGTGTAATGATTCTCGGCTGGATTTTCTCTGAACAGAACATAAATATCATTTTCCTTGATGTTTAATTCCTCTAACAATATGCGAGAGATTTCGTCAACAAGTGCTTTTTTTCGTTCAGGACTCCGGCCAGGCCTTAAGTCAACGTCGACAACCGGCAGTCCGTCGCCAACAACTCCGAACGCTTCAGAGATAGACACATAATCGTACTTAGTTTCCTTAGGTGCGAGTGTGCGTAATACTGCTTCTTTGATATTTGTACGAATATTATGTTTTTTTGCTGGAGATGTTCCCTCTGGGACCACAACTCGAATGAGTGGCATATCGTTCCTTAGTGCTGTTATCGACGTAATATTGATTTAATAATTCTAATCACAGCCGGCATCAGACGCATTAGAATCCGTGGTAAAAACTTTCTAAGTAAAAATGCAAAAATTCTCATGATCTTTCATTTCCCGAGTGAGGTTTTACCATATACAGTTAAAACTGTATTAAGGCGCGGTTGAGACTGGAGGCTTTCTGGTTACGCCCGATGTGCTGGTTAAAAGTTCTCAGACCAAGGCCTAAGATCAAGCTCGAGCGTCCAGGCACTTCTGTGCTGGTGGTGCAACATCCAGTAAGCCTCAGCAATGGCCTCAATATTGAGCATCCCATCCTCCCCACGCTCAGCCTTAAGTTGAGGCGCACGTCGATTGAGTCGTTCGCCATTGATTCCGCCATCAATAATGACATGTCCAACGTGTATGTTCTTTGGGCCAAATTCTCTCGATAAACTTTGTGCTAAATTTCTAACACCTCCTTTTGCAGCAGAGAATGGTGAAAATTTTGCTTTCCCACGTAAGCTGCCTGACGCGCCGGTTAAAATTAAGGTGCCTCTTGATCTCTCAAGAAAATGGGGTAGGACAGCCTGAGCGAGGAGAAATGAGCCTAAGGTATGCTCACGCCAATGCGTCGTAAACGATTCCTCTGTGACCTTCAAAAAAGGAGCAGGGTTGTTACCGCCCGCATTGTGAACGGCAACTTCGATCGGAGTGTGTGCCTCGGCTTTATTGACGAGTTTCCTAACCGAGTCAGCATCGGTCACATCTGTGATGATCATGCTGGCTGTTGCGCCATTAGCCATTAGTTCATCCAGAGTTTGTTGAAGCTTTTGTTCGCTTCGTCCAGCAATCACAACAGGGTGGCCTCCTTGCGAAAACTTTCTGGCAATTGCGGCACCTAATCCGTCTGAGGAGCCAACTCCAGAGATCAGTACTGTTCCTTTTTTATCTGTTAAATTCTGCATGGTAGTCATGGCCTCAATCAGTGTCGTCGTTACTGTGATTGCCTAAGTAAAATAAAGGCACGAATGTTTCTAGCGGTAACCATCAAAGCCTATACAGTAATGCTATCAAGCGACTGACTCTATAGGTTCATATTGTTCATGCGAGACACATTGAATATATCGTAAAACTATATCTGTGTTTTAAATTCAGGGAATTAACTGTTACGATTCATAACGACTATCAGATAGATATTGGAACAATCATGACTAAAGCAACTAATGTCATTGCTCTTGAAACGTTGTCTTGCAGTGCTGGGTGGCGTAATTATTACTTCGTGAAGTTGACCACCGACGAGGGCGTCGTTGGTTGGAGTGAGTTTGATGAGGGATTTGGCTCACCTGGGGTTGGAGCGGTGATTGAACAATTAGCACCGCGGGTGATGGGACAATCCGTCATGCAGCATGAACGGATTCGCGAAGATCTTTTCTGCACAACGCGGCCAGGAGCGGGGGGGGTTGTTGGACAAGCACTCGGTGCTATTGAGAATGCATTGCTTGATGCCAAGGCTAAGACTCTAGGTCTGCCGTGTTACGAACTGCTGGGCGGGAAAATTCGCGATCGACTGCGTGTGTACTGGTCTCACTTTGTCAGTTGGCGAGCCGGTCGGATACCGCACTACCTGCCGAGCATTACTGATAAGGAAGGCGTTAGAGAGATCTCTCGTGAAGCGACGCAAAGAGGCTTTACTGCGGTAAAAACTAATATATGGCGCTATGAGGATAATCAAATAAAAGGTTGGGCGCCAGGATTTGGTAGTCCGTTTGCGCCAGAACTCAACATCGATCGAAAAATACTTAAAGGCATTCGGGAACACCTTGAGACGATACGTGAAGAGGCGGGCGCCGATATTGATATCTTATTGGATCTAAACTTCAATGCAAAAACTGAGGGTTACCTGAAGATTTTGCGTGAAATTGAAGATTTGGATATATTTTGGATCGAACTCGACACACGTGATCCGGACGCGCTCGCATATATTCGATCACGCAGTCCTCACCCGATCGCCTCCTGTGAGACACTCATCGGGGTACAGCAATTTTTACCATTTTTGCGTCGACAAGCCTTAGATGTCGCCATCGTTGATACTCCTTGGAACGGCGTGTGGCAATCCATGAAAATCGCTGCAGTTGCTGATGCACATGAGGTCAACGTCGCATGCCACAATTTCTACGGACATTTATGTACGATGATGAATGCTCACTTTTGTGCGGCCGTGCCCAACCTCAGAATCATGGAGGTCGATATAGACCGTATTGCGTGGGATCATGAACTATTCACGCATACCCCAGAATACGAAGACGGCCACCTCATTATTCCTGATCGACCTGGATGGGGTACCGATCCGTTGGAGGAGGCTATACGTGCCTACCCACCAATTAAAGCGCACGGACTCATGGGTCGTGGACGAACACAAAGTCAAACCTAGGTTTGACTGGGAAATTCATGAATAACGCTACTCAAAAAACCTATTACGGGTTATTTTTTTCTATATAAGTTCTAAGGAGGGGAAATGATATTTATTAGGAGAGTATTAGTCACTTCAATTGTGGCGATGAGTTTATTTTTATCAGGTTGCAACCAATCTCAGGAGACCATAAAAATTGGCTGGATTGATCCTCTTTCGGGCCCCTTTGCGAATGTTGGTGAGAATGGTCTCAGATCGCTTGAGTTATTTGTGGAGCAAATCAATGAGCGTGGTGGCGTTCTAGGCGGAACAAAATTTGAGGTTATCGGACTGGATGGAAAAGCAAACCCCCAGGATTCATTAATCGCTTTTCGAAAATTAGCTGATCAAAATGTGAAATTTATATTTCAAGGGAATTCCTCTGCTGTAGCGGGAGCCCTTACAGATGCAGTAGCTAAGCATAACCAACGTAATCCCGATTCGGCCATGATTTTTATGAATTATGCTGCAGTGGACCCAGCGTTAACGAATGATCGATGTAATTTCTGGCACTTTAGGTTCGATGCGGATATTGATATGAAAATGTTAGCGCTAAGTGGCGCGATCGCAGCCGATCCATCGATTGAGAAGGTTTACCTAATCAATCAAGATTATTCCTTTGGGCACGCTGTATCTAAGGCTGCCAAAAATATGTTAGCTGAAAAACGTCCAGACGTTGAGATTGTAGGGGACGATCTGCATCCATTGGGTAAAGTAAAGGATTTTGCGCCTTATATCGCTAAAATTCGAGCGGCCGGAGCTGATTCTGTTATTACCGCTAATTGGGGCGCTGACTTAGCTCTTTTGGTCAAGGCGGCAAAAGACTCGGGAGTAGACGTTGATTTCTATACGTATTATGCGGGTCTTGCTGGCGGCCCTACTGCAATCGGCGAGGCCGGCATAGATCGGGTTAAGCAGGTAGGTCAGTGGCACGTTAATGTGGGCGGCGAAAAATCAGATGCAGTAGTGGAGTCCTACCGAAGTAGGTATCCAGAGCATAATGATGATCTGTTCTTCATAACACTGAAGTATGGTTTGGAGCTATTGGCGCAATCAATCGATAAGGCCGGCTCAACCGATGCCTTAAGTGTTGCGAGAGAGCTAGAGCAAGGACGATACGAAGCGGTGACAGGTGAGGTCTGGATCAGGCCGGATAATCATCAATTAATGCAGTCCTTGTATGTTTCCACCTTTAAAAAGATGGGCGAAGATGGAGTGAAATATGAAGTAGAGTTAACTGGAACAGGACCTAAAACAGATTTTGTTGTTGCGGCTGAAGATACTACTTTACCAACAACTTGTAACATGGTCAGACCGTAGCTGTAGTATTTTCTTTAACCTAAAGCTGAGCCATTCCGGCTCCGCTTGATTCACCTCATTGCGTTGCCGACGCGAGCGGGCTTGTCGGCTCAAACATTACTCGGGCTGCCTTTATGCAGAATTAAGGCAAATTCTTCACGGCATGCAAATGCCTTCTCCAATCACTGACGTCGCCATACCTTCAACCGGGTTTGATTTTACTCGTAGGGATGGCCCTGGAATGTCATTCCGTAATGTCCAAAACTGTTTTTGAGAGATCGTTGAGTGGATCCAAACAAACCCTTTCAGTGACGCCCCTCAGTAAGAAAAAACCCGGAGATCTAATCTCCAGAATGCTTTGTTCCGGCATTATAATTCACATCTGATACCACTTACTTGTCTCTAAAGATATGGGTGGTAGTATCACCGCGCTCGGAATTAAATAGGTTACCACCTATCCCGGGGAACCAATGGGTCATCACTCGTTCATACTTCTGTTCTTTATCTCAATGTATATAAAATTTATCGTACATCGTAGAGGACAGATTAAATTAGTGTAGTAATTAAGAATATGAATCTTAGGGAGCATTTATTAATGAAATTTAAAAAAACTGCAGCATGTCTTGCTGGCTTAGCATTCGCCACAGGAGTAGTTGCCAAAGAAAATAACGTCGGTATTTTTGGTACATCTGGTAAGACTATGGGCGACCATACGTACATTGCTCAGGAAGGCCCAAAAGCTGACAATATTCGTAACGTACTGAACAACGTGAAGTTGCCAGATGGATTCAAGATCGATCTTTACGCTATTGTTCCAGATGCGCGTGATATGACAATGGCTCCTCAGGGAACCGCTCTATTTGTCGGCACACGTAAGGACAAAGTGTGGGTTGTATCAGATCGAGACCGAGACGGTGTTGCTGATGAAGTTAAAGACTTCGCGCCATCACTTTCTTTTGATGTACCCAACGGTGTTCAGTTTTCAAAAGATGGTTTTCTGTACATTGCAGAACGTAACCAAGTTCGTCTTTTCCCAGCAGCTGAATTCTTCTTTGAAGGTCCAGATGTTGTAGCAGTTGACATCGTAGCTAAGGGAGAGTTAATTCCCGAAGGCGAAGAGAGCTATAACCACACTGCTCGAGTGATCGATATCGGTCCTGATAATAAAGTCTACATCTCTCTTGGTCAGCCTTACAATGTCTCGCCAGAAGATAAGCTAGAGCTATACGCAGAAACTGGTATTGGTGGCATTATCCGGATGGATCGTGACGGTTCAAACCGAGAGGTCTACACCTACGGCGTTCGTAATTCCGTTGGTCAAGACTTCCATCCAGTTACGGGTGAACTATGGTGGACAGACAACCAGGTCGACGGCATGGGCGATGATATTCCACCAGGTGAGTTAAATCGTCAAACTGCAGCTGGCCAGCATTTCGGTCATCCATGGTTTGGTGGTGGTACCGTTAGAACCAACGAGTACGCCGATCACACTCCTCCAGAGGGTATCGTTCATCCAGTAGTAGAAACTGCTGCTCATTGTGCTGATTTAGGTATGGCGTTTTATGCGGGCGATCAGTTTCCTGCTAAATATAAGAACGCTATTTTCCACGCACAACATGGCTCATGGAATAAAACAACACCTTGTGGTGCTCGCGTAATGGTGACTTTCATTGATGATGAAGGCAATGCCACAATGGAGCCATTTGCTGAGGGTTGGTTGAATGCAAATCAAGAGTATGACGGTCGTCCATTTTCTGTCACCATGATGAAAGATGGCTCAATGCTTGTTTCAGATGATTACGCAGGCGCGATCTACAGGATCTCTTACGTCGGTAGTTAATAAGGTCTCAATTAAACCCCTGGCCTTTTGCCAGGGGTTTTTTTTACTTGGAGCAGATGGTGAAACGAATTGTACTTTTTTGTATTGGTTTAATGCTCAGTAATGTCGGTATGTCAGCGGACATGGCAAACGGTAAAAAACTGTCAGTCCAATGTTCGGTCTGTCACGGTAAAGATGGCGTATCGAGAAATCCAGAGGCTCCAAATCTTGCTGGTATGAGTTCGCTATATTTTGAAAAATCGTTAATTGATTATCAAAAAGGCGACAGACATGATCGCAGAATGAGTTTGATTGCCCAGACTTTAACAAAAGACCAAATTAAGGATTTAGCATCATGGTATTCCTCGTTCGAAATAACGGTAAAAGTACCTGAGTTGTAATGAGTCGACTCATTTTTTTATTTTTAATGCTCATTGCAACATCTACGAACGCTAACGCTGGATTCGTGACTGTGGAGCAATTTCTAAGGGAATGCCAGGTTGATGAAGAACCATGCATGGCTTTTGTAATGGGTGTCGTCGAAGGTGCTCGACACCAGACTCGAGAGCAACTCAAAGACCAGCCGTATGCATTTTTGGTCCATGGAAAGCCAGTTTGCTTCCCAGACTCTTGGGACAGCCAGAAACTTACAAAAATAGTCATTACGGTTTTAAAAGACCAGCCGCAGACTAATCCATACTCAGCAGTATCTGGTATTTTAATTGCGTTATCCGTTAAATCAACATGTGATTCAACTTAACTATTCATTAAGTACCCATTCAACCACCTAACGAAACGTCATGCCAAAATTGTCATGGACACTGCCTTCACTTCTTAAAAATAAAACGATGATAGATCCATTACTAACAGCGCTCGATCCGTGCTGCCATGTATTGACTGTGGGTATGTTTAATCTATAAGTTGATAAAATGCGTCTACTTCAAGGTAAAACCATAGTCTCTACTTTTATCGTAGCCTTCTCGTTTTTCATTACGTATTGTGGCGACGGTGCATTGGCTGATGAGCTCAAATTAAAGCCCTCATTTGATTGTGGAGGCGGTCTTTCCCGCACGCAAACAGCGATTTGCGCATCTTCGACGCTGTCTGCACTAGATTATGAATTGTCGACGCATATTGACGGCCTCAGACAGTTATTAACTCGAACACAATATCTTGTGGAGGCTAGAACCTTCGTGGAAAAAAGGGATAAATGTGGCGACAACATGAAATGTATTGGGAAAATTTATGAATCTCGCATATGGCGCGTTAGGTCGCGCGTGGATGATCTCAGACCAATAGAAGGATCTTGGGTAAACGAAACTTATGCACATATCAGCATTGTAAAGCTGGGGTCGAAATATCGCTTAGTTGGCGCTAGTCCAGAGTCAATTGAAGGATATTGTTCAAATGATAATCGAAAAATAATGTTACGAGCTGGCTATTTCGATAAATGGGACATGAAAAAGGATGGTTTTACATACAGTTGGAATAATGTGTGTGAATGGACTTTTCTTATTTCAGACGAACAATTAGCCATCAGTGCGAGTAGGGCTTGCAATGAGACGGATGAGGTTTTTTTGGGAAGCTACCGTAAAGGGGAGCCTAACGATCTAGAATTCGTGTGTTTTGATCGATGAGCGAAGCTCTAGCTTTGTGATGTATTGAGTGTACTGGGGGTCAGATCTATACCTAAAATCCAGGAGCTAAAGGTCTTGGCACAGCAAAATGGCTATCACGGTAAATCTGTTGTCTTCATGGGGTACCCAAGGGGCACCCTCGCTTCCGTAGGCAACGTTACCTGTGCCCATGCGTCCTTCGTAGTAGGCATGCCAAAAATTACGCTCTTTTATAGGGACTCCGTTGTCACATTGATATTGCATGTGATTAATAATCGAGCTATCACCCGAAACGTCATCAATTAATAACTGAACGGACACCCGTTGGGTCAACGGATTAAGTTCTACATCTTGCGAGTAAACATTGCCTCCGTTTGATCTCCACTCTGCGTGGACAGAAAACGACATTAACATCATCAATATAAATACAAAACGCATCACTCTCTCCTAAGGGTGTACCTGTTAGGGTCATCCTATCCTATCTTACCTTTGCCTGGGCCGATATATACAGCGTCATGTTGGGTTGCGTAAAAAACTAAATGTGTGATATATTTTTATTAGAATAAAACAATTAGTTTTATTTGAGCCGATATATAAAAAAATTATATAAAAATGAGGAGCAGTAACTATGGACCGAAGAGACTTTATGGACGTGAGCTTAAAAGGTTTATCCTTGGCAGCCATTGCAAATTTAATCCCATTCGCGATCAGTTCTGCGTTCGCTCAAGAAGAAAAACCTTGGGCCCAAGAAACATTTAAATTCCCCTTGGGTGACTTTGCATTACAAAGCGGCGAAGTACTAAAGGATGCTTACTTATTAGTAGATATTCAAGGTAAACTAAATTCCGCTAAAGATAATGCAATCATTTTTCCGACATGCTTTACGGGAAGTCATAACTTTAATTCTATGGGCTACGGTGTGGACCGCGCACTTGACCCTACAAAATACGCAATCATCACAGCGTGCCAAATAAGTAGTGGACACTCCTCGTCACCCAGCAACCAGTCCAATGGCCAGGGTGCATCCAACTTTCCTGCGATCAACTATTACGACGATATAAATGCGCAAAACAAACTAATTACTGAGTATTTTGGGATTACTAATCCATTGATGTACTTCGGCTTCTCTATGGGCGCGCAACAAGCGTTTCATTGGGGGGCGCTGCATGGCTCTAAAACTGGCGGTATCGTTCCGCTATGTGGAACCGCTAAAACAACCACTCAAAATTGGATGGCATTGGAAGGTTGCGTCAACGCCCTAGAATTAGATCCAGTATTCAATGGGGGCGAGTACACGACCGCGCCAACACAAGGCATTAACGCTTTTGCACAAAACTATATTTCACAATATGCTGCGGATGTGTTTTACAAAAAAGGTTTACATTTAAAGACCTTTGGAGAGCACAAGGACCTTCAGGCATATCGCGGGTTTTTTAATGGCTATTTCAATAGTCTTGACGCGAACGATCTGCTGAGCCAGGTTAAAAAATGGCAAGCTGGCGATCTAGGTAACCATGCACAATTTGGTGGCGATTGGAAAAAAGCGCTAGCCAACATTAAATGTCCTGCCTTGGTTATGCCGAGCACGAGCGATATATGTTTCCCACCTAGAGATCTTGTGGCTGAAGTAGCCGAGATGCCAAATGCAAAGCTTATTCCAGTCGAGTCCGATTACGGACATTTGGTCGGATGCATGACAGAGATAGCCGGGAGCAAAGAAGATATCAAATTTATTGATGGTCAGCTTAAAGCTTTCCTCAAAAAGATAGGTTAAATCTTAAGCACATAAAAGTAGCACCTCCCAAATTGGGGTCTTTTATAGCATATATGAAAGACCCTTTTTTATTGCCACTCACCGAGGTAACTGTGCTTCTCCCTATAACAGAGCAACTAGTGGCTTTCTTCCCTTTTATCCTAAGCCGGACGTGATCGGCACTGATTTAATAGATGTGGGCAGGGGTCTTCTCGGCTGCTGAGAGAGCGATTTGTGTTAATGTCGCTCGCTTGTTTCCGACCTGTCAGGAGTTTGCGATGTTCAAGTTGCTCAGCGCCACCCCCAGCCCTTATGCTCGTAAAGTGCGCATCGCGCTGGCGGAAAAGAACCTGTCCTTCGAGCTCGTAACGGAGGTTCCCTGGGATAGTACAACCAGCACACCTAAGTACAATCCGCTAGAGAAGTTACCAGTGCTCATTCTTGACGATGGCACAAGCCTCTACGAGTCGAGCTACATCCTCCAGTATCTGGAGCTCAAGCATCCTCTACCGCCTCTGCTACCCCCAGACGTCGACGGGGTCCTTCGGGCGCGCAAGCTCGAAGTGCTTTGTGACGGCGTGCTGGACGCCGTCGTGTTGATTTTTTTCGAGCGCCAGCGGCCCGACGGCGGCAGCAATCTGTGGATTAGGCGTCAGCAGCGTAAGATCGACGGCGGCGTGCGCGCGGTTGCGCGCATGGTTGGCGAGCGCGAATGGTGCGTGGGCGATTCCTTCAGTCTTGGCGATGTTGCTGTCGGCACCATGGTCCGCTATTTTGATGTGCGGTACCCAGAATTGCAGTGTCGCACGTTGTACCCAAATCTCGCCGATCTAAGCGAGCGTCTGGAGCAGCGCCCATCTTTTAAAGCTTCGGTGCCTTACGCACAGACGATCTCGGATAAGGTGCTCTGAGCCGTTAATACGGGCAATCGGCGCTGGACGACGTTCGCTCGTCCCGAAATTCCGGAATTTCCATCACTCGCCACTACACGGCACCGTCCGGATGACACTGATCACCTATTTTGTAAGCGTCCGGCCATCACACCTTGCTGGTGACCGTTGGCGTCCAATTGTGCGGCAGTAACTCATCAATGGCGTTATTCTTCTGCGTCGGCAGCTTCGTTAGCACCTCTTTCAGATATTCATAAGGATCATGCCCAGTATTTTAGCTTCAGCAACGTAGAGTGCTGACTGAAGGCGGACGTTCAGCCCTCGCTTGCGGTTGCGCGTGATCACCACCATCAAGACCTAAACCAAGGAAAGGGTAATGGCTAGACGTGGTTTATCGGAAATAAATTCTTGTTCAGTGGACATATCAATTACTCTATATTTTAGTTAGCATTGAACGATAAACTAACAAATTTTTTGCGACCAAACATATTTACTTTCGTGGCCGGCCGCCAGCGTAGCTATCAATCGACTCATTGATATTCGCACACCGAACCTTATCTTTCGTGTAAATTTCAGCGCTAGGTTCTAGCCACGACATATCGTCAAAGCCTCCTGCTTTAATGTGCAACATTTCCGGTGTCATATGGACCTCAGAGAAAATTGGGGACCCACAGTTACTACAGAACGTACGTTTGACTGGCATACCCGAATCACCAACTGACTCATAGGTTTTTAAAAATCCCGGCTTCTGAATAGAAACTTGCTCCTTCGCATAACTAGCCACTATTGAATAGGGAGCGCTCGTCTGCTTTTTGCAATCATTACAATGACAATAGATTACTCTAACCGGATCACCCACTATTTCATATCGCGTTTCCCCACACAAACAGCCTCCGACACGTTCCATAATCTTCCCCTTTTGTTGTCCATCGTATGCAAATATCCACGCCAAGCGTGCTCGCATTAAAGCGGGGAACGAATGAGGAAGCCATGGTCTTCTGGCACACCGACCGCCTCGTCGTTCCGCAAATCAGTTCGCACTGCTAAGTGATTACGAACCGAGTCCATTGATCCATAATACCTCGTCTTACCTCGAGCAGATTGGAGCGGTTATACGCCGCCTCAACCTTATCTCTTAGCTTGTGCGCGATCTGAAACTCCATAGCATCCTTTGGGTGCTGCTGGTCAGCTCCCCAGACTCTCAGGGTCGTTCTGAACCCATGTGGATTGACCGTTCTGTTATCGGCGGGGTCAACCCATTCTGGACGACCTGACTTCACGCGTTTCTTATTCATATCCTTAATGACTTTAGATACCGATACATCGGCAAGTGCTTTACCTTTTGTAGAAAACAAATAGTCGCTGTCGGTTTTATCAATAGTGTTTAAGACGGCAATTAAACGATCACAAATAGGGATGACATGAGGAATACTCATCTTCATATTGTCCCTTTGGAATGACCAGGTTCGTTTCTTAAGGTCGATGTCGCTCCACTTGGCGGTTCTGATCTGACCACTACGTTGACCAGTTAAGACCAGGAGCTGGAGTGCTTTTGATCCTAAAGTGTCGAGCTCTGATAATTCGGCATAGAAAAATGACACCTGGCTATATGGAAGAGAAGGGTGGTTCTTTACCTTGTGTATCTTGTTGGGGTTAGGTAGCTTGAATTCAATGTTCTCTTTCCAAGCGGCTGGATTCGGCCCAGGGTGGTATTCGTTTGCAATAGCCCATGAGAAGAGTCTCGAGAGCATGTCGAGCTTTGCCTTGGTACCAACTGTTGTCTTTGTCCAGGTTTTCTTTAACTCTGTAACGATCATGTCAGTGGTTATCGAAGACATCCGTTTGTTACCAAACTTAGGAATAAAGGAGTTAAGGCCGTTGACCCAGCTCAATTGTTTCTTCTCACCTAGATCAGCAGACTTTATCTCCATGAATGAGGGGATGGCGTCTTTATATAGCGGGCTGGTGTCAACTGGCTTGATAAGTAATGTTGTGTTGGATCGAGTTGATACAGGAGTCACTTGTCCCAACACGCGCCGTTGTAAGTCTTCTAGCTTGAGTCGAGCAACTTCGTTCGATAAATCCCTCGCTCTTTGTTTAGCTAGATCGGCATTAATTCGTTTTATTGATCCGATCACAATGTCTCTCCGTCTATGTGTGCGGGGATCGTTGTATCGAAAGACCCAACTTTTACTGTTATTACCTCTTATGAACAGATGTAGATTTGCAGCGATAGAGTAACGCCCTGGCTTTGTGATGTGTTTTAACTCTCCCAAAAGTTTGTACATTTAATTTGGCTCCTTGTCGGCTCCAACAAAAATGAACCACGGAATGAACCACGGAATGAACCACACTTCATAATATTCACCTTTGTTGTTAATCTCTTTGAAAGCATTGTAGGACATAAGCCCACAACCTTTAAATAGTAAGATTAGGTTTTTTAAAGGTGAGCAGTCCGCATGAAATCAACAACTTAAAGGTTGTATCTAATCTATAATGAGACGGTAATAGACAATAAAAAACCGACATCATTACAATATCGGTTTCTTATAACTGGCTCCTCGACCAGGACTCGAACCTGGGACCCACTGATTAACAGTCAGTTGCTCTACCAACTGAGCTATCGAGGAATCGGAAGGCGCTTATGATAGTGATTCGCAGTCGGTTGGTCAACTAGAGTGCTTAGGTTATCACTTTAGCTATGGCTTCTGAAACCACACCAATATTTTTTGAATTGAGGGCTGCAACACAAATCCGACCACTTTCAATGGCATAGATCGAGTATTCCTCTCTAAGCCTAACCACTTGCTCTCGGGTTAGACCCGAATAGGAAAACATGCCTTGTTGTCTCGTGATGAAGGAAAAATCAACATCCGGACAGAGTTTTGCAATATTGCTCGATAATTCTAATCTCATGTGTTTGATGCGCTCACGCATACCTCCAAGCTCAGTATCCCATTGGCTCTTAAGGTCCGAGTCAGCAAGCACCGTCTCGACTACCGCGCCACTATAGATAGGTGGGTTCGAGTAATTGGTGCGTATAAGCCGTTTTAACTGGCTTTGTACACGTTTTGCTTCCTCTGCAGAGCTGGACACAATCGAGAGGCCACCGATACGCTCTCCGTATAGGGAGAATGACTTCGAGAACGAATTGGAGATAATTAAGTTTTTACAGCGTTCCGTGAACAGGCGCACCACAAAACCATCTTCGTCGAGCGAGACCCCAAAACCTTGATATGCAATGTCAAGAAACGGAATTAATGCGTGCTCAACGATGAGCTCAGCAATGATTTTCCACTGTTCCGTATTCAGATCCACACCAGTTGGGTTGTGACAGCAAGCGTGCAGTAACACTACGGATTGTTTTGGGAGCGTTTTGAGTTGTTCGACCATCTGATCAAACGCGATGCCTCCGGTGTTTGAATCGTAGTAGGGGTAGACGTTGACTTTGAGACCGGCATTTTGAAAAATGCCACGATGGTTCTCCCAGCTTGGATCAGAAATCCAGACATCAGAGCAACCGACCACTTGCTTTAAGAAGTCCGCACCAACTCTAAGGGCACCCGTGCCACCCAAAGTCTGCGCCGTGATGATTCGGTTCTCAGCCAATGCGTCAGACTCAGCTCCAAAAAGAAGAGCTTGAACCAATTTGCCGTAATTCGCGTTTCCATCAATGGGCTGATAGGGGCGAGCGGCTTGTTTGCCTACAACGCGTGCTTCAGCCGATTTGACGCATTCAAGCAAAGGCACAGAGCCTGCATCATCGTAGTAGACCCCAACGCCTAAATTAACCTTATTAGGGTTCGCATCTGACTTAAAAAGTTCAGTAAGCCCTAAAATAGGGTCACTGGGTGCTAATTCAACAGTACTAAAAGCGGAAGTCGTCATATACTGGTCGTTGTTAAGATATGCGTTAGAAATAAACGGGCATTATTGTACCGCACGTGTTCATGGTAATTCCACAAGAAACAAGGCCCACTAGATTTTGTCTACAGAAAAATTGATCAGATTCCCCAATAGTCCATTTTTACTCAACCAGCTATTCGAACCCGCAGGAGATCAACCAGAGGCCATAGAGGCTCTTTTGAGGGGCTTAACGAGTCAGATGTCGCATCAGACCTTACTTGGCGTCACGGGCTCAGGAAAAACCTTTACGATGGCCAACGTGATCGCTCGATCAGGACGTCCTGCGATAGTCATCGCTCCTAATAAAACCTTAGCGGCACAACTCTACTCCGAATTTAAGGATTTTTTTCCAAAAAATGCGGTTGAGTATTTCGTGTCTTATTACGACTACTACCAACCTGAGGCGTATGTCCCATCTCGAGACCTTTTCATCGAAAAAGATTCGAGCATTAACGAACACATTGAGCAAATGCGTTTATCCGCTACCAAATCATTACTCGAGCGCAACGACTCAATCATCGTCTCAAGCGTTTCATGCATTTACGGCATCGGCAATCCTGTCGACTATCACGGCATGATTCTTCACCTCATTGAGGGTGAAGAAATTGGTCAACGTAAGATCATTCAAAGACTTGCTGAGATGCAGTACGAACGAAACGATATGGATTTTCATCGTGGTGTTTTTAGGGTAAGGGGTGATGTCATTGATGTTTTTCCGGCAGAGAATTCTGAACACGCCATTCGGGTGGCCTTATTTGACGATGAAATCGAATCACTGTCGGTATTTGATCCGCTCACCGGCCATGTCCTGAATAAGGTTAAGCGCTATACCGTCTACCCATCCAGCCACTATGTGACGCCCAGAGCAACTGTTCTGCGCGCTATAGAAACGATTAAATTAGAGCTACGCGAGCGAATGGGACAATTTCAAAAAAATAGCCTTTTGGCTGAAGCGCAGCGTATCGAGCAACGCACTCGTTTCGATTTGGAAATGCTTACTGAAATGGGTTTTTGCAAAGGCATTGAGAATTACTCTATACACTTATCTGGACGAGAAAAAGGTGATCCTCCTCCGACGTTAATCGATTATTTACCTAAAAATGCCATTATGTTTATGGACGAATCACACGTCACCGCGCCACAAATTGGCGGAATGTATAAAGGGGATAGGGCGCGGAAAGAAAATTTAGTGAATTACGGTTTTAGATTGCCTTCTGCATTAGACAATAGACCTTTGCGGTTTGATGAATTTGAACAAATAGTGCCACAAACCATTTTCGTCTCCGCGACACCCTCTCACTATGAAAGTGAGAAGCAACAACAAGTTGTGGAACAAATGGTTCGACCAACAGGGCTTGTAGATCCTCAATTGGAAGTGCGACCTGCGGTTAACCAAGTTGATGACCTATTATCAGAGATCAGTATTCGATCCAAGCTCCATGAGCGTGTCCTGGTCACCACGCTGACTAAAAGAATGGCGGAAGATTTAACGGACTTTTTAGGTGAGAATGGAGTTTCTGCGCGCTATCTGCATTCGGATATTGATACGGTGGAGCGTGTTGAAATTATTCGAGATTTGAGACTTGGGGAATTTGACGTCTTAGTAGGTATCAATTTATTAAGAGAAGGATTGGATATTCCAGAGGTCTCACTTGTAGCTATTTTGGACGCAGATAAAGAGGGCTTTCTGCGTTCTGAGCGCGCGTTGATCCAAACGATTGGTCGCGCAGCAAGACACATTAATGGTCGAGCCATCATGTACGGTGATTCAATCACTCGATCAATGCAGCGCGCTATTGATGAGACAAGCAGACGTCGTCAAAAACAACTTGAATTTAACGTTGAACATAACATCACTCCGAAAGGCATTGAGAAACGTGTGCGTGATTTGATGGAAGGTGTTTACTCTGAGTCCAGCTCAAGTGGCAACAGTAAATCTAAAATTGAATCTCCTGCCGAAATTAAATCTGAGTCAGATTTGTTGGTTGAAATGAAACGAGTTGAAAAGCGCATGAAAGAGGCTGCTAAAAATTTAGAATTTGAGAAAGCAGCAGAATGCAGGGATACGCTCAAATCCCTTAAGGATCGATTTATTTCAGGTTCACTGGCCTAAATAAATAATCAAATATTTATTATGAAGGTTTTAGTTGTGTGCACCGGAAACATTTGTCGGTCCCCTTCTGGGGAAGCTGTGCTGCGGAAAAAGCGGCGGAGAGGGGGTTGCACAATACGTTCAGCTGCGCTTCTGCAGGAACGCACGCTTACCATGTAGGAAGTCCTCCCGATGATAGAAGTATTAGTGTGGGGGTTCAGCGGAGTTATGACTTAAGTGAAATTCGTGCACAAAAAGTCTCATTGAATAACTTTTTTGATTACGACATTTTTTTAGCGATGGATACCGTGCACTTGGGGATACTTCAACGATTAAAACCCGTCGATAGCAAATCTAAAATTCTATTATTTTTAGAGTATAGCCGAAGGTTTCGTCGACAAGATGTTCCCGATCCGTACTATGGTTCGAGGGAAGAATTCAATACTGTGCTTGAGATGATTGAGGAGGGAGCGGATACATTCTTAAATACAATGTATCCGCCAACTGACCCTTAGTGTGACCGAATCATAACGGTCACAAGTTTCTTCACTTTGGACTATCTTGTGTTTCCACCTGCTGCATGGGCTCACTCGCAGCTAAGGCCGCTTCCTTTGCTTGCCGTCGCAGTTTACGCTCTTCTCTAGCCTTCTCTAATTCAGCTGTATTGTGCTGTGAGTCAACATCAGAACTGCTCGCAGACGATGCGGTCTCTATCATTGTCATGCCCTTAGGCAATACAACTGGCTCCTCCACAATCGGCTTTTGTATGACAGGTGCAGGCTTCGCAACAACGGGCGCAGTCACCCGAACTTCTGCACTCGCATCATTCTTATCAGAAGCGATGTGGGTCACAGGTTTCTGGGATTGTACTGAGGGCGTATCAACAGTGTTGCGACTTGTTTCGACCACATCTGAGACTTGCGCGGTTACAGACGGTGACTTGTCTGCGCTTTGTTGAGGTGCGCGAGTTTCAGCTCGTGTATCAACGACTTGAGGTGTTTCCTTGACCGGAGCCTCGTAACCTACGTCGTTGCCGGTTGATGCTGCCGGCTGAGGACTAGCAGCTTGTTGACCTTCGGCAGTCGGTGCTGCGTCCATGGTTGATTCAGTAGTTGGCGCCGCATTCTCTTCACGGTCATTTCTTCGGTTGCGACCTCGTCGATCGTTATTTCTACGGCGACGGCGTCCAGTCTGATCTTCTCGTCTTTCTGATTGTTCAGTTTTTTGCACCGTAGTATTGACACTTGTATTACTCGTGGCTTCAACAGTTTTCTGAACTTCTGGTTTTTGTTCCACAGGATTGTTAGTGTCCGCATCGTTACGGTTTTCAGTATCTCTGCCGCGTCCTCTTCGTGGTCGGCGACGGTCACCACGGGAGTCGTTACGGCCGCGACGACGATCACTTCCCTCGCCATCTCTACCACTACGTCTTCGATCAGTACGCTGATTTCTACCTCGGTTATCTGATGATGATTTTTCTTTGTCTTCGCCAGATCCAAATATGGAAGCAATGAGTCGCTTGAAGAAACCATCTTTTTTGGTTTGAGGTGGAGCTGCCTGTGTGGACGTCACTCCTTTCACTGCCGCAGAAGGTTTTATAACGTCTTGCTTCTTATCTTTTTCTAGTGATTCGTCCTTCACTTCCTCAGCAAGATCATAGCTCGGTAAAGTCATATCAGTCTGATTAAGTTCATCATGACGAAGGCGCTTAACGATGTAATGTGGTGTTTCCAAGTGGGTATTCGGTATCAATACACAGCTCACTTTTACCCGATGTTCAATGGCGTAGAGCTCGTCTCTTTTTTCATTGAGTAAGTACGAGGCTACAGCGACAGGAACTTGGGCATGCACAGCTGCAGTACTCTCTTTCATCGCCTCTTCTTGCACGATGCGAAGAACATGCAAAGCAGTAGACTCAATGGAGCGAATATTCCCAGTGCCACTGCATCGTGGGCAAGTGATGTGGCTTGTTTCACCCAATGAGGTTTGCAGTCTTTGTCTCGACAGCTCCAACAATCCAAATCTGGAAATTTTACCTACTTGAACGCGCGCTCGGTCATACCTAAGGGCCTCGCGCAGAGTGTTCTCGACTTCGCGTTGGCTATTTGTATTTTCCATATCGATAAAATCGATAACAACAAGTCCACCCAAGTCACGCAAGCGCAATTGCCGAGCGACTTCTTCCGCGGCTTCGATATTGGTTTTTCGCGCAGTTTCCTCAATATCACTGCCTCGTGTTGATCGAGCAGAGTTAACGTCAATTGAGACCATGGCCTCCGTGTGATCTATAACGATGGATCCACCGGACGGTAAAAGTACTTGTCGCGAATAAGCTGACTCTGTCTGGTGCTCAATTTGAAAGCGAGAGAATAGGGGGGTTTCTTCCTGATACCATTTCACCCGATCCACGTTATGCGGCATAACGTGCCCCATGAACTGACGAGCTTGCTCGTAGATCGATTCAGTATCGATCAGGATCTCGCCAATATCTTGTCGGAAGTAATCTCGAATCGCTCGGATAACAAGACTCGCATCTTGATAGATTAAGAAGGGTGCTTTTTGACTGCCAGCCGCTCCGTCTACTGCTTTCCATAATTGAGTGAGGTAATTTAAATCCCACTCCAGTTCTTCTGCGTTACGCCCAATACCTGCCGTGCGGGCGATTACGCTCATTCCGGTAGGTAGATTTAATTGATCCATGGCATCGCGCAGCTGGGCTCGTTCTTCTCCTTCAATTCTTCTTGAAACACCACCCCCACGAGGGTTATTAGGCATTAAGACTAAGTATCGTCCTGCGAGACTGATGAATGTGGTAAGTGCCGCACCTTTGTTGCCACGCTCGTCTTTTTCGACTTGCACGACGAGCTCGGTGCCCTCGGATAAAACATCCTGGATTCGCACTTTAGTGGGATTGGCTTGTGGGTCTTTAAAGTAAGACCGACTAATTTCCTTAAACGGAAGAAACCCATGCCTGTCGGCACCGTAATTAACAAAGGCCGCCTCAAGACTAGGCTCGATACGGGTGATAACAGCTTTGTAAATATTACTTTTCTTCTGTTCCTTGCCAGTTGTTTCTACATCTAAATCGAGGAGTGTCTGTCCATCGACTATCGCAACTCTCAGCTCTTCAGCATGGGTTGCGTTAAATAACATTCGTTTCATTTATATTCCCCCGCGCACATACCGCTGTGGGAGACTAAACCGGCACTATTTTTGGATAGTTTCGTTCAACTATTTCAATTAATAAATTAAATAAATTCTTTCGTTGTGTCGAGCAATCGTTTCCTAAATCAATATCTTTCCGGTTTGTTACATAGGCCCCCGCAACTTAAGGCGTTGGCACTTTGAATCTCCCACGCTGTTCTAAGCGCGCAAATCATTTACTATATCGCTACTTTCGTTTTTCACTGTTGAGGTGAGCGAAATTAACCTTGGGACGAGCCTGCTAATAAATTCGTTGAGAACCGAACGGCTAACTAACAACGGGACTATAAACCCGGAGGCCGTACGATCTTTATGAGACCGTGGCATTCTCGTCGTCAAACGACTCGTCGGTGAATTATAATTCAAAATGAATAACTTATGTAAAGATCGTGTAAACCAAGTCGTGATTGGCGTTGATGGGGAAGCGCAACGAATTGATAACTATTTATTGAAAATACTTAAAGGTGTCCCTAAGAGTCATGTTTATCGTATTTTGCGTAGCGGGGAAGTGCGCGTAAATGGAGGCCGTGCAGGTCCCAGTCGAAGACTCACCGAAGGAGATAAAGTCCGAATTCCCCCAATACGAATTGCGGAAAGAGAGCCGGGGACGAAGCCGCGAAACCCCATGCAACTGCCTATTTTGTTTGAAGATGATGATCTGCTTATCATTGACAAACCCTCTGGTTTGGCGGTTCACGGAGGTAGCGGAGTGTCTTTTGGGCTCATAGAGATCATAAGGGCGGATAGGCCTAACCAACCATTTATTGAACTTGTACACCGATTGGATAAAGAGACCTCAGGCGTTCTGTTGCTTGCTAAAACACGGTCCGCATTGACTCATTTGCATGGCCAGATTCGGGATAATTTGACTAAAAAAATATATGTGGCTTTAGTCTGGGGTGCTTGGGACCACACAATTAAGAAGATAGATCTGTCGCTGCGCAAGTTTGTCTCTAAAGAGGGTGAGCGCAGAGTTGTCGTCGATGGATCCGAGGGCAAGCCATCCCTCACATTTGTGCGTGCGCTTGAGACCCACGGAGAGACCACTTTAATCGAAGCTAATCTTAAGACAGGACGAACACATCAAATCCGAGTGCACTTGGCACACAAGAATTATCCGATCTTGGGCGATGATAAATATGGCGATTTTCGGCGAAATAAAATCTTTCAAGCCTACGGCCTTAAGCGTATGTTTCTTCATGCGCATCAGTTTTCTTTTACGCACCCTGTGCATGGAAATAGAATAAAAATTGAATCGCCCATACCAACAGAGCTTAGGCGTGTCATGACTGCTATCGATGAATCACAACAAGAGAAAGAACTAAACATTCCATGAGAAATTTCGATTTAATTGTCTTTGATTGGGACGGAACACTTGTGGATTCGACAGCGCATATTGCGCAAAGTATTCAAAAATCCTACGCAGATAACGATCTGCCGGTTCCCGATGAGGCGGCGGCCACGCATGTTATCGGATTAGGTCTTTTGGACACCTTCAACTATCTATCGCCTAATCTCACTAAAAACCAACATCAAGGCATTGTCGATCGTTACCGGCATCACTTTTTAGATGCCGACAAGACCATTCACGCTTTTAAAGGCGCATCGGAAGGCCTACAAGCGTTAACACAAAGAAATTATATGTTAGCTGTTGCAACTGGTAAAAGCCGAGTCGGCCTTGATCGCGCTTTGAAGAAGGTGGATTTCGGCCATCTATTTTCGGTGACACGTTGTGGTGATGAGGGGTTCCCCAAGCCGCATCCCGATATGCTGCAATACATTATGAATGACCTGGCAGTAACGCCTGACCGCACGCTCATGATAGGGGATACCTCGCATGACTTACTCCTGGCTAAAAATGCAGGAACTTGCGGTGTCGGCGTCAGTTACGGCGCACATGACAAAGAAAGCCTTATCGCTCTTAATCCGTTAGCGTGCGTGGACAGTTTTGAGGAATTGATGGCGTGGCTTCTCGAAAACGGTTGATTTGTCAGCCCTCGGATTTAGTAGAAACTGGCCGAGGGGTGCGCTTTGTAACGACGGATAGCAATGGGGATGAGGTCCCTGGCTTTGTCATACGTCATAACGGCATAGTGTTCGGCTATGTTAATCGGTGCGCCCATATTCAAGTGGAACTTGACTGGCAACACGGGGAGTTTTTTGATGCCGATCTTCAGCTACTGATGTGTGCTACCCATGGCGCTTTATATCTACCCAATACGGGAGAATGTATCGGGGGCCCATGTAAGGGGGCATTTTTAGCAAAGCTGCCGATTGTCGAAGAACATAATGGTATCTATCTTGTAAATGAAGATTAGTATGTAGTCACTCGAATTGAGTAGCGATCCAGGCAACTGACCCAATAAAAAAATCGGTAAAATTGATGCCTAACTTCAACGAAGCCTAAGGTATAAGTTTTATCCCTTGACCACATAACAAACACTCATAAGTTAATGAACAACGATAATTTTGAAAAAAACACTCTCACTGATTTAGCGCAAGCATCACTGGTGGAGCAGCGGCGGACTCGTCGATGGAAGATATTCTTTCGATTTATCTATTTGGCAATTGCTGTTGGTGTATTCATAACTGTGACGGTTGATGATGGAACGCCTAATCACGGCCCACACACCGCCATCGTAGATTTAGATGGCGTAATTGCATCGGGTGCACCTGCGAATGCCTACGATGTCATTGCAGGGCTAGAGGGTGCGTTTGCAAATGAGAATGTCAAAGGCATAGTCATTCGTATCAATAGTCCTGGAGGCAGTCCGGTTCAATCAGAATTGATCAATCAAGAAATCACGCGCCTACGCGGTATCAATCCCAATATCCCGGTTTATGCCGTCGTCGAAGATCTCTGCGCATCGGGTGGATACTATGTTGCCGTAGCTGCAAACCAAATCTATGTGTCTCCCTCAAGTATTGTGGGCTCTATTGGGGTTCGTATGGACGGATTTGAATTTACTGAGGCGTTAGAGTCCCTAGGCATTAAACGTCGATTGCTGACCGCCGGGAAGAACAAAGGGTTTCTGGATCCATTTTCACCCATGAAACCAGAGCAGCGAGACCATGCAACATCAATTCTTAATAACATTCATCAACAGTTCATCAAGGCCGTAACTGCAGGACGAGGAGAGCGCCTAAAAGAGACACCTGAGATCTTTTCTGGCTTGGTTTGGACTGGCGAGCAGAGCATTAACCTCGGATTGGCGGACGCCTACGGCAGCGTGCTGTCAGTATCTCGGGATGTTATTGGGGCCCCAGAACTGGTTAATTATTCGGTGAAAGAGGGATTTGGTGAGCGTATTGCGAGAAAGTTTGGCGCAGAGATATTCAATAAAACAATGAGTTACAGCTTATATTAACGGTAATTTATAAAGTGCTACGGCAATATAACGCCCTCATCTCGAAGCATCCTTGAGAGGGCGATTAAAGGCAAGCCAACCAAAGCGGTTGGATCTGAGCCAAGAATCGATTCAAGCAGGGTAATGCCCAAGCCCTCAGACTTAGCACTTCCCGCACAGCCCAGCACATCTTCTGCCTCTACATAGCGTTCGATCTCAGATAGGCTCAGCTGTCGAAATGTAACCTCGGTATCAACTACTACCGATTGATGCACGTTGGTGTGTGCGTTCAATACGCATACGCCCGTATAAAAAAATGCAGTTCGCCCGCTCGCAAATTTAAGCTGCTCGATAGCTTTGTCTAAACTGCCTGGTTTAGATAATCTCACCCCATCACATTCAGCCACTTGATCCGAGCCAATGATAAAGTCCTTCCCACTCAAAGAAGTTATGGCGCGTGCTTTAGCAATAGATAATCTCTCTGCGCACACCCGAGCATCCTCATTGGGCAGCGGGGTCTCATCCACATTTGGGGATTCCACTTGAAAGTCTTGATAAATACGCCCAAGTAACTCGCGGCGATATATCGAAGTAGACGCAAGAACAATAATTGGTAAGGTGCGGGAACTCATGGCTCTAATCTTTTTAGATAAAATTTTGACAAATGCACATATAATCAATATTATGCGCGCGCAATGAACAACCGACCCATCATCGACACATTGGGCTTTGCCCAAAAAACACAGTCACAAGACCTCCAGCTCAAACTGGTTGACTTGCCAAGGCTAACTGATGTGTCGGCTATCGTAAATGACGTCATTCAAGCAAACATCATTGGCGGAATACAGCACGACGGTAAGTCGTTTATCGAACTTAAGATTTTAAGTGGTTTGACGCTGACATGCCAACGGTGCATTGGTTTATTTGATTTTCAGATTAATTCGCACAGTCGGTTTATAATAACGCCCACAGAAGATGAGCTGGTTGAGATTTCGCAGGAAGAGCAAAATATCAACACGATGCTCGCTGAGAATGAATTAGATCTTATTGAATTTGTAGAAGATGAACTATTGTTGGCCTTGCCAATGGTTCCGCTTCACAAAGAAGGAGATTGTGAAAGACCTCAGCTGCTGGATGAGCAGTCAGATCCGACAAAACCGCTCAGTGGACTGAGACAGTCATCTTAAATTTAGAAACTTTGGAGTGAACACAAATGGCCGTACAAAAAACTAAAGTATCACCATCTCGTCGTAATATGCGTCGTTCGCACGATGCGTTAACTGGCCCATCAATAGCGATCGAGCCAAGTACTGGAGAAACGCATCTTCGTCATCACATCAGCCCAAACGGCTTTTATCGTGGCAAGAAAGTCATTCAGAAAAGCGACGATTAAATTTTTTGTAGGCACTGATCAGTGCTTACAAAAAATTGGCACATCAGCAACTTGAGACACAGTATTCAAGTGAGTTGCGCTGATGTGCAACAATCGACATACATCCAATGACCGTCACAATAGCACTTGATTGCATGGGCGGTGACCATGGCGTCAAGGTTACCGTTCCTACTGCTATTCATTTCGTCAAAACTCGTCCTGATGCGCACGTCATATTAGTGGGCCTCTCAGATGAGATTAATAAAACGTTAAGCCGACATCCGCACAACCAAGATCGTTTAACAGTCATTCATGCTGAAGAAGTCATTGGTATGGACGAAGGTCCTGCACAGGCACTACGCACCAAGAAAAACTCATCCATGAGAATCGCAGTCAACCTGATCAAAGAAGAACAGGCAAATGCATGTGTGAGTGCGGGCAATACAGGTGCCTTGATGGCGATTTCGAGATTTGTACTCAAAATGTTACCCGGTATTGAACGGCCAGCGATCGCGTCTTTTTTACCAACCCATCATGGTCAAGTCTGCATGCTCGATTTGGGAGCAAACGTGGACTGCTCCGCTGAGCATTTATTTCAATTCGCTGTCATGGGAAGCTGCTTGGTAAGCTCGAGCGGCGGCAGTAATTTCCCAAGCATTGGCCTTCTGAATGTTGGGTCAGAGGACATCAAAGGAAATGAAGTCGTTAAAGAGGCCTCAGAATTATTAAAACATAGTTCACTCAATTTCAAGGGCAATGTTGAGGGCACAGATATTTATAGAGGCACAACGGATGTAATTGTTTGCGACGGGTTTGTCGGTAATGTCGCACTCAAAACATCAGAGGGATTAGCCCAGATGTTAGGGAAGTATCTCAAAGAGGAGTTTCACCGAAACACACTCACGAAGATCTTAGGGGTATTGGCATCACCGGTGATCAATCGTTTTAAACAACGTGTAGATCATAGGAGATACAACGGCGCAAGCTTATTAGGGTTAAGGGGCATTGTCGTCAAAAGTCATGGGGCAGCTGACGTGTATAGCCTCGGATTTGCAATGCAAAGAGCCTATGAAGAAGTTAAACACTCTATGCTCGATGCGATCACTGACAATATCAAAGTGCCGGAACAAAGAGAGTTGTGATGTATTCGCGAATTATTGGGACAGGAAGTTACCTACCTGAAAAAATATTAACGAATAAAGATCTTGAAAAATTTGTTGATACCAACGATGAGTGGATTGTGTCGCGTTCAGGCATCAAGCAAAGGCATGTCGCAGCAGATGATGAGGCCACAAGTGACTTAGCTACGAAAGCGGCTCAAATAGCAATTCAAAATTCCGGTCTTAATGCCAGCGACATAGATCTCGTTATCGTCGCGACAACAACACCCGATATGGTTTTTCCAAGCACGGCCTGCATCGTGCAATCCAAATTAAACATTTCCGGATGTCCTGCGTTTGATGTCCAAGCGGTGTGCTCGGGTTTTGTTTATGGGCTGAATATCGCTGACTTGTTTATAAAGAGTGGTCAAGCAAAAACCGTATTACTCATTGGCGCTGAAGTCTATTCACGTATTCTTGACTGGAATGATCGAACCACGTGTGTGCTGTTTGGCGATGGCGCAGGTGCTGTCGTACTCTCTAGCTCTGATAGCCCAGGGATTCTTCAAACGAGCCTGCACGCAGATGGGTCTTTGTACAAACACTTATGCGTTCCCGGTTGGGTTAAAGGTGGGAAGGTAGATGGATCACCTATGGTCCAAATGGATGGGGGCATCGTATTTAAATTTGCAGTTAAGGTTTTCGAGCAAACTGCCAGAGAGTTACTCACCGCCTCTGGAAAAACGATAGAAGAGCTCGATTGGTTTATTCCTCATCAAGCCAACATTCGGATTATGGAGTCCACCGCAAAGAAACTAAACTTACCCTTGGAGCGATTGGTCGCAACTGTAGACCACCACGGCAATACCTCTGCCGCATCCATCCCTTTAGCGCTCGATGAAGCGGTTCGAGACGGGAGAGTCAATAAAGGACAATTATTGTTATTTGCCGGTGTTGGCGGCGGGTTCACGTGGGGTGGAGCTCTTCTTGAATTCTAGTATTAAATAAAGGAATAACGATTGTGACAATAGCTTTTTTGTTTCCCGGGCAAGGATCCCAATCGGTGGGCATGATGGATGTTTTCTCCGAGGTTAGGGTTGTTAAAGACACATTTGAAGAGGCCTCGGTAATCCTCCAACAGGATATGTGGCAGCTCGCGCACGCGGGTTCAGAGGACCAACTCGCGCTCACAACCAACACCCAACCTTTAATGCTCATATCTGACGTTGCGATGTATCGCGCTTGGATCAAACTAGGCGGCAAGTTACCTTCAATTTTAGCTGGGCATAGTCTGGGAGAATATGCCGCTTTGGTAGCGTCTGGTGCACTTAACTTCACCGATGCAGTACCGCTTGTTCGGCAAAGGTCAGAACTGATGCAAAATGCCGTGCCATCAGGTGTTGGTGCAATGGCTGCAGTGTTGGGCTTGAGTGATGAAAACATTACCTTAGCGTGTCAAAACGCTACGGCAGAGGGAGGAGTAGCGGAACCCGCAAATTACAACGCCCCAGGACAAGTCGTGATAGCTGGGAACAAAGAAACGGTTGAAAAAGCCGTTGAGGAGGCAAAAAAACTTGGTGCTAAGCGCGCAATGTTGCTTGCAATGAGCACCCCGTCTCACTGTAGCCTCATCAAACCAGCAGCAGACCTATTTGCATCAGTTTTAGACACAGTAAGTATTGGATCTACGGAGATTCCAGTCGTGCATAACGAAAACGTTCAAGAATCGAGTACAGCGCAGAATATTAAAGAGCGTTTATATCAACAACTATTTAAGCCGGTTCGTTGGGTTGAGACTATTCGCCATATTGTTAAGAAAGACATTCGTATCGGATGCGAATGTGGTCCAGGAAAAGTAATTACCGGTCTCAACAAACGAATCGACAAAGAGTTCCAAATGATTTCTTTGGCCTCTCCAGAGGCAATGGAGCTAGCCATGAACGAATTTTCAGGAGGTTAACTATGAATATAAGTTTGGCAGGTGAGGTGATCCTCGTGACTGGAGCGAGTCGCGGCATCGGTGCAGAGATTGCAAAGACGTTGGGTCTTGCGGGTGCAACCGTTGCAGGAACAGCCACTACAGATGAAGGGGCAAATCGGATTACTGAGATCTTCAAAAAAGAGAACATATCAGGTCGTGGCTATCGATTGGATGTCTCTAAGGTAGAAGAGTGCACTGCAGTCCTCTCGGAAGTAGAGAAGACACACGGGGCCATTTCAATCCTCATCAACAACGCTGGCATCACCAGAGATAATCTATTGATGAGAATGAAAGAAGATGAATGGGATGACATCATGGATACCAATCTCAAGTCTGTCTATCGGCTCTCAAAACTCGTATGTCGGGGCATGATGAAAGCGCGATCTGGAAAAATCATCAACTTGACCTCTGTTGTTGGGTTCATGGGTAACGCGGGTCAATCCAATTATGCTGCCGCGAAAGCAGGAATCGTGGGGTTCAGTAAATCTCTAGCCCGAGAACTCGGTGGGAGAAATATCAACGTTAATTGCGTGGCCCCTGGTTTTATTGATACAGAAATGACACAAGGTTTGGCCGAAGAGCAGAAAAAAACCTTAATTAATCAAGTGCCTTTAGGCCGTTTGGGCGAAGTCTCAGATATTGCGAATGCCGTTTTATTTTTGGCATCCAATCTATCCAGATACATCACAGGATCAACGATTCATGTCAATGGTGGCATGTTGATGGAATAGACCCAAAGTTGCCTTTTATTTGGTAAAATACCGCGCTTTAGTGAAGCGAATTCACTAAATCATTTTTTTTTAGAAACTGAGGGGTTTTGTACATGGAATCAATCGAGCAACGCGTCAAGAAAATTGTTGCTGAGCAGCTGGGTGTTAACGAAGCTGACATCAAAAATGAGTCCACCTTTGTAGATGATCTAGGTGCTGATTCACTGGATACCGTTGAATTGGTTATGGCACTCGAGGAAGAATTCGAATGCGAGATTCCTGACGAAGAAGCTGAAAAAATCACATCAGTCCAGCAAGCTATCGATTACGTCAACTCTAATCAAGATAGCTAACCCAGCAGCAAGGGTGCTATCAAAATACTCAAGGAGTAGTCGGTGTCAAAACGTCGGGTCGTCGTAACTGGGCTGGGCATTGTTTGCCCTGTTGGGAACAATGCTCCAAAGGCTTGGGGAAATATTCTGGAAGGACAATCTGGAATAGGTACGATTACCCGTTTTGATGCAACGCCATTCGCGTCGCACATCGCTGGAGAAGTAAAAGATTTTGATATTACAACGATCATTCCTGCGAAGGACGCCCGCCGTATGGATACCTTTATTCATTACGGACTCGCAGCTGGTATCGAAGCTCTAGAGGATGCTGGATTCTCAAAATCGCCTGACAACGCAGAGCGTATCGGCGTCAATATTGGGTCGGGTATCGGTGGGTTACCGCTCATTGAAGACACGGGTAAAATCTTAGGCGAGGGCGGGCCTCGAAAAATTTCTCCGTTCTTCATCCCAGGCGCTATTATCAACATGGTCGCAGGGAATCTGTCCATCATGTACGGGCTCAAAGGTCCTAGTCTGGCCATGGTCACTGCCTGCACGACAGCGACTCACTGCATTGGTGATTCCGCCCGATTGATTGAATATGGTGACGTAGATGTGATGGTGGCGGGTGGAGCAGAGTCCTGCATATCCCCCCTCGGTGTTGGCGGGTTTTCAGCGGCTCGCGCACTCAGCACACGAAATGACGATCCTCTAACAGCAAGCCGTCCCTGGGATAAAGGTAGAGATGGGTTCGTTTTAGGGGAAGGGGCCGGCGTGCTGGTTCTAGAAGAACTGGAGCACGCCAAACGTCGCGGCGCTAAGATTTACTGCGAATTAAGTGGGTACGGCATGAGTGCGGATGCGCATCACATCACGGCACCCAGTGAAGATGGGGAGGGCGCAGCTCGTTGCATGACCAATGCACTTAAAAACGGTGGCATCGATCCTCATACGATTGACTACATTAATGCACATGGCACATCGACCCCACTGGGCGATATCGCTGAGACCGTGGCGATAAAACGTATGTTTGGTGACCATGCCCATGACTTAGCCGTGAGCTCCACCAAATCGAGCATCGGACATCTTCTTGGCGCCGCAGGTGGCGCGGAAGCAGTATTTACGGTTTTGGCGATTCGAGATCAGATTGCGCCACCGACAATTAATCTAAATGATCCTGACCCAGAGTGTGACTTAGATTATGTCCCTAATGAAGCCAGAAAAATGATCATCCGTTCCGCTATTTCTAATTCCTTTGGCTTCGGGGGCACAAACGGCAGCCTCGTATTCTCGTCGATTGACTGAGTCAGTGAACTCAGTCCAATTTGCTGGCCGGCAAACACCGAACGAAAGGTATAAATACTTTGACTAAAGAAGCCGATACGTTTGAACGCAGCTGCGATCACTGGAGTGAAGCCGGCAGGCCGGAGATGGAGGATTTTTATGCCTTAGCCTCGGTCGACTACCAGCATTTGGCTGAAGCAATCGATTGGAAAACCTGGCTTGAAACCAGACAAGAAGCAGTTGGCTCGCGTTGTTTGCGGCTTCTGGACGTTGCATGCGGATCCGGTAAGTTTCCAGCGGCACTTGTATCTCACGCGAACGTCGCCAACGCCGCGATTAAGCCTGTTGATTACGCGCTTCTCGATCCATCGAGTTTTTCAATCTCTGAAGCACGGCAGGCGTTGACTTCGCCTTTCAGAGCGGGTGCCGAATACGAAATGACATTACAGGACCTCGAGTGTCATCCCGGCTCTTTCGACATCGTCTGGGCGACACATGCATTATATGCAATCCCCCATAACGAACTGGAAACAGCTCTCAAGCGCATGGTGGATGCAATGGGGCGCGATGGGAAGACGGACAATGGCGGCGCTGGTTTCATAGCCCATGCAAGCGCGCAATCGCACTACTTACAGTTCTTTCAGCACTATCTCTCTGGTTTCAAAGGAGGTGTGGGTGCGCCATACTCTAGTTCAGAACAGATCATCACGATGCTTAGCCAAATGGGTTTGTCGCTCGAAATTAAAGAAATTAGCTATACCAACGGGGCGCCCGAAGCCAAGGAGCGGCAGGTCGAAAGATACTTACAGCGTTGCTTATTCGATGACACAGTAAGCCTCAAAGAGATGCTCAGTAATCCGGTTACCGGTCCATATTTGGAGACGTGCCGCAAGAACGGCATGTGGCAGTTTACACAGCACGTTACCATGATCTTTGTGAACGCCGCGACTGCTTCAGAAGAAAAATAATCAAAAGCCAAAAGGATCTTTTATCATTAATCAAACTATGACTATTGTTTCGGCCTGGACACGTCAGGTCCAAAGCGCTGAACAACCGAGTAATGCTGATTTACGTGATCAATCTTGCCACTATTCATGATAAAAATGCAGGATTTACAGAAGCATTCGCGTGGAACGACCGTGATTATAATGGCAAGATATGACAGTCATCTGTCCTAGCAACAGATGACTGGAGTAACGTGGCGAATTTAAAAAAAATATTTATCAGACTAGCCCTCGGCGCCGGCGTCCTTATTGGACTCTTCGTGGGTTGGATACTATTTGTTGGTTTAAGCTCTGTCGAGCTTGAAGAACCCACAACGCTGACCATTGAGCGGGGTGCGACATTAGGCGTCGCGGCAACCACGTTGGCAGATAACTCGATCATTCATGATGCACGATCCTTCCAGCTCTTAGCCCGATTTTTTGGTATGGGTTCAGACATCAAGGCAGGAAAATACGAATTTAAAGACGGTGTGTCGGGATTTCAAGTCCTGCAAAAAATTTATCGCGGCTACTTTGCAAAAAACCGTTTGCGAATCCAAGAGGGTTGGACCTTCACCGATCTACGAAAAGCGTTGGATGACCACGATGCGATTCTTCACAGCAGCGCGGGTTGGAGCCAAAATAAAATACTCGACTACTTGAACATTTCTTATGAACATCCTGAGGGATTGTTTTTTCCGGATACATACATTTTCTCTGGAGGAACGAGTGACCTTGAGATGTTGAAAATTGCTCATGAGAAAATGAACCAAGTACTCGAGCAAGAGTGGCGCAAACGCAATATTAAAGTACGTTTTAAAGATCCCTACAACGCACTTATTCTCGCATCAATCATTGAAAAAGAAACGTCACTCGTAATAGAAAAACCAATAATTTCTGGTGTATTTATGAATCGATTAAAGACGGGAATGCGTTTACAGGCAGATCCAACTGTGATTTATGGTCTTGGGGATAACTTCGATGGTGACATACGCTATAAAGACCTCAAAACCGATAATCCCTACAACACCTACACCAGAAACGGCTTACCTCCATCACCGATTGCGCTGCCTAGTCGGAGCTCTATTCACGCTGCGCTGAACCCTGCGGAAACCAGTTCACTGTATTTTGTCGCAAAAGGGAACGGTAGACACCAGTTCTCTGATAACCTTAGAGACCACAATAGAGCCGTGAGAAAATACCAACGCTAACAACGAGAGTACACGTGACTAAAGGCCTTTTCATTACATTTGAAGGTGTAGATGGGGCAGGGAAAAGCACCCAGCTGGACTACGCCGTTAATTACCTTCGGGATCGTAAGACAGACCTTGTTCAAACTCGTGAACCAGGCGGAACACCGCTTAGCGAACAGCTACGAGACATGATCTTAGGCGCTACAACACCTCTAGATTCGGACACTGAAGTGCTTCTGATGTTTGCTGCGAGAAAAGAACACATCGCGCGTGTCATCAAACCGGCTTTAGACTCTGGAGCCCTAGTCATTTGTGATCGCTTTACTGACGCCACATTCGCCTACCAAGGCGGCGGCTCTGGTGTTGATCCATCACGCATCGAAATATTGGAGCACTGGGTTCAAGGAACACTTCAACCCGATCTAACACTATTCTTTGATCTGCCGATTGAAATAGCGCAACTGCGTATGAGTCATCGCGCCAAAGATCGTTTTGAATCCGAAGCCATAGATTTCCATGAACGTGTTCGCCAAGCCTACTTAGATCGGGCAAAGAAAGATCCTGCGCGCGTAAAAGTCATTGACTCTTCAAAATCAAAAAATCAGATTCGCCTACTCGTTCAAAACGAGCTGGATCAAATATGCAGTTAGCTCAGTATTCTTGGCTTGATGAGCCTAAGAGCAAACTTGGAACAAATTTACCGCCAGCATTGCTGATGTACGGAGTAGGGGGGGTAGGGAAGCGAACCTTGGCTCTTCACCTCGCTCAATCCACCCTTTGTGAAAAGGCGTCTTTCTTGAAAGAACCCTGTGGAATATGTGGATCATGCCACCTTATTCAAGCTGAAACTCATCCTGATTTTAAGATGCTCAGTAACGATGAAGCCGACACAAGTGCTGATGAGGACAGTGCCTCCAGTACAAAGAAAGTAAAACAGGTTATCGGTGTGAAAACCGTCCGAGAATTGGGAGGCTTCTGTTACACCAAGCCTCATCGTGGCCATGCAAAAGTCATTATTATTGATCCGGCTGACAACTTAAATCAAAATGCATCGAATGCATTATTGAAAAATTTAGAAGAACCACCCGCATTTCTTCATTTCATTTTGTTGGCCAAGCACTCAGAGTCGTTAATCCCGACCATACTCAGTCGGTGCTTGAAGGTTCACGTGAGAGCCCCAGAGCTCGCAGTCACCTCAGACTGGTTAAATCGTCAGACGTCTATCAATCAGCTCGAAGAGCATAAGAAAGAACTTGCCATTCGGCTTTCAGCATGCGCGCCCTTTGCGTCAATGCAGCTGATAGAGGATGAAGCCTTTTTTGTAAATCGAGATAAAATCCTTGCTTTGTTAAGTCAAGAAGCCGTTAACGCGTTTGCCCTTGCCGCACTTTGCGAAAAAATCGATGCACCGATACTGCAACGTATTTTTTATCCCTTGCTGCATGACTTGCTGATGGCGGATCTGGGTGGGGATATCGTCTTTCATAAGGATAAAGTGTCAGAGATTCAGCGCATTAAACGTGCGGTGACACCCAAAGCAGTGACACATTGGCAAGGTAGCTTCAATGACTATCTCAAGTCAGTAAATCACCCGCTTAACCGACGACTGGCCTTAGAAGCACTTTTTTTGAAATGGCCACAAACATAATAACCAACACTATGAAAATTATTGATTCGCATTGCCATATCAACTTTCCAGAACTTGGGGAAGATATCGACGGTCTTCTTAAGCGCATGGAAGAGAACGGTGTGTCCAAGGCCTTATGCGTTTCAGTCGAGTTAGAGAAATTCCCGGAAATACTGGATCTGGCAAATCGATACCCCAATATTTTTGCGTCCGTAGGCGTGCACCCAGATCATCAAAATTGTGAAGAACCTACAGTAGAGCAATTAGTCAGATTGTCGAGTCACCCAAAAGTAGTCGCTATTGGCGAGACAGGTCTCGACTACTTCAGATCTGAAGGCGATACCGAATGGCAACGTGAGCGTTTTCGAGTTCATATTGATGCGGCCAAGAAAACCCAGAAACCGCTGATCATTCATACGCGAGAAGCAGGCAACGATACCTTAGACATCCTCAGAGAAAGAGGGCGTGGAGAGGTTAGAGGTGTCATGCATTGCTTCACAGAGACCCTACCATTTGCACTCGCATCAATTGAACTCGGATTTTTGATCTCATTCTCTGGGATACTGACATTCAAAAATGCTGAGGAAGTTCGCAATGTTGCTAGGACTATACCCCTCGAATCAATAATGATCGAAACGGATTCTCCATACTTAGCACCCATGCCACACCGAGGGAAAAAAAATGAACCCTCATATGTACGCTTCGTTCTCGAAGAGCTGGCTCGAGTAAAAGATTTACCTCTGGATGTGGTTGCTCAAAAAACCACTGAAAACTTCCATAAGCTTTTTTTTTAACAAACCACGCGACACCATCAGCCTAATCTATTCTTTAATCGCTCCAGCTCGCCCGATATTTTTTTAATACCAGCCATAAGCTCCTGTTTATGACGTTCCTCTGCTTCATCACCTGAGTTTAACGCTTTATTTTCCTTGTTAACGACGTCAACTACGATAGCAATCAGCATGTTAAGAAATGCGAATGCTGAGAAGAAAATGAATGTGAGGAAATAAATCCAGGCAAGGGGATAAAACTCCATAACTTCGTACATGACGTCTGTCCAATCTTCAAAAGTCATGACGCGGAATAACGTCAGCATGGACTTAGCGATATCACCCCATAGAAATGGGTTAATCGATCCGAATAAGGTCGATCCAATCGCACCATACATATAAAAGAAAATAAACATCAACAAGACTAAATACCCCAACCTTGGGAGAGATTTAAATAGCGCGTTCAAAAGTAGGCGTAATTCGGGGATAAACGTAATCAATCGCAAAACCCTGAAGATGCGTAATAAACGTCCCACGTAGACCAGGTTTGAACTCTCTAGTGGGATCAAGCTGCCAATAACAATTATTGCGTCGAAGAGATTCCACGGATCGCGCACAAAACGTTTGAAATCACCCTCTGCAACATAACGAATGATGATTTCAATCAGAAAAATAACACTGATTAAAATATCAAGATATGACAGTAAATCCTGGTAAGGTTCAAGTTGCCGATAGGTTCTTGCACCCACAGTAAGGGCCGAAAAAATGATGATAAAAATCATCGAAATTTCAAATATTTTGTGATGCCTTATGTCGATAATTTTTTGTATGATCATGGAAGTAAACTAAACTGTAATGTATGTCGTCATTCTAATTAAAATAGAAAAATATTTAAAAGTTGACGAACATAAGTGAGATAAAAAAATGATTGATTGCTTCAATGATTATTAAACCGCTTAATCAAAACGTTGGCTGCACCATCGAAGACGTCTCATTGCATTCTGCGAGCCAAGAAGAGCTGCAGCAAATACACGCAGCATGGTTGCAATATAGCGTTGTGTTTATTAGAAATCAGAGTTTAACCCCATCCGAACAGCTTAAATTCGCCAGTTATTTCGGAGAGCCCGATGTCTATCCATTTTTAGTCGGTTTAGAGGGCCACCCTGAAGTCACACGTGTTTTAAAAACACCCAAGGAAACAGAGAATTTTGGTGGCGTGTGGCACACCGATACCATTTATCTCGAGGTCCCTCCAAAAGCCAGTATGCTCTACGCGATCGAGGTGCCAGAGCAAGGCGGCGACACACTGTTCTCGAACCAACACAAAGCGTATGACAAGCTGTCTAATGACGTTAAAGATCACATCAGCTCGTTACAGGCGGAGTCGCGCTCAGATCTAGAAGCAGTTTCTGCCACGCGTTTAAATCGAATTACGGATTCCGGCAAAGCGTCTTCTGTCAGCTATTCAGCATCACACCCTATGGTTAGAACCCACCCTGATACTGGATTGAAAAGCCTTTATATTAGCCCTGCTCATACCTGTAGCGTAGAAGGGCTCAGCGAGGAGGGCAGTAGGGCGCTACTCACCGATCTATTTGCACATCAAATGAAAGAGGAGTTCCAGTGTCGTTTCAGCTGGCGAAAAGGGGATTTAGCGCTTTGGGATAACCGATGCTTATTGCACCTGCCGCTCAATGACTATCAAGGTCAGTTGAGACTACTCCACAGAATAACATTGAAAGGTGATCGTCCGTTTTAATCACAAGGCAGAAAAGACGTCTGAGCCGCTAGAAAAAGCGGTACGCTCAGCCGAACGTACCGCTTAAGCGTCTCAGTTAGGGCTTATCAGAAATTCGGTTCCACACACGGTTTGCAAAACCGCTGCCTGATCCGACATTATTAGCAGGAGCAAAATCGGTATAAATTAATTGATCGACACCAATTTCAAAAACCTGCTTTCCACCGTTCGCTTCAAATTTAAGTAAGGAGTCAGTTACTTCTGTAACTGTGAATTCTCTAAATTCCGTCCATGGCACTTGATTGGTTTCAGTAGTTACGCCATCTTTTGTTTTAAAAGTAGACGCATTGGTGTAGCGATATCCGAAGGTATCTCCAACCAGTTGGTACTCACCCATCCAGGCGAGCGTGGTGAGATTTTTTAGATCAATACTGTTATGCATGATAAAAACACTTTTCCCATCGTAAAAAGTGATGCGTCCTTTTACATCAGGTGGGGAAAATTCGTCAGCGCCATCATTCCAACTTGCTAATTCATAGGTCCCCTCAAGAAGACGTTCAATCTTATCTTGACGACTCACATCACTATCAGAGGATCCACAGGAAACCAAACTGGACATTACTAATGCTCCTAAAAACAAAGACAACACATTCATAGTGCGGCACATATTCGCATTACTCCTAAATTAAAAGCCATAAAAAAACGGCAGATACGGATTATACCTGCCGTTTTAACTACACTTGAACGGAGTATTTTAGTGTTTCATGTCACATTCATAAGCAACGGATACGAACACACCGTCATTCATCATGTACGTTGGCACGTAAGTACAGGTGCCCATTAAATCTGCAAATTTACCTGATATGCCGCGCATGACACCCTCTCCAGGTCCGGCTACGCCAATCAAACCAACCCGAGTATTTTCAATTGAGAATTGGTCACCATCTTTATCCTTAGCCAAACACAGTGCATAAAGACTGCTCTCGCCGTTTTTGGTTACGCTGCTGCCCGCGCACTCAAACGCGATAACTGTACCGTTTGGCATCGGCGCATAAGTGGAGTCAGCGATGTTACCCAATCCTTTAAGTTCAGCAAGTGTATGTTTAATGTCACCTGCCTCGACTGAATGTAATATAAATTCGCCATTAGAGATTAAAGAAAGTTTTCCTGCTGAATGGCCATGATGCTCAGCGGCAGCAGATGAAATAAAGACAAATAGGCCTAATAAAGCTGAAAGTGTGATTTTCATTGCGATTTGGTATCCATAAGTTAGGTTTAAAAAAAGACATATAGTGTTTTAGTTATTTTATACGACTTTGGCTAAAACGAGCAAAAAAATGTGGCGGTCAAATTACAATATCGGGCTACAACAAAAAAAATTCCGAGTGAGGTAGAATTTAATTTAATTTGACCAGTATAAGAGAGAATTTGATGGAAAAACTTACCTTTGAAAGTATTAATGTTCGGGCCTCCGTTGTCCCATTGAGGCGTCCCATTGTCGCAAAAGTTGGCCAGTTCACTGAGTGGCCATTGATCTTAATCGACGTGCAAACAAAAGAGGGTATTGTTGGACGAGCCTATCTTGAACCGTATATTAAAGATTCCGTTAAGTATATTGCTCCCGCATTACACGACATGGCAACCAAATTCAAAGGCAGGCCAATTTGTCCTGCCGACATGTACCGAGAGGTAATTGGTTCATTACATCTAATTGGACGGCAGGGTCTCAGCGTGATCGTGGCAGCTGGTCTTGATATGGCGCTTTGGGATGCACTTGCTAAGTCTGCAAATATGCCTCTAGCTAATTTACTTGGAGGATCCACCGGTCCTATGAGAGCATATAACACGAATGGATTGTGGCTACTTCCGTTCGACGAGCTAGCTAAAGAGGCTGAAGAATTGGTCAGCGAAGGGGGCTTTAAGGCGATCAAGATGAGACTAGGACGACCCAAACTTAAGGACGACATAAAAGCGATAGAAATCGTTCGGGAAGCGGTTGGAGAGGATATACATCTGATGGTTGACTTCAATCAAGGTCAGACAATCCAAGAGGCAATTACTAGACTTCACGGACTAGATGATCAAGGAATGTATTGGTTTGAAGAGCCCATTGTCTACGATACGTACGCACAAAACGCACAATTAACCAGAGAAATAAAAACCCCAATATCAATCGGTGAAAATATATATGGGCCTCGTTCATTCCTGGAAGCAATCCAAGCAAATGCTGCCGATCTATACATGCCCGACCTCATGAGAATTGGTGGGGTCACTGGTTGGATGAGTGCAGCAGCAATCGCTGGCGCAGCGAACGCGCCATTATCAAGCCATTTGTATCCTGAGGTATCCGCCCATTTGCTGAAAGCGTCTGAATCCGCGGATTGGTTAGAGTATCGCGACTGGGGAAACCCTTTGATTCAAGAGCCGTTTGAGGTGAAAGACGGCATGGCTAACGTGCCGAATCGCGTCGGGAATGGAATCGAATGGGACGAGCCAGCGGTGAAAAAGTATCAGTACTTCTGAATTGAGGGAAACCATGATCGAACCTCCTTGTCTGTTCTGTGAACTTCAGACGACAGGGAGTGAACGCATCGTTGCAGAAAATGATTTGGCGTATACCGTCCGTGATGGCTTTCCAGTAACCGAAGGGCATACCTTATTCATACCTAAACGACATACCCTAGATTATTTTGGTCTAGTCCCTGCCGAGGTGATCGCCATACATGAACTGATCCTAGACCAGCGAAAAATCCTACTCGACTCAGACTCCAGCATTGAGGGCTTCAACATAGGCATGAACTGTGGTCAAGTTGCCGGTCAGTCGGTATGGCACTGCCACGCGCACCTGATCCCAAGACGTAACGGTGACACTGAGTTTCCTAAAGGAGGGGTCCGACACGTAATTCCGTATAAGGGTAACTACGAGGACTTAAGGTGATGTATCTGCTATTACAATGCTCACTCATATCAAACCAGCCAGTAACCACGCTGTCAGAGCCCTGGAAAAGCAACAAACAACTGTACTTCAAACGTCATGCTGTGGCACCGAAATCAGTTTTTTCTCATCGGCATATCAAACTGTTATGAACATCTAAATGTTCCCTTGTGACAAGAGGCAGTTGAGCCTAAAATTCGCGCTCTAGAAATCCATTGATTTAAATGAGATATGAAACGTGATTCTCCCAGCGCATATATTCTTGAAATGCAACTGCCGCCAATTGAAGCGATTCATTAATCGACGACAAATCAAATGTTAAAGCTTTGGTCTCAACATCGTCAGCTCGCGCTATGTCGCACAACATATCGATTAGTATTGCTTCTAATATTGATTGGTATGCACCAGTTTTACTCAGGACATGCTTACGCGAAGGATCCAATTGGCGTCCTTTCAGCCGTTGTCGGCACGATCAATATTGAGCGTGACGGTAAAGTTTTTGCTGGCGCGACCGCTGATAAAGTCTTTGAGCAAGACAAGATCATTACTTTCGGAAAAAGTCGCGCTCAAATTCTCCTGGCTGATCAAACAGCAATTAATATCAGTCAAAATGCTGAACTTGTTTTAACTAAATTCGTTTACGGTGGTGACGAAGAAACAGTAGCAATCAAAGTATCAAAAGGTACGTTCCGATTCATTTCTGGAAAAGTTGCGACCAGCTCTCCAGAAAAAGTTAATGTTGAAACACCTGTCGCGACAATTGGAGTGCGCGGCACGGAGTTTATTGGTCAGATTGATCAGGCCGAATCCCTCGTAGCACTCTTCAATGGAAAAATACAAGTTGCAAATCAGTCATACACACAAGAAGTTTCATTGCCTGGGTTTGGGGTAACGATTGATTCAACGGGACTCATTAGTGCGGCAACAAAAATACCAGAAGCGCAATTGAATGCGCTTTTGGATGCCGTATCTACTAGGAAAGAGGTTCTCGATGAAGAGATATCCGATCCTTTGGAGGTTGAAAAAGAAGAGGGTGCGGGGGGGGAAGAGGAATCAACAGACCCAATTGATGAGAACGGTGACCCCAGTGAAAACGATGGAAATGCGAGAGGAGACGATGAGTTATTGAATGATCCTGAAAGTAGCCCATCTCTCGATTCAGATTCAGAGGCAGCGAATCAACAGGATGGGCCCAAAGAGCAGAAAGCTGTTTTTGGGGTTGACCTCAATGTCGCGTCCGAATATCGCGAAGAATACGGAGCATCAGAATTTGATTCGGGTGCAGGAGATTTCTCACTTGAAAGTAAGATTTACTCGAGTGATCTAATTCAAATGGAATTATATAACCAAGGGTTTGGAGATAAAAGATACGCTGTGAGTGGAGGGGAATTAGAATCCAATCTAGCAAGAAATGATTCCCTAAAAAATATTAATCTATTTGACGCTGCCGCAAGGTTAGAGTCCGTCGGCATTACAGACCAGATTTTTTTCCAGATCAGAGAGTTTGTAGCTCTTGATGATGCACCACGCTTGGATATTGATGATTCAGCATTAGCGTTTGGAAGTGGTACCACTTTTACGGTACCTGAAAACACCGCTAATTCAACCTTCATTACCCTTTCGAATGTTACTGGCTCAGCTTTGTTTTCTTTTGATCCTGCGTTTGACGGCACAGACGATAGAGCTCTTTTCGAATTAAACAGCAGTACTGGAGAATTTCGGTTTATAAATGCACCAGATTTTGAAGCCCCGCTGGATTTAAATAACGACAACACTTACATCTTCAATTTATTGGTTTCCGATTCTGTCAGTACGTTGCGTGGCCAAAAAAATATTAGGGTTGAAAATCTAGGGGCTCCAGGTATGGATGGAGTCGATTCGGCGGTTCAACTCGTTGCCTCGTTAAATCCAGCACTATTCACTGATTGGGCAGATTTTTTTGTTATCGCGCAGGATGGAAATTTCACCTGGGATAGAGACACAAGTAGTTTTAGCTCGGTATGTGACAGCTCCTCTGGTGCTTGTTTAAAGCTAGACAGTTTTTTCTTGTCCTACAGCACAAATACGGATAACGTAAGCTTGGCCGCCGGTGGCTCATTTACTGGACTTGTTGTGAGTGGCACTGAAACAAACGGAACTTTCAATGTCAATTTCTCAAATCACAATATTGACAAGTTTGTTCAAGGGTCGACTCCAGGAACATTTTCCTTTACATCCGGAGCATCGCTAGCTGGTTCGGCTACTCCAGACGCTGATGACAGTGTCAACATTTTTGATTCCGAAGGCTCTTTGATTGCTAGTAATGTTACGCTGACTGTTGGAGCGGGATTTAACCAGGGTCTCCGGGATGGGTTTAATACCGTAACCTCTGCGCAGTTGAGGCTGGATGGTACCAGTGGGCTGGGCGTTTCAGTGTCTGGGGTAGAGCTCTTTGCTGAAATTGGTCGACCAACTGTGACTGGAGACGAAAATAAAGCACCAATTCTTGTGTCTGTAGTGGAAAGTTTCGCGCAGGAGAACTCGCTCAACCCTTTTTCAGCAAACTTTGGCGATTTTGACGCCGATTTTGTAACCGTTACATTAGATCCGTCCACCGATGGCACCGATGATCGGGCTTTGTTCACCTTATCGGCTAATAGAACATCGAATTGTCTTAACTCTGATGGAGAAGGTTGTTTTTTCTTGACGCCGATACAATCGTTCGATTTTGAAAACCCACAGGATAGAAATAGTGATAACAACTATGTGATTAATTTAGCGTTTTCTGATGGCGTGTTTGATAGGACTGTTGCCGTTAGCCTGACGGTGCAAAATGATTCGGTTGAGCGACCACTCGATGCGCTTACGATCAATGAAAATGATCCTTCGGATCTGCAGATAACGTCCGGATCTGAGACCGGCTTGGCCTTCGCATTTGATACGAATACAGCCACACTTGATGATCAGAATTTATTTGATCTCGACCCAAACACTGGAGAAATTACTTTCATAAATCCGCCTGACTTCGAAACACCTCTGGATCGAAATGGCGACAATCTATACCTCGTTCAAATATTAACTACCATTGGTGGTTCGCTCTCGACGACACAACAACAAATCAATGTTACTGATGTTGCAGCGTCGAATGCGAATATTTTCACATCAAATGTCCAAGCGTTCACCGCGAGAGTTGATAGCGTTGTCGATACCTGGGAAGCTTATTTCACACTCGTTGGTGACGGCATTCTTACTTGGGATCCTGACCTAAGTGGTATCTCCCAAGTCTGTAGTGGTTCACAATGTCTCGACGTTAATCGCTTCTTCATCAGCTATAACACCAACACGCGATCTGCCACCCTTCAATCAACTGGCACATTTACCAATGTCCCGGTCGCAGGAACAGACACAAGCGGTACCTACTCTGTCACGTTCAGTGATCGATCTGCAGCCGATTTAGTTAACATCCAGAACCCGAGCACCTTTGCCTTCTCCACAAAAGACCTCGGTGCGACGAACGTCTTATTGCCTGATGGGAACGACGTCGTCACCATATTGAATAATGCGAGTACTGACGTCAGTGCGAGTGTCACCATACAAGCTTCAACCCATGCAAATGCTCCGACGAGTGCTGGCTTTACTGCCACACAAGTAGGAACTGTATCAGTATCCGGAACACTCGCGAACGCAAGCTCCAGTGATGCCATCACCAACGCGATCGAGCTCGGTCAGCCTAGCGTAGGCACCGCCGTCGTTAATCCTTAACGAATATGTTGGATGGTGCAGGAACCGAAAGATCAATTGTTTCCTGTATCTTTCGGGTACTTACCATTCCCTTGCGTCTTGGGATTAAGTGAGCATCTGGACGATCTGGACGTTATTCGTGTTGATGTGTTTGGACTCGTTATAACAAAGTAGCGCACCCATCGGTGGGAGATGTTGCCGTAGCACCCTAGACTTGATACGTTAATGATTGATACAAAAAACGACCTCGTCCGGAATTGACCAACAGCTCCGGTCTTGCTTAAGACCTTGGAAGCATTCGTTAATTGTTGTGTAACCGCCTTCATTCCAACAAAACTCCCACATTCCGTCTTTAGGCACGATATGACCAAAGGAGCCACCCCGAATAACCTCTAGATCTTGTGGATTGCAAGTTTCCATGCCGGATCTACAAGCCGTCTTTAATAAACCGTCTGTAAATTCACCCGTTTCAGTATCCAGGTCACAAGGTCCATTGATACCGATTCCGCCATTAACGGTTAATTTACAATACGTATTCTGTGCATTACTTGTCGGAATGCTCATTATCGAAGTTAGCGTGATGGCGATGAGTAGCTTAGTGATCATTGAATATGAATGTAAGTTATTAATTTTTTTGATTAAGTCATTATTTATATGAATTAAATGTATATTATTCGGCATACGACATACTGCTATTTATATACCTTGGAAATTCATTAATTTACATTTTGATGATTTCTGGATTATCCACATATATTCCACATTGAGTATACTGACGCGGCGATGGTCTTGGACCGCGGTAACTAAAACATCAAAGGATGTTGATCTAAAGGCTGTCTAGATAACAAGCCGTGCGCAAAGTACTAAATAATGCTCAACGCAACTGTAAATTTAAATTCTCACTTAAAAAATGCACTCGTGACCTCATCTGGTAAAGCCATACCAGTCAGCTTAGCTGATTGAAGGATCTCCCAAAAGTATCGGTACGTCGCCCGGTCATGCAAATCGCCGTTATATTGAATGGGGCCCCAATCGGCTTGCTGAGCTTGAAGAAGTATCTGCACACCGTCGGCCACTTCACTAAAGTCTGGCTTCATCGCGTCCACTATGGCTTTAATCTGAGTAGGATAAATACTCCACATCCGCAAAAATCCGAATTCGGTTCTCGCTCTTTTCGCATCATTATGGGTGACATCATAATTCTTTAGATCCAGAGTAACGTTGTGTGCCGGAACAATTCCATTACCTAGCGCGGCTGCAACCAACTCGGATTTAGCCCTTGATAGCAACTTATGGTCGAACTGACCGGGGCTTCTCATGGCGCTTGATGGTATGGCTCCGTGGTGCCCACTTACAAAATCCATCAGGCCAAAATCAAGTACTTGTACCCAGTCAACGGTCGCAATTTTATGGATATCACTGAGTGCGCCGTGCGTCTCGATTAAAATATGAATGGGAATTGAGCGAGTAATCCCGTGCGCTTCAGCTTGATTTTTAACGTACCCTACCATTTCCTCAACTTGCTCAACGGTGGTTGACTTGGGGATCGTTATATAAGAAACCAGCTCACCTATCCCTTTCACAATAATATCTATATCTTGTTTCCAAGAGGGGTGCGTGTAGTCGTGAATACGAACGCCTGCCATTTTATGCTTGTTCTGGTCAGAATTGAGAACACGCACGATCATCTCAGCATGATTTTTTTCATGACCGGCAGCCGCTCCGTCCTCACAGTCACAAGTAATATCAAAAACCGGCCCTAAATCTTCTTGTAAGTTCAGAGCTTTGGTTATTAGCTTTTCGCTTCCTGCGAAATGCTCACATACCGGAATAGATGGGAAGGGTTTTTCCCCTTGAAATAGCGCGTCGTTTGGGTGAATTAAGCTCATCTTAATTTCCTTTTGGTATTGTTACAGTATAATCGATGTCAAGGACAACGTTGTCTTGGTAACGCGTCTTCGAATTTTCTTTCATTATGGATTTAAGTGAGAGGGGCTCTTGATTTTTGACTCCAATAAGACGAAGCCTCAATAAACCTAGATCTGATCTACTCTCAATACTAATTTTCTCTAAAACCATAGTTTTTGCATAAATCGTATCACCAGAAAAGCTAGGATTACTATGACTTCCGCTATTTATGGCTACGATGTTCAGTGCATTCTCTAGCCCCTGAAAATTAATTGCACTGCATAAAGAAATGATATGACCACCGTAAACCAGTCTTTTTTTAAAGGCTGTTTGCTCCATTAAATACGCATCAAAGTGAACTCTTGCGTTATTTTGATAGAGATTCGCCGCCATGGTGTGGGTCGCATCGTCGATTGTTACGCCTTGCATATGATTAATCGTCTGACCGACTTCATAGTCAGCCCACATTTGATTTGATCCCGTTGATTCAATATCAAAATTCTTGGCGTTAATTTTCTCGTCAATACTGATATTCGTAGTATCTACAAAATCTCGAACTTCGGGAACAAAACTCTCCGATATCTGAGCGTTCACATTATTTTTAGGAAGCATCACCCATCGCTGCCATGATAAAACGACTTCGTTATTTTGGTTGTAAGCGTTCGATTGGACATAAACGATCCCATTCTTCTGATTGGAATTTTCTTTAATTCCAATAACGGTAGATTCACATCGAATCGTATCTCCCGCAAAGACTGGTTTAAGAAACCTAACATCGGCATACCCTAAATTAGCAATTGCATTGAGAGAAATATCTTGTACCGTCTTCCCAAACGCCACATGGAAGAGCAGCAGATCATTTATTGGTGTTTTTTTATGTCCAAGTTGTGAGGCAAACGTCTGTGAGCAAAATAGTGGACGTCGATCCCCAGTCAAAGAAAGATATAACGACGCATCACCTTCGCTAATTGTTCGTGGAATCGCGTGGACGATTCTCTGCCCCAAAGAAAAGTCTTCTAGGAAATTATTTTTACTCATTTTCGAGCTCAGTAATTGAATCCCGCATCATCAATAGTTTCTCTGCAGCTCTTACATTATGTCTCTCTATCAATCGTTCGTTGACGACTACCGTTCCTCGCCCGGCCTCGTTGGCCTCTTTGAGACCCGTAATGATTTTTTCAGCGTGTGCGATTTCTGAATATTTTGGAGTGTACGCATCATTAGCGTATGGCAGTTGATCTGGATGAACCAAAGATTTGCCATCAAATCCCATATCTCTTCCGAGTCGGCATGCGTATTCGAATGCATTCGTGTCGTTTAATTTGCTATGAATCCCATCGATGACCCCTCGGCCGTGAGCTCTTGCCGCCAAAATTACGAGTGACAAAGAGGTTAGAAGCGCTGTTCGCTCATGCGTGACTCTTGCCGCCATTTGAGAAATTAGATCAGACGTCGCCAGCACCATGCACACAATGCGGTCAGATGCACTCGCAATTTCCTCAGCGTGCAAGACTGCCAAAGGACTCTCGATCATGACCATAACTGGCACATCAGATCCGCCTGCGTTATCGAGTGCATAGATCGCCTCAATCACATTGTTCTTTGACTCGATATTTGGAAATAAGACTGCATCAGGATTAAGGCTGGCAATGGCCTCAATATCATCTTTTCCCCAAGGTGAATCCAGGTCATTAACACGAACAACCACCTCACGATTTCCGTAACCTTTATTTGAGAGGAACTCGACTACATTTTCTCGTGATTGCTCTTTCGCCTCAAAAAGTATCGGATCTCCCAAATCAAGAATCACCGAGTCGGCGCGGAGAGATTTTGCTTTTTCCAGGTAGCGCCGGTCGCATCCTGGGACATAAAGCATTGATCGTCGTGGTCGTAATCTACTGGTCATGAGCGTATCTCTTTTTCGGGGCTAATTTAGAAGCCTCAAACTTTAAGCTATTAGATAAATACATGTCAATTATTTCTACTAATCTTATATAAGAGTTATATGTACTATTGCCATAATAAAAAATAATATTCCATATTTAACAGATATTTAATAAGATTTACATTAACAATGTTAAACATAAAAATCTATTGATTTATGAAATATTCTTATATAACATATATAAGAGTTAACTATCAGTTACGTCATCAGGAAAAGTTAAATGGATCCGCTGTACCTACAGATAAAAAATAGAATCACCGAACGCCTAGCTGGCGGGTTGTGGAATCCAGGGGAATCAATTCCCAGCGAGATAGAATTAGCTCGATCGTTTAATGTTAGTCAGGGCACCGTTAGAAAAGCTATTGAAGAGCTTGCCGCTGAGAATATTTTGATACGTCGTCAAGGAAAGGGGACCTTTGTTGCCAGCCACAATGAGGAGGGCAGTCAGTTGCGCTTTCTGCGACTCGCGTCCACGAAGAACAGCAAAGAGAAATTAGATAATCACTTAATTTCTTTTAATAAAGAAAAGGTAACAAATAAGATTGCCAAAATATTGGGTATCAACGTCGGCACTACAATCGTTTCTATCAAACGTGTACTGACATTTAATCAAAAACCATTGATTTTGGACTTCATCAAAGTTCCAGCTTCTTCATTCCGGAAACTATCACCGGAGATGATCGTAGAAAACCATGGAGCAATGTACCGAATGTACGAAACAGACTTCGGCATACAAATGCTTCGCGCACAGGAGAAAATTAGAGCTGTAGGTGCAAATGCTGACACAGCAAAACTACTTCTGGTCACAGAAAATACTCCCGTTTTGAGCGTTGAGCGCATCTCATTCACATACGGCGACAAGCCAATTGAATGGAGACTCGGGCTTTGCCTCACCGAAAACCACCACTACGCCTCGGAACTAGATTGATTGAATGGATATAGAAATGAAAATGAATACGGATATTAATAGCACCATACGGAATTTAAACGTCGATTTATTGGGGACCATCTGGCCAGGAATCCAACTTTATTACCCACCGGTTAAATACTCTCCCTCTGCCGGAATATACGAGACGATAGAAGACGCATCAAATCGCATGCAGCGGCATGCGCACACCACGGAGGCGCACACTTTAATTTTCGACCTTGAAGATGGCTGTAGACAAAAAGAAATGAGTCGAGAGCTTTTGCTGAACGAGCTTCCGCTGCTGCGTGAATCAAGACCTGACGTAGCGATAGCGATAAGGGTTAACTCATTTAAAACTTACGATTACGAGCTTGACATGCAATTTATCGAGCGAGTACCAGACTGCGTGGACACGGTCATGCTTGCCAAGGCAGGGGAGGTTTATGGAGCCTCGGAAATAAAGTATCTAACAAATCACCTAAAGAAGATTAACTCCACGATCACCATTCAACCGATCATTGAACACCCTAGGTCCCTCAAAATAGCACCAGATCTGATGGTGTTTGATTCTGTTAAGCACGTTGTATTTGGTATTCATGATTTTTCAAAAGCTATGGGAATCAATATCACGCCGAAAAACCACATTGAGGAGCTCTCTTACTTCTCGAACGAGCTGATGTTTGAAGCGCGAATTTCGGGCAAAGGAGTGATCGGAGCGGTGGAGACACTAATTGGGGGATCTGCCATGCCGAGTAACTTCTTAGAGCAAAGTGATGTCAGACGATGGTTAGATTTGCATGGTGATGAGGAATCCCGAATTGTCTACAGGCATGCTGTCCAAGAGCGAGAAATGGGTTTGACAGGAAAGCAAGTGATCCACCCTAGCCACATTCATCTTTGTAAAGTAGCCTACACGCCATCACCCTCAGATATTACTTTAAAAGTGAGGGTACTCAAAGCAGCCGTGGAGGCAGATGCACTTCTTGGCGGAGCGATTAAGTTTGACGGAGAAATGCTTGACCCTCCGATGTTTGGTAAAGCACTCCAAACACTCCTCAGAGCGTATGCGCTCGGGGCTCTAAAGGAGGACGATGTCGAGTTTACGCTATCGGTACTGAATATGCTTCCGGAGCAAGTCATCCGACAGAATTGGCCCTATGGGAATCCAACATGAATGCGCCCTCAAAAAATTTATCCCTCACTCGAAAAGAGTGGACATGGGATATCCCGGAACATTTTAATATCGGTAGCGCATGTTCAGACCGGCAAGTCAACAAGAATAATGGCACCCAAATTGCAATGATTGTGGAGGACGATGAGCTCGGAACATCGAGTATCACCTACCAAGTGCTTGCTAAAAAAACAAGCTGTTTTGCTGAGATCATTAAAAACTTAGGATTGGATCAACAAGCCCGCGTGCTTGTGCGGTTACCTAACTGCCTTTATTATCCCGTGGCTTTTTTGGGGGCTATGAAGGCAGGCAATATTGCAGTGCCGACCTCTACATTACTCACCGCTAAAGAAGTGGTCTACCTCGCCAAGGACTCTCAAGCCTCAGTGCTAGTTACCGATCTAGACACATGGAAAAGCCTTGAGCCAATGGCCGAGGAGCTAACTTCCTTAAGGACGGTTTTCATCCATAACTCTACTAGCGAGATTTCTAATCACTTTATCGATGTCAAAAGCCTTGATGTTGAAATGGATAAGATTCAGACGTTCACCCCTAATCCTACGACCAAATCAATTGATCCGGCTTATTTGGTATACACCTCAGGAACGACTGGGTTTCCGAAGGGTGTACTTCACTCACATAGAGCGATGCTCGGTAGACAGCCAGCAGCTGAATACTGGTTCAATTTCAACGCCGACAACGACCGAATTCTCCACACAGGTAAATTTAATTGGACCTACGTGCTTGGATCAGGATTGATGGACCCTCTCTACTTGGGAAAAACGGTTATTGTTCACGAAGGGAAAAATAATGCCAATCAATGGATCGACTTAATACATAAGCATAGCGCAACCATTTTTATCGGTGTGCCCACTATTTACAGACAAATTTTGCAAAAGACTCACGCTTCGAAAGAAAATGTGCCATCACTCTTGCATTGCATGAGTGCGGGAGAACACCTTTCAGATGAGGTCTTTGCTGAATGGACTGAGCGATTTTCGCTAGACATCTTCGAAGCGGTCGGGATGTCGGAATTTTCCTATTACATCTCACAATCCATTCACAATAAGATTAGGCCGGGCTCAGCGGGATTTCCGCAGCCAGGGCACAATATAAGTCTTATGAATCCTGAAACGTTACAGGCAGTTGAACCAGGCGAGGAGGGGATGATATGTGTCCCACACGATGACCCTGGGTTATTTTTAGAATATTGGAACCAGCCAGAGGAAACTGCTAAATATAAACATAATGGATGGTTTTTCACCGGCGACTACGCTCGATACGACGAGGACGGTTACCTTTGGTTTCTGGGACGCAAAGACGACATAATTAAGAGTTTCGGCTACCGCGTGTCTCCATATGAAATTGAACGTGTCTTTAAGGCCCATCCGAGAGTAAACGACTGTGCGGCAATCGGTGAGATTGCCGGCGACAAAGTTCTCGTCGTCGTTTACGTCGTGTCGTCTGACCCTGACATTGATCCCAATGATTTGTTTGCTTACGGTAAGACGAATCTGGCAACATACAAAGCGCCCAAACTGGTTTACATAACAAACGACTTTCCGAGAACAAAAAATGGAAAAATCTTGAGACGCGCAATTAATAAATCGGGAGCCACTGCTGTTTCGACCGCCAGAATTTAGCTGAATCGCTAATCGCGCTGTTGGGATCAGCATTTAATTGGCAACGCAAAATACAATTTTGTCAGGGATCATCCAACAGATGCGATCTTGCTTTAGCCCCTCAAAACAGTCATTCATGGCCGTGTAGCCACCGTTATTCCCACAAAACTGCCATTTTCCAACGTCTTGCTCAACGATCTGACCGAAAACGCCGCCTCGAATAACCTCTAAGTCATCAGGGTGGCATTCTGACATACCTCAGCGACAGGCGTTCACGAGCAAACGATCTGAGAATTTGCCTGTGACTTGGTTAAAATCACAGCGGGTGTTTATCGCAAATCCGCCGTTAATGGTCATCTTACAATACGAATCTACCGCATAAACTTTGGCAGGTATCCCCAACAGTAGAAAGGCTAGCAGCATGTTAGATGTGTTTTGATTTTTTTATCATGATAAAAAGAATGAGAAATTGCTTATATTCTATTGATTTTTATATATAAATAGACACCACACGGATTCAAGATGATCTTATCTAAAGCTGTCATTTGAGAGGACATTTGTAGGCTAACGTATATTTACGGCTATGCTGTTATACCCACAAGTAATCCACATTGCGTATAATGTATATTATGTCAAGTTGATAATCTATTAACAAGGACAAGGTCTTTTAGTCGTCTTCTTCGTGTTCTCCCTCATCTTTCTCTCGAGAGCTCTCAGGAACATCGTTATCCAGCGCTGACTTATGGTGAGACACCCTATCAACCAGCACGTTTAATTTTTCATCTGACAACTTCACAGGCGTACTTATTAATCCCGCCGGATCTATCGTGACATGATGCCCAGGCGCAACAATATGCTGCGTGTAAATATCATTAGCCACCTCAATCTTCCCATTAAATAAGTGGAAAACTGACTCAACTTCATGAATATGACCAAGGAACTCCGTGCCTCGAATACCAATCGTTGCAACCGGTGTCTCAATATTTACTTTCTCCGGGGTCATCTTAGCTACCTGTCCAGATATAAACCGGAACGTACCTTTCGTCACCTTAAGAGAGACCGAGTCCTCATCCCCACTATAAACAAATTTATCCAGTGTCAACTCAGCATTCTGACTGATATAAATCGCAGTTTGATCAAGTAAATATACCTTCGCGCGACTCCTACCCCCCGTGGCGATCACATCATCCTCATATAGCTTTGAGTTTACTTCTGCAGCAATCGATGAACCCTCCCGCTCAATAGACACCGTACCGATAACGACTGTTAAAACACCAATCGTCTCCGCCGCGAAGGATAATGAAGACATACCTAGGCATAAAACAAGGATCAAATATCGGATAAAGAGGCGATTTATATTCATCTATATATGCTTTTTATCTCATGAATCGGTCCCTATCTTCGAGTCACTGCCGAAACATGGCTCCTTTATATCGATTAGGACCAGTCACATCCACACTAAAACCCTTATGCGCAGTATTTGTAGTATCCCCATTTCCAACTATGTTAATTCGTATTGCGAAACCATTTTGTTTTTATACGAGTCATTAGTTACACAAAACGCCCTGCCATATCATTCCATACCTCTTGTCGCAAATGAGTTCCATGCACTTTCCATTGCGTCGAGATTAATCATCGATTAGCGTTTTTCTTTTATTGACTGACGTATCACTATTTTTTGACTTTGAGAGACGAACTCATTACATCAATCCTATCCGGTAACCGAATCGTGGAAAATGGACGCACACAGTGCCTACATCTTCGGTGAAACGTTCTATCACGACTGTCTCTGCATCGGCGTAACGTAACTTCCCTGCGACAGGTTGTTCGCCGCCATTCACGTCAGGTTGAACCGTTATCGATTGCCCTACCGAGAGCTCCTGAGGGTCATGGGCGGCGACACCCGCAGCAGCAGCAGGCTCCTGAACCCGTGCCCGCGATATGGCATCAAGTGGCTCCATGTCGATAGCAGTACCGTGGCCGATGCCCTGAATATTTCCCTCCCATCGGACGAGGTCCTTGAATTCGGCCAGAAATGAAGGGCCGCCTGCCCATCGGCCGCGCAAGAACCAAACCAGATAGTAGAACTGTGCATCGATCGCCGCGGGTTGCGAACCGAGTAAGAATCGCCGCCCGTCAGATAATTGCGCGTTAAGCCATGACAGCGGTGCGCGCATTTGTGAAGCCAGATGAGGTAGCGTAGCGTTTGCCTGTTTCAACTCTACAGTCCAATCCTCTCCGAGGTATAAACGTCCACGATCCTCTGCAAAATCCTTGTCCAACTGATCGCCAGCCGAGCCAAGAATATGTCGCACAGTTTGGTCGAACAATGACCCGTCCGTCCATCGACTTAGGCACCACATCAAACCCTGTTCGGAAGTAGGCATGATGGTCGGTGAAGGAAATCGTCGTTCAAGTTCGCGGATGATGCATTGGCTGTCACAAAATATATCTGCACCAATTTGCATGACCGGTGTGCGTCGATAGCCGCCGGTCAGTGCAGTTAACATTGGCTTGGGTGGTAGGCGTGGAATATCCACGTTGCGCCAGGTAAGTCCCTTGATACCAAAGACGACTCTAACTTTCTCAGAAACAGGGGATTGCGGGTAGGCGTGGAAGATAACCTCGGATTTTGGGTCAGACAATTTGTACTCCTTTGCGGAAATTTAGCTACGACCATACTACACATCGTAATTGGTTTTGGATTGGGTTATCTATATCAATAGACTGCATATTTCCATGCAGTGAGAAACATTAATCTGTTGTAATGGTCGGCTGGACAAACTCGACATTAACAGAACTCGTATTTGAACTATCGCTCGCTCGCCCCAAGGCCTCCAAGCTCACTGCAGTTCGCTGATTGCCAGCGTTTTTACGAAAATCAAGCTCCAGGGCAAGATCAAAATTAGCAGCAGTACCACTACCGTTTTGAATGGTCAACGTAAGTGAATCATCAGCGTCCAGCGCCACTGCGGAGCCGAATAAACTAGTATCGGTCGCGAACCTCATGTTCCCTACTGCAAAACCAGCATCAACAAATTGCTGAACTGCCTCATTTCTTATTTGCACGTCAAATGAGACATTCGACGCTAAGGACGACGCGGTATCAATAAGCGATCCACTAGCGTCTATATCTACAGTCTTTGTTCCAACTCGGTACACGATCTTGGTAGCAGTCGTTAGAGTCCCGCCAGTATTACTGGAGTTTGTCGCATCACTCGTCAACTGAAAGGTGTAGGTTCCATCTTGACCGAAAGCGGTCTCTCCAATATCTCCGCCCGGAACCAGTTGCGTGATGTCGTTCCAATCTGAGAACCTGATCAGGATACTTGTGTCTCTGGCACTGGACAAAATCCCGTTGATCCGTGTGAAATCATCTCTAGGTTTGGTCTCTAAGTCTGTGATCAGGAAAGCGATAGCCTGACTAACGATAACCGCTCCATTTTGAGCCTGCAATAGAATATCAAGCGAATTATCACTCTCAAAATTCGGAGGTGTGACGAAGCTAAGCTCACCAGTGGCGCCATTTATCGTGAACAAATCATTATCGAACTGCCCCGACGGCAGTGAAAAACTGGTGGGCGTTTCCGGTGTATTGCCATTGGAGGTTACTGCAGTAGCACTTATAGCAACGAAACTCAGCGGACTTTGAATATTCTCGACTAAATCGACCGTTGATGGAGCACTAATTGTCACAGACGATACTATCTCACTGGCCTCCTGTGCCACCGACTCTGTCTCCTGCGCTGCTGCTTCCGACACAACACTTTGAATAATATCAGTGGGGACTTCAACCGGAACAAAAACTGGCACAAATACTACCGGTGCAGCAGGTGCGCTCATGACACTGACTGTTGCAGGAGCTGGCGCACTCACTGCCGCTGGGCCTGCTGCTGCGGGACCATCGCCGCCCGAATCGGCTGAGAAGATATCGCCACCACCACTATCACCGCTCGAATCACCTGAATCACCCACAGCTGGGGCCGGTGCGCCACCACCATCATCTCCGCCTGAGGATTCACCATCATCTCCGCCTGAGGATCCCCCATCACCACCACCTGAGGATCCACCATCATCTCCGCCGCCGTCATCTCCGCCGCCGTCATCTCCGCCGCCGTCATCTCCGCCGCCGTCATCTCCGCCGCTGTCATCTCCGCCGCTGTCATCTCCTTCACTTTCGTCACCACCGCTCTCTTCTTCGTCACCACCGCTCTCTTCTTCGTCACCACCGCTCTCTTCTTCGTCACCACCGCTCTCTTCTTCGTCTCCGCCTTCTTCTTCACTCTCTTCTTCTTCGTCTCCGCCTTCTTCTTCACTCTCTTCTTCTTCACTCTCTTCTTCTTCTTCACTCTCTTCTTCGTCACCCTCTTCTTCGTCACCCTCTTCTTCGTCACCCTCTTCGTCTTCTTCGTCTTCTTTACGACTCTCAGGCTGATCCGCCGTCTCATTGTCAAGCACTTCCTTACGTGTCGACACAGCATCCACCAAAGCACTTAACTGTTCCTGCGGCAACTTCACAGGTGCACTGATTAAACCCACCGGATCGATCGTCACGCCAAATCCAGGCACTCCAACTTGTTGTGTGTAGCTGTCATTTGCCACCTCAATCTTTCCATTAAATAATGCAATGACCGATTCCGCCGCACCGATTTGTCCAATAAACTCAGTACCCCGAACACCAATCGTTGCAACTGGCGTCTCTACATTCACTTTCTCAGGGGTCTTCGTCGCTACTTTTCCAGAAATGAACCTGAACGTGCCTTTGGTTACCTTGAGCGAGACAGCATCATCGTCAGTACCAAAGACAAACTTGTCTAGCTGAAGCTCCGCGTTCTGACTGATATTGATTGCCGTTTGATCAAGCAACAACACTTGGGCTCGACTCTTTCCACCCGTAACAATGACATCGTCCTCAAAAACCTTTGCCTTAGACTCCGCCTCAATCAAAGCACCTTCACGCTCAATAGACACAGAACCGATAACAACCGATAACACACCAATCGGATCCGCAGCATGCGACAGACTGGCTATTAGAAAATAGCTGGCAATGAGAAAAATACTGCTGAAGCTTCGCTTCAGCCTAATAAACGCCAACATAGATTCCCTATAACCTCAAGACCCATCAAAATATTCCTTAACAATCACGCGCATCGGTAACAAAACAGTAAAATCAGTATTTTAACGTGACAAGTTTAACTAGTCAGAATACATGTCTTTAACTTGCAAGAATTTTGGCGGGATTAACATCTAATGACAGAGACCCGAAATAAAACATTCAGACACATTGTTGTGTTTGGTTCATCAGGAGCGATTGGCAACGCTCTCATCCAACAACTCGCTGAGAAACATCCGAACGCGACCGTTTCGGGTATCTCAAGAACACAGATCAATCAAGAACCAAGACAGTCGAACGTCAATTTACACGTGTGTAACTATGCGGATGAATATGAACTCTCACGACTGTCCAATGAGTTTGGTGAGCAACATCCGTGTATCGACCTATTATTAATTGCCTCTGGGGTATTGACTGCAGTCTCTCCTAAGCCGGAAAAAAGCGTGAATGACATTACCGAGATAGAACTTCTCGAAAACATAAGAATCAACGCAATTATTCCTGCATTGATATTCAAACATTTTTTCCTTTTATTAAAAGCTTCTTCGAACCCGACGTTCGGCGCGCTCTCTGCACGAATCGGAAGTATTTCCGATAACCGACTGGGTGGATGGTATGCCTACCGTATGGCCAAGGCGGCA